>Ga0157380_10002267_pt1 | contig 12931 bp, 9 predicted proteins | sample S35metaG_FD_119757 | JGI IMG/M metagenome (GOLD analysis project Ga0157380, IMG submission 119757) | Switchgrass rhizosphere microbial communities from Kellogg Biological Station, Michigan, USA - S3-5 metaG | ecosystem: Host-associated > Plants > Roots > Rhizosphere > Soil | place: USA: Michigan...
CTCGTAGACCGGCGTGGTCGTGAAGATCTGAACTATCGCCGCCAGCAGGACGAGCAGAAACATCGTCGACGCCGCCCATCGCCGCTTGTAGAGCAGTCGAACGTAATCGAGCAAGTGCACGTCCGCGAGCGTGCGTTCGTACACGGGACCTCGCTGGGTCGCTGTCATCGCGCGCGCCGGAGACCCGGCGGGCGGTGCGGCACCATCGGCATCGTGCTCGAAACGTTCGGAATCTGTCATTAAAAGTACCTCTCGGGAACGATGATCGTGTCGCCGGGCTGCACGATGTCATCGAGCTTCACACGCAGCTCGGTTCTCTTGCCCTCCAGCAGGCGCGCGATTCGAATGCGGCTCATTGCCCCTCTGTCCGTGACTCCCCCGGCCAGCGAGAGCGCCTGGAGCACGGTCACGCCGCTTTGCAGCGTGTAGGCCCCTGGATTGTGGACGTGCCCGAACACGTACACGAGTTCGGCGCGGGGAACGAAGATGGTATCGCCGTCCCGGAGAGTCGCATTTTCGGAAAGCCGACCACTCTGTAGGGCTTTGACGTCGACTCGGATCACGTCCGCGCCGTTCTTCTGGTCCGGGAGTAGAGGTCCGCTACTCCGGCTGCCATCAGAGGAACGCACGATGAGCGCTTCGCCGGCGGCGTGCTCGGTTGTGGACCCGGCGCGCGCCAGCGCCTCGATGAGCGTCATATCTCCCACCAGCGGATACGGGCCAGGAGTGCGGACCTCTCCCACGACGAAGATTCGCTGACTGCGATACTGCTCCACCGACACGCTGACCTGCGGATTCTTGAAGAACCCGTCCGACAGCTGTGTACGCAGGGCCTGCTCCACGTCGCGCAATGACATGCCGCCGGCCTTCACCCGCCCGATCAGCGGAAAGGTGAACGTGCCGTCGGCTTCGACTGTGTACTTGCCGCTGAGGTCCTGCTGATCGAAGAGCGTAATGGCCAGCACGTCCTGCGGGCCGACGATGTAGTTGTTGACCTGCGCGTGCACCGCGAAGTGGAGGAGGAAGAGCGGCAGAAGCGTCGCCAGAACGCGCCGAGAATGTTCAGCGTCCATATGTCACCGACAGACCGGTTCGAAAGCCTTGATACTCCCGCAAGCGAATCGCGGAGCGGCGGTGCTCCCGATCGATGTCGATACCGACGCGGACGTCGGGCGCAAGCCGATATCCGACGCCCCAGCCCAGCATCCCCACACGATCCACGCGATCGGGCAGGGAACTCGGCAGCCAGACTGCCGCGCGGTACGCGAACCGCTGCGCCCCGAGGCGTGCCCTCACGTCCCACCGCAGCGTCAGCTGTGGGGTGACGGTCAGCATGGCTCCCGTCACCACGTAGTACGGGTAGGTCGGCTCCCACGAGTAGTCGACATCGCGAGCACTGGTCACCTCGAGCTGAGTGCGCGAACGAATCCTCGATGTTGCAGCAACCGAGGCAACGATACCGGAATAGAACGGGAAATCGCCGCCTATTCCGGCAAATCTTCGATAGCCGACGCGGCCCCGCCCGGCGATGAGTGCAGTGGGCGCGAGGTCGAACCCCGTATCGATGCGCCAGCTGTTCGCGTCGCGCGCAGGCGTGTAGACGAAGCGGTCGTGCGCTTGTTCCCCAGACACGACCCACGTCGTCAGCGCTGTGAGGGCATAACGGAACTCGCCGCCGAGCGCGGTCGTGTTCCGGTCGAGCAGCTCGCGCAAATTGCTTCCGAGGTACAACGCATCCGGCTCATGGTTGTAGGTGCTGTAGCGCGCGTTCACGCCAACGCGCGTCCGGCTGCCAACGCGCACACCAACGCCGGCACCGAGATCGCTCGTGATACGTCGGTACCGCAGATCGATCTCGTACCCCCATCGTTGCCGGCCGGATGCGGCCGCAGCGGTGATCCAGGGAGTCACACGGTTGCCGCGGACTTCGAAGCGCGAGTCAACCACCCCGTCCACACTGCGCTCGCTCGCGTACTGGTGGAAGTACATGAGGTCGGTGCGCGTAAAGACGTGGAGCCGTGAGCGTCCCGCGCGCAGCCAGGTGTCGAGCATCGGGGATACGGTGAAGGTGAGGTCCCGTCTCGGATCGTCGAAGTCGTTGAAGACGTTGGTGTCGACGCCGAAGCCGGTCAGCGCGATCGCCGGAGAGAGGCCAATCGGGCCGGTCTGGAAGCGCGCATCCTCGATGGGATCGTCAGGCGTCTGCGCGGACAGGGAAGCAGACAACACACTCGTCAAGAGGAGACCGGCGAGCGTGCGATACACCTAAGACTCTCCAGGGCCAATAACTCGCCACGTTATCGCCGCCATCCTCTCTATCTGGCCAGTAGGCGTTAGCGGGATCCGCTGGCATCAAACTGCGTGGGAGTGGGAGTGGGGGTGCTGCGAGTAGCAGAGCCGCCAGAATCACCAGATGCGACTATCGCCGCAGTACCCGCTGCCGCAGCAGCGACGCCCAATGCCGTCAACACACCCCACTTCTGCCAGTATCCCGCCACGTCGGAGGTACAGGTGATGCGCACCGGCTGCGTCGTCGCATTGAGAATTACGCTCGAAGTCCCAATCACTTTGCCGTCATCCACACACTGCAGTGTGTATGTCTCATAGCGAGCCGGTGGAAAGGTGAATTCGCCGTTTTTCGTCGACACCGTCTTGCCGACCACGACACCGCTCGGATCCAGGAGCTGCATCGTGATGTTCGAGAGCCGTCTGCCACTGGACGAGGCGACCGACCCGGAGACGATGGCTGACCCCTGCAGGACGACGCCTCCGAGTGTCCCGGGCGCTTGTGTCTGGGTCTGGGCCCAGACGGAGGTGACGGGGAAGCACACCAGAGCACAAGCTAACGTCAGGCAAACCACCTCTTTCATGTCGGTTCTCCGTGCCAGACTCGAGACTCCGGAACGCAACCCATTGAGACGAATACCACGTCAGCGTCCATCATTGACGGCGCGTCGCTGCGGCTTCGACGAATGTTCCGTCGCCGTCGGGATCCACTTCGACTCGCAGGACAGTTCCCTGTGGACTATACAGGAAACGCCGGTTCGGCGTGCCGCGGAATGCATCGTCGAACGATGCCATGACGATCGACGGCGCTTGGCCCGCAGGGGCGTGAGCGTCCACGGCGTAGGTCTCCCACTTGTCTGTTCGTCCATCGCCGTTGGTGTCTTCCTCAACGCGCGCGAGCGACTCACTTTGGTAGTACTCGGTACGATTGAAGTGTCCATCGCCGCGAGTGGACATCTCGATTCGTTCCATCGCGCCATCCTTCGCGAAGAACGCGATCGAATCCATGACACCGTTGTGTTGACGGGAGAAGCCGACCCTCTCGAGACGACGATCCGCATTGTAGAACTCCCAGCGATCGATGATCCCGTCCTCGTCCTCGTCCACTTCGATGCGTTCGACATGGGTTCCGTCCATGATGCCGACGGCGTCGTTGCGTCCGTTGTGAGTTGTGTCGAACTCGATTCGCTTGAGCCGGCCGCTCTCGGGGTCGTACTGCGCCACGGTGGTGTCGCGCGGAGACGACGGGGCGGCAGAACAGGCAGTAAGCATCACAGAGAGGACTGTGAACCCGAGGGCCACAACTCGACCGACAAGAGAACACGCAGGATCAGGCACCGCTTCGCCTTCTGACTTACAGTCCACGGGCCAGACCGCAGCCTTGTTGGACAAGAGGTCGACTCCCCAATGGGGGAACCCAGCCTTGTGCGAAACTGAGGGAGCGATTGTTAGTGGACGAGTTCGTTTTGTCAATTGCTGTGTTCCGTCGTTGCGGGAGCGTGGCACGCATGAACGGAGAGGAAGACGAAGCGAAATTTGTTGCTGAGCTTTGCAACACCACAACTCAAACGAGAAGTTGAGGCGCGTCAACGTCCCACTGCCAATCATGTAGCTTGCTGATCCGCCACAGAGTTCGTGATGCAAATTACTCGAGTGTGCGCCCTGATCGTGCCGATCCTCCTGCTCGCAACTCTTTCCGCCCAGGCGCAGTCTGGATCCGGTGGACTGGTCACCACTGCAGGAGTGCATGCGATCGTTCTGGGCGGGCCGGCAGGGACAGTTCGGGTCTACGTGTCCTCGGATGCTGCACCTGGTGACTCGATTTCCGGTGTGGTCGTTGCCGAGCCAGGCGGAACGACGCCGCAGGAACGCGAGGTCAATCTCCGGCGACTCGGCGGGTTCGTCCTCGAGTTTCAGACTCAGCGTACGCCAGTCTCGAACGGCAGGTATCAGTGGTCGATTCCGAATGCGCTTCGCACCGGGTCGGGCCAGCTGCTGCTGCGCGACCCGGACGGCCAGATCCTTCTGCGCTCGACGATTCCAATCGACCCGGTTCCTGTCCCTCTCCCTCGCGCCGTGGCTCAGACTGACTTCGAAGTGCCGACGGAAGGAGAGACGGGGAAGACCGCGGTGATTCGCGGCCGGTCCGATCGCGAGCTCACCGACCACACGGTCACGCTCGGCGGGACTAACGCGGAGCTGTTGGCGAAGTCGCCGCGACAAATTGTGTTCCGTGTTCCGGCAACCACTGTCGGGCCCAGTCCGCTTCGTTTCACCGCCGGCGAGCGTGTGATCAATCGGACGCTCCGCGCGTTGCACGTGCGACTGGTGTCCTCCTCGGCGCAACTGTTTCGTGGTCAGCGGGCCGATCTGAGCGCCACCGTCAGCGGCCTGAGTGGCATCAGCGAGCCAGTCATGTTGACCATCGTCAATCACTCTTCGGCGAGCGTGCGAATAGACGGCATCAATCGGCCCATTACCATTTCGCCCGGCCAGGTCACGCCCGGAGGCACCTTCGCCGTCAATCGCCGAATTACAGGAATCCAGGCTGGTCCGTTTCAGATCTCTGCGAGCGTTGGGAAACCGCCGCTATCCCAGTTCGATGCGGTTCGCAGTACGGCATCGATCATGGACACCTGGCAGGCACGGACCGGGGTCGCCATCAGCGCGGAAGCGAGTGACCTCGTTCAGCGTTCCGTGCTCGGCACTCGAGGGGAGCTGGACGAGTTTCTGAGCCAGCAGCAGGCGAATCAAGGTGACGTGCGCGAAGTGTTTGCCGCGATCCTCTCGCACTACTGTTTCGATCTTCGTGACGCCGGGATCGCGCGGAGCCGGGCCGAGTTCCGCCCCTCCCTCGGGATCGTTGTCAGGCCCGTGCTTTTCCAGCAAGGGAGTCAGGGGCAAGGGAGTCAGGGGGACGCTGGTATCACGGCGAGCCTGGTACAACGTCTATCGCTTTCGGACATGGTGTCGCGCCTGACGAGTCGATTCACGGCGAGGCAGGCGGCCGGATACCTGTTCGTCAGGTCGATGCCTCGTCAGGCGCCGATTTCGATTGACGGGCAGCGGGGGAGTGAACTCACCGACCGTCGCTTGATCGCGCCGGTGGGGGAGCACGACATCGTCATAAGGACGTCGCAGACGTGCCGGCAGCGCGTCACGGTCACCGCGTTTCGAACCGAAGTCGTCGAGTGCGTGCAGTGATAGACTCGGGCAACCTTCACTTCAGCTCGTTCTCGACGGACCACACCACTCGAAATCCCAAAGAGGGATCTCGTACCTCAGGAGCGCTGCGGTAGCGGTTCGCGCCCCGAAGGTCGTACGGGATATTCAAGAAGGAGCCTCCGCGCACGACCCGCGCTGAGCCAGTCGCAGGTCCAAGGGGATCCTTCCGCTCCGCGGCGGTGTAGTCGCCCGACCAATCGCGGCACCATTCCCACGCATTGCCGGCAAGGTCGTAAACCTGCTCCGGCGTTTGTGCCCGGCCTTCGCGAGCTGCTCGCAAGGTGGAGCCGCATTCCTGAAAATTGGCGCGATCACATGTGGGCTCTTCATCGCCCCACGGGTACTTTCGCCCGTCCGTTCCTCGTGCGGCGAATTCCCATTGTGCCTCGGTCGGCAGACGCCCTCCAACCCAGGCCGCGTATGCTGCGGCCTCGTACCATGACACATTCACGACGGGATCGGTGTCCCGAGCGAGCCGATCGTGATTCGGATCGAAGCGACGGTAGTCGGCGTTCGTGACCTCGTGATCGAGGATGTCGAACGATGATACGGTCACGCGGTGCTGCGGATGCTCGGGCGCGTCTCCCACACTCTCCGGACTTCCCATGAGCAAGGGACCGCCCTTGATGCGAACCCGACGGTTCAGCGAGGCCTCTTCCCAGTTGACAGCCGTGAGTCCCTGTTCGCGGTTGAAGCGCTCGGTGATTGCTGCCCGCAGGGTTCGTGACTCGCGACTGAGCTCTGGATAGCGAATCGCGACGTCGTCCGCGGCGAACATCATCGCGGCGTATGCCTCGCGAGATCGCACTCCGTTCTGGAGCTGTTCTTCAATCGCGGCGAGCCTTGCTCGTGGCAACGCCAGCAACTGCCCCGGATCGTCGCGGTCTGGCAGACTCGCTGCAAGAAGAGCCAGGGCCTGCTGGCGTACGCGATTGTCGCGGCCAGTCAGCAGCCACCACGGAGTGACATACGCAGCGACAAGAATTGCCGCGACGGCCCACGCGCGTCGCTGTCGTGCGATGCGCTTCTTACGCGAGCGCTGGATAGGCTCGACCAGCGTGTCGTGGCTCAACTCGTAGAACACGCCACCCAGGTGAGGCTCGGGACGAAGAAGGCGCGCATCGACAAGCTGCCGCAGGGTGTCCGCGGACACTCCGTGCCTCTTCTCGATTTCTTCCTCCGCCTCGGTCAAGCGTCGCCCGGCACGGCTGATCAGCCGTTGCTCGCATAACCGTCGGACTCGACGACGCTTCCCGACGTCGATCGATGCGAGCGTGCGGTCGTAGAACTCCTCCAGGATGCGCTGAAGCTGGTTTTCGCCGCCGAGGTCGGTCTCGCCGACTTGAACCCGGGCGCCATCGGTACGAGCGAGTCGGGTGCGCACCTGCTGCTCGACGTATTGACACACCAACTGCAGTTGCGCCGGCTCGACCTCGTTGCCTGTCACGGTTTCATCGCGCTGCCGGCGACGCGCAAGAAATGTGAGGATGCGCTCAACGGCGCCGTCCGTGTACTCGAACGGCGGTGTGTCGAAAGTCGGGTCTTGCAGTGCCGCCGGTTGAACGATCGCTTCGCGAGCGTTCTCCGCGGCCAACGGACCGATCCGGAATCGACGTTGAAGGATGCCTGGAATGTCCCTGGCAAGCTCCTCCAGGTCGGCAAGATAATCCTCCCGCACCGAGAGCACGATCTTGACCTGTGCTGCGCTCGTATCCGGCGCCGCTACTCCATCGGCCGCAGCAAGCGGCTGCCGACGCTGAGTCCGACCCCGCACAAGCTCCGCCAGCTGTGAAATGAACTCTCGACGCGGCGCAGGACCATGCAGCGTGAACAACTCCTCGAACTGATCGAGGATGAGCACCGGCTTCAGGAGATCGTCGTCACGCGACCAGAACTCGGCTGACTGGAAGAACCCTGGAACGTCGTGCCCCTCGGCTCCCACGATCTCGGCCCCCGCGGCCCGCACCGCCGTACGAACACCATCGAGAAGTGCTGCGACTGGTCCCTGTGCGTAGTCCGAAAGTCTGATGGTCATCGGCAGGTAGCCGCGCTCGAACAGCGGTCCCACGAGGCCGGCGTTGAGCAGCGACGACTTGCCGGTTCCGGACTTTCCGAACACGACGACAAGTCGTTCGGCAAGCACCAGGCTGAACAGTGAACGGATTTCGCGATCGCGGCCGAAGAACGTCTTTCGGTCGGCCGGGTCGTATTGATAGGGCGCAGTCCCCTTGTATCGGAGCGGCCGATGGTTGGCGCTGCGAAGCGGTTGGACTGTTGCCCGGGCTCGTCGAAAGGCGAGGAGGGCGCCGGCCGCCACTCCAGCAATGCCTCCCAGGGCAAGTGCCTGCGCTTCGCGATCTCCTTCGGCGGTCCGCGAGAGTAGCCACAGCGACGCCGCGACAATCAGAATCGATGCGAGGACGATCGCGAGCCGCGTGCGCGAGGGTGCGATCCGCGAGCCGGAATAGACGGCGACACAAGTGCCCAATGACAGGGCCGGGATCGCAATCCACGAATCCTCGAAGGTGTTCAGCAGCAGGATGCTTGCGACCAGACCCGCCAACATCAGGGCAATCACCGCCAGCGGAAACGCCAGCCAGCGCAGGATGTTCAGTCTCATCGACCTCGGTGTCTGCACGACGTCTCCTCAGCTGGCGCTATCCGGCAGCGCTCTGACGCTTGATCGCGCGGACCAGTTCGCTGAGGCCTTCCGGTTTTCGGAGATCCACCGCATGGAACTTGGCGAGCGGCTCGAGCAGTGGTGCGTCGTCGATGCTGACGGGCACGATGAAATGACCGACGAGGCGCAAGTCGTCCGCCTGGAGTGCACGTTTGATCTCCTTGTTCACGTACGAGGCTTCACGACTCTTGGCGACAAGTGCCTTGCTGTTCAACACCAGGAAGTAGTCGACTTTCTCGATCGTCGCCGCGATCAGGTCGTCCCAGCGGTCGCCGCCTCGCAGGGCGTCCTGGTCCAGCCAGGGCTCGAGCCGCGCCTTCTTCAACGCATCGTGGATTTCACTCGCTTTCTTCTTGTCTTCACTCGCGTGACAGATGAACACCGTGGGACCGCGGCCCGGGCCGGACGTCGCCGTGGAGCTCTCCGATCCCGTTTTCGCCATTCGCGCTGGGCCACCGGCCTGGACGTACCGATCGCGCAGCTCACTAACGAACGCGACCGGATCGGTGTCGACCAGCTCCATCTTGAAGTTGTCGCGGTAGAAGAAGATCGCGGGGTCGCCCTTCGTTTTCTGGTCGCTCTCGCCGGCCTCAATCGCCTCGACAGCAAAGCCACGGCTATCGGGACGCAACACCTTCAGAACGTGGAAGAGAATGCGCAGATACCACTGCCTGAGGCCAAAGCCGAGGAACAGGAAGAGCCGTCCGTGAGTCAATCCGGCATTCAAGTCATTGGGCAGCGGCGGATCGTGCGCGATCAGGTGCGCCAGGAAGTCGAGCAGCTGTAACTCGGTCAAGACCACGGAAGGGGGCTCGTCGACCCGCCCGTACAAGTGAAAGAGCAGCGGGGCGTCGACCGATGCCTCCGGGAGCAGTTCCTCGTTCCTGCCGCGGTAATGATACCGTTCGACCGACGGCGTCTTACCAGCGCGTCGCAGCGCAGTTTCCATCAGCGGGTCGAGTCCGCAAGTGACAATCAGCCGCAACGGCAGCTCGGCGAGCGCATCGTGGAGTGTTGACGGTCGTTCCAGCCATTCACGGTGCCACTCGCCCAGATGCATTTCCAGCGCGAGTTCGTCTTCGCGAGCAACAAAACGCTGGGCAATCCACGCCAGATCGCTGGAGGCCGGATCGAGCCCGCTCAGTCCGTCGTCGCCCAGCGCTTCGAGCAATCTCGCGGCAAGCGACTGGGCGGGAACCTGTCGCGGCGCACCAGGAGTGTCGGCAGGAAGGTCCGGGCCCAGGAAGAGGATGCACTCGCCGCGTTCGATTCCGTAGAGAAGCTTGTTCCAATTCGCGAAGGGCATACCGAACGAATTATGCGTCAGGCCTGTTCTGCGTGGAGCCTGTCACATTCCTTCGCCGAGCGGCACCACTTGAATCGCCGCGTCGCGCACCTCCTCGAGGAAGCGGTTGAGCGTGGAGCCTTTGAGCAAAATCTCCCAGCGGCTGCGCGCCGTCTGCCCGAAGATCACATGGGTGATGCCCTCGCGCTTCGCGAATTCGATCAAGCCGTCCGCCGCGCGATCGGCTTTGACCCGGACCATGGTTGCGCCAAGGCTTTCCGACAGCGCGATGTTCCGCTGCAGCGCGTCCCGATCGGCCGGCGTGATCTTGCCAGGAGCCTCTCGTGGCGTTTCGACGTAGACGGCGTACCAGCGCGCCCCCAGCCGACCGGCGATGCGTGCGCCGATGCGAATCACGCGCGGTGCCTCAGCGCTCGAACTCATACAGACCATCACGCGCTCGGGGATGAGCGCCGGCTCCAACCCTTCGCGCTGGCGGTGTGACGCGGCTTTCTCACCGACCTCGTCGGCAACGGCCCGTAGAGCCAGCTCGCGAAGCGTGGAGAGGTTCGTCTCGCGAAAGAAGTTGCTGAGCGCTTGCTCGACCTTCTCGGGTTTGTACACCTTGCCCTGTCGCAAGCGGCTTTGCAGTTCCTGCACGGTCACGTCCACGTTGACGACTTCATCGGCGCGATCGAGGAACGTATCGGGAACGGTTTCGCGCACGCGGACGCCCGTGACTCGGCCCACGGCATCGTTAAGCGTCTCGAGATGTTGAATGTTGACTGCTGTCAGCACGCCGATGCCGGCATCGAGCAGGTCGAGCACGTCCAGATAGCGCTTCTCGTGTTTGCTACCTGGTATGTTGGTGTGAGCGAGCTCATCGACCACACAGAGTTGCGGGCGGCGTTGCAGGATGGCTTCGACATCCATTTCTTCCAGCACGACCCCTCGGTATTCGATCTGCTGTCTTGGCACGACTTCGAGATCGCGGATCTGCGCGTCGGTGTCAGCGCGCCCGTACGTTTCAACGAAGCCGACGACAACATCCATGCCCTCGCGCCGGAAGGCGTGTGCGTCTTCGAGCATCGAGTAGGTCTTGCCGACGCCTGGGGCGGCACCGATGTAGATGCGGAGTCGCGCACGTTGATCGGCCTGGAGCTTCGCGAGCATCTGCTCGCCGGTCGGACGACTCCTCTCGGGCATCGCACCATGCTAGCGCGCGATATCCGAGCGAGCCGGGATCTTTACGAACTCTTTATGACTTTCTCTCTACTCCGGCCTTTCGTGTTAGCGAGGTGAGTTGTGCTCGATCTTGTCATCGTCGGTCTCTCGGTTCTCTTCTTCGTCGTGAGCATCGGCGATGTGGCCGGGTGCGATCGACTGATGAAGTGAGGTCACTCGTGGCCCCTCCGCAGCCTCTCCAGCCTCTCTCCCTCCACAGACGAACAGGCGGCCGTGATGGCCCGGCGCGACGAGATGGAAGCATTTCGACGACAGGATCGCCACGCTGGTCGAGGGCATTCTCTTCACACTTTAATGTCCGCAGCCCGCACGGGCGTGGCTCCTGAATCCCGTCGCTGCAATCCGTCCCGGCGAAGCAGGCACGGCCGTGAGGTTCGCCCGCGCCAGCGTCAGGAAGCGCTATCTGCAGGGCTCACTCGAGGATGCACCTTTGACGGAGAATTGACGGGAATCGGCGTCTGAGGGCCCAGGTGGAACGGCACGCTTGTAACCACGATGTTACGTCTGAACAGCAGCGCACCTTTGATCAACAGCGCGTGCTGGTTGTGGAGCAGATGCTGCCACAGTCGATGCGGCACAAACTCGGGCAGGATGACGGTCACGTAGCCGTTTGGATCGACTCGCTGGACCTGATCGATGTATTCGAGTAGCGGCTCCATGAGCGACCGATAGGGGGAGGTCAACACCACCAATTCAACGTCCTGGCCCCATTCGACCCACTGTTGTTGTAGCGCTGACGTCGCGGCCGGATCGATCTCGACGTACACGGCTCTGACGTCAGCCGACAGCGTGCGCGCATACCGCAGCGCCTTGACGACGGCGCGCTGAATACCACCGATCGGCACGAGTACAACATGTCGGCCCACTGGCTCTGGCGCCCAATCTCTGAGCGTCAGCTCGGACGCCACGTGATCGTAGTGACGCCGGGTGATGGTGAACAGCGTGACCAGGGCCGGAATCATCAGCATGATGAGCCAGGCCCCTTCCGCGGCCTTGGTGATCGCCACGATGACGAGGACGGTCAGCGTGACGAGCGCGCCGATGCCGTTCACGACCGCGCTCGAACGCCATCCAGCCTGGCGCGATTGTCGCCAGTGGATGACCATGCCAGCCTGCGAGAGCGTGAACGACACGAAGACGCCGATCATGTACAGGGGAATCAGCGCGTGTGTGTCGCCACTGAACACCACGAGGAGTGCCGCGGCGAGCACACTGAGGATCAGAATCCCATTCGAGAAGGCAAGTCGATCGCCCTGGTTCGTGAACTGGCGCGGCAGGAAGCGATCACGCGCGACAATGGACGCGAGTCGTGGAAAGTCGGCGTACGCGGTGTTGGCCGCGAGCACCAGAATCAGCATCGTTGCGGCCTGCACGGAGAAGTACAAGACCGTGCCACCACCGAAGGTCGCCCGCGCCAGCTGCGACACGACTGTTTCGATATCGTTCGGGACGAGCGCGTAGGCGTGGGCCAAGAGTGTGATTCCCATGAACATCAGGATCGCGAGCACGCCCATCGCCACCAGCGTTGACGCGGCATTGCGGCTCTCTGGCGAACGAAACGCCGGAACGCCGTTGGAGACCGCCTCGACGCCCGTCATCGCCGTGCATCCGTTCGAGAAAGCGGTCAGAAGCGCAAAGGTGGTCAGGAAGCTGGTAGCGGTGGCCGGATGCGCCAGTTCGTGCGGCGGCGTAATGGCGCCCGCGACGTACCGCCACGCCCCGACCCCCAGCATCCCAAGAACGCTGACGATGAAAAAATACGTGGGCACGGCGAAGATACGGCCGGACTCGCGCACTCCACGAAGGTTACCGACCATGAGGACAGCCACGAAGCCAAGTGCGATCTCGACACGGTAGGGCACCCATTGCGGAAAGGCCGACGTGAGTGCCGCGACGCCCGCGGCCACGCTGACGGCTACGGTCAGCACGTAGTCGATGAGTAGGGAAGCCGCCGCAATAAGACTCGCCAGCGTCCCGAGGTTCTCCTTCGCGACGATGTAGGCACCCCCGCCGCTCGGATAGGCGTGGATCGTCTGCCGATACGAGAAGACGACGATGGCCAGCGTGACGGCGATGACGAAGCCTATCGGCGTCACGAGGCCGAGGGCCGCGATCCCCCCAACGAGCAGCACGCGGAGAATTTCTTCGGTCGCGTAAGCAACTGAGGAGAGCGCGTCCGATGACAGGACCGCCAGGCCGGTCACACGAGA
>Ga0157380_10002268_pt1 | contig 12923 bp, 11 predicted proteins | sample S35metaG_FD_119757 | JGI IMG/M metagenome (GOLD analysis project Ga0157380, IMG submission 119757) | Switchgrass rhizosphere microbial communities from Kellogg Biological Station, Michigan, USA - S3-5 metaG | ecosystem: Host-associated > Plants > Roots > Rhizosphere > Soil | place: USA...
GCCGATCGCAACCGCGCCGAGAAGGACGGCGAGGGGGATCGCGAAGCCCGCATGGAGAAGCTCGTACGAGCCGGAGTAGCGCGTGGCGAGGATCGCGACGGGCATCGTCGCGGTCGCGAGCACCCCGACGAGCAGCGCCCCGAGCGCCCGGCCGTTCCCGGGCGTGCGGTCCTCCGTGCGCGTGACGGCGTTCGCGGCCATGTCCCTACTGTTTCCGGTACGGCTTTCCGTCCGCGGCGGGCGGGATCGAGCGCCCGATGACGCCGGCGACAGCGATCAGCGTGAGGACGTACGGGAGCGCCGAGAAGAGCACGGCCGCCGAATCCGAGTACTCCGGCAGGCGCTGCGCGAGGGCGCTCGAGAAGCCGAACAGGAGGCAGGCCGCCGCCGCACCGAACGGGCGCCAGTTTCCGAAGATCACCGCCGCGAGGGCGATGTAGCCCCGGCCGGCCGTCATGCCCTCGCTGAACGAGCCGAGGAAGCCGATCGAGAGGAACGCGCCTCCCGCCGCGGCGAGCATGCCCGAGGCGACCACCGCGCCGTAGCGGATCTTGTAGACGTCGATACCGACCGTGTCGGCGGCCCGCGGGTGCTCGCCGACGGCGCGGATCCGGAGGCCGAGCGGCGTCCGAAAGAGCACGAACCACGAGCTCGGGACCAGGATCAGCGCGATCCAGATCATCAGGTTGAGGTTCCCGAAGATGTCCCCGAAGAACCCCACGCCGTCGAGGAACGCGAGATGGACGTTCGGGATGCTGGGGATGTCGCTCGGCGTTCCCTCCTGTCCGTAGATGTCGATGAACAGGTAGCCGGTCAGTCCGACGGCGAGGACGTTGACGGCGAAGCCGGAGATGATCTGGTCGGCCCGGAAGTGGATCGACCAGACCGCGTGCAGCAGCGCCATCGCGCCGCCCGAGAGGATCGCGACCAGGAGCCCGAGCTCCCAGGAGTCGAGCTTGTCCGCGGCCAGGATCCCGAAGAACGCGCCCGTCAGCATCATCCCCTCGAGGCCGATGTTCACCACCCCGGAGCGCTCCGAGAACATCCCGCCGAGCGCGGCGAAGATGAGCGGCGTCGCGTAGCGGAGCATCGCGGCGAAGAGCGCCGACCAGACGACGACGGTGTCGAGCTTCCCGATCGACGAGCGCGTGGCGAGGTATGCGAGGCCGAACGCGAGCAGCGCCGTCGCGACCGCATACATGCCGAAGCGCCGCTCGCCCCGCGTGAAGACGAAGATCCCGGCGAGCGCGGCGAGGAGCGCGAGCAGCAGGCTCGGGACCCACGAGCGCGACGCGACGGGCGGGAGGGCGACGAAGGCCGCCACGAGGCCGACCAGGATGCCCGCCCAGGCGAGCGTGCGAAGCGGGTTCCGGGTCGTGCCGGCGGGCAGTGCGAGGCTCGTCACGTCGCCATCACCCTCCTCCCGCGCAGGCGCGCCAGCAGCCAGAGGACGACGAAGTCGAGGCCGATGAAGAGGATCACGAGGCCCTGGATCAGAAACGTGAGGTTCCCCGCGAGATCCGGCTCGAAGATCGAGGGGTCGAGGTAGCGGGTCGACGTCCCGGTGAGGAGCGCGCCGAAGAGCAGCGCCGCGAGGAAGGTTCCCACGGCGGTGCTGCGGCCGAGCAGCGCGACGGCGATGCCGGTGAACGCGATCGACCCCGTCGACGCCAGGGTTATGTCGCTGGTCGAGAGCCGGAACGACCAGCCGAGGATGTCGATCGCGCCGGCGATCCCCGCGAACGCGCCCGAGATCGCCATCGCGAGGAAGTAGTTCCGGGCGACGCTGATCCCGCCGTACCGCGCGGCCTCGGGGTTGAAGCCGACCGCCTTGACGCCGTACCCCAGCGTCGTGCGGTTCAGGATCGCCCAGTAGACGACGAGGGCGCCGAGTGCGATGAAGAAGCCGATGTGGAGGCCCTGGAGCAGCGGGTCACCCCAGAAGACGTGCAGCTTCGCCCCCTCGACCACGTCGTTCGACACGGGAGTCGACGACTGGGTGTCGTTGTGGAGCGGCCCGCCCAGCCCGAACAGGAAGAGGCCGACGTAGACCACGGTCCAGTTGAGCATGATCGTCGTGATCACCTCGTGGGCGCCCACCGTCGCCTTGAGGAACCCCGCGATGCCGGCGAGGAGCGCTCCCGCGAGCGTCCCGACCACGAGCACGAGCAGGACGTGCGGGATCGGGCTCATGCCCGCGAACGACGACCCGACCCAGACGGCGAGGATCGCCCCCGCGAGGTACTGGCCGAGGCCGCCGATGTTGAACAGGCCGCAGCGGAACGCGAACGCGACCGCGAGCCCGACGAGGATGAGCGTCGTCGTGTAGATGAGCGTCTGCTGGAGGTTGAAGGCCGCGTCCGAGCCGGTGTCCCAGGGGATCTGGAAGAACCAGATGAGGCCCGAGCCGTCGAAGATCGCGCGATACGTGTTGATCGGGTTCTTCCCGGTGGTGACGAGCACCACCAGCCCGCCCATCACGAACGCGAGGAGCACCGTGAGAAGCGGCGCGATGGCGCCGCCGGCACGCTGTGCGAACGCGATGCGCGACGCGAAGCCCTCGCCTCCCTCCTCCGGTGGGGGCGCCGCTGGCTGACCGTACGGCTGGGTGGGTGTCGCGCCGCCCGCGTCGCTCACGCCGCTACCTCGCCCCGACCCGCGCCCGTCATCGCAATTCCGAGCTCCTCCTCGCTTGCCGTCGGCGCGAACTCGCCCGCGATCTCGCCCTCGTACATCACGAGGATGCGGTCGGAGAGGGAGAGCACCTCCTCGAGCTCGAGCGACACCAGCAGGATCGCGCGGCCCTCGTCGCGCTCCTCGATCAGCCTGCGGTGGACGAACTCGATCGCGCCGACGTCGAGACCGCGCGTGGGCTGCGCGGCGATCAGGACCTTGGGGTCGCGCTCGATCTCGCGGGCGAGCACGACCTTCTGCTGGTTGCCGCCGGAGAGACCGCCGGCGCGCGTGGTCGGCCCTCCGCCGCGCACGTCGAAGGCCCTGATCAGCGTGCGCGCGCGCTCGATCAGGCGGCGCGGGAAGAGCCAGCCGTACCGCGACGCGGGCTCCGACCGGTAGTCGTGGAGCGCGATGTTCTCGGCGATCGAGTACTCGAGCACGAGCCCGCGGCGCTGGCGGTCCTCCGGGATGTGCCCCAGCCCGCCCTCGAGGTGCCCGTGGACGGAGTCGTGCGTGACGTCGTCGCCGTCGATGCGCACTGTCCCTGCGTCGATCGCCCGCAGTCCGGCGAGCGCGTCGATCATCTCCGTCTGCCCGTTCCCGTCGATGCCGGCGAGGCCGACGATCTCGCCGGCCCGCACCTCGAACGAGATCCCGCGGACCTTCTCGATGCCGCGGTCGTCGTGGACGCGAAGGCCCTCGACCTGGAGCAGCGACGTGCCGGGGTTGCTCGAGGACTTCTCGACCCGGAGCAGCACCTCGCGCCCCACCATCAGGCGGGCGAGGCTCGCCTCCGTGGCGCCTTCGGCCGGCAGCGTCTCGATCAGCTTGCCGCGGCGCAGGACCGTGATCCGGTCGGCGATGTCGAGCACCTCGTTCAGCTTGTGCGTGATGAAGATCACCGACTTGCCGCGCGCGGTGAGACCGCGGATCACCTCGAAGAGCTCCTGGGCCTCCTGCGGCGTGAGCACGGCGGTCGGCTCGTCGAGGACGAGGATGTCCGCGTCGCGGTAGAGCGCCTTCAAGATCTCGACGCGCTGCTGCTGGCCGACGGTGATGTCCTCGATCCTCGCCGCCGGGTCGACGGCCAGCCCGTAGAGGTCCGAGATCTCCTTGACGCGCCTCTCGGCCTCGTGGACGTCGAAGACGACGCCGCTCCGCGTCGGCTCCTCGGCGAGGACGATGTTCTCGGCGACCGTCATCACGGGGATGAGCATGAAGTGCTGGTGCACCATCCCAACGCCGGCCGCGATGGACGCGCTCGGCGAACCGAGCCGCACCGGCTTCCCCATGATCAGGATCTCGCCCTCGTCGGCGTGGTAGAGCCCGTAGAGGATGTTCATCAGCGTCGACTTGCCGGCGCCGTTCTCGCCGAGCAATGCGTGTACCTCGCCCTCGAACAGGTCGAAGCTGACGTCGTCGTTGGCCACCATCCCCGGGAAGCGCTTCGTGATGTGCCGCATCTCGAGAACCTGGGGCCGCTCGGACATTGCGCGGGATCATATTCCCAGTCGAGGGCGTCCAGTCGGACCTCCCCGTATCCCTGCCGCCGTTCGCGACGTCGAGCAGAGAGCCCGCGCGGCGCCCAAAACGTCGGTGGGCGGGCTCGATGCCCGCCCACCGGATGCTGCTGCTACTCGTCCGTCTACTTGAAGGTGCGCGGAGGCTTCACCTTGCCGGAGGCGAGGTCCTTCTGCCACTTGCTGAGCAGGGCGATCAGCCCGGCGCGGCTCGGCGCGGCCGTCGAGACCTTGCCGTACCCGACGCCGTTGTTCTTCGCGTTGAAGAGACTGTCGACACCGCCCTTCCACTTGCTCGTGCCGGCGAGCGCAATCGTGCTGAAGACGCCCACGTCGACCTTCTTCTGGGCGCTGGTCAGCATGTGATTGCCGAGATAGCCCTGGTCGGCGTCGACGCCGATGCCCCAGTCCTTGTTTTCCTTCGCGGCCTGGAGCGCACCGAGCCCACAGGCGCCGGCGACCTGGAACACCACGTCAGCCTTCTGCTGGATCTGGTTCAGCGCGATCTCATGGCACTTCGTCTGATCGACGAAGTCCTGCGAGTAGTCGGTCAGGGTCTTGGTGCCCGGCTTGGACTTCTTCGCGCAGTACTGGTACCCGGCGATATACGCGTCGACCGCCGGAAGCTTCTGGCCGCCGACCGAGGCGATCACGCCCGTCTTCGAGACGCGCGACGCCGCGACGCCCGCGAGGCAGCCCGCCTCCTGCTCGGCGAAGATGATGCCGCGCGCGTTCTTGGGCGCCCCCTTCAGCGCGGCCGCCGGGAAGTCGACGATCGCGAACTTCTTGTCCGGGAACCGCTTCGCGACTGCGGCGAGCTGGTCGCCCATCAGGAACCCGACGCCGATCACGAGGTCGTAGCCGCGGGCGCCCGCCGTGAGGTTCGGGATGTAATCGGCGGCGCTCTTCGAGATGAAGACGCGTCCGTCGATGCCGAGCTTCTTCTGGGCGTCCTTGAGGCCCTTGTACGCGAGTGCGTTGAAGCTCCTGTCGTTGAGGCCTCCGATGTCGGTGACGAGCGCGACCTTCAGCTTGGCGGGCGCCACCGGCTTGGCCGACCCGATCGAGGCGACGGTCAGCGCCGAGACCGCGACGAGCGCGAGCGAGGCCACGACCTTCCATTTACGAATCGCCACTTACCCTCCTTGGTGGTGCTTAATTGACGGTCCTCCCGCCATTGTGACGCGGGATTCAACACGAAGTTGGACACACGCAACGACCGAAGAATAGTTACTGCCCGGCCGGGCAAGTGTTAGAAGATCTGTCGGGCGACGCGGCTTTACGGTGAGCCGATCACGGACGCGAGCTGGTGCTCCTCCAGCAGCACTCGCCGCGGCTTCGAGCCCTCGTAGCCGGAGATGATCCCGCGGCGCTCGAGCATGTCGATCAGCCGTCCGGCGCGCGTGTACCCGACGCGCAGACGGCGCTGGAGGAGCGATACGGACGCGGTCTGCGTCTGGACGACGATCTCGATCGCGCGGTCGAGAAGCGGGTCCTCGTCGGGGTCGAAGTCCACGTCGTCCGACTCCTCGGGCGGCGGTCCTTCGGGCGCCTCGAGCAGCGTCTCGTCGAGCTCCTGACCCCGCTGCGCGCGGCACTGCTCGACGATCAGCGCGATCTCGTCCTCGGTCACGAACGCCCCCTGGACGCGCTGGAGCCGTGATGTGCCGAGCGGCTTGAAGAGCATGTCGCCCTGGCCGAGCAGGCTCTCCGCGCCGGACCCGTCGAGGATGACGCGCGAGTCCGTCTGGCTCGAGACGGCGAACGCGATCCGGCTCGGGACGTTCGCCTTGATCATTCCGGTGATCACGTCCACCGACGGGCGCTGCGTCGCGAGCACGAGATGGATTCCGACCGCGCGCGACTTCTGCGCGAGGCGGATGATCGCGTCCTCGACCGCCTGGGGCGAGACCATCATGAGATCGGCGAGCTCGTCGATCACGACGAGGAGATACGGCAGCGGGTCCTCCCCACGCGCCCGGAACGTCCTGTTTGCCTCGGGCAGGTTCCGCGCGCGGATGATCGACAGGCGCTCGTAGCGGCGCTCCATCTCGGCGACGACGTTCTGGAGTACCGCCGAGGCCTCCTTCGGGCTCGAGACGACGGGCGTCAGGAGGTGCGGGATCGACTCGTAGAAGTTGAGCTCGATCCGCTTCGGGTCGATGAGGATCATCCGCACGTCATCCGGCGTCGCGCGAAGCAGCACGGACGTCAACAGCGTGTTGATGCAGCCCGACTTCCCCGACCCTGTGGTGCCGGCGATCAGGAGATGCGGCATCCGCGCGAGGTCGGTCCAGACCGCGTTGCCCGAGATGTCCTTGCCGAGCCAGACGGAGAGCGGGCTCGCCGCCCCCGGAAGGTCGTCGAAGATGTCGCCGAGTGTGACCATGCGCGGCGCGAGGTTCGGGACCTCGACCCCGACGGCCTGCTTCCCGGGGATCGGCGCGAGGATCCGAATCTCGGTCGTCGCCAGTGCGTACGACAGGTCGTCCTTGAGGCCCGCGACCTTCGAGACCTTCGTCCCCGGAGCCAGCTGGAGCTCGTAGCGGACGACCCTCGGTCCGGCGATGGTGCCGACCACCGTCGCCTCGACACCGAAGTGCGCGAGCGTCTCGACGAGCACCTGGGCCGTCCGAGCGCTCACGTCGGCGGAATCGCCACGCGTCGGAGGGCTCGCCTTCAAGAGCGCCCGGTCGGGCAGCCGATACTCGGCGCCGCCCTTTGACGTGTCGAAGGCCAGCGCGGCGTCGTCCGTCGGCTCGTCGATCGGGTCGGCCCCGGGCTCGGGCGGAAGCAGCGGCGGCGGCTCGGCGGAGAACGGCCCGGACGCCACGACGTCCGGGTACGCCGCGACCCCGTCGACCGGGACGGCCGGCACCCGGAGCGGCCGCGCCGGCGAGTCGACCCCCTCGTCCGACCCGTCGGGCTCGCCCCAGTCGGCCCACTCGATGCTCTCGATCGACCGGCGTGCCGCGCTCCCGGCCAGGCGGACGGCGTTGCCCGAGCGCCGGAGCAGAGCACCCGCGGACGCGCCGGTGACGAGCAGGAACCCGGCGAGCACGAGCGCGACCCCGACGATGAGGGCACCCGCGTCACCGAGGACCTGCGCCAGGCCGCCCCCGAGTGCCGAACCGACGGAGCCTCCATGGGCGTCGCCGAGCGCGACCATCAGCCCCACGACGCCGAGAGCGAGGCCCGTGCGGAACGGGCGGAGGTCGACGATCTTCGAACGGACGAGCATCAGCCCGCCGATACCGAGGAGCGCGGCAGGCACGACGAGCCTTGCCGTCCCGAGCGCGTCATCGAGCCACCCTGCGACGTGCGCGCCGATGGGTCCACCGTCCCAGCCGAGCCACAGCACGGTCGCGACGACGAGGCCGGACGCGACGAGGCCGAGCCCCCAGAGCTCGGGATGCTGGTGACCGCGGGCCTTCCGTGCCTTCTTGCGGATGCGCGCCGGGCTGCGCGGCTTACGCGTCCGCGCCGGCGCAGCCCGCTTCTTCCTCGTGGCCATGGGCTTGATCGTTCTGCGCCGCAACCGCGAGTCCTGCGCATATCCTCGGCTCGTGCCCGTCGTGGTCGGCATCGCCGTCGGCGGAGCGCTCGGAGCGCTCGGCCGCTACGGCCTCGACGAGTGGATCGGGCGCCGGACCGGCTCGTTCCCGTGGGGGATCCTCGTCGTCAACGTCACGGGTGCGTTTCTCATCGGCCTCGCCGTCGAGACACTCGAGCCGCGATTCGAGACGGGGTGGGTACGCCCGGCCGTCGTGACGGGCTTCCTCGGCGCGTACACGACCTTCTCGACGCTCTCTCTCGACACGTTCCGGCTGCTCGAGCGCGGCGAGCTGGGCCAGGCGGTCGCAAACATGGCGGGGACGGTCGTGCTCGGGATGCTTGCCGTCTGGGCGGGGATCACGGTCGGCCGGCTCTGACTCAGCCGGCGCGGGCGCGCGCCTCCTCGACGATCACCTCGGCCTCGGCGCGGTTGCCGAAGCCGCGGGTCTCGACCTTCTCCGCCTCGAGGTCCTTGTAGACCTGGAAGAAGTGCTCGATCTCGTTGCGGAGCTCGGGCGGGATGTCGTGGACGTCGTGAACGCGCATCCATGACGGGTCCTTGAGCGGGACGCACAGGATCTTCTCGTCCGGCCCCTTCGCGTCGGTCATGTGGAACACGCCGACGACGCGCGCGCGGATCCGACATCCTGGGAACGTCGGGTCTCCGACGAGGCACAGCGCGTCGAGCGGGTCGCCGTCCTCGCCGAGCGTCCCCTCGACGAAGCCGTAGTCGGCCGGATAGCTCATGGATGTGAAGAGGCGACGGTCGAGGACGATGTGGCCGGTCTCCGCGTCCACCTCGTATTTGTTCCGCGACCCGAGCGGAACCTCGACGAAGACCATCACGTCTGCCATCTCGACTACCCGAGTCTCGCGACGCGCTCGACGAGGAGGTCGAAGAACGCAGTCGTGTCGAGATCGACGCCGACATGGGCGTTCGCCGGACGGCCGGTCCGGCGCCACAGGTCGACGACGGTGCGGCCGCGGCAGAGCTCCGAATCGCGCTCGACTTCGACGTTGCGGTACTCGGTCTCGACCAGGCCGATTCGGACGAGGTGGGCCACCGCGACGGCGTCGTGGATCGGCGCCCCGTCCCAGCCGTAGGTCTCGCGGTGGTAGACGGTGAAGAAGTCGACGAGCTCCGCGACGAAGACGCCGATCGGGCCGGCATCGCGCAGACGCTGCTGGACGTCGGGGCCGGTAACCGCGCGGTGGGTGACGTCCAGCCCGATCATGGTTACGTCGAGACCCGACTGGAACACCGCCTGCGCGGCCTCGGGGTCGGCCCAGATGTTGAACTCGGCGGCGGGCGTCATGTTGCCCTCGGCGATCGAGCCGCCCATGAGAACGATCCGCTCGACCCCCTCCACACCGTGCAGCGCGAGATAGCGCGCGACGTTCGTGAGAGGCCCGGTGGGAACGAGCGTCACCGGGCCGGCGGCGTCCGCGACGGTGCCCGCGATCCACCCGACGGCGTCGTCCGTGACGGGCTCGGCGCTCGGTGGCGGGAGCGTGGGCCCATCGAGGCCGCTCTCGCCATGAACATGGGCCGCGACTGCGACCTCTCGCTCGAGCGGCTCCGCCGCCCCCGCCGCGACCGGGACGTCCGACCGTCCGGCGAGCTCGAGCACCCTGAGCGCATTCGCCGTCGTCTTCTCGAGCGTCTGGTTGCCGTACGTCGTCGTCACGCCCAGCAGCTCGAGCTCGGGGCTCCCGAGCGCGAGCAGCAGCGCGATCGCGTCGTCGTGACCGGGGTCGCAGTCGATGATGATCGGCGTCGGTATCGCGGGATTATCACTGCGGCCGCGCGGGGAGCTCGTGGTGAATCGATACAAGCGCTCTCCGGCGTCTCAGCCGGTCAGGACGGCGTCGACCTCTGCCGCCGTCGGCAACGAGGGCTGCGCGCCGAAACGCGACGCCGCGAGGGCTCCTGCGGCGCACGCACGCCGGAGCGACTCCTCGTGCGACCGTCCCTCGAGCAGCGAGACGAGGAGGCACGCGGTGAACGCGTCGCCCGCAGCCGTGCCATCCACGGCCTCGACCGCGGGGGGCGCCGCGCGCGCGAGCTCCACACCGTCGTCCAGGAGCACGGCCCCCTCGGCGCCGAGCGTCAGGGCGATGAGCCCGTCCCGTCGCGTCAGCGCCTCGAGCTCGTGCCGGTTGACGACCGTGAGGTCCGCGTCGACGGCGAGCGGACGCGCGGGGGCAGCGTTCAGGCAGAACAGCCCCGCGCACCTCTCCCAGGCCGACAGCACCGCCTCGTCGGGCACCTCCAGCTGGCAGAGGACCGCGTCGTGGGGCGGCAGCTCGACCACCCCGAGCGCCCCGTTGGCTCCCGGCGCGACGGCGATCGTCGTTTCTCCTGCCCCGTCCACCTGGATCAGGGCGACGCCCGTCGGGTACTCCGTCTCGTGCAGCACGAGCTCGGCCCGAGTAGCGCGGAGCCCCGCGAGGGCCTCATCGGCGTAGGCGTCGCGGCCGACGGCCGCGACCATCGTCACGTCCGCGCCGAGGCGCGCGCACGCGACGGCCTGGTTCGCCCCCTTGCCGCCGGGCACGCGGCTGAACGATCCGCCGACGACGGTCTCGCCGGGCGCGGGTAGGCGCTCGACCTGCACCACGAGGTCGAGGTTCACCGAACCGACGACGACGATCCGGGGCGGCATCCGCTCAGGCGGCGAGCGCGCGCAGGTCGTCGACCGTGGCGCCGAGGAGCGTGTCGCGCAGATCGAACAGCCCGGCCCACAACGACGAGCGGTCGGGTACCGCGTCGAGCCGCGCGGCGTCGTCGAGCCCCTGGAGGGCCCGTACGAGCACGGCCAGCTCGAGGTAGACGGCGGCCGTCCGGTTCGGGCACGCGGTCACTCCGGCCCGTTCGAGCACCGGCCGCCACTCGACGAGCTCCCCCGCACCCGGCCCCGCGTACCAGGAGCGTCCCTCCACGCGGTCGGGCTCGAGCTCGAGCAGATAGGCGGAGAGCGGTGCCTCGAGGCCTGCGAGCGCCGTCTCGACCCTGTCCGCGGCGTGGCGGAAGGCCGCGCGGCGGGCACCCGGAGTCGCCGGAACGGCGTCGCCCCGGCCCCAGCGCTCGAGCAGGCGGCAGAAGGCAATCGCCGCTACCTCGCAGGCGCGGAGCTGCCCGACGACGCGGCGCACGACGGTCGGCGTGCTGCCGTTCGCCTCGAGGACGTCGGCCCAGTCGCGCATCGCCGGATGACGCAACTCCTACACCTCGATGACGACCGGGAGGATCATCGGGCGCCGCCGCGTGCGCTGGTAGATGACCTGTCCGATCCCGTCGTGGATGTGTTCCTGCAGCAGCTTGATCTCCGTCACGCCGTTCGCCGCGAGCTCGCGGACGATCCGGTCGGCCTCGTCGCGGAGCTCGCCGATGAGGTCCTCGTCCTCTCCCACCCCCCGCGCGATCAGCTCGGGAGGCGCGATGTCGGCGCCGGCGCCGTCGAGCGCGACCGTCGTCACGACGATCAGGACACCGTCCTCCGACAGCCGCCGGCGGTCACGGAGCGCTACATCCTCGACGTCGCCGACCCCGAGCCCGTCCACGAACGTCACGCCGGCCTCGACGTGGTCGACGATCCGCGCCCCGTCCCGCGTGAGCTCGACGACCGACCCGTTCTCGGCCAGCAGGATCGCGGTGTCGGGCACACCGGCGTCCTGCGCCAGACGCGCATGGGCCGCGAGCATGCGGTACTCGCCGTGGATCGGCATCACCGCGCGCGGACGGACGAGCGACAGCAGTGTCCGCAACTCCTCCGAGCACGCATGTCCCGAGACGTGGACGGGGGCGATCTCCTGGTGCAGCACCTCGGCTCCGAGCCGTGCGAGGCGGTTGATCGAGTCGTGGACGCGGAGCTCGTTGCCGGGGACCGGCTTGGCGGAGATGATCACCGTGTCGCCCCGCTCGACCTCGACGTTCTGGTGATCGCCGTACGCGATCCGGGTGAGCGCGGACATCGGCTCGCCCTGGCTCCCGGTGCAGAGGATCAGCACCTCGTCGCGCGGGAGCTCCATCGCCTCCTTCGGAGACACGATTGCGTCATCGGGGAGATCGACGTACCCGAGGCTCCGTGCGATGTTCATGTTCTTTCGCATCGACCGGCCGACGACCGCCACCTTGCGCCCGTTCGCGATCGCGACCTCGGCCGCCTGCTGCACACGGTGGATGTTCGACGCGAACGAAGCGACGATGATCCGGCCGGTGCGCATGGGGATGAGCTGGCGAAACGCCTCGCCGACCAGCCGCTCCGACCCTGTCATCCCGGGCCGCTCCGCGTTCGTCGAGTCGCCGAGGAGGAGGTCGACGCCACTGTTGCCGAGCGCGGCGAGCGCTCCGACGTCGGTCTTCTGCCCGTCGACCGGGGTGTGGTCGAGCTTCCAGTCGCCGCTGTGGAGCACGCGGCCGGCCGGAGTCTCGATCACGACCGCCGCCGCGTCCGGGATCGAGTGGGCCATGCGGATCAGCTCCAGCCGGAACGGACCGAGCTCGATGGGGGGGCCGCCGGGTGCAGCCTCTGTCAGCGTGGTGACGGCGGCCAGACCGTGCTCGTCGAGCTTGGACTTGACGAGTGCGAGCGTCAGGCGGGTGCCGATCACCTCGCCGACGTCGACCTCGCGGAGGACGTACGGAAGGGCTCCGACGTGGTCCTCGTGTGCGTGCGTCAGGACGATCGCCCTGACCGGCCGGTCGACGAGGTAGGAGAAGTCGGGGAGCACCAGGTCGACGCCGAAGTGCTCGTCGCGCGGAAAAGCAAGACCCGCGTCGACGACGATCCGCTCGTCGCCGACCTCGAACACGGTCATGTTCTTCCCGACCTCGCCCAGGCCACCGAGCGGGATGATCCGCATGCTGTCCGTCACGCTTCGGAGTCTACGGACGCTTCTCGACGGCGAAACCGCCGAGAGGATGGGTTACAGGGCCCATCGCTGCGCCACCCAGGTCGCCTCGTCCAGCCGCTCGGCGGTGAGTGCGGCATCGCCCTCGCGCCCGCCGAGCAGGTCAACGAGGCCCCGCGGTGCAACGGCCGCGTCGGCGTCCACGCCGTCGATCGTCGCGGTGACGACGTCGCCGACGCGGGCGAGCTCGACGCGCTCGGCCCCGCCGGGGCCTGCCGGCGCGATCAGCACACCGACCGCCGCAACGCGCCAGAGCCC
>Ga0157380_10002270_pt1 | contig 12919 bp, 13 predicted proteins | sample S35metaG_FD_119757 | JGI IMG/M metagenome (GOLD analysis project Ga0157380, IMG submission 119757) | Switchgrass rhizosphere microbial communities from Kellogg Biological Station, Michigan, USA - S3-5 metaG | ecosystem: Host-associated > Plants > Roots > Rhizosphere > Soil | place: USA...
CGCCCGAACAGATCGAGGGCCGCGAAGCCCGCGCCCGCGAGGTTTACAACAAGGCCAAAAGCGGCGAAGAGTTTTCGCAGCTCGCCGTGGGCTACTCGGACAGCACCACCAACATCGAAGGCGGTTCGCTCGGCTGGCGCAAAGGCTCGCAGCTGCCGTCGATCGTCACGGACCTGGTAGCGAAGATGAAGCCGGGCGACGTCTCCGAACCGATCCGCACGCCCAGCGGCTTCCATATTTTCCGCCTCAATGACGTGCGCGGCGGCGTGCAGCAGGCCGTCGTATCGCAGGTCCATGTTCGCCACATCCTGGTTCGCACCAGCGAGTTGGAAGACGACCAGACCGTGCAACAGAAACTGGCCGGCATTCGCGAACGCATCCTGAAGGGAGAAGACTTCGGCACCATCGCGGCAGTGACCTCGAGCGACACGGCGTCGGCTGCCGAGGGCGGCGATCTCGGCTGGGCTGGGCCGGGAACCTTCGTGCCCGAATTCGAGAAGCAGCTGGATGCACTGAGCGAGAACGAGATCAGCCAGCCCTTCAAGAGCCAGTACGGCTGGCACATCGTGCAGTTGCTCGGCCGTCGTGTACATGACGCCACGCAGGACAAGGTGCGCCAGCAGGTGTATGCGCAGCTGCGCGAATCCAAGGCCGAAGAAGAGACCGAGCTGTGGTTGAGACGGTTGCGGGACGAGGCCTTCGTTGAGTACCGGATGTAATCCACGCGTCATCCTGACATCGGGCGAGCCCGCAGGTATCGGTCCGGATCTTTGCATTGCCATCGCCCAGCGCGCCTGGCCTTGCGAACTCGTCTTCGCCGGCGATGCCGATCTGTTTAGAGACCGAGCGCAGCGGCTCGGCATCCCTATCGAGATCGAGTCCCTCGCCAAGCCGCAAGAACGTCGCGAGCCGGCTCTCCCATCCTCCCGCCAATCTACGGGTGGACGCATGCGAGTCCTGCATCATCCCGTGGCTACTCCAGTGCGTTGCGGTCGGCTCGATCGCGCCAATGCATCCTATGTATTGAGCCTGCTCGACTCCGCCATCGATGGCTGCGTACGAGGCGATTTCGACGCGATGGTCACGGCGCCGGTGCAGAAGAGCATCATCAATGACGCCGGTATTCCATTCACCGGCCACACCGAATATCTGGCGGAACGCACCGGTGCACCCTTGCCTGTGATGATGCTGGCCTCGGGCAGCTTGCGCGTTGCACTGGCAACGACACATCTGCCGCTTGCGGCCGTGAGCAGCACCATCACGCGGCCACTACTGGAACAGGTGCTGCGCATTCTCGACCACGACCTGCGTTCCCGGTTCGGCATCAGCGCGCCACGGATTCTCGTTTGCGGCCTGAATCCCCACGCCGGTGAATCGGGACATCTCGGTCGCGAGGAAATCGAAGTCATCGCGCCGGTCATCGAGCAGCTGCGCCAGCACGGGATGCAATTGATCGGTCCGCACCCGGCCGATACGGCGTTCACTCCGCACATGCTGCGGCAGGCCGATGCGGTGCTCGCGATGTACCACGACCAGGGATTGCCGGTGATCAAGCACGTGGGTTTCAGCGACGCCGTGAATGTGACGCTGGGCCTGCCGATCGTGCGAACCTCGGTAGATCACGGCACGGCACTGGACCTGGCAGGCACCGGCAAGGCAGACGCCGGCAGCCTGATCGCCGCATTGGAACTCGCAGTGACATTGTCGACCGTCGCACGCTGAGCACCCCGGGCTCCCAATGCCCGGCGCTTCGCTTATGCTGCGCCCCACTCATGCATCAACCACGCAAGCGCTTCGGCCAGCACTTCCTGCACGATCAGGCGGTGATTCGAAATATCGTCGCCACCATCGCGCCGCAGCCAGGTGAAACACTGGTCGAGATCGGCCCGGGACTCGGCGCGATCACCGGTCCGCTGCTGCAAGCGGCGGGTTCGTTGGATGCAGTGGAAATCGATCGCGATGCAATCCGGCACCTGCGCGATACGTTCGGCTCCGGTTCGCTGCGAATTCACGAAGGCGATGCGCTCGACTTCGACTTCGGCTCGCTCGCTCCGGCAGCCCAGCGATTGCGGCTGGTCGGCAACCTGCCCTACAACATCTCCACGCCGCTGCTGTTTCGCTTGATCGCACAACGCGAGCATGTGCTCGACATGCATTTCATGTTGCAGAAGGAGGTTGTCGACCGGATGGCGGCGGGCGCCGGCGATGACGACTACGGAAGACTCAGCGTCATGCTGGCGCCGTGGGTTCAGGTCGCGCCGCAGTTCGATATCGGCCCGGGCGCTTTCCGTCCGCCGCCGCGAGTGGAATCCACGTTCGTACGCTTGACGCCGCATGCCGCACCGCCATTCGCTATCGCGGACTATGCGAACTTTGCCCGCGTGGTCGCAGCCGCTTTCTCGCAGCGGCGCAAAACGCTGCGCAACGCACTCAAACAGTTACTGTCCATCGACCAGATCCAGGATGCCGGCATCGATCCGGGAGCGCGAGCCGAGGTGATTTCACCTGCGGGATTCGCCGCCCTCGCCGCACGAGTGTCCGCCGACCTATAATCAAGCGCGCCGCAGGCCACCGGAGACGATCATGAGCGATTACCGCAAGATTCTACTGGTCGTGGATCTGTCGGATGACAGCCGGCTCGTCGGGGAGCGCGCCAAAGCCATCGCTGCCTGCTACCAGTCCGAGATCACGCTGCTGCACGTCGTCGAATACGTGCCCGTGGAACCGATGGGCGAAGCGCTGCTGCCGACCGTGCAGGTCGAAAGCGAACTGGTAGACCGGGCCCGCACCAAGCTAGAGGAACTGACGCGCCACCTGTCTTTGCACAACTGCAGGCAACTGGTTGCGACCGGCAGCATCAAATCCGAGATCATCCGCGCTTCGCAGAAGCTCGGCGCCGACCTGATCGTCCTGGGCAGCCGCGAACGTCACGGCCTGGCCATCCTGCTCAATTTTACCGAAGACACTGTTCTGCATGCCGCCCCCTGCGATGTACTGGCCGTGCGCCTGCACTGATCGCCAGTACTGGGCGCAAGACGCCGGCGGGCACTGACATAAGGGGTGAATTTCGTCTTCGATGCCGAGCCTCGCCACTGCTAATATGCGCTCGCTACCGCACCGACCCAGCCGCTCTCTCGTGTCCATGAACGAACCCGCCAATCACAAGATCCGCGTCGATGTCAGCGCCAACTATGTGGGCGACCAGTCGAAGCCCGAAGAAAGCCACTACGCTTTCTCCTATACGATCACCATTCGCAACGAAGGCAAGGTGCCGGCGCGGCTGCTGACTCGTCACTGGGTCATCACCAATGCCGACGGCAAGGTGAAGGAAGTTCGCGGCGAGGGTGTCGTCGGCGAACAGCCGTACCTGCTGCCGGGCCAGGGGTTTCGCTATTCGAGCGGCGCCGTGCTCGAAACCCCGGTGGGCGCAATGCAGGGCAGCTACCAGATGCTTGCCGATGACGGCGCTCGGTTCGACGTTCCCATCGCTCCGTTCACGCTCGCGATGCCGGGTCTGTTGCATTAGGTCTCTCGACAGACCGACAGCGCCTGCATGCCCACTTACGCTATCGGCGACCTCCAGGGATGCGGAGACGAGTTCGACTCGCTGCTGGAGCGCCTGAAGTTCGATCCCGCGTGCGACGCATTATGGTTGGTCGGCGACCTCGTCAATCGCGGTCCGCGGTCTCTGAATGTCCTGCGCACAGTCCGCTCGCTGGGCGACAGCGCCGTGTCGGTGCTCGGCAATCACGATCTTCACTTGCTCGCCGTCGCACTCGCGGGAGCGAAGCAGAAGCGCCAGGACACGCTCGCCGATATTCTCGCAGCGCCGGATCGCGACGAGTTGCTCGACTGGCTGCGGCATCGACCGATGCTGCATCAGGACACCGAACTCGGCTACACCATGATCCATGCGGGGTTGCCGCCCCAGTGGGACGCGGCAACTGCAGTATCCTGCGCACGCGAACTCGAAGCCGCGCTACGCAATAAAGATCGCTGCGTCGAGTTGTTGAAAGCCATGTATGGCGACGAACCGGATCTATGGTCCGACTCGCTGCCCGGCCACGATCGCCTTCGATTCATCACCAATTGCCTCACGCGGCTGCGCTTCTGCCACGCTGATGGACGCCTGGCGCTGCCCTACAAGGGCCCGGTAGAGAAAGCGCCGCCCGGCCTCTTGCCCTGGTTCCGAGTTCCCGGGCGACGCTCACGCGATCTCAGGATCATCTTCGGTCACTGGTCGGCGCTGGATTTCTACGATGCCGACGGCGTGATCAATCTCGACACCGGCTGCGTCTGGGGCAACCGGCTGACCGCGGTGCGCCTGGACCAGAAAGCCACGCCGGTGTGGGTGCCCTGTCATTCGTCGGGATTGAAGCCGGATGGCTGAGGCCAGGCCTGCCCTCACGTTCCGTCTTTTTTCTTTTTGCCAACGGCCGCTGCGTCGGCCTTGCGCAAGTCGGCCAGTGCTTCCACTTCGAGCCTGGGTTGTCCCATCGATATCTGATTCGGCATGCAACGCATATCGTTCGATACCACTCGTACCGCGAGTTGCGGCAGCACTTTGCGTTCTATCTGTTCGATCAGCTCACAATCGCCTGGCGCCAGGCCCAGCGCTCCGCGTGACAGCGATACGCGTTTCCAGAGCGCCGGGAATTGCGCATCGAGATCGACGTGCTTGGAAGAATCGTTACGGACCCGAGCGGCGAGTTCGCGCACCGGGCGACTCTTCTGCAGTTCCGCGAGCACATCCGGCGTTGCCTCGACCGGCGAAGTCATCGTGATGCGGACCAGCGGCATGCGGGCGATGCTGCCACCCGACTCACAGCCGGATACGCGAACCTTCGTCTGGTCGTCGCCTCCGAGTTCCACGAGGATGCGCCGAACCTTCTCGGACAGGCTGCTGCAGGAGTAGAACGTGGTGAAGCTCTGGTAGTGAAAATCGAACGTCTGCTGCTTCCATACGGCGTGCACGACGGGCGCTGCGGCGTCATTCACAGGCGGAACAGGATCCGCCGGCTGCACGGGCGCAACAGTCTCCTCCTGCGGGAACGCGACCTGAAACGGCCAGGCGCTCCACAGCATCGAGATGAGCAGCAGCTTGCCAACCGCACCAGGACCCGGGCGACGACATTCGGACATGACCACTCCTTGTCTACCCCGCGGGGACATTGTCAGCCGGCGTCGCGGATTGCAAGCACGGTGGATCGGGGCAGGGTCTCGGCACGGCGGTGCGGCAGCGGTTACACTGCCGAGGATCACGGAGACCCGTCATGAACCCACTGATCGCCTTCAATTTTCGGCAATGGATCGACGAACATCGCCAGTTCCTCAAACCACCGGTCGGCAACCGGCTGGTATTCGAGCATTCCGAATTCATCATCATGGTGGTGGGCGGCCCGAACTCTCGCACCGATTACCATGACGATCCCGGCGATGAATTCTTCTACCAGATCGAAGGCGACATCGTGCTGCGCACGATGCAGGACCGGGGCCGCGTCGACGTCCCGATCCGCGCAGGCGACATGCTTCTATTGCCGGCGCATATCCCGCACTCGCCGCAGCGACCCGCCAATTCCGTCGGCCTGGTGATCGAACGCAAACGGCGTCCGGAAGAACAGGATGGCTTTCTCTGGTATTGCGAACACTGCCAGTATCCACTGCATGCCGAGTACCTCCACGTCAGCGATATCGTGAAGCAGCTGCCGCCGATATTCGATCACTTCTACAACTCGTTGCAGCAGCGCACCTGCGAGGCCTGCGGCACGGTCGCCGAAAAGCGGTGAACGAGTCGTGACAGCCGAGCGCTTCGCGCTGGATATCGCCGGCCGCCGCTGGAACGTCGACCTGGCGGAGAGCCACGACCTCTCCATTCCGCTGCAGTTCGAAGGAGCACAGCCTTCTTTCTTCGGCGCGGCGCCTGCCAGCAGCACTGCTTTGAGCGCCGGCGATTTCACGGGTGACGTGCGAACCGGAGCGAGCTGCAATTGCTCGACGTATTCGCTCACTCCTCACTGCAATGGTACGCATACGGAATGCGTCGGACATCTCACGCGCGACCGCATCAGCGTCCGGGACATAGCTCGCGATGTATTGATACCTGCGCTGCTGCTTTCCGTTACGCCTCGGAAGGCTGCCGAAACGACCGAAGCCAGCACACCGTCACCCCAGTCCGGCGACTTGCTCATCACACGCGAGGCACTCGAACTGGCCGCCTTGCAGCATCCAATACCGGGATTCCGGGCACTGGTCCTGCGCACGCTGCCGAACACCCCGGAAAAACAGCGGCAACGTTACGACACGAGCTATCCTCCGGCGTATTTCAGCAGCCAGGCAATGCAGTGGATCGTCGACCGCGGCATCGACCACCTGGTGGTCGACCTGCCTTCGGTCGACCGCGCGTCGGACCAGGGCCTGTTGACAACACATCGGTTGTTCTGGGGCATGCCGCCAGCACGGGTCGATGCAGCGCATGCCACGCGAGCGCACGCGACCATCACCGAGATGGCTTACATCGAAAACGCGATCGTCGATGGACCGTACCTGCTGAACCTGCAGGTGGCTCCCTTCGCCGCCGATGCGGCACCCAGCCGTCCCTTTCTCATGCGCTTGATCCCGCAGTGAACAACGTCAATTCGATGCGGTCTCCAGGACGCGACCAGGCAACGCAGCTCGATCGCACCGACCCCTTGAGCCGGCTGCGCGATGAATATCATATTCCGCGGCTCGCCGATGGTTCGGCGAGCGTCTATCTCTGCGGCCATTCGCTTGGGCTACAGCCGAAAAGCGCGGCCGCGATCGTCGCTGCGGAGCTCGATAGCTGGGCGCAGCGCGGCGTCGCCGGACATTTCGATTCCATCCGTCCCTGGCTGGGCTATCACGAGCAGCTCGCTGCCGGCCTGGCCAACCTGGTGGGAGCTGCGCCGCTCGAAGTCGTCGCGATGAATTCGTTGACCGTCAACCTGCACCTGATGCTGACCAGCTTCTATCGGCCGACACCGCAACGCCATCGCCTGCTCATCGAGAATCGCGCATTCTCTTCCGATCGCTATGCGGTCGAATCGCAGATTCGCCAGCGCGGCTTCGAACCGGCGCAGTCGTTGCTCGAAGTAGCGCCGCGTGCAGGTGAATCCGTCATCACGACGGCTGCGATCTGCGAATTGCTGGAGCGCGAAGGCCAGAGCATCGCGACTGTTTTGCTGCCGGGCGTTCAATATCTCAGCGGCCAACTGTTCGACATGGCGACGATTACGCAATGCGCTCGTCGCCAAGGGTGCGTTGTCGGTTGGGATCTCGCCCACGCCATCGGCAACGTGCCGCTGCAACTCCACGACTGGAACGCAGACTTTGCCGCGTGGTGCAGCTACAAATATCTCAACTCGGGTCCGGGCGCGATTGGCGGTTGCTTCGTCCATGAGCGACATGCACGGGCATTCGACCTGCCGCGCTTCGCCGGTTGGTGGGGACAGCAGAAGACCTCCCGGTTCGAAATGCCGGAACAATTCACGGCGCTCGAAGGCGCAGAGGGCTGGCAGATCTCCAATCCACCGATTCTCGCCGCTGCGCCCTTGATTGCGTCGCTGCCCTTGTTCGAACAGGCCACCATGGTCGCACTCAGGCGGAAGTCGATTGCACTGACCGGTTTCCTTGAAGCATCGCTGCACGCACTGGCCGCGCAATCGGTGACGATTCTCACGCCCGCGGACCCGCAAGCTCGCGGCTGCCAGTTGTCTTTGCGCTTGCAAACAACACCAGCGCAAGCGCGTGAAGTTCATGCCGAGATGGAACGTCGCGGCTATATCTGCGACTGGCGTGAACCGGATGTGATCCGCGCAGCGCCGGTGCCCATGTACAACTCGTTCACCGACGCGTGGCGTTTTGCCGAGGCGCTGGCGAGCCTCATGGCGTCTCGACCGTGAGCGGTTCGAACATGGGTATGGACTCTACAGTGACGCTCATCGGCGCAGGGCTCGCAGGCTCCTTGCTCGGCATTCTGCTGGCGCGGCGCGGCCATCGCGTCCGCATCTACGAACGACTTCCCGATTTGCGGCGGGAGCAGATCAGCGCCGGTCGCTCCATCAATCTCGCCCTCGCCGCCCGCGGCAAACGCGCCCTGGAACTAGCCGACGTCATGGACGCCGTACGGCCGTTGTTGATCCCGCTGCCGGGCCGCATGCTGCACGATCCGGATGGCAAGCAGACGTTCATCGCTTACGGACAGCGTCCGGAAGAAGTCATCTATTCCGTGTCGCGCCCTGGACTGAATCGCGTTCTGCTCGATGCCGCCGAAGCTGCCGGCGTCGAACTGCATTTCAAGCAGTCGCTGCTCACGGCGGACTTTGCCGGACGGCAGTTGACGTTGATCGACGAGAGCAACGGAGCCAGGCAAGAGGTACCGATGCGCCGAGTCATCGGCACGGACGGCGCAGGGTCGGTGCTGCGGCGCTCGTTCGTCTCGCAACTTGGCGTGCCTTGCAGCGACGACCTGCTCGAACACGGCTACAAGGAGCTGACCTTACCTGCGGGTCCGAACGGACGGCACCAGTTGGATCCGAATGCATTGCACATCTGGCCGCGGGGCGGCTTCATGCTCATCGCCCTGCCCAACACGGATGGCAGTTTCACGGTGACGTTGTTTCTCGCCTACCGAGGGCCCCCACCTCAATCCTCCCCGGGAGACCGGGAGACGAAGCCGGACATCAGTTTCGCAACACTGACCTCGGCGGATCGCGTGCAGGCGTTCTTTGCCGAGTACTTTCCCGATGCGAACGTCTTGATGCCGTCGCTGGCGCAGGAATTCTTCGAACACCCCACCGGCGTCATGGGAACTGTGCGCTGCTCGCAATGGTCAGCGGGTGAGGACATGCTGCTGCTCGGCGATGCAGCTCACGCCATCACGCCATTCCACGGCCAAGGAATGAATTGCGCGCTGGAAGATTGCGTGACGCTGGATCGCCTGTTCGATACGACCGGCAGCTGGAGCAGGGCAGTCGCGGACTTCGATCGCGTGCGACGATCCGACACGGACGCCATCGCAACCATGGCCATCGAAAACTACCAGGAAATGCGGGACACGGTACGGGCACCGAAATTTCAATTACAGAAAGCCCTGTCGCTGGAATTGGAGCGACGCTTCCCCGATCGCTTCGTGCCGCGCTATTCCATGGTGATGTTTCACGACGACATCCCCTACTCCGTTGCGTTGTCACGCGGACGCATCCAGGCAGAGATTCTCGACAGTCTCACCACGACAGCGACTACGCTCGCAGACATCGACTACGATCGCGCCGCCGCTTCGATCATGCAGCAGTTGCCCGCGCTGGTCGGAAAGTAGACAGCCCGTTCTTCTGTACGGCCGCAGCACGGTGCGACTGTACATTTACCGCTGTCCCGAGATGGCGTGACACTTAGGGAATCTTCGAGCCTATATCCATGCCTGAGCCGCGCCCATGCCCCAATTCAACTATCGCCTGGTCAACGTCTTCACCCGCAACGCAGGCAAGCTGACCGGCAATCCACTGTGCGTCTTCGAAGATGGACGCGGATTGGATACAGCGACCATGCAAGCGCTGGCGCTGCAGTTCAACCTGTCGGAAACCACGTTCATCCTTCCGTCGACTCGCGCCGACGCACACGTGCGGATCTTCACGCCGCACTATGAGATGCCGTTCGCGGGACATCCGACGCTGGGGACGGCGTTCGTATGTCACGCGATCAAAGGCGGCGAGCGGCAGCTGCAGCTGCAGCTCGAGATGCAGGCCGGCATCATTCCCGTGTCCGGCAGCGACAATCGCTGGACTTTTCTAGCCAACGCACCGATTTGGCGCGACATCGGCGTGACGCGAGCGGCCCTCGCAGAGATGCTGGGATTGCAGGCGAGCGATATAGGCGAGCGGCCGCTCTGGGTCAATGTCGGCAAGGAACAGCTGATCGTGCCGTTGAAGAGCGAAGCCGCGGTGCGGCGCGTTAGGCCCGATGCGGCACGCCTGGCAGAAGAAACCAGCCGCGATGGGCACTGCATGGCTTACGTCTTCGCCGAGACTGGGCCCGGCCGCGTGCTGTCACGTTTCTTTTTTCCCGCAGGAGCGGCGTTGAGCGAAGATCCGGCCACCGGCTCGGCGACTGCGAATTTCGGCGGCTGGCTGCTGGCGATGCAACGCTCCTTGCCGCAATCGCTGGAAATCTCGCAAGGCGAATACACCGGCCGTCCATCGACACTGTACCTCGACGTCGATGCTCAACAGCGAATTCGCGTCGCGGGCGACGTGATAGACATCGGACGCGGCAAGATCGAACTGTAGACAACGGATGGGACTTGGGACTTAAGACTGAATCCTTGAACTTGCATTCATGCGAATCGCACCCAGAGTACGTGCGGAGATGCATGCGAGCTGCAACAGTCGACTAGCGCAAGAACGCGGTGCGCCGTCCACACCGAATTGCCGAAACTGTGACCCTGTTGACTGAACATTCGCGTGTTGCTGCGGATTGTACGGAACCAGCTGCAGTCTCCGCACATCTATCGTACGGAGGCTCGGTAGGAATTAGCGCGCTCCACGTTTTGCATTGTCATGGTGCAGTCACATGTCTCAGCGAGTGTCAGGACCAGTCATCGCAGCCTCCTACTACGATGACATGCCATTTTCGTTGGTGTTGTTCCGTTTCCTTTGGCCGTTCTGGTTGTTGAAAGATGCCAGCAGCGGCGATCGCCTCACTCGGGCGGCCGCGTATCGACACAACCGGGACATGCGCATCTATCTGCCTGGCTACCTGGTTCGCTGGATGGTGAGCTGCCTCGCCACGCTGGGAATGACCATGGGCTTGGGAGCATTGGCCAACCACACCAGCGGCGAAACCGGAATACTGAATGTCCTCGCAGCCGGCTCGGGGATGGCCTTCGCCTGCGGTGTGTGCGTGTGGATCGTGACCGCTTATATCTACGTCTTTCTGAGCCGCCACGAAAGCTGAAGCTGCCCACACCGTCGGGCGGAGCAGGTAGCACCCCGGTGGGGTCGCTACCCCTACAGCACCTGCTGATTTTCACCAAATCTTGAGCCCAGCCGGCCGATAAAGGCCACTTCGTGCCCGTTTTCGGGCAAGATCCTTGGGGTTTACTGCTCCACTCAGGCAGAGTGCGCCCCCATGTCGGAATCGACCGAACTTGCAGAGCTGATCGAGTACCTCGCCCGCACGACCCGATTGAGCCAGCCCGAAGCGGCTCGCGTAGTCGACGACGTGCTCGCCTTCCTGAATGAAACCCCGGAGCACTTCGTCCGGCGGCGTCACCTGGCCCTGCAAGGCCTCGGCTATTCCAACAGCGCGATCTTCACGCAGATCGGCCTCGAACTCGCTCGCTGGCGCTTTCGCGCCGAGCCGTACAGCGAGCGACAGATTCGCCGAATGATCTACGGCTAGTTGAAGGCCGCGCACCTCGTCAAGAATCCGGGAGCAAGCAGCATGTGTGGAATAGTAGGTTACATCGGCAAGCGCGACGCAACGCCCATCCTCATCGAAGGATTGCATCGGCTCGAATATCGCGGCTACGACTCCGCCGGCATCGCGCTGGCGCGCAATCGCAAGCTGAGTGTCTACAAGAGCAAGGGCAAAGTGCGCGACCTGGAACGGACGCTGCCCGAGAGACTCAAAGGCGATGTCGGCATCGCCCACACCCGCTGGGCGACTCATGGCGAACCGAGCGATCGCAACGCCCATCCACATTGCGACAGCACCGGGCGCTTCGCCATCGTCCACAACGGCATCATCGAAAACGCGTCGCAGTTGCGCAAGCAACTGAGCGCCAAGGGCATCGTCTTCCAATCGGAGACCGACAGCGAAGTGCTGGCGCATCTCATTGCCGTGCATCCGGCCGATAGACTGGAGGACTCCGTACTCGCCGCGCTGCGCCTGATCACCGGGACCTACGGCATCGCCGTACTCGACAGCGAGCGTCCGGAAGCGCTGGTCGTCGCACGCAATGGCAGCCCCGTCGTGCTCGGCATCGGCGATCGTGAAATGTATGTCGCCTCGGATCCCGCGGCACTGGTTCGACACACTCAAAGTGTCGTGCACCTCGACGACGGCGAACTTGCCGTCGTCCGCGCCGATGGCTTCGAGACATTCACACTCGACGGCGGACAGACAGCGAAGACACCGGCGACCATCGCCTGGACCGCCGAGTCCTTCGACAAAGGCGAATATGCCCATTTCACGCGCAAGGAAATCGCCGAACAGCCTGACGCGATTCGTCGCACGCTCAGCGGCCGGCTCGATCACCGCTTCCAGACGACGCACATCGGCGGGCTCGAAATGGCCGCTCGCGAGTTGCTAGAGGTCAAGCGCGTCAAGATTCTCGGCTGCGGTTCGGCCTATATTGCAGGGCGCGTCGGCGCCCACCTGATCGAACAGCTCGCCAGGATTCCTGCGGATGCCGAGCCGGCTTCCGAATTCCGCTATCGCAATCCCGTGATCGAGCCGGACACGCTGTACATCGCCGTCAGCCAATCAGGCGAGACGTTCGATACCCTGGCGGCGGTGCAGGAAGTGAAGCGCAAAGGCGGTCGCGTGCTCGGCATCGTGAATGTCGTCGGCAGCACCATCGCACGTGAATGCGGTCGCGGCATCTATCTGCATGCGGGGCCGGAGATCGCCGTCGTCGCTACGAAGACGTTCACCTGTACGGCGGTTGCACTCGCATTGCTCGCCATTCATCTCGGCCGTCTGCGCGACATGTCGGTCGCTCATGGAGCGAGGCTGTTGCGGGCGTTGGAAGCGCTGCCCGATCAGGTTCAGCACATCGTCGCGCAGGAACCGGCGATCGAAGCCATCGCGCGTTCCATGGCTGCGCACCAGAATGCTTATTTCGTAGGCCGCGCCGCCGGCTTTGCGATCGCAATGGAAGGCGAGCTCAAGCTCAAAGAAG
>Ga0157380_10002271_pt1 | contig 12915 bp, 10 predicted proteins | sample S35metaG_FD_119757 | JGI IMG/M metagenome (GOLD analysis project Ga0157380, IMG submission 119757) | Switchgrass rhizosphere microbial communities from Kellogg Biological Station, Michigan, USA - S3-5 metaG | ecosystem: Host-associated > Plants > Roots > Rhizosphere > Soil | place: USA...
GATGCGTTCATCATTCTCGACGAAGCACAAAACACCACCGGCGAGCAGATGAAGATGTTTCTCACCCGCATCGGCTTCGGGTCAAAAGCCGTCGTGACGGGCGATAAAACGCAGATCGACCTTCCCCGAGGCCAAAAAAGCGGGATCAAAGAAGCTGAAGTCGTGCTAAGAGATCTGGAAGGAATCGAGTTTGTTTACTTCACTGAAAAAGATGTCGTCCGTCACAAACTCGTGCAGATGATCGTGAAGGCGTACGAGACGCATTCGAATCAGGCCGAGGCGTCCGAATGATCGACGTTCTAAATCTTCAGCGCAAGATCAAGCTCAATACTAACGAAATTCGAATATATATTGCCCGGCTTACTTCAGCGGTAGAGGAGGCGAACGAAAGGACATTTTCGATTGCTTTCATTTCAGACAAGCGAATGACCGAGTTGAACAAGTTCTTTCGTGGGAAGGACTCTACGACCGATGTGCTTTCGTTTCCACATGAGGTGGACGTATTCGAAGGTAAGAGTGACCGCTTTAGCCATTCTGACTCAGGAACGTCTGAAAGCGTCACTCCTAATTTCCTCGGTGACATCGTTATCTCTGCAGAACAGGCCGAACGCCAAGCGAAAGAAAATAAACTCTCGCTCGAAAACGAAATAGAGCAACTCATACTTCATGGCCTGCTCCATCTTTGCGGCTACGATCACGAAACGGATAGCGGCCAAATGAACCGACGGGAGTTGGACCTAAGAAAAAAGCTGAAGATCTAGCCTTAGAGTTCCCAGAAGATTTAACTGCCCGCTCGCAGTTCCGCTGTGGCAAAATTGTTTGAATGAGTAATAACCATAAAACGGCCGATCCATGCGTCATGATAATTTTTGGCGCGACCGGTGATCTCACTAAACGTAAGCTCTTCCCCGCTCTTTACAACCTCGCTAAAGACGGTTATTTGCCCGAGGAGTTTGCGATCCTTGGCGTTGGACGTCAGGAAATGTCGTCGGAGGATTTCCGCGATCAGATGATCGGAAATCTCAAGGAATTTGCTGGAGACGACGGCGACGAGAAAAGCGTCGAGTGGTTTTGCGAGCGAACTTATTATACGGGGGGTGATTTCGATGACGACAAGAAGCTCTTCAACGACATTAAATCCACGCTCCAGCAAGTTTGCGGGTCAAAGGGCCTGCCTGAGAACTTTTTTTATTACATGGCGATCCCCCCTGATCTGTTTGCAAACGTCGCTCAAAAGATCGTGCGGAACGGCCTTGGCAAAGAGGAGAACGGCTTTTGGCGGCGGTTCATTTTTGAGAAGCCGTTCGGCCGCGATCTTGATTCGGCGAAGAAATTGAACGCCGATCTTAGGAACATCCTCGAGGAACATCAGATATACCGCATCGACCACTATCTTGGAAAGGAAACGGTCCAAAATATTTTGGTCTTTCGATTCGGCAACAGTATTTTTGAGCCAATATGGAATCGCAATTTTATCGACCATGTCCAGATCACCGTCGCCGAAACCCTAGGAGTTGAGCAGCGGGGACATTATTACGATTCGGCCGGGGCGTTGCGCGACATGATCCCGAACCATATTTTCCAACTTGTCACCCTAACTGCCATGGAACCGCCTGTTTCGTTTGAGGCGGATTCGGTTCGCGACGAGCAGGCAAAGATACTACAGGCGATTGAGCGATTCTCTCCCGAAGACGCGCTTCATAACGCCGTCCGCGGCCAGTATGGACGCAAGAATGACGATCTCAGGGCTTATCGTGACGAACCCAATGTTTCCCCGACATCGAATACAGAAACATTCGCGGCCCTAAAGCTTTCTATCGATAATTGGCGCTGGGCCGACGTCCCGTTTTACGTGCGGACTGGAAAGCGAATGGCAGCCCCCTATTCGAGCATCATTATTCAATTCAAGAAGGCACCATTCATCTTGTTCCGCGACACCCCGGTCGAACGTCTCAGATCGAATCGCATCGAGATCCACATTCAGCCCGACGAAGGCATCACGCTACATTTTGGCGCTAAGGTACCCGGACCGGTCGTTGAGATGGGCGCGGTTGATATGGATTTCAATTATGTCGAACACTTCGGCAAGCAGATGAGCACTGGCTATGAGAGGCTGCTGCTCGACTGCATGACCGGCGATGCGACGCTTTTTCAACGTGCGGATATGGTCGAGGCGAGCTGGTCGATCGTGACACCGATCCTGGAGGTTTGGTCCGCTGTGCCGCCACGCGATTTTCCCAATTATCCATCCGGCAGTTGGGGCCCGGATGACGCAGATGAGCTACTTCGGAGAGACGGACGAACGTGGCGGGATCCCGAATCTGAGGCGTCGGCCGAACAGGTCCGCCAGATCGAAGCTCGATTCTGAATACGCTTGTCCGTTGCAATCAATCCCAAGCCGCATTAAGATTCACTGACAGCAGGATATGGAAATCGAAATACTGGTTGGGATCACGATCTTGATATTCCTGGTCGTGTTGGCCACAGTCGATCTTGCGTTTGCGCAATTATCAGACCTTAGCTTGCGCCGGCTTTCCTCGGAATCGGATCCGACTCTAAATGAGCGCTCGACCCAGCTTTTGCGTACCATTCTCCAGGACCGGGCACGATTTCGTTTTGCCCTGTCCTCCACAATTCAATTCCTGCTGATCGCGTTCACGGTTCTGCTTACGTCGGTACTTCTTAGCCAGGTCAGTGAGCGAAGTCTGGTTCTCCTATACGCGTTGATCATTGCGTTGCTGGTAACTGTTGTATTCCGACAGATAATTCCGCGTCTTTTCGTTCGAAACAGGCCTGAAAGAAGCTTGCTTTTTCTATTGCCGATTGTGCGTCCCCTCTATGCCGTCGCCACGGTTTTAACGAGTCCGATATCCGGCGTTTTCAAGCGAAAGGATTCTTACAAACTGGATCAAACGCTAGCACCGGACTCCGCGGTAGATGAAGATGACGGCAACGACGACCTCCAGGCACTGATGGAAGTCGGCGAGGCGGAGGGTATCCTCGAAGAGGACGAGCGCGAGATGATCGAATCGATGTTCGAGTTCAGCGAAACCCGGACCGGTGAGATCATGACGCCACGTACCGAGATCTGCGCGATCCCGAATGATTCGACCGTAAAACAAGCCCGCGATCTGATGATCGATGAAAAGTACTCCCGCTTGCCTGTTTACAGGGAAAGCATAGACAACATCGAAGGCATATTGTACGTCCGAGATCTTCTTCAGGCATGGGGAGAAGGAAAGGATTCTGCTCCGATAGCGGATATTTTGCGCGACGCCTACTTCGTCCCCGAAACCAAACCGGCCGCCGACCTCCTGAAAAGCATGCAGAGCAATCACGTGCAGTTTGCGGTCGTTATCGACGAATACGGCGGTGTCGCAGGTATTGTGACCGTCGAAGACATTCTGGAAGAGATCGTGGGCGAGATCGAGGATGAAGACATCGAAGAAGAAGAGATAATCGAGATCGTGGAGGGCGGCGAGGGATATTGGGATGTGCTGGGCTCGACAGAGATCGATAAGATCGAGAGGCTCTTCAACATTGAACTCGAGAACGAAGAATTTACCACCATTGCCGGCCTTGTAACGAGCGAGGTCGGCTATGTGCCGAAAGCCGGTGAAAAAGTGACAACCAATGGCCTGGATGTCGAGGTCCTTCGAAGCGACGAAAAACGCGTAGAATTGTTGCGGATCCGCCCAACTGCGAGCGCTGAATCGAACGACAATTCTGTAGAACCCTAATGCCTAGGAAACGTGCAATGTTTCGTCTATAATTGAAAAAAACAAACGGAGGTAGGTTAATGGCGATCAGACTAGGAGACGACGCGCCGAATTTTACGGCAGAAACGACTGAAGGCACGATAAACTTCCACGAATGGCTCGGAGACAGCTGGGGCATACTTTTCTCACATCCCAAGGATTTTACGCCGGTTTGCACAACGGAGCTCGGATATATGGCGAGCCTCAAACCGGAGTTTGATAAGCGCAACGTGAAAGTCATCGGGTTGAGCGTCGACCCGGTTGAAAACCACAAGAGTTGGTCAAAAGACATTGGTGAAGCGACTGGTCACTCCCCGAACTACCCAATGATCGGCGATACCGACCTGGCGGTCTCGAAGCTCTACGACATGCTGCCCGCTACGGTCGAGGGAAGTTCCGATGGCCGAACAGCAGTCGACAATATGACGGTGCGAAACGTTTTCGTTATTGGGCCCGACAAAAAGGTCAAGCTTGTGATCGTTTACCCGATGAGTACTGGACGCAATTTCGACGAGGTTCTACGCGTAATCGATTCGCTGCAGCTCACCGCAAAATACAGCGTGGCCACTCCTGTAAACTGGAAGGACGGCGAAGACTGTATTATCGTTCCGGCGGTTACGGACGAACAGGCGAAGGAAAAATTCCCGGCCGGATGGACGACGGTAAAGCCTTATCTGCGAGTTACTCCGCAGCCGAACAAGGTTAAGGGCGAATCGCAATCAGCGTAGCTTCCGCGATCTTTCTAAGGGCGCAGAATTCACAAAGGCTCTCATGGCGAATTCTGTGCTTTTTTGTGATATGTCTTCTTATGAAACTTCAAGCTGAGCTTGGCGGCAGGCTGCATCAGATCGAACTTACCCACGATGGCGAATCAGTGGGTGCCATGATCGATGGCCTGTCGTACCAGGTCGAGGTTTCTGAGCCTGAGCCCAACGTCTATCTTATTAAGAAGGACGGCAAGATCTACGAAGCATATGTTGCGCCGACAGATCGACCCGACCAAGCTAAAAAAGTAACGATCGACGGCCACGAGATCCAAGTTCATATAGTCGATCCAAAACGACTCCGCGGCTTCGCCGGGGCAGGCGAACATGGTGACGGTCTCGCGGAGATCAAAACCGCGATGCCAGGAAAGGTCGTGCGGGTCCTGCTCGAGGCTGGTGCTGCGGTTCAAAAAGGTGATGGCGTGCTCGTGGTTGAAGCGATGAAAATGCAGAACGAGCTGAAATCTTCAAAAGACGGCTCGGTGAAGGAGATCCGAGTCACCGAAGGCGACACCGTCTCTGCCGGCGATGTTCTTGCATTGATTGAATGATCGCGCGATCAAGCGGCTGCAACCGCTGCAGTTTTCGAAAACACACCTCGGCATGGCTTCGTCAAATTCGTCATCAACTCGGAGAATCCCTCAAACGTCAGTGACTGTGCACCATCTGACCAGGCACTCTCAGGTTCAGGGTGCACTTCGACAATGACCCCATCCGCTCCGACCGCGATCGCGGCCTTGGCACACGACGAGATAATGCTCCGCTTCCCTGTGGCGTGCGACGGATCGACCAATACAGGGAGGTGGCTCATTTCCTTCACGAGAGCAACGGCAGCAAGATCGAGACTATTACGAAGGCTGCCGTCAAATGTCTTGATGCCGCGCTCGCAGAGAACCACGTCCTCATTACCGCCGTGAAGCAGGTACTCTGCGGCCGCAAGCCATTCTTTAACAGTAGCTGATGGACCTCGTTTGAGTAGGATCGGCCTGTGCGCCTTAGCCAGCTTCTTAAGTAATGCAAAATTCTGCATGTTTCGCGCTCCGACTTGTAGCATGTCGGCATACTCGCTAATAACCGACACGTCGTCTTCGCTCATCACTTCGGTGACGATCGGCAGATCGGCCTCATCGCCTGCCTCACGGAGAAGCTTTAAACCCTCAAGGCCAAGTCCCTGAAAATCATATGGCGATGTGCGGGGCTTGTAAGCGCCACCGCGCAAGATCACCGCTCCGCATGCTTTTACTGCGAAGGCAGTGTCGGTCACCTGCTCGCGTGTTTCGACGGAGCATGGCCCTGCGATAACTGCGGCTTCTTCGCCTCCGATCGGTATGTTCCGCACCCATATAATCGTGCCTTCACCCGTTCGCTTAACTAACGGCAAGACGCCTTTCGGCTGACCGTTCGCCCCCCCAGTTTCTTTAGCTTTCTTAATTGTCCATGTATCGTGCATTTTTCGTCTCGTTGAGAGCCAATCCGGCCCAAGGGCTGCAGGTCTGAATCTCTATCTCCCTATCAAACAAAATGTCGTCCAATTGTCCTTGTCATCTGCGACGTTCTCCGCAATGATCTTCGCTCCGTACATCTCGGCCGCTCGGCGGCTGCCTATCGCCGCGTTATCTGCAATGTTTTCATCTACTACCCTCCGCACACTTGACGCCGTATCCGCCCCGAGTACTTGCGCTATGTGAATGTTCGCCGAGAGGAATCTTCGGCACTGTTTCAATGCCTCGATATGAGACCGGACAGTTCGGATCGATTCGAGGTCGCCGTCACAATCAGGGGTGCCGGTAAGAACATGCTCGACCTTCAGCCGCGATTTCTTGATCACGCTAAAACTACTCATTCGCAAAAGACTAGTAACATCCTCGATCTCGCCAACGATCTTATTCTCGACCGGCACGACGGCGTATTCGGCTCTGGCGTTCGCAACCGTATCGAATGCTTGGGCAAAATCAAGGCATTCAATGAGCTCGGCATCCGCCTCCATAAAAATGCGGGCCGCCTCTTCGCTGTATGAGCCTTTTACCCCTTGTATTGCCACGACACTCATCGTACCGGGTCCCCCTTGTCGGCAACTCCGTTTAGGGCCTGCAACTGCAGCCGACGCGATTCAATTACAATACTTTTGAATATCCGTAGCAGAGATTCCGTTTCAATTTGGCCAAAATTCTCGGCAGCAACCCGGCGGTAAACCTCTGATTCACGCCGCTCGTCGACCAGAGGCAACCCCGCCGCCGCCTTTATTTGGGCGACTTGTTTCACCTCGACGGCGCGTCGGTTTAGAAGCATAACGATCTGTCCGTCGATCTCATCGATCCTTCTTCTTCTTTCCTGCATACTCATAATTGTTTGTAAAAAACGAAAAAGCCGTGACCCCTTTCAGGTGCACGGCTTCGTTTCGGTATAATTTCTTTTGTCCTATCCAGACTTTAACCAAACCTTAGCCGTTCTACCGTAATAGTAAAAAAAGAAGTTGCTAAAGTTGTTGAAGTCGATATTTCGCATTAGATAAAGAATATCTTGCTCTGAAGAAGATAAGCAATTGCACCGTTCGATGTCAAGATTAATTCTTCGTTTTAGGAAAACTTAATATGTTGGCAAACAGTCGGTACGCACCCGGGACGCCCGCTGGGAGCTGCCTGAACATCGAATAGCTGCTGTAGACGTACTTGCCTTTCCCGACGTCGGCTATAACTAATCCTCCATTGTTTTCGGCCTCGCCTGGATCGTGTGATTCGAGCAAGCCGGTGTACTTCGCGTCCATCGTGGAGAAATTGTAGAGATTTCGCTCCTGTATCCAATCCGTGAAATCCGCGTCGGTTATCTTATTGGGAACGTTGAAGATCGGATGAGTCGGCTGCAGGATCTTGACCGGTGCATTTTCGTCCGCGACCCGGGGTCCCATCTGCATTGGATAAGGAGCAAGATTCTGTTGGGCGTAGGCAGGTAGCTGGTACTGCACGATCAGCGTCCCGCCGTTATTTGCAAAATCCAGCAGCCGTTTATTATTCGCAACCACGTCCGGCCTTACCTGATACGCCCGAATGCCCACAACGATCGTGTCGTATTTCGAAAGGTCGCCGCCTGAAAGTTCACTCTCCGAGATCATTTCGAGATCGAAACCCATCTGCCTGATGGCCTCAGGTACACGATCGCCGCTGCCTTCGACGTAACCGATCTTCACAGGCGATGTCTTGAGATCGAAGACCTTCACATCCGTCGCCGCCCTCCGGTAAAGTCGATGCGTCTGAATATGTGGATACGCGACCGTATGCATTGTCGAGTTGGCGAGAGCTTCACCGATCGTCGCCTGTCCGTTGATCTGATAATTTCCTGATTTGGTTTTTGCCGGCATCACAACGTCAAACATGATGGACGCTTTCTCGCCGGCGCGCTTCAAGTCGAACGTCGAATTGGAGGCAGTGTATTTCCAAAAGATAGGCGAATCGATGCCCAATGAAACCGTTCCCTTCACAGGTTTTGATGACTGATTTGTTACGCTCATCGTAATACGTCGAACCTGGGCTTTCTCCGAGTACGGAACTATCAGGAGCGCCTGATCGAGTTCGACCGAGACACTCGGAACGACTTCAAGATTCCGGCGGATCTCGCCGCGCGTGTCATCGGCAAATCTGAATTCGATCGGCTGTCCGAAATCTACCTTTGTGCCGAGAACGTCCAACGTCACAACAGCCCGTGGGACATCTGGATCAAGCGGCAAGGTGGCTGCCGTGCCCACCGCTGTCCAATCGAACACTTCCCCGATACGCGGGTTGTTGAGCCAGTAGGGCCGAGACGGCATTTCGGTCGATGGGACGGCAACATTGAAATTGCTTGAAAAGTCCCCGGTTTCGCGCCGAAAAAAGCCTTGGGACTGAGACTGTGGCGTCGGCTCGACCTTCGCAACCGTCCAGCTATCCGGCACAACCAGTTTCATATCGGTTCCCTTTATCCCCTCCTTGATCGGTAAAAACGTTCTGACGCTGATCGATGTCGTTTCGCCGGGAACAATTGTTTCTCGATCGGCGAGCGCATCGAGTTGGATTCCTGCCGCAAGCCTAATTGCGTCGGCAAATTCTTTTTGTTTATCACGGAAAAATGCCTTGGTGCCCGGAAGCCGGGTTGACCATTCTCCTTTAACTGCGAGGGCATAGCCTTTAGCTAAATGTGGCAGGATCTTATCTGGGGTTCGGGCATCGAATTCGCGAAGCGCATCAGCAGCTACTGCTTGCAGTTCCTCGAGCCGTTGTCGATTCGGGTCCTCAGAGTTGTTGGTGATCTTAGCCGCCCCGACGATCGACGTGTCGAGACCGTCAAAAATGCTCTTTTCCTTTTGCTCACTCCCTATTAGATTCAAGGTTGAGAATTGATCGCCCCGCAATTCAAGTACGCCCTGCTCTTGCGATTTGTGCTGGCTACGGGCTTCCATCGCGATCTCGAAATACGATCGGCCAAGCAGAGGATCATATTTTCCTGTATTGATCCGAAGCCGTGGCTCACCCTGACCGCGATGCCGAACATAGACCTTTTGAACTGTCCATGGATCGCCCGCAGAACCGCACTGATTCATATCCGCCGCTGCTCTGACAGCAAGAGGCGTAATGTATCCCGCATATTGGTGCTGACCATGGCCGTCTTGTGGCGTGCCAGAGAATTGTGAAACAACGACCAGTGGCCGAAAGTGCCGGATAACACGAACCGCGTCGCACAAGATCACCTCCTCGTTCCATTTTGCTTTCGCCTCGGTCAGAGTCTTAGAGAACCCATAATCATAGGCTCGCGTAAAAAACTGCTCAGCACCGTCCAAACGGCGCGCCTGCAAAAGCTCCTCGGTCCGGATAACACCAAGAGCTTCGCCCAATTCCGGGCCGATGATGTTCTGGCCGCCGTCGCCTCGAGTTAATGATAAGTATCCTGTTCGGGCATTTTCTCCACGCGCCAAATATGCGAGCAGGGCCGTATCTTCGTCATCTGGATGGGCCCCGATCATCAAAACACTAGCTGAATTATTGAGCTTCCTAAGGACCTGCAGGAGTCCCGTAGTGCCGCGATCGTAGACTGGACGAACCTGTGCGTCTACGGAAGACACAGCGAGAGCCATTACAAAAATCAAAAAGTGTCGATACATAGTTTAAGAAGTTTAGGAAGCCGGCTCGTCCTGGAGCTCGGCTGATTCGCGACCGCTAAAGGGAAATTCGCCCCGTTTAAACGACCGGGCAAAGTAAACGATCAGTCCTAGGATGATCAGCACCGCGGCATATTTCACTTCTTTCTGGAAATTCGGCCTCATAAACATCACGTATACGAAGCCAACGATCGCGATAAGAGCCGGAAGAGGATACAGCCACATCCTGAATGGACGCGGAAACTCCGGTCTTGTTTGCCGCAAAATGATCACTCCAATAATTTGAGCAAGAAACTGAACAAGAATGCGTATAACAACCAAAGCCGCGATCACATCGACGAGGCGGAAAAAACAAAACAGTGCCGCAATCCCGCCCATCATCAACAAGGACACATATGGAAACCGGTGCTTTGGGTGTATTTTGGAAAACACCTTGAAATAGTTTCCATCGAGGGATGCAGCGTAGGGCACACGAGAGTATCCAAGCAACAGCGAGAACACGGATGCGAACGCCGTCCACATTATCAGTAGCGTTGCTATGACACCTGCGGTGCTGCCGTAGATCCGCTCGATGAACACCGAGATAACGTATCGTCGGGCATCCGAGTTCGCGGTTTCCATGAATTCGCGCCATGGGATCACTCCAAGGATGGAGATGTTCATTACGATATAGATCGTCGAAACAGCGGCGATCGAAAGGATGATCGAACGCGGGATCGTCTTTTCCGGTGTCTTCACCTCGCCAGCGAAGAAGTTCACGTTGTAGTATCCCCAGTAGTCGTAGACTGCGATCAGCAGGGCCGAACCGAGGCCTAGGAAAAACTCGGGCCGCAACGTAAATGCATCCGGTGGGAAATCAAACGCGAGCGATGGATTGAAATTGGTCAAGCCCGCGAAAATGACCCAGGCGATCGCCGCCATCACGCCTACCCATAAGAATTTTCCAAGCCGCTCGATGATCGTGATCTTTCGATAAAGCAGGAAAACACAGAATAGACAAACGCCGATCGCGACAAAGGTTCCCGTTGTGCCAACAACACTTGCGCTCAGATCGCCCAGGACAGGCAACGGCAACGTAGCATCATGCTGAAAAAGCGGCTGACTAAGGCCGGGGAAAAGATACGTCGCGTAAAGCGCGAATCCCAGACAGCCCGACGCAACGGATAGCGGAGCGCTGAATTGAAGTTGCCAAATAAAGAGAAACGACATCAGCCGGCCCATGCGCCGCTTGCCATAGATCTCCTGCAGATAGTTGTACGACCCGCCCGACTTCGGCATAGCAGCGCCAAGTTCAGCCCATACGAGCCCATCGCACATCACCAGGATCGCGCCCGCGATCCAACCGATCATCGCCTGCGGTCCGCCCATTGCCGCGATTATCAGCGGGATCGTGATGAACGGCCCAACACCGATCATGTCGATCATGTTTAGCGTCGTCGCACCGCTGACACCGACCGCCCGTATAAGTTTGCCGTCTTCGTTTGTTTCCATCCGTCAGGTCCGATGAAATCCGCGCTCTATATCCTTCATGGTCAATCTCAAAATTACGGGTCGGCCATGCGGGCAAGTTGTTGGCGATGAAGTAAGTAACAGTCGGTCGATCAGCCACTGCATCTTCTCTGGGCTGAGCTTCATGTTTATTTTGATTGCCGCCTTGCAGGCCAGCGAGGCGGCAATATCGTCACGCAAACTGGATTTTGCACTTCCGCGTTTATAGAGGTCGATACTATCGAGCAACTCTGCAAATAGATTCCGTGCCTCGGAGGCAGGAAGATCCGTGGGAATCGATTTTATAGCCACGGTTCTGCCCGACAGCTTCATCAGATCGAAACCAATCGCTTCCAGCTCATCCTCAACCAAATGAAGAGCCTCCGCTTGCGTCGGCGAAAGGTCAACCGTCTCGGGAAGCAAAAGCTGCTGCGATTCTATCTCACGCCCAGTTTCCTTTGCCCGGTACTTATCAAACAGGATCCGCTCGTGAGCCACGTGCTGGTCCACGAGCAAAAGACCTTCGTCATCTACAGCAATTATGAAACTATTATGGAGTTGTGCTATCGGTCGGATCTTGTGCCCAGACACATCCTTGACTTCAGCGGCTTTGGTGAACCTTTCCGCTGAATTCACGGGCGGCATTTCAGCTTGGTTCGTGCCGGTTGGTTGTTGATCGTCTGGACCGCTGTCGAGGGTGGAGGTCCCGAAAGCCTCGGGATCTTGCGCAATATACCCGCCTATTTCGGATTCCACAATTTCGGCATCCGCGTGGTGAAGAAAGGGCGCGTCGTCAGAAGGCTCATAACGAGAATCTTCCGATACGAATATTGGGATTTCGACCGAATCGCGCGTAAACTGCATCGGCGATTGTTCGTTAACTACGGGTGCCTCAATAATGCCCGCGGCCGCTGAAATAGCGATTTCGTCCGCGTCCGGAAAAATAGTGGGCCGCCCAAGCATTGCCACAATTCCGGCCCGTCCAAGTGCCTCCCGCACCGCTTCAGCGATCGCATCCTTCACGGCTTCGCCCCGGCGGAACCTTATCTCGGTCTTCGCGGGATGAACGTTAACATCGATCTCCTCGAGGGGAACTTCGAGAAAAAGAAATGCTACCGGATATACTCCGTGCGGCAATACGGAACGATATCCCTCGATCAATCCACCCGCGATCACTTTGTCGCGAACGAAACGACGATTCACAAAGAAGTACTGCGAATCTTTGTTGGTACGACGCTCTCGGGGAGCCGAAATATAACCGCTGATCGTTGCAACGAAGTCGCGGCCGCCGGCCACCGGCAACAGACTCTCAACGAGCATTCCGCCGAAGATCTGGAACGCACGTTCCCGAAGATCCTTCGCCGGTGAAACCTGCAGCACCTCGCGGCCGTTGTTTGTGAGCGTAAATGCGATCTCGGGATGCGCCAGCGCGTAATGCTGAACGATGCTCGTGAGGTGGTAATTCTCTGTCGCTTCCGACCGCATGAACTTGCGACGGGCCGGTGTGTTGAAAAATAGATCGCGAACAGCCAAAGTGGTCCCTGTGGCGCGTGCCGCATCCTTTACATCCTGCAATCGGCCGCCCTCTATCTGAACAAGGCTGGCAGCAAGGTCATCTTCGATCTTCGTCGTCAATTCAACTCTTGCGACGGACGCAATGGATGCGAGTGCCTCCCCGCGAAACCCGAGCGTGCCGATACGGCCGAGATCTTCGAGTTCGCTTATCTTGGAGGTAGCGTGACGTTCAAAGGCAAGGATCGCGTCGTCACGCGTCATTCCC
>Ga0157380_10002273_pt1 | contig 12906 bp, 12 predicted proteins | sample S35metaG_FD_119757 | JGI IMG/M metagenome (GOLD analysis project Ga0157380, IMG submission 119757) | Switchgrass rhizosphere microbial communities from Kellogg Biological Station, Michigan, USA - S3-5 metaG | ecosystem: Host-associated > Plants > Roots > Rhizosphere > Soil | place: USA...
AGTACGACAAGATCCCGGACGACAGCGACGCCAGCATCCTGACCGCGGGACTCCTCGGGGGGCAATACGTCGGCATCGGCGCCGGCGCCTCGGAAACCTTTTTCAAGGAAGGCGATCGAATCCAGTTCACGCAGTCCGCGGTCGTGCTCGAGAACCTGATCAGCAAGTTCCTGTTCTCGAAGGCCGCGGAGCAACAGCCGGCGGAAGGATCCGCCCAGGAAGCGAAACCATGACGCGACGCCTCGCAATCACGCTCGCAGCGCTCCTGCTGCCCACGCTGTCCGCGACCGCGGCAAGCGCCGCGGAAGCGGTGCCGGGCCCGGCTCCGCAGGAGCTCATCGAGACGTCCGCGCGCAGGCTCCTCGAAGCGCTGGATACGGACCGTGCGCAGGCGAAGCAGGACCCGGCGCGCGTCCGCAAGCTGGTGGACGAAATCCTGCTGCCGCACTTCGACACCGACTACTCGGCGCGGCTGGTGCTCGGCACGCACTGGCGGACCGCGACGCCGGAGCAGCGCAGGCAGTTCATCGACGCGTTCTACCAGTCGCTGCTGCGCAACTACGGCTCCGCGCTCGCCGACTTCACCGCCGACCGGCTCGTGGTGCTGCCGTTCCGCGGCGACCTCGCCTCCGGCCAGGCGGTCGTGCGCACCGAGGTCAAGCGCAGCAACGGCCAGCGCGTGCCGGTGAATTACTCGCTGCACGCCACGCCGCAGGGCTGGAAGGCCTGGGACGTCACGATCGAGGGCATCTCCTACGTGCGCAATTTCCGCAACGACGTCGGCACCGAGGTCGACCAGAAGGGCCTCGACTCCGTGATCAAGCGCCTCGAGACCGAGGGAATTCGTGACCCGGCCGCCAGCGGAAGCTGAACCAGGCCGGCTCGCGCCCGCGGGTCCCGGCAGGTTCGAGCTGTCCGGCGAAATCGGCTTCGTCGACGCCGCGCGGCTCCTGGCCGAAGGCGACCGCGCCTTCGCGCCGCTGCAGGCGGTCGAGGTGGACCTCGCGCGCGTGACGCGCGCCGACAGCGCAGGGCTTGCGCTCCTGATCGAGTGGTCGCTCGCCGCCCGGGAAGCCGGCCGGCAGCTGCGCTACTGCAACCTGCCGCCCGCAGTTGTCTCGCTCGCCGGCATCAGCGACGTCTCGGAACTGCTGTCTCTGAGCGCGGACGCCTGATCCGCAGGCGGTGTTTCCGCAGGCGGCGTTTCAACGGGCGGCGTGTCGGCCGGCGGTGCCACTTCGGCCGGGCCAGGGTCCTCGAGCAGCCCGGGGTCTTCCATGGGATCCGATTCCGGGACGTCGCCGTCACGGACCCGGTACTCGCGCCGCTGCAGCCAGGCGTCCCGGATGAACCCGTAGGGGTCGTAGGCCCTTTCCCAGGTCTCGTCGAATTCCAGGAACTGCGCGCGGCGATTGACCAGCGACAGGCCGATCAGCGTCCACTCGACCGCCGGCTCCACCTGGTCGCCGACGCGCAGGTCGGTCTGCCAGTCGACGATGATCGCGGGCCCGTCGCGCATCGAGGACGGCCCGAAGAACGGCAGGACGAGGTAGGGCCCGGCCGGCACGCCCCAGCGGCCCAGCGTCTGGCCGAAATCCTCGTCGTTCTTCGCGAAGCCGAAGCGCGTCGCCGGGTCGAAGATCCCGGCGAGGCCGATGGTCGTGTTGACGGCAAAGCGGCCGATGTCGTTGACCGTGGCCTTGACCTTGCCCTGCAGCAGGTTGTTGACGATGGTGGTCGGATAGGAAAGATTTTCGAGGAAGTTGTTCACGCTCACCCGGACCGGCGCCGGCACGTGGTTGCGGTACCCGATCGCGACCGGGCGCAGCACCGCGCGGTCGACGGCGGTGTTGAAGCGGTGCGTGCCTCGGTTCATGCGCTCGAGCGGATCGCCGGGCGTCCCCATGTTCGTGGTGGCGCAGCCGGCGAGCGAGGCGCACAGCAGCAGGCCCGCGACGGCGCGGATCGGGAAGGTCATCGGATGTACCATCGCTGGTGGAACAACTCCGATTCTAGCCGCTGCGGCCCGGCTCGGGTTCTGTCGGCGGGGATTGCGGCTCCGGGACTTCGCGGGCGCGGCGGCCCTTCGGCAGGTATTCCTCGAGCTCGCGGATGCGCGCGTCGAAGCGCTCGCGCTGGACCGCGTTGATCCCCGGAACCGCCTGCGCCATCTTCAGCTGGTTGATCGCGAGCGCGAGTTCGCCGCTGATCACGTGGTACTCGGACATGTAGTAGTAGGAATCGGCGACGTCGCCGGCCGCATTCGCGGCGATTGCCGTGAAGCGGGCCTGCTCGGCCGTCGGCGGCACGTTGTTGAACAGGTCGAGCAGCACGACGTGCGCGCGCTTCGCGTCGCCCGCGCGCACCAGTGTTTCCGCATAGCGCACGGTCACCGGCACGTTGCGCGGGAACAGGCGCATCGCGTTCTCGAGGGTTGCGCGCGAGGCCTCGACCTGGCCGGCGGCGAGCTGCGCCTGGCCGAGCGCGGAGTGGTACAGCGTCACGTCGGGCCGGCGGTCGCGCAGCGCCTTCAGCATCTCGATCGCCTCCTCGGGCGAGCCGGCGCGCACCAGGGCGAGCGCCCGGCCGTACTGCTCGGCATCGGTCGAGGGATAGTCGGCGCTCTTCGCCGAGGCGAACATGTCCCGGAGCTGGACTTCCTCCGACAGCGTCTCGAGCTGGAGCCGGTCGCGGATCAGGGCGTAGCTGATGCTGTCCGGCGCGTTAGAGCGCGGCATCCGCGAGGCGCGGTCCCGCGTTTCGGCGATGCGCTCGCTGGTGACCGGGTGCGAGCGCAGCAGGTCCGGGATGTTGCGCCCGGCGCCGCCCGAGCGCTGCTGCATCGTGCCGAAGAATTCCGGCATGCCGACCGGGTCGAATCCGGCCGCCGCGAGGATGCCGATGCCGACGCGGTCCGCTTCCGCCTCGTTGGAGCGCGTGTAGTTGATCTGGCTCTGCGCCGCGAGGCCCTGCGCCGCGGTGACGCTGCCGACCACGGCGTCGGTGGGGATGCCGGTCGTCGCGCCGATCAGGATCGCGGCCAGCATTGCCGCCGCGGAGGCGAGGTTCGCCTTGCTCGCGTTCTGGATGGAGCGCGCGATGTGGCGCTGCGTGACGTGCGCGATCTCGTGCGCCAGAACGCCGGCGAGCTCCGATTCGTCCTTGGTCGCGGTGACGAGGCCGGCATTGACGCCGATGAAGCCGCCGGGCAGCGCGAAGGCGTTGATCGCCGAATCGCGCACGGCGAAGAACGTGAAGCGGTGCGCGCCCTCGTGCGCCTGGCTGGCGAGGCGCATGCCGAGCGCCTGCAGGTATTCGTTGATCTCCGGGTCCTCGACAATCTGCCCGGCTTCGCGCAGTTGCCGGACGATCATCAGCCCGATCTTGTACTCGTCTTCGAGGGACAGCGCCTGGCTCGCGGGCGTGCCGATGTCCGGCAGCTCGCTGCCCGTGGTCTGCGCCCGCGCAGGCGCCGTCCCGGCGGCCAGGAGCAGGAGGATCAGGGGCCAAGCGCGCATGGGCGGATTCCTGGCGGCAATCCCGGTTCGACCGCGGGCAGCCCGCATGGTTCGGCGGCCCGGGCTCAGAGGGCTTCGGACGCGAAATCGGCGAGCCGCGAGCGCTCTCCGCGCACCAGCGTCACGTGGCCGGCGTGCTGCCAGCCGCGAAAGCGGTTGACGACGTAGGTCAGGCCGGAGGTCGTCTCGGTCAGGTAGGGCGTGTCGATCTGCGCGATGTTGCCGAGGCAGAGCAGCTTGGTGCCCGGGCCCGCGCGCGTGACGAGCGCCTTCATCTGCTTCGAGGTGAGGTTCTGCGCCTCGTCGAGGATCAGGTAGCGGTTCAGGAACGTCCGGCCGCGCATGAAGTTGAGCGAGCGGATCTTGATCCGGTGGCGCAGCAGGTCCTGCGTTGCGGCGCGGCCCCAGCTGCCGCCCTCCTGGCCCTGGGTCAGTACCTCGAGGTTGTCCATCAGCGCGCCCATCCAGGGCTCCATCTTCTCCTCCTCGGTGCCGGGGAGGAAACCGATGTCCTCGCCGAGCGGGATCGTCACGCGCGTCATGATGATCTCGCTGAAGCGGTTGGTGTCGAGCGTCTGCGCGAGTCCGGCCGCCAGCGCGAGCAGCGTCTTGCCGGTGCCGGCGGGCCCGAGGATGGTCACGAAGTCGATCTCGGGGTCGAGCAGCAGGTTGAGCGCGAGGTTCTGCTCGCGGTTGCGCGCCGTGATGCCCCAGACCGCGTGGCGCTCGCTGCGGTAGTCCTGCGTCACCTCGAGGGTCGCGACTTCGCCCTCGATCTTGCGCACGGTCGCCTCGAAGCCGTCGTTCTTCGCGTCGTAGAGGAACTGGTTCGGGTGCCATTCGCCGACCAGCGGGCCGCGCACGCGGTAATAGGTGCGCGCCTGCTCGTGCCAGGACTCGACGTTGTTGCCGTGCGTCTCCCAGAAATCCGCCGGCAGCGCCGTGACGCCGGTGAACAGGAGATCGGCGTCCTCGATCGTGCGGTCGTTGAAGTAATCCTCCGCGTGCACGCCGAGGATCGCCGCCTTGATGCGCAGGTTGATGTCCTTGGACACCAGCGTGACGCGCGTCCCGGGCAGCTCCATCTGCAACGCGAGCGTGTAGCCGAGCAGCGCGTTGTCGATGCCGTGGCCGTGGCCGGGCAGGGTGTCGGGCAGCCCCGCGGCGAGCCGCCTGGTCTGGAAGAACAGCCGGCCGGTCGGCGGCTTCTTGCCGTGGTTGCCGGAGCGGCCGCTCGGCAGCTCGAGGCCCTTGTCGATCTCCTCCTTGGTTGCGTTCGCCATCAGCTCGTCGAGGAAGCGGCTGACCTGGCGCACGTTCCGCGCCGATTCGGACAGGCCCTTCTTGCCGGCGTCGAGCTCCTCCAGCACGCCCATCGGCAGGTAGATGTCGTGCTCCTCGAAGCGGAACACGGCGGCGGGATCGTGCATCAGGACGTTAGTGTCCAGCACGAATGCGCGGCGGGCGCCCTTCGCGGGCCGGTTTTTCAGCATCGGTTCAGAGCTCTCTCGCGGCTTCGAGGACTGCTTGCGCGTGGCCCTTGACGCGGACCTTGCGCCACTCGCGGCGGATCCGGCCCTCGGCGTCGATCAGGAAGGTGCTGCGCTCGATGCCCATCAGCTTGCGGCCGTACATGTTCTTCTGCTTCCAGACTCCGAAGCGGGAAGCGACGGCATGGTCCTCGTCGGCGCCCAGATCGAAGGGAAACTTCATCTTTTCCCTGAACCGCCGGTGCGACTCGAGCGTATCCGTCGAAATGCCGAGGATCCGGGTCCCGGCGCGCCGGAAGGACGCCGCCAGGTCGCGGAAATCGGCGCCCTCGAGCGTGCAGCCGGGCGTGTTGTCGCGCGGGTAGAAATAGACCACGAGGTTCTCGCGCCCCTGGTCGCCGAGGCGGAAGTCGCCGCCCGTGGTGGGGACCGAGAAGCGGGGCGCCTTCCCTGCCGGCTTCGCGCTCGCCATCGACTCAGTTCTTCACCGGTTCGAGGATGGCATCCAGGTTCATCTGGTCGCAGAAATCCATGAACTCCTCGCGCAGCGCGCCCACGTGGATCCGCGAGGGGACGTTGACGACCATGTACACGGAGAACATCTGCGCGCCGGTGTGTGCGGCCGCATAGCTGCGCGTCGACAGCTCGCCAATGTCGATGCCGCGCGCGGAGAAGAAACCCGACAGCCCCGAGACGATGCCCGCCTGGTCGATGCAGACGACGTCCACGGAGTAGGGCACGTGGTCCTCGCGGACCGCGCGCTCCGTCGTGCGGCGCACCTGGATCGTGACGCCCGAGGCCTCCGCGAGCTTGCCGAGGTCGGTCTCGATGCGTGCGACCGAGTGCCAGTTGCCCGCCACCAGCATCAGCATGGCGAAGTCCGAGCCGAGGGCCGTCATGCGGCTCTCGCTGATGCTGCCGCCGCAGTCCGCCACCACCTTCGACAGGTCGTGCACGAGGCCGATGCGATCGTCGCCGATGGCGGATATTGCGATGAACTGTTTCATGCGGGGAAAGCGGGCGTGACCGGCAGTTTACCGGGGTCGGGCGGGCCATGATATCGCAGGGCAGCGCGCCTTGCGCCCGCATGGCGGGCGCCCGTAACATCGCGCCTCCAAATGCCGGCCGCCGGGCCGGGGGGTGAGATGTTCCGCGGTAGCCTGGTCGCGCTCGTGACGCCGATGACGGAGTCCGGCGACATCGACCACGTCGCCTTCGGCAGGCTGCTCGACTGGCACGCGCGCGAGGGCAGCGACGGCGTCATCGTGGGCGGTTCCACCGGCGAGTCCGCGACAATAACGGCCGAGGAGTCGGCCGAGCTCCTGCAGATAGCCGTGCAGCGGGTCGGCGGGCGCATGCCCGTGATCGCCGGCACCGGCGCAAGCTCGACGGCCGTCGCGGTCGAGCGCACGCGCGCCGCCTGCGAGCTCGGCGCCGACGCGGTGCTGGTCGTCACTCCTTATTACACGCGGCCGCCGCAGGAAGGGCTGTACCGCCACTTCAGCACGGTCGCCGACGCCTCGAGCGTGCCGCTCCTGCTCTACAACGTGCCGTCGCGCACCGTCGTCGACCTGCTGCCGGAGACCGTCGAGCGGCTCGCGGGCCATCCGCAGATCATCGGCATCAAGGAGGCCACGGGAAACCTCGCGCGCGGGCGGGAAATCCTCGAGCGCTGCGGCGACGACTTCCTGCTGCTGTCCGGCGACGACCCGACCTGCCGCGAGCTGATCGGCGCCGGTGCGCAGGGCGTCGTCACCGTGACCGGCAACGTCGCGCCGCGGCTCATGCGCGAGATGGTGGAGGCCGAGCTGCAGGGGGACCAGGACGGCGCCCGGGAACTCGACGAGCGCCTCGCGGGTCTTCACACTGCGCTCTTCGTCGAGTCGAACCCGATCCCCGCCAAGTGGGCCCTGGGACGACTCGGGCTGATCGGGCCGGGCATCCGTCTGCCGCTCGTCGGCCTCTCGGAGCCGAAACATGCAACCGTGCTTGCGGCCATGCGCCGCGCCGGAGTGATCGAATGAGATTGGGCGTGAAAAGGTGGGCCTGGATTGCAGTGGTGCTCCCGCTCAGCGGCTGCGGGCTGCTGCCGGACGCCTACTCGGGCTGCGACGAGGTTCGCCCCTATCAGTCGGCCGTCAACGGGGCGCCGCTGCGCGTGCCCGAGGGCTCGGACATGCCGGACACGCGCAATGCCCTCAAGATTCCGGACCTGGCGACACCCGAGCTGCCGCGCGAGCCCGGCGCCTGTCTCGAGCACCCGCCCGCCATCGGACCGGGACCCCAGGGCAGCGGAGCGGCCGTCGCGGGAGCTGCTGCCGCCGGCAGCGCCGGCGCGGCTGACGCCCTGCTGCGGCCGATGGACATGGACGATGGCAGCCCGTGGCAGGCGCGGATTGGCGCCAGCTACCAGCCGACGACGGACGTCGACTTCGACGGCGGCTCCAGGATCGAATTCAACAGCAGCACCGCATTCCTGATCGGAATTGGCTACGAGTTGTCGAATCATTTCGAGATCGGGGCGAACTTCACGTACGACGACCGCGACTATGAAGGGCTGCTTGCCGGCGACGAGCCGGACGAGGATTTCCCGGTCCTTGGCAACATGGAAACGATGGGCGTGATGTTCGACCTCAGCTACTACTTCCTGACCGGCCGGTTCCGGCCTTTCCTCACGACGGCGGCGGGCTGGAATTTCGTCGACACCAACGTCGAGACCCGGCCGCCGCAGGTCGGCTGCTGGTGGAATCCCTGGTACGGCTACATCTGCGAGAGCTTCCAGGACACGAAGAGCGTCGACGGATTCGCGTACCAGGTCGGCGCCGGCGTGAATTACCGGATCACGCCGACGGTCTCGCTCAGCGGGAGCTACAAGATGAGCTGGCTGGACATGCCGAAAGCCGACGGCACGCCCACGTTCGACGCGATCCAGATCATCCTGAACTGGGGATTCTGAGCGGCGCCGCCGGCCCGGTTGCCGCCGGGCGGCCGGCTCCAGTAGGCTGTGCCCCCTTCGAAGGAGAGGTGGCCGAGCGGTCGAAGGCGCTGGACTGGAATTCCAGTAATATCTAACAAGGTATTCGTGGGTTCGAATCCCACCCTCTCCGCCAGAATTCCCATTCCTGCTTTGACAGCCCAGGCCGACAGGCCTAGGCTGCGGCCGTCGCGAGCCCGAGGGGGGATGGGTCATGGGGGATTCGCGAGTAGGTCTTCGCGCCTGCTTTGCCGCCTGCGCCTTGCTGGCCACAGCCTGGCCTGCGCACGCGCAGGTGAGCACGCCGGCTACGGGCTCGTCCAAATCCATTGAGTTGGCCGTCGATGCCTCCGAGGTGCACCGGCGCATCGTCCATTCGAGGATGAAGATCCCCGTCAGCGCGGGTGCGCTGACGCTCCAGTATCCGAAGTGGATACCCGGCGAGCACGGCCCTTCGGGGCCGGTGACCGACCTCGCGGGCCTCAGGATCGAGGCGGGCGGCAAGCCGCTCGGCTGGCACCGCAACCCGCTCGACATGTTCGAGTTCATCGTCGACGTCCCGGCGGGCATCTCGTCGGTGGACGTTTCGTTCGACTTCCTCAGCACGCCGCCTTCCAGCCAAGGGTTCACGTCGGGCGCGTCGGCGACTTCGAACCTCGCGGTGCTCAGCTGGAACCAGCTGGTTCTCTATCCGAAGGGCGTGCCGTCGGCGCAGGTGGAAGTGCGAACGACCCTGAAGCTTCCCGCGGGGTGGAAATTCGGAACGGCCCTGCCGGTCGTCGCGAGTTCCGGATCGCGCATCGAATTCGCGCCCGTTTCGCTCGTGACCCTCGTCGATTCGCCGCTCAACGCCGGAATCCACTTTCGCACGGTGGAGTTAGCACCCGGTGAGCCGGGACCCAGGCACTATCTTCACATTGCCGCCGAGAGCGCCGCCGCCGCGGAACTGGACGACGCGACGCGGGCGAGCCTGGATCGCCTCGTCGTCGAGTCCGGCCGGCTATTCGGGGCGCGGCACTACCCGGTCTATCACTTCCTGCTGACACTCAGCGACGGCATTGCGCACTTCGGCATGGAGCATCACCTGTCGAGCGACAACCGGGTGGACGAGCGCACGCTGATCGATGACGACCTGGGGGCGTGGAATCTTTCGGTGCTGTCGCACGAGATGGTGCACTCCTGGAACGGCAAGTACCGCCGCCCGCTGGACCTGGTCACGGCCGACTTCCAGCAACCGATCCGTTCCGAACTGCTCTGGGTTTACGAGGGGCTGACGCAGTACCTCGGCTTTGTCCTCGCGGCGCGGAGCGGCATCAATACGCCCGAGCAGTCGCGCGGGGAACTCGCCATGGTCGCGGACTGGGCGGCGCATCGTCAGGGGCGGACGTGGAGGCCGCTCGAGGACACGGCGACCGCAGCCCAGCTCCTGTTCGGGGCCCGTGGCGATTGGGAAGGTTGGCGGCGCTCCGTGGATTTTTACGACGAAGGGCGCCTGCTCTGGCTCGAGGCGGATGCCACGATCCGCGAGCAGACCCGGGGCAGGAAGTCGCTCGACGACTTCGTCCGCGCATTCCACGGTGGCGCGAGTGGCACGGCCGAGGTCGTGCCCTACACGTTCGACGACATCGTCGCAGGGCTCGATGCCGTCGCGCCTTACGACTGGCGGCAGTTCCTGGTCAAGAGAATCCGGTTGCCGGTGGAGCAGAGTGCCCTCGCGACGCTGAACCTCGGGGGCTGGAAGCTCGCCTACACGGGCGAGCGTTCGGAGATGCAGGAAATGGGCGAGACCGCCAACGAGATCCAGGACCTGACTGCGTCGCTCGGCTTGCAATGCGGCGACGACGGGCTGGTCAAGGACGTGATCGTGGGCAGTCCCGCCGACCGGGCGGGCGTCGCTCCCGGCGTCGGCATCGTCGCGGTCAACGGATTCAAGTTCTCCGGCGACCGGTTGCGCGATGCGCTCAAGGCCAAAGCGCCCGTCGACTTGCTCGTGGAGAACGCCGAGTTCTACCGGACGCTGACTGTCGATTACACGGCGGGTGAGCGGTATCCCCAGCTGGAGCGCGACGCGGACAAGGCGGACGCGCTGACGGCGATTCTCACGCCGCTGGCATCGCAGCAGAAATAAAGGGGCGTCACCCCTTGTTATTCGCGGTCGCCCGGGCCGCGCGCGCTGCCGCCGGCAGCCAGCGACTCGTAAGCGCGGGCAAACGCCACGAGGAACACCGCGGGGAGCCCCGCATCGCCCGACTGCGCGGTCGTGCGATACAGCTCGAGATAGCGGTTCCAGAGCCGCGCCTGCAGTTCCGGGCCGGCGACGCCCTGGGCACGCCGCCCGAGCTGTTCCTCGAGGGATTCGGGATTGAGCTTTTCCAGTACGGCGGTCAGCGCCTCGCGCAGCGCGCCGGTCAAGGCGATGTCGTGCTGGCGCGCCCGCGCGAAGTGCTTGCGGACCGCGTCGACGGCGCGAATGTCGCCGGGACCGCGGCCGGCGAGCATCTGCTCGAGGATCTGCTCGATGGCCTCGATGCGCGCGAACGCGCCCGTCGCGTCGCGGTGCCGCGCGCCCGAGGAGATTCCGAACTCGTTCGCGAAGTCGGCGCGCACCCGCGCAAGCTCGGAAAAGCCGAGGAGTGCCTCGCGCAGCAATTGCCCTGCCTGCGCGAGCGCCGTGCCGCGCACTTCGGCCGGGAGGGCGAGCGGGTCGATGCCGGCCCCCTTGCAGAACGAGGCGAGGCCGGGCCACTGTTCCTGGTCCTGGGTGCGCGTCGATGCCGGCACCGCGGCGGCGGGATTCGGCGGGTTCGCGGGCGGCACGACGCGCGGACGCGCGGCGACCGGGGCCTCGCGGTCCCGCTCGCGGCGGCCGGTCGAGAGGAAGTTCCTGACCTCGAACGATGCGTCGAGATCGGCGTTGGCGGCCGGCGCCGGGTCCTGCGGAATGAAGTCGTTGCCGCCCGAGATCTCGACCTCGATCTCGTACTCGCCGATGCGGAACCGGTCGCCGTTGGACAGCTGATGCAGCCGGTCGGGGCCGAGCGCCTCGTCGGAATCGTTCACGAACGTGCCATTGGTGCTCGTGTCGCGCAGCAGCCAGGTCCCGCCGCGGTGCTCGATCGCGGCATGCTTGCCCGACACGTACCGGTCGGGATCTCGCAGCACCCAGTCGTTGCTGGTGTTCCGGCCGATGAAGCCGCCGTTGACGCCGAAGGTCCAGCGCGGGTTGTCGCCCGCGGCGGATGCGTTGTCGCTGACGATTTTCAGCCTGAGCGCCATCGCCCGTATAATAGCGCGCCCACGACAGGGCAACCCCCCATCCGGATCATGGCTGCCAATCACATATTCAGGGTCGTGTTCATCAACCAGGGCAAGGTCTACGAGATCTACGCCCGCAAGGTGAGCCATGGGGGCCTGTTCGGCTTCGTCGAGGTCGAGGACCTGGTGTTCGGCGAGCGCAGCAGCGTCGTGCTCGACCCGGCCGAGGAACGCATCAAGTCGGAGTTCGCGGGCGTCAAGCGCAGCTACCTGCCGCTGCACGCCGTGATCCGCATCGACGAGGTCCGCAAGCAGGGCGTCAGCAAGATCAGCGCGCTCGAGGGCGGCAATGTCGCCCAGTTCCCGGTCACCCTGTACCCGGCCGGCGGCGACCCGGGCGTGAAGCGCTGACCGCTTGATGCTGCGGTTCCGGGGCGCTCCAGCACTCTCCAGTTTCCGGATCGAGGGCCTGCTCGCGGCGCTTCGGCGCATCGAGCCGGCCGTGCGCGGCATCGCCGTCGAATACCTGCATTTCGTCGACACGGACCGCGCGCTCCAGCCGGGCGAGCGGCGCGTGCTCGAACGGCTGCTCGACTTCGATGCCGGCGCCGCGCCGCAGCCGCCGGGCGATGCGCTCCTCACCGTGCCCCGGCCCGGGACGGTCTCGCCGTGGTCATCGAAGGCGACCGACATTGCCCACGTCTGCGGCCTCGCGGCGGTGCGACGCATCGAGCGCGGCCGGTCCTGGCGCATCGACACCGGCGAAAAGCTCGCGCGCGAGCGGCTTGCGGCCCTGGCGCCGCCGCTGTTCGACCCGATGACCGAGGCGCTGATGCACCAGGACGACGAGGCCGCCCGCCTCTTCGAATCGCATGCCATGCGGCCGCTCGGGCACATCGCGCTCGGCGGCGACCCTGCCGGCGCGCTCCTGCGCGCCAACGCCGAGATGGGGCTTGCGCTGTCGGACGGGGAGATCGCGTACCTGGCCGACGTCTTCCGGCGCCTCGGCCGCGACCCGACGGACGTCGAGGTGATGATGTTCGCGCAGGCGAACAGCGAGCATTGCCGGCACAAGATCTTCAATGCCGACTGGCGCATCGACGGCGAGGCGATGCCGCGCTCGCCGTTCGCGATGATCCGCAACACCAGGGCCGTGAGTCCCGGCGGCGTCCTGTCCGCCTACAGCGACAACGCGGCGGTGATCGAGGGCCCGCGCGGCGCCCGCTTCTTCGCCCGTGCCGGCGACGGCGGGTACGAGTGGCGCGAGGAGCCCATCGACATCCTGCTCAAGGTGGAGACGCACAACCATCCGACGGCGATCTCGCCGTTCCCCGGCGCCGCGACCGGCTCCGGCGGCGAGATCCGCGACGAGGGCGCGACCGGCCGCGGCGCCAAGCCGAAGGCGGGCCTGGTCGGCTTCACGGTCTCGAACCTGCGGATCCCGGGATTCGTGCAGCCCTGGGAGTCCGACCACGGGCGGCCGGCGCGCATCGCCTCGGCGCTCGACATCATGCTGGAGGGCCCGATCGGCGCGGCAGCCTTCAACAACGAGTTTGGCCGGCCCGGCATCCTCGGCTACTTCCGGACCTTCGAGCAGCGCGTCACCGGCGATCCCGAGTCCGTCGTACGCGGCTACCACAAGCCGATCATGATCGCCGGCGGGGTCGGC
>Ga0157380_10002274_pt1 | contig 12905 bp, 8 predicted proteins | sample S35metaG_FD_119757 | JGI IMG/M metagenome (GOLD analysis project Ga0157380, IMG submission 119757) | Switchgrass rhizosphere microbial communities from Kellogg Biological Station, Michigan, USA - S3-5 metaG | ecosystem: Host-associated > Plants > Roots > Rhizosphere > Soil | place: USA: Michigan...
GGCGCTTCGACGTTCTTGCCTGTGGTGCCGGTCATGGTGACTGCATACACGAAGCCGCTGCTGGCGCGGGTGAGTTGTTGTATACGTTCGTCGGGAGATACCGGAGTCACGAACTGCACCAGGGCAATGCCCTGCTCCGCCAATGCGCTGCGCATGTCTTCGCATTCTTCGTAGGGCAGATCGGGAATGATGAAACCGGCGACGCCTGCTTTGGCCGCTGCCTGCGGCAGCTTGTCCAGACCGAAGGCGAGCAGCGGATTGAGGTAACTCATCAGTAACACCGGAGCGCGCGGCCGAGGATTCATCTCGGTGAGTTCGCCGAGAATCCAGCGCAGTGACACGCCTTGATCGAGTGCGCGGCGGCTGGATCGCTGGATCGTGGTGCCGTCAGCCATGGGATCGGTGAAGGGTACGCCCACTTCGACGACGTCCGATGCCTCGGCGACGGCGAACAATTGCGAGCGGAATGTCTGCTTGTCCGGAAATCCAGCGGTGATGTAGGCGATCAGCGCGGGCTTCGTGCCGGTGTTCCGGATCGCGGTGGTGATACTTTCGTGCGTTGAACCGTCGCGCATCAGATCTTTCCTTTGAGAATCGTTTGCTGCAGCGTCGGCATGTCTTTGTCGCCGCGGCCGGACAGACCGATGAGAATCTTCGCGCCGCGATTCGCGGCCGCATAGCGCTTGGCACCGGCGAGAGCGTGCGAAGATTCGATCGCGGGCAGGATACCTTCGGCGGCACAACATTCGGCGAGCGAAGCGAGTGCATCGTCGTCGTTGACGGCTTCGTATTTCACGCGGCCCACGGTCATCAGCAGCGCATGCTCAGGGCCGACACCGGGATAGTCGAGCCCCGCGGAGACCGATTGGGTTTCGCGAACCTGCCCGTCCGCGTCCTGCAGCAGTAATGAATACGTTCCATGTAGAACACCCGGCGTTCCGTAGGCAAGTGACGCTGCGTTTTCACCGAGGCCCGTGCCGGTCCCACCCGCTTCGAGACCGAGCAGGGCGACGTTGCGATCTTTCACGAACGGATGGAACAGGCCGATCGCATTCGATCCGCCGCCGACGCAGGCGACTGCGATATCAGGCAGGCTGCCGGTCATCTCCAGTATCTGTTCGCGCGCTTCGCGTCCGATCACCGACTGCAATTCACGCACGATGTAAGGATAGGGATGCGGTCCGATCGCCGAACCCAGGCAATAATACGTGCCGTTCGGATCCGACACCCAGTCGCGCAACGCTTCGTCGACTGCCGCTCGCAACGTCTGTTCGCCGCTCGTAACCGGTACGACGGTCGCCCCGAGCAATTTCATGCGGCCGACGTTGGGAGCCTGGCGCTCCATGTCGACGGCGCCCATGTAGACAGTGCACGGCATGCCCAATCTCGCACAGGCTGCTGCCGATGCAACGCCATGCTGGCCTGCACCCGTCTCCGCGATCACTCGTTTCGCGCCGAGTTTCTTCGCGAGCAGCACCTGCCCGATGGAATTGTTTATCTTGTGAGCGCCGGTGTGCGCGAGATCTTCACGCTTCAACCAGACCTGCGCATCCCAGAGTTTCGACAGGCCGCGTGCGTGCGTCAGAGGTGTAGGCCGTCCCACCCAGCTTTTCAGCTCGGCGTGAAACTCGGCGAGAAAATCGGGATCGAGCAGATAGCGATCGACTCCCACCTGCAGGCGATCGAGCGCCGGCACCAGCGTTTCCGGAACATACCGTCCGCCGAACGGACCGAAGCGGCCACGCCGGTCGGGATAGACATCGTTGAGTACGTTGGCAAGCAACGTCTGGGTATCGGGCATGTCGGTCTGTGTTCTCATCGATCGGCTCCCATCCACGCCGTGCGTGCGGCATGGACAAATTCATGAATCCTCTGGCAGTCCTTGATGCCGGGCGCACGCTCGACACCGCTGCTGACATCGACCCCGAACGGCGTGACGTGACGAACTGCAGCGGCGACATTCGCCGCGGTGAGTCCGCCGGCCAGGATCAGCTGTGTCGATTTCGCCAGCGCGGCCGCGGCATCCCAATCGGCCACGGTGCCGGCGCCGCTCACCGCTCCTTCGAACAGAATTCTTCTTGCCAGCAACGCGTCCGGACCCAGCATGCGCAGTACCGGCGTCACGTCCAGTCCGTGGGGAATCGCCAGCTGCGACAAGTCTTCCGCATCCGTCTGCAATACATCAGGCCTGAAGCCGCTCCACACCGCATCGAGCTGCTCCTGCGTCGGATGCAACATCACGGCGACGCGTGCGATGTGGCCAGGCACATCGCGGGCAAGCTCGATCGCTCGCTCAGGCGTGACCTGCCGCTTCGACGGCGCAAATACGAAACCGACGGCATCGACTCCGGCATCGATCGCGGCCTGCACTCCTTCGGACGTCGTGAGTCCGCAGATCTTCACCCACAGACTCGTCATCGCTATTCCGGAGCGGACTCGCCGGTAGCGATGCGGATCTTGCGGGTGCGCACGGCCATCGCCTGCTCGCGTCCGGCGGAGAGCAGGTCGCCCAGCAATTTTTTCGGTTCCTTCGATCCCATCAAAGTCGTGCCGATCAGCGCGACGCGATAGCCGACGTCCACGACGGTCTTCACGTCCTGGATGGAGGTCACGCCGCTCTCGGCGACGGTCGCATATCCCTGCGGCAGCTTGTCGGCAAGTTCTTCGAGCCGCGGCAGGTCGATCTGGAGTGTTTCGAGGTCGCGGCAGTTCAATCCCACCAGCACCTGTTCGCTGTGTTGTTTACGTTGCGCGAGCACGGCACGCGCCACTTCGAGATCCGCTGCATCGAATGCTTCGAGCAGCACGAACATTTTCAGCATCGCGGCGCAGTCGAGCAGCGACGTGATGTGGCAATGCTCCAGCATTCGCACGATCACCAGTACGCCGCCAGCGCCGGCGGCACGCGCTTCCATGACCTGGTAGGGATCGACCAGGAAATCCTTGCGCATGACAGGAATGCCGAGCGGTGTCAGTACCTGGGCCGCTTGTGCGAGATGGGCGAGAGTGCCGCCGAATCGAGAAGGTTCTGTCAACACGGAGACCGCACAGGCGCCGCCTTGTCCGTAGGCGAGCACACGATCTTCCACGCCACGGGTATTCGCAGACAGATCGCCGGCGGACGGCGACTGCAATTTGCACTCGGCGATGATGTCGAAACATTCCGGGCTGAGCTTCAACCGGGGCGCCGGCGGCGCATCCGAAGCACGGGCCCACAGGGATTTTTCCGGCTCTTTGGTTCGAGCCTCGGCGAGTCGCGCAAGACTCGTCTGAGCCATTTCAGTCAGCAAGCCGCTCATGGTGACACACGGTGCAGGTGAGGGACGATGAACGATGAACGCCGCATGGAGAATGACAGATCCATACGGCGCTCAGAGCGACGCCCGTCCGAACGCCGCGAGTTTCTCCAGCAGGACCCGGCCGGCGCCGGCTTCGATGGCGTCTTCCGCCATGCGAGCGGCTTCACGAGGCGATTGTGCTCTGCCCATCAGCTCCAGCACCAGTGCTGCCTGCAGGACGATCGCATTGCGGTGCGCGCTGCGATCACGACCTTCCAGCACGGCCTTCAGATGCTCGGCATTGTAGGCAGCGTCGCCGCCCTTGAGATCGTCGGGCACGCATCTCGGCAGGCCGAACTCCTCGGCGGTGCGGGTGGACCGGACGACTTCTCCCGGCAGGACATCGAATAGCGTGAACGGCCCGACCGGCGTGGCTTCGTCCCAACCCGGATCGCCATGAACCACGTAGGCGCGCTCGATATTCGGCATGCCACACAGCGCTTCCGCCATCAAAGCCGCAACGTCGACGTGATAGGCGCCGATGAGATAGAACTGCGGTTCGGCCGGATTGAGCAGCGGACCCAGAATATTGAAAACAGTGCGTACGCCCAGCGCCTGGCGGATCGGCATGATCGCCTTCATTGCAGGGTGGTAATGCGGGGCGAACAGGAAAGTGAAATTGGTCGAGGCGAGGCACTCGCCGACTTGCGTTTCATCGAGCGGTAACGTCAATCCCAGTTCGCGAATCACATCGGCGCTGCCGCTGCGACTCGAAATGGAGGTGGTGCCGTGCTTCGCGACGCGTATGCCCATCGCAGCAACGAGCAGCGCCGCTCCCGTCGACAGATTGAAACTGCCCGAGCCGTCGCCGCCCGTGCCGACCATATCGACCATGGGTGGGCCGCCAGGCAACGTCGGCCGGCGCGCCAATTGCCGCATGCTCTTGGCAAAGCCACGCAACTCGGGGGCGGTCACGCCTTTGGATTGCAGCGCGGCCAGCAAAGCTCCGGCCATCGCCGGTGCGACCGCGCCGTCGGTCAACGCTCGCATCACGCTCGATGCTTCCGCCTCACTCAAGCTGTCGCGGGCGAGCAGGCGCTGCAGGCAATCTCGTAGTTCGATCATGCCGCGCTCCGCCGGCCCGAGCGTTGCTTGAGAAAATTGCCCATCAAGATCGGACCCTGCGGTGTCAGCACACTCTCAGGATGGAACTGCACACCTTCGACATTCAGGCTGGCGTGACGCACGCCCATGATCTCGCCTTCCGCGGTTCGCGCCGTTACTTCGAGCTCGCGCGGCAGCGACTCCGGTTGAGCTATCAATGAGTGGTAGCGGCCCGCTTCGAAGGGCTGCGGCATGCCGTCGAGGATTGCGCGTCCGTCATGTTGCACCATCGAAGTCTTGCCATGCATGAGCCGTCCGGCGCGCACGACTTTGCCGCCGAAGACTTCCACCAGCGATTGATGGCCCAGGCACACGCCGAACACCGGAATCGAGCCGGCGAAACTTTCGATCATCTGCATCGAGACGCCGGCATCGCGTGGCGTGCCGGGACCGGGAGAAATACATAGATGCGTGGGCCGGAGCGCCTGCGCCGCCGCAACGTCGATCTGGTCGTTACGATGCACGAGCACCTCGGCGCCCAGCACCATGAAGGCCTGCACCAGGTTGTAGGTGAAGGAATCGTAGTTGTCGATCAGCAGCAGTCGTGGCTGTCCCGTGGCGTCCATGGATGTCCGAGTCGATGCAAGGGCCGATGTCGCGGTGAGTGGTTTGTCCGGGTTGCTCACGGGGTTGCTCATAGTCCCTCCTTCGCCATTTCGAGTGCGCGTCGGACGCTGGCGCTCTTCGCAAGCACTTCCTGATATTCCGTCGCGGGAACGCTGTCAGCGACCACGCCGGCGCCGGCTTGAAAACTGTAGGTATCGCCCTGGAACACCATGGTGCGAATACAGATCGCATGGTCCATGTCGCCGCCGGTGCCGAAGTAACCGACGGTGCCTCCATAGAAACCGCGCCGCACCGGCTCGAGCTCATCGATGATTTCCATCGCTCGCACTTTCGGCGCTCCAACCAGCGTGCCCGCAGGAAAGGCCGCGGCAAACAGGTCGAAGGCATCTTTACCGGGAGCCAGCACGCCGTTCACGCCGCTCACGATGTGCATCACGTGACTGTAGCGTTCGACGTGGCGGTAAGGATGGACGCCGACGCTGCCGGCCTTGGCGACGCGCCCCAGGTCGTTGCGGGCGAGATCGACCAGCATCACATGCTCGGCGTTTTCCTTGGGATCGGCGAGCAACTCGTCATGCAGCGCTGCATCCTCGACTGCATCCTTGCCACGAGGGCGCGTCCCGGCGATCGGCCGCAGCGACGCTTTGCCTGCCGACAATTTCACCAGCGCTTCCGGCGACGAACCCACCACGACGGAATCGCCCAGGTCGCAGTAATACATGTAGGGCGAAGGATTCAGCAGCCGTAAGGCGCGATAGGTCTCGAACGGTTCGAGCGAACACTGGCCGGAAAACCGCACCGACAACACCAACTGGTACACGTCACCGGCGGCGATGTATTCCTTGATGCGATCCACGCCGCCCAGGAATTCGCGTTCGCTCAGGCTGCCGATTGCCGGCGAGTACTGAATACGCTTGTCGGACTGAGGAATGCCGCCGCGCAACGCCTTCAACACTTCGCGGCGCAGCGCTAACCGCTCGGATTCCGGGCCGGCGTGCAGGATGGCCACGCCGCGAGTGAGGTGATCGAAGACCAGCAGCGATTGCGGAGCCAGGTAGTGTGCTTCGGGCACCGGATCGGTAGCGGCCACGCGGCTGGGCAACCGCTCGAATCGCCGTACCAGGTCGTATCCCGCAACGCCGACGAGGCCGCCGAGCAAGGGAACGCCGGGAATGTCCGGCTGGGGTTTGGGCGCCTTGGCAAGCGCTGCACGCAAGGCATCGAGCAGTTCGGCCTGGGTCCGGGGGGCTTCCGCGGGCACCCCGTCGACGGTCAGTCCGCGGCGATCGAGCCGGACTTCGAGACAGTCGCCGAACCCGATGAAGGAATACCTCGCCAGCCGTTCGCCCCCCTCCACGCTTTCGAGCAGGAAGCGCGGACGGAACGGCTTTAGCTTCAGGTAGGCCGACACCGGGGTGTCCAGGTCGGCAGCGATATCGAACGGCGGTTTCAAGCGAAGCTCCTCAAAGGCTGAAGAAAACTCAGTCCCGGGGAGCGGCGACAAACAACCCATTCCCCGGCACGGCTCGGAGAGGGATGTCTGGATTCGTCAGCGGATAATTCTTATGCGCCCGCGAGGCCAGCGGCCCACTCCGTCAGGAGTGACGCCACCACCAGCTGTGTGACAGTCGGGCTCGGGTATTCATGGCGCGGAAGTATTACCGGCGGCGAATGGGGGAGTCAAGGCAGGGCATCGAAGCGCTACCCGGCCGACTGCTCGCCGACGCTGCTGTGCCACAATAGCCGACAGCACTTGAGTTCGCCGATCCCCCATGAAGCTCCAGCAACTGCGCTATCTCGCTGCCGTCGCCCAGAACGGCCTGAACATCACGGCCGCCGCGGAAAAGCTGCACACCTCGCAGCCGGCCGTCAGCAAGCAGATCAAGCTGCTCGAGGACGAACTGGGCTTCCGGATCTTCGTGCGCAGCGGCCGGACCCTGACCAAGATCACGCCTGCCGGCCAGCTCGTGGTCGACCGCGCCATCCGCGTATTACGCGAAGTGCACAACATCAAGGGCATTTCGGACGAACACCGGGACGAGGATCGCGGCACCCTGTCGATCGGCACGACCCATACGCAGGCCCGCTATGTCCTGCCTGCGGTCATCCAGCAATTCCGCGCGAAATATCCCAACGTCCGCCTGCACCTGCACCAGGGCACCTCCGAACAGATAGCGGAAATGGCGGCGCTCGACCGCATCGATTTCGCCATCGCCACCGGCTCGGAGGACCTGTTCGACAGCCTGGTCCTGCTGCCCGGCTATCAATGGCACCGGCAGATCATGGTGCCGCTCGACCATCCGCTCGCATCCATCAAGAAGCCCACGCTGAAACAGCTCGCCGCCTGGCCCATCGTGACTTATGTCTTCAGCTTCGCCGGCCCGTCCTCGCTGCAGCAGATCTTCGCCAAGGCCGGCTTGACCTTGAATGTCGCGCTGACGGCCCGCGATGCGGACGTCATCAAGACTTACGTGCGCCTGGGGCTGGGTGTCGGCATCCTTGCAGACGTGGCCGTGGATCCGCGGGAAGATCGGGATCTGATCGCGATCGACGCGTCGCATCTGTTTCCGGTCCACACCACCTGGATCGGATTCGCCCGCGGCGGGCTGTTACGCCGTTATATGTACGACTTCCTGCAACTGTTCGGCCCGCATCTCAATCGGCGGCTGGTGGACCGGGCGGTGGCTGCGGAAACGCCGGCTGACGTGGGGCAGCTGTTTGCAGATGTGAAGTTGCCGGTGCGCTGACGCCCGCGCGCGCCCCCTATCGCAACAACGGCTCCGGCAAGGCGGCCCTTTGGTTCGTCTTTCACCGGGTTTCACCCTATGATACATGAGGCTAGACCAGCTCCGGGCGGAGCGTTCTTCGTGGCGAAATGAGCAAAGTTGCACGACTCATTGACGATTTGCGCGCGGCACGCCGCGGCGACATCGCATTCGAGTCCATGCCCGGCCGCATTACCTCGCACCTGAAGTCGTCACCCGAGTCCGCGGACGAACTGCTGCGGCAGCTCGAATCGGCCTTCGAGCAGCAGATCATCGAGCCGGCCCAGCTGAAGGACCTGCGCACCGTCATTCTCGATACGGTCAGCTCGCGCAAGGGACTGGCCGCCGCAGCCTTTCGGGCAGCGCCCAATCCACTTGCTTCATCGAGCAATAGTACCGGCCGCGAGCCGACTCCTCCCCCGGAAGTCACTCCGGACGGCACCATCCTGGCGGCGAGTCGCCCTCGCGCCGGCTCCACGCATGGGAATGGGCCGCCCTCCCAGCGGGATGTGAGCCGAGGCCAGGTGCATGACCACAGATCTGGAACGGGAGCCGGCGCGGGGACCGGTACGGGCACCGGCGGCCCGATCTCGCGTTCGAACATCAAGATCGGGACCAAGCTGCGCGATCGCTTCATTCTCGATGAAGTGCTGGGCGTGGGCGGCATGGGCACAGTGTACCGGGGCCGGGACCTGCTCAAGGTCGAAGCTCGCGACCGCAATCCTTATGTCGCCATCAAGGTCCTGAACGACGACTTCAAGAAGCGCGACGACGCATTCATCGTGCTGCAGCGGGAAGCGAGCCGCCAGCAACGCCTCGCGCATCCCAACATCGTCACGGTGTACGACTTCGATCGCACCGGCGACATCATTTTCATCAGCATGGAACTGCTGGAAGGCACGCCGCTCGATGTCTTCCTGAAATCGCATGGCCGGCCTCGCGGCGGCCTACCGACAGAGCGAGCCATGCCGCTCATCGAAGGCATGGGTGCAGCGCTGACCTACGCGCACGAGCACGGGATCGTGCATGCCGATTTCAAGCCGAGCAACTGTTTCATCCTGCGCGACGGCAAGATCAAAGTGCTCGACTTCGGCATCGCACGAGCGATGAAGAAACCGAATCAGCTCGACAGCGAACTCACTGTCTACGACGGCAGTTCGCTCGGTGCGATGACGCCGGCGTACGCCAGCCCAGAAATGCTGGAACAGTCCGCGGACCCGGACCCACGCGACGATATCTATGCGTTCGCATGCGTCTGCTACGAAGTGCTGAGCGGCTGGCATCCTTTCAATCGCGTGTCGGCGCTCGATGCCCGGGACCAGCAACTGAAACCCAAGCGACTGCCCGCCCTGACAGCGAAGCAGAATCGTGCCTTGGCTCGCGCACTCGCTTTCGGTCGTGCCGAACGCACGCCGAACGTCAGTGAGTTCATTGCGCAGATGGGCATCGGCGGCGAACGGCCGCCAATGTGGAACAAGAAAGCCGCCGCCATCTCTGCTGCCGTCGCCGCGGTCATCGTCGTCGGCAGCGTCTGGTATGCGGATCGATACCCCGTCTCGAAAACCCTGTCCGACCTGGAATCCGGCAACCGCCAGACCATGCAGGCGGCGATCGAGCGGATCGCTACTTTGTCGCCCGCCGATCGTGCCACCGTGCTGAAGACCGGCCGCGAATCCATCGTCGGCTACTTCAGCAGCCAGGTGCAGGGCATGCTCGACACCGGCGAGATCGACGGCGCCAGTGCCAAGGCAGATGGACTGCTGAACGCCGGTCTCGCGATGTATCCGGATGCCACGCAGCTGGTGAACCTGCGAGGTGAAGTTGCGAAGCGCAAAGAGCGCTATCTCAACGAGCTGGCCGAGCAGTATGAAACCTATCTGGCTGCCGGACGCTTGCTACGCACCGGCGAGAAAGGCGATATCCAGGGCGTGATGCAGCGAATCCAGCTGGTCAATCCACATCATCCGCTGCTCACCGATCCGCGTGTCGCCGGTGCTTTCGCGAACCAGGCGGAGGCAGCGATCTCTGCCGGCAATCTGGCAACGGCTCGTGCATTGGTAACCGATGGCACTCGCCTCGCGCCGAATGACGGCGTGCTGCGCGACGTGGCCGACAAGCTGGCCAATGCCGAACAACAGGCCGAACGCCGACGGCGCAGTAATGAACTGGCGACGCAGATCGATGGACAACTCGCTGCGTTGACTTCACTCGATGCGTTGTCGCCACAGCTCATCGAGGAACTCGGCGAACTTCGCGGACTCGATCCCGGCAATGCCACGCTCGACCGCGTTCGCACTACCGTGAAGCCGCTGCTCGGCAAGGACTACCAGGCCATCGCCAGTCTCGCGAGTATCGATGAGGCGGACGCGATGGAACGCCGTTACGCTGCCGCTCTCGAATCGATGGGACTCGGCGATGCAGCCGCCCGCATTCGCGCACGCCATGACGAGTTGACCGCCCGTCACGACAAATTGGTCATCCAGGCCCGCGCGCTCGCCGCTGATCCAGGGACCAAGACAACGGAAGGCGCGACTATCGCGCAGATTCTCACCGAGCTGCGCAAGCTGTCGCCGGCCGATCCTGAAATCGACTCCATCGTCACTACGGCGGTGTCGGAGCAACGCCGCGTAGCGCAACGGCTGAGCGCCGAGCATGAATGGAATTCCGCTCGCGCTGCATTGAATGCCGTGCTGACGCTGAGCTCCACGTCGGAAACGAAGACGCAAGTTGCACAAGACATGGAGAACATCGCGCAACGAGAGCGTGATGCGGCACGAGAAAGCGCCGAAGCCGAACGCGTCGTCGCCCGTACTGTCGAGCGCATGAAGATCGAAGCGGCAAGCAAAGAGTTGCAGGCGGCTCTCGATTCATTCTCGCCGACGACCACCGGGCTCACGACGTTTGGCACCAAGGTCTCCGCCCTCGCTGCTCTCGACCCCGGCAATCCGATGATTCAATCGGCGCGCGACACGGCGGCGAATCGAATCGCCGACGCGTCGAATCTCGCCGCCAAGTCCGGCAAGTTCAACGAAGCACGCGACCTGCTCGCGAAAGCGGCAGCGGATCTTCCTGGCGTCGCCGCAATTGCCAGTGCTCGAACTCGCGTCGATGAATTGCAGGCGCAGGCTGCGAAGCAGGCACAGGACCAGATCGTGGCAGATGCTCAACAGAAATTCCGCGCACTGCTCGACAAGGCGACACCGAACGAAGCCGGCTGGCAGCGCGACGCGGACGCTGCGCTCGCAGCGGTCCGCAAAGTGTCCGGCAATGACGCGTCCACTCTCGCCAGGCAGCAACTGACATCTGTCTATCTCAACGCGGCGAGCCAGTTGGTGAAGGAGAAGCGCTTCACCATCGCCACGCAGCTGCTGGACAAAGCCGAGGAGCTGACTCCGAAATCGCCTTTGGTGCAGGCGCGACGCGAAGAATTGGCGCTGGCTTCCGAACGGCTCAAAGCCGAACGCGCTGCCGAAGAACTCGCCGCGAAAATCGATGCCGCCAAGCAGCGCTTCGCCCACGAAGTCAAATCGCGCCAGTTCGACCGCGCGCGTAAAACGCTGAGCGAAGTGCAGGCGATGGGCGTGAAGGAAGACGGCTTCGTGACGCGGGAAGCGCCGGAAATGCTTGCAGACGGTTATGCGATGTCGGCGCAGGCGGCGCTCAAGTCGGGCGACTACGCTGCGGCATGGCAACTCGCACGGGCCGGCTCTGCCTTGCAGAAAGACGATGCTCGCTTCGCGCAGCTACGCAGCGACATCGACACGACGGCGAGCCGTCGCATCGATACGTTGCTGACTGCTCCCGGCACGATCGATGAGACTGCGCTCACTGCCCTGACCGCTCAATACCGCTCGATCGTTCCGGATCGTTACCAGGCCCAAAGCGCGGATTGGCTGGCGAAGATCAAGCGCCGCATGGCGGACGCTGCCAACGATCCGGCCAGCTACAACGCCTATCTCGCCGCGGTGAAACGCGCATTCACCGATGTCTCTTCACTGCAGGCGCTGCGTCCGATCGAAATGAAACCGACGCCTGCTCCGACGCAGCCAGCGCCGGTCGCCGTCACCGCGAACAAACCCGCGCCATCGACGATAACCTCCACGCCCGCAGGGTCAACTACGGCTCCGGCAACGACAGCCGTGTCGCCGCCAGTCGCTGCTCCTGTGAGTGCACCGGCACCAGCACCGACAGTAGCTGCGGCTGCAGCGCCTGAACCGAACCTGATGGGCAACTGGTGCAGCGACGGCCTCGGACTGGATTTCTCAGCGACCACGTATTCGTTCGACATCGGCGGCGGCCGCATCATCAAGTACCCGGTCGAACGCTATCAGCGTAACGATCGCACGATCACGATGAGTTGGACGGACAAGACCCTCGGCGCAATGGTGACCGAGTTCGGCGACTTCTCGGCTGACGGCCAGAGCATGGTGCAGCTGCGCGGGAAGACAGCTACGGCGTCGGAGTGGAAGAGCTACAACCGCACGTTCAAGCGGTGCAAATAGTTTGCCCCGACCCTCCCCGCACAGCGGGGGAGGGAATATAGATTCAGATGAAGAGTTCGTTTCCTGCTTCCCTCCCCCGGTCGCCGGAGGAGGGTCAGGGGGGCATCCTCAAAGCACGAAGTCGAAACCGACGCCGTAAACCAGGTCCGACCGCAGTCCCTGATCCTTGTTGACCGGAACGATGATGTAGGCGTTGAACGGGGCATTCACGCCGGTGAATGGATTCCATTTGGCGGACAGAGCGAAGTCGACCACGTTGGAGCCGATTTCTTCCTGGTCGGGATTCCAGCGTCCAAGAAAATCCGCACCCACCGTAACCTTGCTGCTGGCGCGCAGATCGACACCCGCTGCGTAAGTCATGTTGTCCTGCACTTTGGGGCCGGTGGTCATCTCATAGGCGAGGTTCAGGTGCGAACCGACCGTGCCGAAGTGCTTCGACGCAATCACGCCCGCCTTGTACTTGGTCTCACCGGTGCCCAGCAGGTTGTCTTCGTCTCCGGTCGGCGCCGTGACCTGTGCCAGCACGGCCAGATCGGGCGCTGCATCGGCGTCGCGGATCAGGTTGTACTTGGTGCGAACGATGACGTCGCCAACGCCGGTCTTGGTGCCGCCGGTCCTCGAATTCTGCA
>Ga0157380_10002275_pt1 | contig 12905 bp, 12 predicted proteins | sample S35metaG_FD_119757 | JGI IMG/M metagenome (GOLD analysis project Ga0157380, IMG submission 119757) | Switchgrass rhizosphere microbial communities from Kellogg Biological Station, Michigan, USA - S3-5 metaG | ecosystem: Host-associated > Plants > Roots > Rhizosphere > Soil | place: USA...
AACGACTCCATGGCCCACTTCGTGGAATGGTCCGGACTGCTCGCCGATGGCGTGCTGGTGCTGCACCTGGCCTTCATCCTGTTCGTCATTCTCGGCGGATTGCTGGTGTTGCGCTGGCCTCGGGTGGCCTGGCTGCATGTGCCGGCGGTGCTATGGGGCATTTATGTCGAACTCAGCGGTCGACTCTGTCCGCTGACGCCGCTGGAGAACTCGCTGCGGGAAGCTGCCGGGCAGGCCGGCTACAGCGGCGGATTCATCGAACACTACGTGACTGCCGTCATCTATCCGGACGGACTGAGCCGCAGCGTCCAGATGGTGCTCGCCGCGATCGTCGTTCTGGTGAACAGCTTGGTCTACTGGGGGTTGTTGTTGTCGGCGAGACGCTCCGTCAAGTAGTCGCGATGGACGCAGCCAACGCCCACGCGACCGGCGGTTTGCAGATGTCTGAATGCCCGGTGATCACGGCATCGGCATTCAGGTTGTAGATGCTTCCCGCGGTGAAGGCATATGCCGCGTTCACGGGCTGCAGAGTACCTTTCACCGCTTCCGGCGTTTTCACCGCGCCGTTGCGGCCGAGGCCGCCGTACGGATCGTTTTCATCGCCCAATGCGGCTGCATTCTGCCCGCCCATGCGTGCAGCCAGCGGATAGGCGATGCCGACCGCCTTGTCGTTCTTGGTGCAGGTGATCACGATGGGACCGCGCACTTTCTTGCCCGTCACGACTTTGCGAAAGAAGCCGTCGCTCTTGCCGTCGAACTTGGCCGCGAGACCGTTGTGCGAATAGGCAGCTTGCAGCAAGGTCAACGAATCGATCTTGTCGGCGCCGCCTGCCGTATCGGTCGCCGCAGTCATCACTCGCCCACCGAAACTGTGGCCGGCGAGATGAATCCGCAACGCCGGGAATTTCTTGCGCAGCTCGGCGATCGCCGGCGCGACACCATTCACTCCCACCGAGCCGGCGCGATCTTTCATCTGGTAGTAAGTCGTGAGGTTCATCAGCCGCCGAATACCGGACAGGATGCTATCGCCAAGGTCGGCAACACCGCCCGCATCCGCCGTCGACAGCGTGGAAAAAGCAGCCGCACCGCCTTGTCCCAGCTTGGTCGCCACCACGACGGGACGACTGAGATTGTCGAGCAGCTTGCGCTCGCCGAGCTTGAACAAGTCCTTGGTACCGTCGTCCGCATGCGCCGATTTATCGGATAGCAGCGAACGCACGATGCGAACGAATTCTTCCTGCGCCTTCGGATCGCCTTCCAGCGTTTTCAGCAAGCCTTCTGCCTTGGCGAGCTTCTTCGCCTTCACGGCGCTGACCGGCGCAGTCTTGCCGAGCCGCACCGGCTCCTTGGCCAGGTCTTTCAATCTCGCCCGAATCACTGCTTTCTCGCGACTCCCCAAGGCGGCAGCGCCACCGCCTGGAATCAAATCAGCGTCAGTGAACTTCTTCGACGGCCACAACACTGCGGCCCCCGCGAAACGGCGTCCGGTCATCGCTCCGGTGAAAGCTGCGAACGCTGTAAATAGATTTGTGTACAGCTCGCGCGCATCTGCCATGTCATTGTTCCAGCCATGCGAGAACATCAGGAGATCGGTGCTCCCCTGCGCCTGCAACAGGTCGGACAGCTCGTTCAGCTGCGCCGCTGCGAACAACTTGCCCGTCTTGTCGAATTCGACTTCGACCACGGGAATGCCGGCGATCTGTTTCATCACAGACTCCTCCTGTTCACACTGACTGGATGGCGCGCATCAGGTCGACCAGCCCATGGCCTTCGAAATACTTTTCGCGGCCCAGCGGCGTGGCGCTGTCGAGAAAGATCTTTTTCACCTCTTCGGGACGTCCGAGGAATTCGCGTCGGATCGAGAGGAACGCAGCAATCGCTCCGGAAACGTGTGGCGCCGCCATGCTGGTGCCGCTGTCATCCAGATAGGCGGCGCCGGTCGCAGGCGCCGACTTCGCCTTGCTCTTACCCTTCGCCGCTTGCATCGGCAGCGGCAGCTTGGCCAGGTTCGCGCCGGCCGCACAGGATGTGATGCGCTCGCCCGGAGCGACCAGGTCCGGCTTGAGCCTGCCGTCGCCGGTCGGGCCTTTCGATGAAAAGAACGATACGCCATAGGTATGCGGCGACTCGCGATGCGTGGCGCCCACCGTGATCGCTCGCGCTGCATTTCCAGGATCGTTGATGCTGGCGCTGAATCCCACGCGGGTGACGCGAGCGGCGCTGGTTGCCACTCCCCATCCTGTATTGCCCGCGGCCGTGACTACGACGACGCCGGATTGAACCAGGCGATCCACCTCGGCGCACAACGGGCTCTGGCCGCACGCGAACATTTCCGCATCGAACTCGTATCCCAGGCTGAGATTCACGCCATGAACGCGCAGCAGCTTGGGATTGCGATTGACGTAGCGGCGAATGTAGGCGAGCGCGCGGATCACATCGCTGCTGCGGCCAGTGCCGTCGGCTTTCAGTACTTTCAGGCTGACCAGGTTGCAGTCCGGCGCAACGCCACGTACATCGCGTGCATCGCAATTGCGCTGCTTGAACGAACTCTGGTGATCGGTATCCGACGTCGCAACGAACACGCGTTCGAACGCAACCGTCGCCATGGTTTTGCGATCCGGGGCGCGGCCCGAAATGATGCCGGCAACGTGCGTACCGTGACCGAACCCATCGATCAACGCAGCGGCCGCCGTTGCTTGCGAGGGCGGCGCCGGTTCGTCCGCATCGAACGGATCCTGCCCCGGCGGCTCGTCGCCGGTGAAATCGCGATGCAGGTCTTCCACCTGCGGGTTGCGCAGGCGGTGGCAGGAGTTCTCATCGAACGGTGCGAAATGCGGGTGATCGGCCTCTATCCCCGAGTCGACCACCGCCCAGACGATGTTGCGTCCCGTCGCCGCGAACGACTTCAGCGCGGCATCTGCTTTGACCGTAGCGACCGAACAATCCACCAGCGGCTTGACGAAGAAGTCCGGCCAGACGCGATACACGCACCGTACCCATGGCTTGCCCTTCAACAAGGCGCTCGGCTCCTGCGCGATCTCCCGCTGCTCGTCGAGATCGATCAGCCGGCTCCATTGATTCACTGTCAGCCAGCAGCGGAAATACGACGAGGTGATCTTGGTCAGCCTGCTCGTATCGATCTTCAGCGCCGCGAGCAATTCGGCGAAGGCACGCGACGCCAGCATCAATCCGCCCGGATAGCGCAGATTGAGTTCGATCATGTAGGGATCGGCGGTGTCGGGATCCTCGCTGAAACCCCAGTCGCGGCGCTGTTTACGATCCAGCATCGAAGGCAGCGCGGCGCCGCGGCAGAGTTCGAGCTTGCTGTCACGCTTCGCAGGCCCGGGCCGCGAGCTCTTGTACCGAGTCTTGTCCTGGCTCGTGCCGGCAGCCGACTTCGTTCCGCGTTGCGTTTTCTTCTGTGCCATCCACTGTTACCGCAGTCGCCCGGTTCGAGGCGCAGCGATGCTAGTGACGCGGCACAGGCGGCGTCAATTGTCGTGACAACGCGTCTCGAACGTCAGGCGTGTCGTTGCATGAGGCGCCCGGCACTCCTCAGGGAGCCGTTTTCACGACCTGCGGGCGCGTCTTCGGCGGCTGGGCCACCGTGTGCAGCACGTTCTTGGCGACCTGCTCCATCCAGCCGCCCGAGTACAGCATCATCTTGATGGTGTGCAGCAGTACCTGGCCGGGGCCTTCCACCGACAGGCGGCAGTCCTCTTCGATCTTGCAGTTCTGCATTTCAGACAGGCCGTTGCCTTCGATCACCAGGTTGGCGCCCTTGAAATAGCATTCGACGAATGTCTTGCCGTCCAGGACTACTCGCTGACCATCGAAGGACTTGCCGCGTACGATTTTCATTGCTGTCTCGAAGTAGGGGGAAGCCGGAGCCGTCCGGTGGGGCAGTGCGCCGGTGCGCGAGCTTACGAATCCGCGGCCCCGGGCACAACATCGCCGGTCGTACGGCTTCCATATTTTTGGCAAAAACGGCGACGCGCGCACGGCAGCTGGCTACAATCGGTTGGGGCAGAACAGAGTGCGACACGCATCGCCCGCAGCGGTCAGCAACGACCCCTAACGACAAGTCCGGCAGCGACCCTGTATCGAAGAGTATGGCCGTCACGTCCGACGCCGAGATTGTGCATCCGGTCCTGCTCCCCACGCCGGGAGAAGCGGCCGCACCCATTACGAAATTCCGCGCCCCTCGCATCCGCCGGGACATCGTGTCGCGGCCGGGATTGATGGAGCGGCTGCGCAGCGGCATCGATTCGTGTCCCGTCACTTTGCTATGCGCCCCGGGCGGCTCGGGCAAGACCACGCTCCTGACGCAATTCATCCAGCAGGCTGGCCCCGGCGTCACCTCGTTGTGGATTTCCCTGGATGAGGACGACAACGACCGGCACCAGCTGTTCGCGACGCTGCTGCGAGCAGTTGAACCGCTGCAGCTTGCATGGGAAATGACGCCCGCGGCGCTGCTGCGGAATGCCGCGGGCTCCGATTCGCAATGCCGTGCGGCCGTCGCCGCTTTCGTCAACGCTCTATGCACGGTCCAAGCCCGCCGCGTCGTCATCTTCCTGGACGACCTGCATCGGTTGGACCGGCCCGAGGTGTTCGTCCTGCTCGAATCGTTGATCGAGCGCCTGCCCGATCATGTCGCGATGGTGCTGGGTTCACGCTTCGAACCGGTCCTCCCGCTGGCTCGCTGGCGTGCGCACGGAGAACTCTCCGAGTTCGTGCCTTGGGATCTGCAATTCACGGAGGAGGAAACCGCCACATTTGCGGCCAGCCGCTTCGGCGCATCGCCCGAACCACAGGCTATTCGTGATCTCGTACGTCGCACCCACGGCTGGGCCGTAGGCGTCAGCATGGTGCTGCAATCGCGGCAGCGCCCGAGCGAGCAACGCATCGTGCAGACCCTGGGCCAACCTGGTCAGAGTGTCGACCAGGCGGACCGGCATCTGTTTGCCTACTTCGCGCAGGAGATCGTTACCGACCTGCCTGGCGACGTCCGCGAATTCATCCTGCAGAGTTCGATCCTGACGGAATTGTCGCCTGCACTCTGCGAAGCGGTCACGGGCCGCGAAGATTCGCAGCGCCTGCTGGAATCGCTGTATCGGCGCAATCTGTTTCTCACGGTGTTGGATGAAAACGTGCCGGTGCTGCGCTTTCACGACCTGTTCCGCGAGTTCCTGCAGAACGAACTGGAACAGCAATATCCCCAGAAGGTGCGGACGCTGCACGATCGCGCCGGACATGCCGAACGGGAGCTGCCTCGCGCCATCACACACCTGCTCAAAGCGGAGCGCTGGGACGATGCGATGGACGCCATCGCGTTGCACGGCGAGCCGATGATCGCCTCCGGCGACCATGCACACATCGAACGCTGGATCGACCTGATCCCGTCCGCAGCGCGTGCGGCCGATGCTCGCATGTCTTACCTGCGCGGTATCTGTGCCTGGGTTCGATGGGAATGGGTCCAGGCGAAACAGGAGTTGCGTCCTGCGGTCGACGGCCTGACCGATCCCAAGCATCACGCCATGCGCGTGCGTGCGATGTTCCTGCTGGTCGACGCATTGAATTCTTCGGGGGAAGTCGCGCAGGCATGGGCACTGCTCGGCGAGATTGCGCAGCTGCCGCTCGATGACCTCGCACATGCGCAACTCGCATTACAGCGAGCATGGTGCGTCTTGCCGGGCGGAGACCCGGCCGGCGTGACGCGTTATCTCGAAGAATTCCTGATGTACGCAGAGCGCGATCCAGCGACCATCTGTCCGCAAACCGCCGATCGCATTCATTGCCTGTGCATCGGCCTGCCCGGTGTCGCAGCCTGCTTCGAACGCTTCTATGCATTGAGCGAAACCGTGCGGGGCTCATCGAGCGCTCCCTGGCACCTCGCCGTGTTGCCGGTCGGAGCCTGGTCGCAGCTATGGCGCGGACGACGCGCACCGATACAGAAAGCGATCGAACGCGGCGAAGCGTTGCATCAGCAATTCGGCAGCATGCGGCTGGTCTCCGAACGCATGCAGCAATTCCGTGCGCTGTATTTCGCGGCGAGCGGACAACACGAAGCTGCTGAGAAGGCGATGCAGTTGCAGATCAATGCATTGCAGGCGCCCGAGTCATCCGCACATCGTGCAGTGTGGTTGCGTGCTTATCAGCATGCACTGGCGCGTTTCTACTGGAGCGAAGGCAATCTCGCGGCGTTCCGCGACCTCGCCGCAACGTTGTTGCAACCGCGTGTCGCCACCGAATGGCCGTTCCTGGAAACCGCCATCGAACTGGTGCGTGGCCAGCTCGCCATCCTGCGTGAGGACTGGCGTGCTGCGGGCATCGCTCTCGAACTGGCAGTGCACACGCATGCGAAATTCAGGATGCCGATGTCCTACGGCGATCCACGAGTCACGCTTGCCTGGATGCATCATCTGCAAGGAAACGAGTCGAAGGCGTGGACGGCGTTTCAGCCGGTGCTCGAAGAAGTGCTAGGACAGGAAGCTGTCGGCTTGCTGCTGCTCGAACCGCGGCGCATCGTCACCGCCCTGCTCGAAATAGCACCTGCCGATGTCCGAAGCTCGCCCGAATTCGAAATGCTGACGTCGCGGCTGGCGCTGTGGAATCCCATTCTCATGGCCGAGCCGCCGCCCGATGTCGGTCCGCTCGCCAACCTGTCCGAGCGCGAACACGAGGTGCTCGCCCGGGTGGCTGGCGGTGCAAGCAATAAACAGATTGCGCGCGACCTGGCGCTCAGCCTGCACACAGTGAAGCGACACATCGCCAACATTCTCGACAAGCTCGATTGCACCTCGCGTGGACAGGCGGCGGATTTGTTCAGGCGCTCGGGAACGTAGAAACAGGGAACGCCAGGCAGGCGCATAAGGGTTTCACCGCGCGGTCGGGAATTCATGGCTCCTTTGGCGTATCGACCTGGACCGAAGACCAATCGACACTGCCCGGCGCGGCATTCGGACCGCGAAGTACGGTGCAGTCATGCTGAAGGATTCCGTGGCGATCGACGCCGATCCCCTGCTCGCTCACAGCAATTTTCTGCTGGCTGCGCGACGACTCTACGACACGGACGTGACCTGGAGCGCCCCTGCCCGCGAAATCCGCAGAGTCGGTCGTGAAGAAGTCATCAGGCACCTGCTCCGCGAAGCCGGCGGCATGCTCAATCCGGAATTCACGTTCCTGCGGCGGAGCGCGAACGAGCAGCAGATCATCGATGAATTCGCCGTCCGCTTCGTCTACAGCGGCGAGGGCATCGACAAAGCCCCGGCGGCGGGCGGCGACGTGGTGGAGCTGAAACGCGTGCGCATCATGGAATTGCGCGAAGGCAGGGTCTTCAGCGAAACCTGTATCGAGAACTGGACGGTGCTGGCGCCGACCACGGCAGCTCCGCGCTGAAATGGCTCCACGCCAGCGTCGGAGTGGCTCCTCCGGGCGATGTGGTTATGACAGCCGGAGTCGAGAATTTCCCCATCGACAGGACATTCCGTCCGTCACGGATCAAGGGAACAGCCATGAAGAAGCGACTCGTCTGCGGCTCCGCCGCTGTGATACTCACCGGACTCACGTTTGCCATGTTCGCCTCGGCCGGACCGGGAGCGCGAACGAATGAAGTGCGGCTCAAGAGCACTGCGACCACCACCAGCATCGATCGCGGCCGCTACATAGTGAAGACCGCGGGTTGCAACGACTGCCATACGCCGGGCTACGCGCAGTCGGGCGGACAAACCGAGGAGCAGCACTGGCTGGTCGGTGACTCGGTGGGCTGGTCCGGTCCGTGGGGAGTGACCTATCCCATCAACTTGCGCCTGTTCATGCAGTCCGTGACCGCGGAGCAATGGATGAAGATCGCTCGTCAGCCGGCTCGCCCGCCGATGCCTTGGTTCGCATTGCGTGACATGTCGGATGCCGACCTGCTGGCCGTGTATGAGTACATCCGCGACCTCGGCCCGGCCGGCGAGGAAGCACCCGCGTATCTCGCGCCGGGCACGAAAGCCACGACCCCGGTTGTCGCATTTCCTGGATGAAGCCCATGAAGACCTCATTCCTGGCGCTCGGCATCCTCCTGCCCCTGGTCGCGTTCGCCGCCGGTCCACTGACCGACGGCGCCCAGGTGCGTGTTGCGTCGAGCTCCGTCGAGCCCGGCTGGTTCACCGGCAAGGTGCGCATCGACGGGCGCGGCTGCTGGATGGTCCATCTCGATAAGGCCACCAAGGATCACTACACGCTGCTGGCGTTGATGGTGCTGGATCGGCTGGAGGTGGCCGCTGCGTCCTCTCCGTCCCAATCCTGGACACCCATCGACCTGCGCGCCGCCATCAAGGCGCAGCCCAAGGAATGCCTGGAGGAAGGGGCGGATTGAGGCCGCCCTCACACTGGAAGGGGCCCGAAAGCGAGACCTAGGTCTAAATTCTTTTGCGATGCAATACGATACGACACAACATATTGACTTCAATCCGGAATCCTATATTCTGCATTGCACAATGTTGCGAAGCACCAAAGGAGGTCACATGCTTATCATTGCTGTCGGGTTCCTCGTCGGAACCGTCACGCTGATGGTCCTCAGCACCGCCGATCGTTGATCCTTCGAAGAGAACCCGCAAGGACCCTCGCCGCCCTGGCGCCGGGCCCTTGCGGTAGCGCAGAGAATGTCGCAATTCGCCGTCATCCAGCGCCTGATGAGTCCTGCCTCTCAGTTCCTACTGCTGACCTGTGAAGTTGTTTGACACTTAAAACCGCGCTGTGTAATTACGCAGCTCGATTTATTCAAATCACGCACGAGGTCATGTCATGGCACTTTGGAAAGAATCGAGCAAAGACCAGCACGCTCCGGAGCCGGCGGCGTCCCCGATTGAAAAGCCGGTCGCCTCGGTAGCGAGCTTCGAATCCCGTGCGGTGAATACACCAGCAGCGCGTCCATCGTCGTCCGTTGCCGAATCGCAGAAAGAGTCCGTCATTTCTGCCGGCCTGACCATTGAAGGCAAGATCGAAGGCGCCGGACATGTCCGTATCGCGGGTAACTTCAAGGGCGATGTCCATGTACAGGGCAACCTGACCATCGACGCAGGCGCGCGTCTCACGGGCGGCGTCAAAGCCAACACCGTCATCATCGCCGGCGAGCTCGAGGGCAACATCGACTCCGCTGCCCGCGTCGAGCTGCTGCAGACGGGCATTCTCAACGGCGATCTGAAGGCCGGTTCGCTCACCGTCGCTGCGGGTTCACGCATGCGCGGTCGCGCCGAATTCGGTTGGGACGAGAAGGCTGCCAAGATTTCGTGAGCACGCGCCCTACGGCGCCGGGTAAGAGTCGACTCTGCCCTCACTGCAAGTCGACGATTCTCGAGAGCTCGGCTGTCTGCCCGAAGTGCCAGCACCACCTCCGCTTCGATCCCAAGGCGGTGGTGGAGCGTAGGCAGCAGTCGACCTTCTCAGCGCTCCGTGTCCAGGGTTCGTTTCGCCATCCCGCCGGCGGCGAACCCTGGGAATATTCCGTCCTCGTTTCGATCAAGAACGATCGCGGCGAGGAAGTCGCGCGCCAGGTGATTGGCGTCGGCGGCCTGCAACCGAACGAAGGCCGCAACGTCACGCTCTCGGTCGAAGTCTATGCACCGGGCGGAATTCCCCCCGTCAGTTCGAAGTGATCGTCAGTTCGAACTGACTTCCCGTTTTTGGGACCAGACCCTGTGACGAGCCTTGGTGACGAAACCTTGTCTCGTAGTCACGCCAGGCCGGCTGCCGCGCGATTCCCCTCCAAGACAGCAAGAAACGTATTGCGAACGTCCAGGCACTAGTGTCGTGCCGTCGGCCGGTCGGTAACGGCGCGGTTATAATCGCGGGCCTGTTGAGCCCAACCCGTCAGTCCCCGGCCATCTGCCGTCCGTCAATTCCGAACCCGAGTACTTCACATGAGCATATCCATGTATGACGCGTCCGTGCCCGCGCTCCTGCACACCCTGGAGAACCTCAAGGTCATCTTGCAGAAGGCCGTAAAGCACGCCGAAACCAAGAAGTTCGATCCCAACGTCCTGGTCGGCGTACGCCTCGCCCCGGACATGCTGCCCCTGTCCAAGCAGGTCCAGATCGCCAGCGACGCCGCCAAGCTCGGCGTGGCGCGCCTGACGGGAACCGAAGCCCCGAAATTCGAAGACAATGAAACGACCATGGAGCAGCTGATCGCTCGCGTCGACAAAACCATCAGCTACCTGCGCGGTGTCGATCCCAAGCAATTCGAAGGCGCGGAGACGCGGACGGTGAACATCGCCACGCCAAACCGTTCGTTCACCTTCCCTGGCCTGACCTACCTCCGCCAGTGGGTGCAGCCGAACTTCTTCTTCCACGTCACCACGGCCTATGCACTGCTGCGCCACAACGGCGTCGACATCGGTAAGGCCGACTATCTCGGCAACGTTGCCTGAGGCTCCATTGCGGCAGTCATGAACTGCCGCCCTTTCCTCGATACCCAGCCTCAACGCCGGCGCGCAGTCTTCGCCACCGGCGGATTCTTCGCCTGCTTCGTCACGCGCGCTTCGTACGTCTGGACATCCAGTCCGCCGATGCATCGTTCGAGCATGTCCTGCATTTGTACGATCTCCGTCGGCCGCAGGACCGACAGCATCCGTATCCAGACCGCCTTGCCAATCACCTTGGCCCGGTCGAGCCGATCCTGGCCGATTTTCGTGATGAACCAGCTGTCGGCGCGAGCATTGCTCGGATGCGGACGGCGCTTGATATCTCCATCGCGTTCCAGCCGGCGCAGGATGGTATTCATGGTCTGCGCCGTGACGAAGGCGCGGCGGGCGATTTCGGCACCCGCCACTCCCGGTTCCAGGTGGAGGGTCAGCAGCGCCAGGAAATGCGCGAACGACATTTCGATTCCTTCCACCCGGAACGCCTCGTCGACGGCCTGGCGCACCGAATGGTGCAAGTTCTTGAGCAGATGAGGAATCGTCAGTTCCGGGGGCAGCGGCTCGGAATCGGCGGGGACAGGTTTACGCGCGGGTTGTGACACGAATTTACGTAGAGAGTGAGACACGACGCATTGCGACCCTATATCAGCTTGCTGATATCATATCAGCAAGCTGATATAGCGCCATGTTCGACTTCGCAGTTGCGCACTGCCTAACGGATTCAACGATGTTCATGTCCTTCTCGCAGAATCGTGGCCGCCTGACATTGGTCGCCGTCGTCGTACTGGCGCTGGGCGTGGGTATCGTCGTCATGCGTTCCTCGGCAAAGGACCGCAGTGTTCCGGCGCCTCCACCTGGCATGAGCGTCACGACGATTGCATTGCAGCCGGTCGACCTGCCCCGCGGCATCCCTGCGAACGGCAGCGTGCATCCGTGGCAGGAGATCATCATCGGTCCGGAAGTCGGCGGCTATCGCGTCGCGGCCGTCAATGTAGACGTCGGCGACAAAGTGAAGCGTGGCCAGGAACTCGTACGCATGTCGGACGTGTTGCTGGTCTCCGATGTCACGTCCAAGAAAGCGAATCTGCAGAGCGCCGAAGCGACGCTCGAAAACGCAACGGCTGCATTTCGCCGTGCTACGTCGTTGTCGTCGTCCAGTTCCGGTGCGCTGTCGCAGGCGGATCTGGACAAGTTGCGCAGTGACGAGTTGGCAGCCAGAGCCCGCGTCGAAGTAGCCAAGGCCGATCTCGATGCAGCGGAATTGCGCGTGAAATATACGCATGTCACTGCACCCGACGATGGCGTGATCTTCTCGCGCACCGTGGCTGTCGGACAGATCGCAAGTGTCGGCGGCGAGATGCTTCGCATGGTCCGCCAGGGCCGCATCGAATGGCGAGCCGAAATTCCTGAAGCGCGGATGCGTGACATCCGCATCGGCCAGCCGGTTCGCCTGACGACGGCGGACGGCGCGCTGCTCGACGGCAAGGTTCGCACCGTGTCGCCGACGATCGAGAGCTCGACCCGCTCCGGCATCGTCTATGTCGACATTGCTTCGGCCAACGCACGGCCCGGCATGTTCGCGCGCGGTGAGATCATCGTAGACAACAAACCGGCGCAGATGGCGCCTATCGCCAGCGTCGTGATCCAGGACGGCTACAGCTACCTGTTCGTCATCACCGCTCGCCAGACCGTCCAGCGCCGTCGCGTCGAGACCGGCATCGTCAAAGACAACAACATCGAGATCGTCAACGGCATCCAGCCCGGCGAGCGCATCGTCGAGAAGGGCGCAGGGTTCCTGAAGGACGGCGATCGCGTGAACGTCGTCATCCCGGACGCCGGTAAGCCCGCATGAACTTCGTCACCTGGTCGATCCGCAACCCGGTTCCCGTCATCGTCCTGTTCGTGATGCTGACGGTAGCCGGACTGCTGAGCTTTCCGCTGCTCGGCATCCAGGACATGCCCGATATCGAACTGCCCGCCGTGGTGGTGACGGTTGCCTATCCCGGCGTGCCTCCGTCGCAGCTCGAATCGGAAGTCACGCGCAAGGTGGAAGATACCGTGTCCTCTGTTGCCGGCATCGAGCACATCAGCTCGACCGTCAACGAAGGCGCGTCGACCACCGTCATCCTTTTCGACTTCGACCGACAGATCAGCGAAGCCGTCGACGATATCCGCGACGCGGTGACACGCATCCGCAGCGATCTTCCTGCCGATGCCCGAGAACCGGTGATTTCGCGGATCACGACGTCGGGACGTCCCGTGGTCACGTTCAGCGTCGAAGCCGACAACCTGAGCGACACCGAACTGTCGTGGTTCGTGGACCTCACGGTGATGCGGGAAATCACCGCGGCCAAAGGCGTTGGCGCCGTATCGCGCATAGGTGGCGTGTCGCGAGAGATTCGCGTCGACCTACATCCGGACCAGATGGCTGCGCTGCATGCGACGGCGAGCGACGTATCGCGCCAGCTGCGCAAGATCCAGGCTGAATATCCGGGCGGC
>Ga0157380_10002276_pt1 | contig 12905 bp, 14 predicted proteins | sample S35metaG_FD_119757 | JGI IMG/M metagenome (GOLD analysis project Ga0157380, IMG submission 119757) | Switchgrass rhizosphere microbial communities from Kellogg Biological Station, Michigan, USA - S3-5 metaG | ecosystem: Host-associated > Plants > Roots > Rhizosphere > Soil | place: USA...
AGCGTGGCGCGATCCGGGAGCGTCATCGACGCGAGTCCCGCGCCGAAATACTCCACGAACTTTCCGACCACACCCTTCTTGCGCAAGAGCTGCGTCACCGTGAGCACGAGATCGGTGGCGGTGACGCCTTCTTTCAGAGCACCCGTGAAACGAACACCGACGACATGCGGCATCAGCATGTTGATGGGCTCGCCCAGCATCACGGCTTCGGCTTCGATACCGCCCACGCCCCAACCCACGATGCCAAGCCCGTTGATCATGGTGGTGTGACTGTCGGTGCCGACGAGGCTGTCCGGATATGCCGTCTTGTCGGTGACGAACACGCCGCGCGCAAGGTACTCGAGGTTCACCTGGTGCACGATGCCGGTGGCCGGCGGCACCACGGAGAAATTCTTGAACGCGCGCTGTCCCCACTTGAGGAACTCGTAGCGTTCCTGGTTGCGGCCGAACTCCATCTGCTCGTTGATGCGCAGCGCGTCGGGCGATGCCCATGCGTCCACCTGCACCGAGTGGTCGATGACGAGGTCGCACGGCACGAGCGGATTGATCTTGTGGTAGTCCTTGCCCATGCGCTGCATGGCGGCGCGCATCGCGGCCAGATCCACCACGGCCGGCACGCCGGTGAAGTCCTGCAGGATCACGCGCGCGGGCTTGAAGGCGATCTCGTTCTGGGCCGCCGTTTGCGGGCTCCAGTTGAGCAGGCGCTCGACGTCGTTGTCGGTCACCTTGAAGTTGTCGTTGTTGCGCAGCGCACTCTCCAGGAGCACGCGAATGGAATATGGAAGCTTGTTCAGGTCGACGCCCTGCTTCTTCGCAAGCGCCGGAAGGCTGTAGAACGCCACATCACCGGATTTGTAACGGATTGTCTGACGGAATTCCTGGGGGTCGAAACGCACAATGTCCTCCTTATTGGCACGAACATACCACGGAGGCAGATGTTGGGAAACTCTGTTACATGAAAACTGGATGAGAAGCCGGGCAAAATTGGCGAAAAGCCGCTTCGCGGGCCGGGCCGTCCGCCGCCCGGTGCTTTATCTTGTTGCTCATGTTCGAACCGGGGTTCTTTGACCTGCACCTGGGGCCGGCGTCCCTCGACGTCAGCGTGGTTATTCCCGTGAAGGACGAAGCGGCCAACGTGGTGCGTCTGGCCGGCGAAATCGAAGCCGTCATGAGCGCGACACGGTGGTCGTGGGAATGTGTGTGGGTCGACGACGGCTCATCCGATGAAACGCTCCCACTGATCAGGCGTCTGGCGGCGGCCGACAGAAATCACCGCTTCGTGGAGCTGGAACGAAACTACGGTCAGTCGGCAGCCCTCGCCGCGGGATTTGTGTACTCACGCGGCGCCATGCTGGCGACCATCGACGGGGATGGACAAAACGACCCCGCGGATCTTCCCCGCCTCATTCAGCTCCTGGCCGATTCCAACCTGCACCTCGTGAACAGCTACCGGGAGCGGTCGCGGTTCGGACCGATGCGCCGGCTTTCGTCGCGGATCGCGAATGCATTTCGCAACCGGCTCACCGGCGAGCACATCCGCGACATCGGGTGTTCCACCCGCGTCATGCGGCGCGAATGCCTGGAAGGAATTCTGGTTTTCAGGGGAATGCACCGTTTTCTGCCGACGCTCGTGCGGTTGAACGGTTATGACCGCATGGCCGAAGTACCCGTGCTGCATCGCAGCCGCTGGAAAGGTACCAGCAAGTACGGCATCTCCAACCGGCTCTGGGTGGGGATTGCCGACACGCTGGCGGTCCGGTGGATGTCGCGCCGCTTGACGGCGCCGCGCGTGCGGCAATCGTCCTTCGACGCGCAGCGTGAGGAGGCTTACAGATGAATTCGATCTGGATGGGGCTGGGATTCGTGGGACAGGCCGTGTTCGGTGGACGCTTCTTCGTGCAGTGGATTGCCAGTGAACGCGCCGGTCACAGCGTGATTCCGCGTTTGTTCTGGTACATGAGCATCGTCGGGTCCGCCATTCTGCTCGCGTATGCGATCAACAAGCGCGACCCGGTCTTCATCCTTGGACAGAGTCTGGGATTTGCCGTCTACATCAGAAACCTGTACCTCGTTCGCCGCGACGACACGCGTGGCGAGGTATCGCGAGCCAGTGGATAGACGTTCCTGGATTCTGATCACCTTCCTTGCCCTCTTCGTCTCGCTGGCTTTTCAGGGCACGCGCGGCCTCTACGACCCGTCCGAGGGCCGCTACGCCGAAGTGGCGCGCGAGATGCGCGCGAGCGGCAACTATCTCGAACCAGCGCTCGCACATCATCCGCACTGGACCAAGCCGCCTCTCACCTACTGGACAATCGCCGCCGGTCTTGCGGTGGCCGGCGATAACACCTGGGGCGTCCGCGCCTTCAACGCGATGGCGTTCGTCATCACCACACTGGCCGTAGCGGCTATTGCGACCACGTTGTGGGGCCCGCCAACCGGGCTTTTCGCCGGACTCGTCTATCTTTCATCGCTGCTTCCGGTGGTGGGCTCGAACGTGGCGACAGCCGACACGTTGCTCACTATGTGGACGACGCTGGCGCTGCTTGCGTACGTGCGCGCACGCACGCGCTGGATGTGGCTGATGTTCGGAATGGCGTTTTTCACCAAAGGTCCACCGGCGCTGCTGCCGCTCTCTGCCATTGTGGTGTTCCACATTGCGGCACGGCGCCGGAGTCGTCTCCTCGACTCCGGCGGCATCGTGCTGTTCGTGGTGAGCGCGTTCTGGTGGTACGGGCTCATGGTCTTTCGCCACCATGAATTGCTGGGCTACTTCGTGGGAAAAGAAATCGTCGCGCGCAACACGACGGGGGCGTTTCACCGCAACGGACACTGGTACGGCGCATGGGTGGTGTACGCGCCGGTGCTGCTGCTCGGCTCCGGGCTGTGGATTGTCGACGCGTTCCGTGCCGCAAGGAAACGGTGGCGGCCGGTGATCGTGCGCGGAAGCACGAGCTCGCTGCTCTTCCTGTGGATTGTGATTCCGCTGGCGCTGTTCGCGCTGTCGCGCAGTCGCTTGCCGCTGTATCTGCTTCCGCTCCATGCGGCCGTCGCAATCGCCACCGCACGCGGGCTCAGTCTCAACCACGCGCAAGAGCGCGGGGTGCTTCGTCGTGCCCTGCTTTCGATTGGGCTGCTCGTGGTGCTGAAAGGGGCGTTCCTCTTCATTCCATCGAAACAGGATGCGACGCGTTTGTATCGCGAAGCGCGAAGCAGCGCGGGCGCCGGCACCCGTCTTGCGCTCTACGCGGAGTCGTCCATGTACGGTTTCCAGTTCTATGCCGGCGATGACATGGCGCGGCTGTCGCGTTCCGGAACGGAGTGGTGGGCGGACGGAAACCTTGCCACTGCGCTCACATCGCACGACGCCGCTCATCCGCTGGCGATACTGACAAACAAAGGCCACGCGGCCGAGCTCGAAACAGCGCTTCGGGCCACGCGCGTTTCATTCACGCGCACGGACGCCGGCAACAAGGATATGTTTGTGATGGGCGCGCCAGAGCGGCGGCTAAACGACGGCGCGCTCGCGCGCGCTTTCAAATGAAAACGTCACGCTGAACTCCCCGCCCAGACGCGATTGCACGTCCATGGTTCCGTGCAGCGCGGATACAATCTTCGCTGCCAGCGCAAGCCCGAGCCCGAAGTGTTCCCCTTTGGCCGTTCGTGAGACGTCGCCGCGCGCAAAGCGGCGCAGCAGCATCCCCACCGCTTCGGGCGCCACATTGCTTCCGCTGTTCACAATGCGCAGCGTGTTCGCTCCATTCGTCGCGCCGATCGAGATGCGTACATAACCGCCCTCGTTGGCGTAGTTGGTTGCGTTTTCCAGCACGTTCCGGATCGCAAGCGCAAGCAGCAGCGGATCGGACACGACGTGGGCCGCCGACGGCAGATCCCACTCCACGCTCAGACGCCGGCGCTGCACGGTTCCTGCCACCGGCTGCCACGACGCTGTCACGAGCTCGCACAGGTCCACCGGCTGTTCTTCGATCTCGATCTGTCCCGCGTCGAGACGGCCGAGATAGAGCAGCCGTTCCACAATGGCCTGCACACGGCGAATGGGATCCAGCGTGCTCTCGAGCGTGTCACGGTAGTCGTCGGCTGAACGCGGACGCGAAAGCATCACTTCCACCGTCGAGCGCAGATCTGCGATGGGAGTGCGCAATTCGTGCGCGATATCGGCGCTGAAGGTGCGTTCGCGCTGGAATGCGGATTCGAGTCGCGCCAGGAGCTGGTTCAGTTGCTGGACGATCGGCTCCATTTCGCGCGGAACGCGGCCCATGTGAACGCGTGAGGACACGTCGTCGCGCAATCCCTCGATTTGACCCGCCAGCACATCGAGAGGACGCAGGCTGGAGCGGATTACGACCGCCAGCGTCAGCGCCGCCGCCAGTCCCGTCAGCGCGCCCACCGCGAGCAGCAGTATCTTGAGCCTGTCGAGGAACACATCGATCTCCTCCGGCTCGCACGCAGCCACCGCCTGCACGAAAAACGGCCGGCCGGTCGCGTTGGCTTCGTGCCGGGCTTCAAAACGAATGCTGACGGCGCGAACACGCCGCCCGTCGGGAGTTCGTGCCCACGCAAATGACGTTTGATCGGTTTGGATCACAGGCAGATCCGTGAGCATGCCTCCCGCGAGTGTGGGCGAACGATACAGAACGGTGCCGTCTTCCAGCCACAACTGCAGAAACCCGTCGCCGCGCGCGGTTGTGTACTCGGGCATGTCGAGATCCTCGAAGCCAAGCTGCACGGTTGCGCCCTGCGCGCGCACCGTCGACGCCACCAGGCGGAGCTCCTCGCCCAGCTCTTCGTCGACGTCGGCGATCAGCGTGCTCTTCGCGCCACGATAAATCGCGATGCTGGCGAGGGCGAAAGCGCACGCCGTCACCACCACCGCGCCGACGAGCAACGATGTGCGAATTGATCTCATGGCGCGTCCGCCGCCAGCATGTATCCGAGTCCACGGCGGGTGTGTATCAGCCGGGGACGACCGTCACGCTCGAGCTTTTTCCGGATATAGCCCATGTATACGTCGACGACGTTGCTGTTGCGGTCCATTCCCAGGTCGTAGATGCGGCTCGAGATTTCCTCGCGCGTCACCACCTCGCCCTTGCGGGCAGCGAGGAACTCGAGAATCCCGTATTCGCGCGCCGTAAGATCGAGCGGCTCTCCGGCCCGCCGTGCAACACGAGCCGCGGTGTCGATCTCGAGATCTCCCACGTGAATCACGGCCGAGACCTGCTGGTAGGCGCGTCGCTGCAGCGAGCGCACGCGCGCCATCAGCTCTTCGAACGAGAACGGCTTGGTGAGATAATCGTCGGCACCCAGGTCGAGGCCGCGCACGCGATCGCGCACGGTCTCGCGCGCCGTCAGAACCAGGATGCGGCTGGTTATACCCTGCTTGCGCAGCTCCTTCAGCACCTCGAAGCCATCGCGCCTGGGGAGCATCAGGTCGAGAACGATGACGTCGTAGGGAGAGGAGGAAGCGAAGGCGAGGCCTTCTTCGCCATCGGCGGCCTGGTCGACCGCGTAACCGTTCTCGCGCAGCCCGCGCACCAGCGAATTTCGCAAACGATCGTAGTCTTCAATTACAAGGACGCGCATGGCGTCACCCAGCCTGTTCCTGCGACGCTCACATGTCGGGCGTGTACTTTTTGCGAATCATGGTAAAGCGGTCGAGCGTGCGTGTGTACTCCATGCCACCCATACGGCCGATGGGATGGTACTTGTCGTAGTCGATCTTGCCGTCATTGAGCACGGACTCATCGGCGTGCACGAGCACGATACGTCCCACGACGATGGTGCCGCTCCCCACTTCGTCGGCACCCACCTGCATGAGATCGTGCAGCTCGCATTCGAAACTGATGGGCGATTGCGCCAGACGCGGTGGCAACACACGCTCGGACGGCACGGGCGTGAGACCGGCTTTCTCGAACTCGCTGATCCCGTGCGGGAACTCGGTGGCGGTGATGTTCATCACTTCGCCCAGTGATTCCGGCACCATGTTCACGACGAACTGCCCGTTTTCCTCGATGTTGAGGAGCGTGTGCTTCTTGCTGCCGTCGTCCTGACGGCTGCACACGAACAGTATGGCGGGCGGCTTCGACGAGACGCCGTTGAAGAACGAGTAGGGCGCGAGGTTGAGCCTGTGCGTGTGCGAAATGGTCGACACCCACGCAATCGGACGCGGCGCGATGGCGCGGATCAGGAATGCGTAGAGATCGGACCGGGGCGTGGTAGCCGGATCGAGAATCATAAAACGTCGCGCGGCCTAGTACTGCCAGCTATACGGATAGCTCGCATCGTCGATGCTCTCGGCCGTCTTCACGACCTTGAGCGGACGGAACGTGTCCACCATCACCGCGAGCTCGCCGGTTTCTTTCGCGGTCAGCGACTTCTCGAGCAGGCCCGGCTGCGGTCCGTGCGGAATGCCGTACGGATGCAGCGTGATCGAGCCGATGTCGATTCCCTTGCGGCTCATGAAATTGCCATCCACGTAATAGAGCACTTCATCGCTGTCGATGTTCGAGTGCGCGTACGGAATCGGCACCGCGTTGGGATCGAAGTCGAACGGGCGCGGACAGAACGAGCAGATCACATATCCCGGACCACTGAACGTGAGGTGCGTGGGCGGCGGCAGATGGACCTGGCCCACCTTCGGCATGTAGTCCCTGATGTTGAAGATCCACGGATAATAGAAGCCGTCGTAACCAACCAGATCATAGGGGTGATGTCCCCACAGGTATTCCTGTATGCCGTGGTGCAGACGGATGTGAAGCGGAAACTCGCCCACCTCGTTGTGCGGCGTCTGGAATTCCGGGGTGCGAATGTCGCGCTCGCAGTAGGGCGCATGCTCGAGGAGCTGCCCGTACTGGTTGCGATAATGTTTCGGTGTATCCACCGGGCCGCTCGACTCGACGTAGAACACCCGGTTGTTGTCGGTGTCGAACACCATGTTGTGAATCACACCGCGCGGAATGACGATGTAATCGCCGTCTCCGAACTTGAGATTGCCGAACATGCTCTCGAGAGTTCCGCTGCCCTGGTGGATGAAGATGACTTCGTCGGCGTTGGCATTCTTGTAGAACGCGTCGCCCTTGCCTTTCACGGGGCTCATGGTACCCATGGTGATGTCGGCGTTGAACATGAGCGGCACACGCCCGGTGACAAAATCGCCCTTGGGCTTCAAGTCGAACGTCTTCAGGTGCCGGTGGCGATGATCGCCTTCGATCGAGTCGAGCGCAATGGGGCGGAACTTCCCCACCTTCGCCACACGCGTGGGCATGTGGATGTGATAGGCGTTGGAATAGATGTCCGAAAAACCGAGACGGCTGATGTGTTCCTCGAACTGGTGCTCGCCCTGTTCGTTGCGATAGACGACGTGGCGCCGCCGCGGAATCTTGCCTCGCTGGATGTAAAACATGATGTGTCTCCTAGAGCGTGCCGCGCCGCTCCTGCTCGCGCTCGATGGATTCGAAAAGCGCCTTGAAGTTGCCCTTGCCGAATGAACGCGCGTTCTTGCGCTGGATCAATTCGAAGAAGAGCGTCGGGCGATCCTGCACCGGCTTGGTGAAGAGCTGGAGCAGATAGCCGCGGTCGTCGCGGTCAACCAGAATGCCCATGCTTTCGAGGATCTTCATGTCCTCTTCGATCACACCCACGCGCTGCGCCAGATCTTCGTAATACGTCTTGGGCACGTACAGGAACTCGGCGCCGTTCTCCACCAGCGTCTTGATGGTGAACACGATGTCGTTGGTCGACATCGCAATGTGCTGCACGCCGGCGCCGGAGTTGAAGTCGACGTATTCCTGAATCTGCGACTTCTTCAGTCCCTGCGCGGGCTCGTTGATCGGCATCTTGATGGTCTCGTTCTCGTCCGCCACCACGACGCTGCGCAGCGCCGTGTGTTCCGTCGAGATGTCCTTGTCGTCCACCGTCCACAGACGCTGGAAGCCGAAGATGTTCTCGTAGAAGCGAACCACGTTCTCCATCTCGCTGTCGGGCTGGTTGCCCACGATGTGGTCGATGAAGAGCAGGCCCGTCGAGCGCGGCTTGATGCGCGACTTCGCCGGCACGTAGCCCGGCATGAACACGCCCTTGTAGCCTTCGCGCTGGACGAACGTGTGCGTCACATCACCGTACGTGTGAATTCCCGACACCACCACCTTGCCGTGCTCGTCTTCCATCGTGCGCGGCTCGAATGCCGACTTGGCCCCGTGTGTGGTCGTGTGCTCCCACGCTTTCGCCGCATCGTCGACCGCAAACGCGATATCCGTGACGCCGTCGCCGTGCTTTTTCAGCGATTCGTTGAGCGGCGATTCACCGCGGTATGGAGTATTGAGGACGAAGGTGACGTGATTCTGCTTGAGGACGTAACTGGCCGTCTGGCGGTCTCCCTGTTCCAGGCCGCGATAGCCTGCCAGGTCGAAGCCATACACCGACTCATAATAATGAGCAGCCTGCTTCGCATTGCCGACCGCAAACGTGACATGGTCGAAGCCGAGCAGCTTGAATGACGGTTTCATCGTGGATCGAGCCTCCTGAATGGCCAATCTGTGGGGGCGCAAACAAATGCGCCGTGCGGTATTGCCCGCATTGTAGGGCGTTTTGGGCGGGAAAGCAAATGAGAGCGAAGCGCGCTATTGACCGAAGGGACCCATTTGCCCGAGCCAGACAATAAAACCGGCCACGACGCCAACGAAGGCAACAAAGCCAGCCGTGGCCCACCAGTTGGTCCGCATTACGCCGATGTACTCGACATCCTCGATCGGGACGACAATCGGCATTTCGTGCTGCTTGAGCTTGTAGTGATCGTCGTGCACAAGCAGCTCTTCGATGACAACCGTGGAGTCCGTCATCGAGAACCGTCGCACGTTGTATTCGTTCCACCCGTGCAGCCGGACCTTGTAGCTCCCCGGCTTCCGATATTCCTGGGCCGTCAACTCAGAACGCGGAACCTCGGCGGCACGCGAGCAGCCGAGGAGCAGCAACGCAACCATCGGAAATACCAGAATTCGAAATCGACGTATCACGAAGATTGTGAAAAGAGTGCTTACTGCCGTAGCGGCAGAACGGAAACGTTTCACAAGTACAAGGAAACAAAGCAAACCAATGTCATTCCAACACACACCTGCACAATGCCGCGTCGTGAGATCAATCCGTAAACCCGTCACCGCCCGTTAGCCACGCAACGCTGGCGATGAGCAACCCGACACCGACGACACCCAGCGCGATGATGGTCCAGCCCGGCGGGCCGTTGTCGACACGCTGGATGGAAGCAACATCGTCGAGGGGAAGCTCAATGGGCCGTACAACGCGTTGGTAACGGGGATCGTTGGGAGCGAGCGATGTGACCACGAGTGTCGTGTCGGTCAGGGTGAAGTGGTTCACGAGGTACTCCTCGCCACTTCGTAGCACGACACGATGAATTGCGGACTCGTCATGGGAAGCCGCATCGAATTTTTCGCGCGGAATCTCCACATAGCCGCCGCACCCGCTGGCGATCATTGCAATCACGAGCGGCGCCGTGATGAGTCGTGCGCTGTCAGCCCAGCGTGATGACATAATTCTGCCGGCGATACGCCTCGTGGAATCCGAGGCGCAGCATGTTGCGATACGATTGCACGGGACGTTCGGGGGTTTCTTCCATGGTTTCGGCAACGGCGATGCGGTAGTCCAGCGCGGCTGCGTCGCGAAGGCGTGTGGCAATGAGGGAGCTCTGGGCGCCCGCTCCGCGGTGGTCAGGGAGGGTGGCGGCAAAGCCCAGCCAGGCGACGTTGTTGCTTCCGAACATCGCTCCGGTCGCCACGACCCTGGTTTGATTGCGCACGGCGTAGTGGCTCCAGCCGGGTTTCCCCACCGTCGACATCAGCCAGGGTTTGACCAATTCCGGCATGCCGAACGCCAGTTGCACCACGTGCGAAAACGCGTCGGCGTGCCTCCTGTCAACGCGCACCACTTTCAGGGTGGCTTCGGGCAGCGGCGCGTCGTGCACACCGCGCCAGAGTCTGACCCAGCGGTTGTGCGGCACGCCGCCGCGCCACTCGATCCATTTTCCAATTTCAGGGGGATTTGCGGAGGGCGCCAGCTGAACGAACAGGCGTCGCACGCCGGATGATTTTGCGGCGGCAATGATACGATCGAGCTGTGTCTCGGAGGCCACAGCACGCACGCCGAGCCCGACCACACGATTGAGCGCCAGCACGTCGGCCGCAGGTACGAATGCGGCCACCGCGCCGCCCTCGTTGAACAGCGAGAGTCCGAGCCGCGCGGACACCTCGGGCGATGGCGCCCGCATGAGTGACAACAATGCTTCGGCCTCGGCGTGTTCCGCTTTCGCGGCCAGTGTGCGTTCCTCAATCATTCTGGAACAATACTATGGAATGATCTCCATCGATTCATGCAAAGTTCCGCATGTTGACCATCTGCCGGCGTGCACCCCAGGTGCCCGGCTTTGCTTCCAGACGGCCAGGCAGTTGAACGCCGCACTTCCGGCACGAGCCATTCGCGGCGAGATTCCACTTCGTCATCACGTACCAGTCGCGACCGATCAATTTCTCGCCACATCCGTGGCAGTAGGTGCTGCTTCCCTCTTCGTCGTGAACGTTACCGACGTACACGTGATGAATCCCGGCGTTGCGTGCGATGGCCCGCGCGCGCTTCAGCGTTTCCGGGGGCGTCGGCGGCACATCGAGCATCCGGTAGTCGGGATGAAATGCGCTGAAATGGAGCGGCACATCGGGTCCGAGCTCCTTCATGATCCACTCCGACATGGCTTTGAGCTCGTCGTCGGAATCGTTCTTGCCGGGAATGAGCAGCGTGGTGATCTCGAACCACACACTGGTTTCACGCTTCAGATACGTCAATGTGTCGAGCACGGTCTGCAGATCACCCTTGCAGATCTTCCAGTAGAAGTCCTGCGTAAACGCTTTGAGGTCGACATTGGCCGCGTCCATGTATTGATAGAATTCGCGCCGCGGATCTTCACAGATCTCTCCCGCCGTCACCGCGATAGTGGCGATGCCTCGTTCATGACATGCTTTCGCCACATCGATCGCGTACTCCATGAAGATGACGGGATCGTTGTACGTGAATGCCACCGCTCTGCAGCCCGTTTCCGCGGCCGCCCGTGCAATGGCATCCGGCGACGCGTTCTCCGAAAGAGTTTCCACTTCGCGCGACTTGGAGATGTCCCAGTTCTGACAGAAATCACATGCAAGGTTGCACCCCACGGTGCCGAACGACAACACGGCCGAGCCGGGCAGAAAGTGATTGAGCGGTTTCTTTTCCACGGGATCGATGCAGAAGCCGCTCGAGCGTCCGTAGGTGGTGAGCACGATGGCGTCGTTCTCCCGCGCGCGCACAAAGCACATGCCGCGCTGCCCTTCGCGCAGCTTGCAAAAACGCGGGCACAGGTCGCACTGGATGCGACCGTCGTCGAGTGCGTGCCAGTACCTGGTTGCTGCCGTGTAGTTGGAAGCCATGGTGTAATTCAATCTAGCACCGCAGGGTGGGGCACGCTAGGCTGATGGGGATGGAACGCTTTCACACCATCGTGGCCGGACTGGGTGCCATGGGCAGCGCCACGCTCTGCCACCTGGCCCGGCAGGGCATTCCGGCCGCGGGGTTTGACCGCTTTGCGCCTCCGCACGCGCTGGGATCGTCGCACGGTGAATCGCGCATGATTCGTGAGGCGTACTACGAGAATCCCCGATACGTCCCCCTCGTGCGTCGCGCCTACGAGCTCTGGCATGAGCTCTCGGCGCTTGCCGGTGAGCCGCTCATTCACGAGACCGGCGGCGTTTACGCCGGCCCACCCGACGGCGAGCTGGTGTCCGGCATGTTGAGCGCGGCGCGGGAGCATGGAATCGGGATCACAACGCTGACGCGCACGGGCGCGGCCGATCAGTTTCCGTGGATTCGCTTCGACGAGAGCTGGCAAATCATTCGGGAACCGCGCGCCGGGTTCGTGTTTCCCGAGAAGTGCATTGCGGCGCACTTGAAGATAGCCGCCGAACGCGGCGGCAAGATCTATTCGAACGAGCCGGTTGCATCGTGGGAGGCACGCCAGGACGGCGTGATCGTTTCAACGGCGCGCGGACAATACGAGGCGGAGCGTCTCATCCTCTGCACGGGCGCATGGATGGTTGATACGCTCAATCATCTCGGGATTGAGACGTTGGTGGAACGCCAACCTTTGTTCTGGTTCGAACCCAATACGACCTGTCGGCCGACTGCGGTGTGGGCGCTCGAGTTCGAGCACGGGAAACTGTTGTACGGCTTTCCCGCGACGGAAGCGGGCATCAAGGTAGCGATTCACTACGGTGGCGTTCAGCGCACCACGCCGGAAGCAATCGATCGAACGCTCCGCGACGAAGACGTGCAGTTACTGCGCCGCCACGCCAACCACTACATCCCGGATCTGCTGGGCGACCTTTCGCGCGCCGATGTCTGCATGTACACGAACACGCCGGATCTGCACTTTGTGTTCGACGTCCATCCGCAACACAATAATGTTCTGGTCGTGAGCGCGTGCTCGGGGCACGGCTTCAAGTTCTCGAGTGCCATCGGTGAGGCGGCGGCGCAGTGGTCGCGCGACGGCGCTCCGCAGGCGGACATGTCGCTGTTCGCGTTGTCACGCTTCACAACCAGGTAGGGACTGAAAGCAAAATGAAAGTTGGAACCTTGCTGCTCCTGATTCTTCTCGTGTTCGTGGTGAATGTGCGCGCGGACGCATGCGCCCGTGCAGAGGATGAGACGCTCCGCCTCGTATTGTCCGCGCGCCGTTGAAACGGATCACGCCGTCTGTGCGTGCCTCCCACGATGCAACCGGCTCGTTCGAATAGATCTTGCCGCCGCGTTCGGCGGCTATCTTCAAGTGCGCCGCAATGCACTTCTCGGGAAACACGAAC
>Ga0157380_10002277_pt1 | contig 12904 bp, 12 predicted proteins | sample S35metaG_FD_119757 | JGI IMG/M metagenome (GOLD analysis project Ga0157380, IMG submission 119757) | Switchgrass rhizosphere microbial communities from Kellogg Biological Station, Michigan, USA - S3-5 metaG | ecosystem: Host-associated > Plants > Roots > Rhizosphere > Soil | place: USA...
AGCTCGACGACCGGCCGCAGCCCGGCCATCGCCGCGCCGACCCCGGTGCCGACGATCGTGTTCTCGGAGATCGGCGTGTCGCGGACGCGCCGCTCGCCGAACTCCTCGAGCAGGCCTTCGGTCACCTTGAAGGCGCCCTGGAAGACCCCGACGTCCTCGCCGATCACGAAGACCGCCTCGTCGCGCCGCATCTCCTCGGCCATCGCGTCGCGCAGCGCCTCGCGCATCCGCAGCGTCGCCATCAGTCCTCGACCTCCTCGACCACGGGCTCCTCGCCACCCTCCTCGCGCTCGCCGGCGACCTCGGGCTCGACGCCCTCCTGGGCGTCGCCGCTCTCGGCGGGGTTCGGCCGTGGCCCGTCCGGCCGTCCGGCGTAGGCAGCGCCGGCCTCGGCCAGCTCTCGCGCGGCCGCGGGCATCTGTTCCTCGCGCTCGCCCCTGTGCGGCTCGGGGCTGCGCTCGTCGACCGCGTACCAGCCGGCGTCGCTGTCGAGCACGTAGAGGCTCTCGTACAGCGAGTCGAGAGCCGGCTCGGGGGAGGAGTCGGCGAACTCGACCGCGGCCAGCACCGTCTCCTCCGCCTTGTCGCGCACCTCCTGCACCTCCCGCTCGCCCAGCACTCCCGCCTCGACGCAGCGTCGCGCGAAGAGCTCGATCGGGTCCTTGGCCTGCCACGCCTCGACCTCCTCGCGCTCGCGGTAGACCTCCGGGTCGGCCGCGGAGTGGCCGCGGAAGCGGTAGGTGAAGGCCTCGAGCATCGTCGGCCGGCGCTCCTCGCGGGCGAGCCGGATCCCCTCGGCCACCGCCTCGCGCACAGCCATCACGTCCATGCCGTCGATCCGCCGTCCGGGGATCCCGTAGCCCTCGGCCTTCTTGGAGAGGTCGGTCTGGGCCGAGTGCCGCTCGACCGAGGTGCCCATCCCGTAGAGGTTGTTCTCGACCAGGAAGAAGACGGGCAGGCTCCAGAGCGCGGCCAGGTTCATCGTCTCGCCGAAGTTGCCGGCGTTGGAGGCGCCGTCGCCAAACATGCAGACCGTGACCGCGTCCTCCCCCTTGTAGTCGGAGGCGAGGGCGAGGCCGGCCGCGATCGGCAGGTTGCCGCCGACGATCCCGTAGCCGCCCATGAAGCGGTGCTCGAGGTCGAAGATGTGCATCGAGCCGCCGCGGCCGCCGCTGGTCCCCTCGACCCGGCCGAAGAGCTCGGCCATCACGCGCTTGGGGTCGGTGCCCCGCGCGATCGCGTGACCGTGGGTGCGGTAGGTGCCGATCAGGTAGTCCTCCTCGCGCATCGCCGAGGAGACGCCGACGATCGTCGCCTCCTCGCCGATCGCCAGGTGCAGGAATCCCCCCGCCTTGGCCCGCTGGTACTGGCGGCCGGCCTCCTCCTCGAAGCGCCGGATCAGCGCCATCCGCGCGAGCAGCTCGTAACAGGTGGAGGCGTTAGGGAGGTCGGCCACGCCCTGACATTAGCTCGCGGCGCTGACCGCCTCCCCGACTCTGTCGTCGCCCCAGAAAACCTTGCCGTCGACGAGGAGGGAGGGGACGCCGGTGACGCCGAGCTCGGCCGCCCGCCCGGTCGCCTCGCGCAGCGTGCCCTTGACCCCTTCGGTCTCGACCGCCTTCAGCAGCGCTCGGGGATGCAGCTCGCAGGCGGCGGCGGCAAGCAGCACGTTGTCGGGCACCGAGAGGTCGCGCCCCGCGGCGAAGGCCTGACGGAAAGCGGCGAGGGCGAAGGAGACGGTGCGGCCCGTCTGCTTGGCAAAGGTCGCGACGCGCATCGCGAAAAGCATGTTGCCCGGCCACGGCTCTGGCCAGGACAGCGGCGGCAGCCCGTACTCGGCGGCGCGTCGCTCCACCTCGGCGATCCCCTCGTCACGTTCGGGCCCGTTGCCCCACGAGTCCCTTCCGAAGTGCTTGAACAGCCCCCCGAGCAGGATCGGCTGCCACTCCGGCTGCTCCAGCCCTGCCTCGGTGAACACGCCGCTGATCCGCTCCGCGGTCAGGTACGCGTACGGCGAGCCGAGGTCGAAGTAGAAGGTTGCGCGGGGAGCGCTCAAGCGTGAATCGCCCAGCCGTCGACGGCTCGGGCCGCGTCGAGTACCGCCTCGGAGATCGTCGGGTGGGGATGGACGATCTGGGCCAGCTCCTGATAGCCGCCCTCCAATGCCATCGTCGCGACCAGCTCGGCGATCATGTCGCAGGCCCGGTTGCCGACGATGTGGGCGCCGAGGATCTCGCCGTACTTGGAGTCGACGACGAGCTTGACCAAGCCGTCTTTGTCGTCGTAGACGGTGGCGCCGCCGACGCCGCCGAGCTTCTGCTTGCCGACCTTGACGTCGTGCCCGGCCTCCTTGGCGGCCGCCTCCGTGAGGCCGACGCTGGCCACCTGAGGATGGCAGAAGGTCGCGCCGGCGACGAGGTTCTGGTCGACCGGATGGGTCGACTCACCCGCCGCGTGCTCGACCGCGACGACGCCCTCCTCGGAGGCCTTGTGGGCAAGCGCCTTCGTCCCGGTGAGATCCCCGATCGCGTAGACCTTTGGGTTGGAGGTGCGCCCGTACTCGTCGACCTTCACCTTGCCGTTCTCGGCCAGCTCGACGCCGGCCTCGCCCAGCCCGAGCCCCTCGACGTCGGGTGCCCGGCCGCCGGCGATGCAGAGGTAGTCGACCTCGATCGAGTTTCCGCCGTAGCTGAGCTTGACCGAGCTCCCGCCCGCCTCGACGTTCTCGACCGGTGTGCCGGCGGAGATCGTCACGTTCTGCTTCTTGAAGGCGCGCTCGACGACGCGGGCCATGTCCTTGTCCTCGGCGGGGAGGATCTGGTCGAGCATCTCGATCAGCACGACCTCGGTCCCGAAGCGGCCGTAGGCGGAGGCGATCTCGCAGCCCGAGGCACCGGCGCCGGCGACCGCGATCTTCTTCGGTTGCTCGGGCAGCGACCAGGCGCCCCAGGTATCGAGGACGCGGTCGCCGAACTCGACCCCGGGGATCGGCAGCGCCTCCGATCCGGTCGCGAGCACGACCGTGCCGGCCTCGTAGACCTCGTCGCCCACCTTGACGTTGCCCTCCGGCGTCAGCGACCCCTCACCCTCGATCGTCGCGATCTTGTTCTTGTCCCAGAGCATCTTCACGCCGTTCGACAGCGACTCCGAGACGGCAGCGCGTCGCTTTCCCAGCGCCTCCCAGTCGATCGAGACGTCCTTGGCGACGACGCCGAGCTCGGCGCTCTCCCGCGCCTGCTCGTAGATCTCGGCCGTGCGCAGCACGGTCTTGGCCGGGATGCAGGCGTAGTTGAGGCAACGGCCGCCGGCCTTGTCGCGCTCGACCACGGCCGTCCTCTTGCCGAGCTGGGCCGCACGGATCGCGGCGACGTAGCCGCCCGGGCCCCCGCCAATGACGATCACGTCGAAGGAATCTGCCACTCGCCTGAGCCTATAGAAAGCGGTTACTCGCGAGTTGGCATCTGAATGCGCGCCATCGCCTTGACCATGAAGAAGAAGAAGGTGCCGGCGACCGCGAGCAGGGCGAGGGTGCCGAGGATCTCTGTGAGCGAGGAGGCGGCCACCAGGAGGCCGAAGAAGGCGCTGAAGAGGATGAAGACCAGGATCAGCTGGAAGCCGAGCACCGCCCAGTAGCGAGCGCGCCACATGCCCCAGGCCATCATCGCGGTCAGCAGCGCCGGTGCCAGCGCCTGCACGAGCAGCGGTTTCTCACCGTCGACCTCGGTGCCGGAGAGGTAGCCGATGACGACCGATACGGAGATCAGGGCGGAGACGACGGCGCCGATCGTCACCACCAGCGGACGCTCACCGTCGTCCAGCGGCTCGAGCGCTTCCCGCGCGGCCTGATTGCGCTCCTCCGCCTTCGCGTAGCCGCGCTCCATCCGCTCACGCGGAGTGGGGGAGGCGCCGCGTTGCTTGCGCTTGCGTGGCTGCTCGCCTGCGGGGTCAGGCACCGGGCGCGGCCTCTCCGAGCGGGGCAAAGGCGCCCCGCAGCTCTTCCGCCGCGACGGTTGGGTCCTCGGCGTCGCGGATCGCCCGCACGACGCAGATCCGCCGCGCACCGGCGTCGATGACCTCGGGCGCGTTGGACGCGTCGATGCCGCCGATCGCGAAGAAGGGGTGAGGGGCGCTCGCGCTCGCGTAGCGGATCAGGTCGAGCCCGACCGCGGGGCGACCCTCCTTCGTCGGCGTCTCCCAGATGGGTCCCACGCTCACGTAGTCGACCGGCTCCTCTGCGGCGGCCGCGATCTGCTCTTCGGAGTGGGTCGAGAGCCCGACGATCGCGTCCGGGCCGAGTGCCGCGCGGGCCTCGGCCGCTGGCATGTCTTCCTGCCCGACGTGGACTCCGTCGGCGTTGCAGGCGCGGGCGAGGTCGGGGTCGTCGTTGACGACGAAGAGGGCGCTGTAGGTGTCGCAGAGGCGGCGAAAGGTGAGCGCGGCGAGCTCGACCTCGCGGCGCGGCAGCGACTTCTCGCGCAGCTGCACGATGTCGACGCCGCCGTTCAGCGCCGCACGCAGCAGCGGCTCGGGGTCCTCGCCGCGCGGGCGCGCGTCGCAGCAGAGGTAGAGGCGCGCGGTGCGCAGCCGCTCGCGGCGCAGCGGGCCCTTGGCATCGGGGGAGGCGAGGCTCACCCCCCAATTATCGCGCTGGGGGGCGTGTCTGAGCTTATGGGTCCATATGGCACCACAAACTCAGACACGCCCCATTTTCGGGAGGGGTAGCATCGGTGGGGTACGGGAGCCCACGGCATCGGGAGATGCCACGGCTGAGAGGGTGGCAACGAGGCCACCGACCGTCTGGACCTGATCCGGGTAATGCCGGCGGAGGCAAGCTTGAGCGAGAGACGCACTTATGACGTGGTTGTTGTCGGCGGTGGGGCGATCGGCCTCTGCTGTGCCTGGCGTAGCGTGCAGCGCGGAGCGCGCGTTGTCGTCGTCGATCGCGTCGCGCCGCCTGCCGGGGCGACTCGCGTTGCCGCGGGAATGCTGGCGCCGGTGGGCGAGTTGGCCTTTGGCGAGCCGGAGCTGCTGCGGATGACCCTCGCCGCCGCCGAGGTCTTCCCGGGTTTCATCGCCGAGCTGGAGACGGCGAGCGGGATCGGCAGCGGCTACGAGCGCCGCGGTGCCCTGCACGTCGCGCTCGACCGCGACGAGGCGGCGGAGCTGCGCCGGGTCCACGAGTTGCAGCGCTCCCTTGGTCTCGGCGCCGAGTGGCTGCCACCCCGCCGCTGCCGCGAGTTGGAGCCCGGCCTGACCCCCTCCTTCAACGGTGGCGTGTACGCGCCGGCCGAGGCGGCGGTGGACCCGCGGCGGATGACGGACGCCCTACTCGCGGCCCTGGCCGGCGAAGGGGTCGAGGTCCGGGCTGGGTGCGAGGTCGCCGAGGCGATCCTCGACGGCGAGCGGATTGAAGGCGTGCGCACGGCGGCGGGCGAGGAGCTGCGCGCGGACACCGTGGTCCTCGCCACCGGCGCCTGGTCTGGCGTTGCCGCCTGGTTGCCCGAGCACGCCCGCCCTCCCGTTCGCCCGGTCAAGGGGCAGATCCTCGAGCTGCGCGCGCCGGACGGAGAGCCGCCCTGCGAGCGGATCGTCGCGTCCGAGCGGATCTACTTGGTCCCGCGTCCCGATGGCCGCCTGATCGCCGGGGCGACCACCGAGGAGCGCGGCTTCGACACCACCGTCACCGCGGGGGGAGTCCACGAGCTGCTGCGCGAGGCCTATCGCCTGCTACCCGACGTCGCCGAGATGGAGCTGGTCGAGTCGATGGCGGGGCTGCGCCCCGGAACGCCGGACAACCTGCCGCTGATCGGCCCCGGTGGGCTCGACGGGCTCGTCCTCGCCTGCGGCCACTACCGCAACGGCATCTTGCTCGCCCCCCTGACCGGCGAAAAGGTCGCCGCTGAACTTGCCGGCGTGGGGGTGGCCGGATGAGGATCGAGTTGAACGGGGAGACGCACGAGCTCGCTGAGGGGGCGACCCTCGCCGATGCCGCACGGGCGGCCGGAGTCGAGGATGCCCGGGGCGTCGCCATTGCCCTCGATGGCGAGGTCGCGCCGCGTGCCGAGTGGCCCTCGACCTCGCTGGTCGAGGGCAGCAGGGTCGAGGTGCTGGCGGCGATACAGGGCGGCGCCGAGGGTTGGGAGCTGGGCGGCCGGGCCTGGACCTCGCGCTTGATCGCCGGCACCGGCGGCTTCCGCTCGCTGGAGCAGATGGAGCGGGCGCTGGAGGCCTCTGGAGCGGAGATCGTCACCGTCGCGCTGCGCCGCATCGATCCTGACGCGAAGGGCTCCGTCCTCGACGTGCTCGACCGCCTCGGCCTCTTCGCCCTCCCCAACACCGCCGGTTGCTACACCGCCCGCGACGCGGTCCGCACCGCTCAGCTCGCCCGCGAGGCCTTCGAGACGGAGTGGATCAAGCTCGAGGTGATCGGCGACGACCGCACCCTCTTTCCCGACGCGGTCGAGCTGATCGACGCCGCCGAGACCCTCGTCGGCGAGGGCTTCACCGTCCTTCCCTACACCAACGACGACCCGATCCTCGCCCGCCGCCTCGAGGAGGCCGGCTGCGCCGCCGTGATGCCGCTCGGCTCCCCGATCGGCTCCGGCGCCGGCATCCGCAACCCGTACAACATCGCGATCATCGCCGAACGCGCGTCGGTCCCGGTCGTCCTCGATGCCGGCATCGGCACCGCCTCCGATGCCGCCCTGGCGATGGAGCTGGGCTGCGACGCGGTGATGGCAGCCAGCTCGATCTTCGGCGCCGCCGATCCCGTAGCGATGGCGACCGCCCTGCGGCTCGGGGTCGAGGCCGGCCGCGCCGCCCACGGCGCCGGCCGCATCCCCCGTCGCACCCACGCGGAGGCCTCGACCCCCGAGCAAGGCCTCCCCGAGCTCTCCTGACCGCCGGTGTCGCACATCCCTCCGCTATCCGGCGGAAAGTGCGACCGCACCGATTTGGCCCGCCGCCCTCTACCATGGGCCACCGCGCCCCCGTAGCTCAGTTGGTTAGAGCGGCGGCCTTTTAAGCCGCGCGGCACGGGTTCGAATCCCGTCGGGGGTATACCAGGGGAATGCTCAGCGATCGGGAAGAGCGTTGGCGGGAACGTTGGCATAGATCACCGTTCCGTCGGACAGCTCGATCTTCGCTTTCACCTGGCAGTTTGCGGGTAGCCCGGGAAGCTGATTCTGGATAGCCCTGCTTGCCTGCTCGTCGAGCTGGCCGGTGACCTGGACTTGGCAGGAGCTGCCGCCGACTTGCTGCGCCTCGGCGAAGAGGGCGTCGTGTGCGTTGAACCCGCCGAGCTGGACGATCACGCCGAGTGTGGCAAGCACATTGTTGAAGGAGCCATTTTTCCTAAGCCAGGCTTTGAGCGAGCCGATCTCGATCCCCTTGACTTCAAGGCCGAGCATCTCGATCAACAGGAGCTGGTCCAGGTTGGTCGAGCCGCCGCCGGACGGTAGCTCCGCCTCTTCCATCTCCGCGATCATCCAACCCAGCCGCCAAGCCAGGTCGACTGTGTACAGGGTGCGGCCGAGCTGTCCAGTGAACCGACCGGGCAGCTCGACGTAGAGCTCGACGTCGACCGCTGCGCGCAGCGAGACGGCGAGCTTCTCCCAGGCTTGCCCTGCAAGGTCGTCGATTGTCGAGCGCACGCCGAAGTAGATATCGCGCAGCGCTTCGTTGTCTATCTGCCAGCGGTGCTCGTCGAAGCCAGTCCTGGCCAGCGTCTGCGTCCCAACCACCACGCGGCGATCGTATAGGGGTTTTTTAGTAAAGCAACTATGGCTGGGATAGGGTGCCGTGCGATGGGCGGCACAACCCAGCCCGCGGGGCAGGCGGAGATAGCGGTTCTGGCCGCGGCGGCACTGGAGAGCTATGAGTTCTCCCGACGTTCGGGGGACTTTCGCCTGGTGCGTCGGCATCGGTCCAGCGAAAGGGCCGAGCGACTCGTCGACGGACTCTGGATCACAGTCCGTCGAGGGACTGTGACGTCCAGCTCGAGCGAATGGAAGAAGCTCGGCACGGACGAGCTCGAGCGGCACGTTCGCAGGTACCTTCTCGACGATCCCGCCGCCGAAGGAGTTGGATGGCGCACCCCATGGGATCGGATGCGGCGGTCGATGCCGGGTCGATGGGTCTTCTCACCACTCAAAGGCGGTTCTTCAAAGCGACTGGCGAGGGGAGTGGCGAAACGCTCCCGCCGCGCCTATGCCGAACAGCTCTCCGAAGCGACGGGGAATGATCTGCGAGAGCTGAAGGAGGAGGTACTGCTCGGCTATGAACATCAGCGCGAGCGAATTACCGGCATCGAGCAGCGGGCGACCTTCTTTCTTGGCGCGGCGGGTCTCACCACCTCACTCGTCCTCGCTAACGCCGGCCTTCTCCTGGGAGACGACAAGCTTGGGTCGCCGTGGTTGGGGCTTGCCATCGCCGCCCTGGCGGTTGCAAGCGTCTGCGCTATCGCAGCCGGCGTTCGGGCAATGCAGGCGACGATGATCACCTTCGTCCGCACCCCGCCGAATGCGGTCACCACGGTGGTCAACCGCCGGGGCCTCAAAGGCGATGCTCTGCTTCGTGCATATGTGGGCGCGCTTCTCGTCGCTCAGGCACGAGCCGGCGTCATCGGCGACTGGAAGGTCAGGCGTCTCGCCTCTGCCCGGCGGTGGTTCGTCGCGGCGATCGTAGGCGTTGTCGTTCTTACCGCGTTTGTCCTCGTAGACGCCCTCCCCTAAATCCGGAGCAGGCTCTGGCCTGACGGGGACCCCGGCTAGTGCCGGAAATGCCGGTGCTTGGTGAAGACCATCGTCACGCCGGCGGCCTCGCAGGCCTCGATCACCTCGGCGTCGCGCTTGGAGCCGCCGGGCTGGATCACCGCCGTGGAGCCGGCTTGGATCGCCAGCTGGGGCCCGTCGGCGAAGGGGAAGAAGGCGTCGGAGGCGACCGCGGAGCCGGCGAGGAGAGCATCCGCATCCTCGCCGTGGGCGTCGCGGCACTTCTCGACCGCGAGGCGGACCGAGTCGACCCGGCTCATCTGACCGGCGCCGATGCCGAGGGTGGCGCCGTCCTTGGCGATCACGATCGCGTTGGAGCGGACGTGGCGGACGACGGTCCAGGCGAAGAGCATGTCGCGCCACTGTTGCTCGCTGGCCCCGGTCTTCGTCACCTCCTCCATCAGCTCGCGCGGCTCGGGGTCGCCGTCGCGGTCCTGGATCAGCAGTCCGCCCAAGACCCGTTTCACGTCGCGTTCGCCCGAATCGCGCTGGCGGCGCTCCTCCTCGCAGAGGATGCGGATCGCCTCCTTCTGCTGGAGCACGGCGAGTGCCCCGTGCTCGTAGTCGGGCGCGATCAGGACCTCGACGAAGTTCTTGTGGAGCTCCTCCGCGAGCACCTCGCTGACCGGCCGGTTGAAGGCGATCACGCCGCCGAAGGCCGACATCGGATCGCAGGCCAGCGCCTTCTCGTATGCCTCGAGCGCGTCGGCGCCGACGGCCACCCCGCAGGGGTTGTTGTGCTTGACGATCGTGCAGGCCGGCTCCTCGAAATCCTCGACCAGGCGGCGCGCCGAGTCGAGGTCGAGCACGTTGTTGAAGGAGAGGGCGCGGCCGTGCAGCTTGGAGACGCGCGAGAGGACGTGGCTGCGAACGCCGGCTTCGGAGTAGAGCGCCGCTCGCTGGTGAGGGTTCTCGCCGTAGGCGAGGTCGAGAACCTTCTCGTAGGCGACCGCCAGGTGTTCGGGGTAGTCCTCGTACTCGGTCGAGAACCAGCGGCTGATCGCCGCGTCGTATCGGGCGGTCTGCGCGAAAGCCTCGTTGGCGAGCCAGTGGCGGGTGGAGGCGGAAACCTCGCCGCCGGACTCCTCCAGCTCGGCCAGCACCGCGTCGTAGGACTCCGGCTTGACCACGACCGCGACCCCGTCGTGGTTCTTGGCGGCGGCCCGGATCATCGTCGGCCCGCCGATGTCGATGTTCTCGACCGCGACCTCCGGTGCGACGTCGTGCCCCGCCACCGTCTCCTCAAACGGGTAGAGGTTGACGCAGACCAGGTCGATCGGCTCGATCCCCTCGCGGGCGAGCGTCCCCATGTGCTCGGGGTCCTCCCGTCGCGCCAGCAGCGCGGCGTGCAGGCGGGGGTGAAGGGTCTTGACCCGCCCGCCGAGGATCTCTTCCTGGCCGGTGAACTCGGAGACGTCGGTCACCTCGAGCCCGGCATCGCGCAGCGCCGCCGCCGTGCCGCCGGTGGAGAGGATCTCAACGCCAAGCCCGGCAAGCCCGCGGGCGAAATCGGCGACGCCGGTCTTGTCGGAGACCGAGACGAGCGCCCGGCGCACCGCGATCGCACCGTCGCTCACGGTCTCTGGTCGGGTGTCTGCGGGGGACTCACTCATCGACGAGGACGACGCTCGGGTCGCTCTCATCGATCCTAACCCGGCCCGCCGCGATCATGCGGATCGCCTCCGGGTAGAGCTCGTGCTCGGTGGCGTGGATCGCCTCCTCCAGGGTCTCCCGGTCGCCTCCGGCAGGCACGCGGACCTCGCGCTGGAGCAGCACCGGCCCCGTGTCGACCCCCTCGTCGACGAAGTGAACGGTGACGCCGGTGACCTCGACCCCCGCCTCGAGCGCCTGCCCGATCGCGTCGAGGCCCGGGAAGGCCGGCAGCAGGGCGGGGTGGACGTTGACGATCCGGTGGCGGAAGCGGGCGACGAACGCATCGCTCAACAGCTGCATGTAGCCGGCAAGCACGACGAGGTCGGCGCCGCGGGCCTCGATCCAGTCGCCCATCGCCGCGTCGCGCGGCTCCCGGTCACCGTACTCCTCGCGAGGGAAGGATGCCGTCTCGACCCCAGCGCCGCGCGCCCGCTCCAGCGCCTTCGCCTCGACCCTGTCGGAACCGACTCCGGCCACCCTGATCCCCTCGCGGCCGTGCAGCGTGTCGAGGATCGCCTGCAGGTTGGTCCCGCTGCCCGAAGCCAAGACGACGATTCGAAAGTCGCTCACGTCCGCATCTTCGCGCAGCCCGTCATCCGAGGCGTGTCTGAGTTTTCCCGCCATATACGGTGGGAAAACTCAGACACCCCTAGGATCGCGGCATGAACGTCCTCGAGCGGCTTGGTGTTGCCGCGCCCGTCGTTCAGGCGGGCATGGGTGGTGGCCTCAGCCGTCACGAGCTCGCCGCCGCGGTCTCGGAGGCCGGGGGGCTGGGGACGATCGCGGTCAACGGCGCGGCCGCGATCGAGCGCGAGCTGGCCGCCGCACGGGCGCTCACCGGTCGGCCCATCGCCGTCAACGTCTTGCTCCCTTTCGTACGCCGCGACTGGTTCGCCGCCGCGGCGAAGGCCGATGTCCTCGTCACCTTCTGGGGCGCTCCGAAGCGCCGGACGCCTGGCGTCTGGCTTCACCAGTGCGGCTCCGTCGCCGAGTCCCTGGCGGCCCACGCCGCGGGTGCCGACGCCGTGATCGTCCAGGGCGTCGAGGCGGGCGGCCACGTACGCGGAACCGTTCCCGCGCTCGAGCTGATCGGCCAAGTCAAGGCGGCTCTGCCCCCCGACTACCCACTGCTCCTCGCGGGTGGGATCGCCGATCGGGACGACGTGGGCAGGGCGCTCGAGGCTGGAGCGACCGGCGCCGTTGCCGGCACCCGCTTCCTGCTCAGCGAGGAGAGCCGTGCGCATCCAGAGTATCGACGGCGTCTGCTGGCAGCCGAGGAGACGATCCTCACCGAGCTCTTCGGCGTCGGCTGGCCCGCGCCGCACCGAGTCCTCGCCAACGCGGCGACAGAGCACTGGCTCGGAGACGACCTCCGTGGGCCGACCCTCAGCCGGGTCCTGAATCGCCTAACCGGTCCCGGGGCCCGCTACATGCCCCCTTCGGTCCAGGCCCGCATCGTGCGCGCCCAGCGACCGAGCAGCCGGTTGCTCTCGCCGCTCGGCCCCACTGACGACGGCCCCGGCAACCTCGTCGACGCCGGCCCGCTCTACGCGGGCGAGACGATCGCGCGCATCGGCGACGTGCGACCGGCGGCCGAGATCGTCGCCTCGCTTACCCCTTAGGACGACGCCGGGACCACGGTCGGGCTCTCCAGCGCGAACTTGCCGTTCGCTTCTTCAGGATCGCCGAGCGGGTAGTGACCGCTGAAGCAGGCGTCGCAGTGGTCCTCGGGCGGGGTTCCGATCGCCTCGTAGACGCCGTCGAGCGAGAGGTAGGCGAGCGAGTCGCAGTCGAGCTCGTCGGCGATCTCCTGCACGGTGCGCTTGTGGGCGATCATCTCCTCGCGGGTCGACATGTCGACGCCGTAGTAACAGGGGTTGCGGATCGGCGGCGCCGAGATCCGCAGGTGGACCTCCTTCGCGCCGGCGTCGCGCAGCATGCCGACGATCTGGCGCGTCGTGTTGCCGCGCACGATCGAGTCGTCGACGACGACGATCCGCTGGCCGGAGACGATCTCCGGCAGCGGGTTGAACTTGAGCCGCAGACCGTGCTTGCGCAGCTCCTGGCCGGGCTGGATGAAGGTCCGCGCCACGTAGCGGTTCTTGATCAGGCCGTCGTCGCGCGGCAGCCCCGAGGCGCGCGCGAACCCGGCCGCGGCCGGGTTGCCGGAGTCCGGCACCGAGATCACCAGATCGGCCTCGACCGGCGCCTCGCGCCAGAGGATTTCACCCATCTTTCCGCGCACCTGCTGCAGGACCTTGCCCTCGAGCCGGCTGTCTGGACGGGAGAAGTAGATGTGCTCGAAGACGCAGGTCGCGGGCCGCGAGGCTCGGACGACCTGGCGGGTCTCGAGGCCGCGCTCGGTCAGCGAGACCATCTCGCCGGGCCTTACTTCGCGCAGCAGCTCGGCGCCGACGATGTCGAAGGCGCAGCTCTCCGAGGCGACGACGAAGCTCTCTCCGAGCCGGCCGAGGGAGAGA
>Ga0157380_10002280_pt1 | contig 12894 bp, 10 predicted proteins | sample S35metaG_FD_119757 | JGI IMG/M metagenome (GOLD analysis project Ga0157380, IMG submission 119757) | Switchgrass rhizosphere microbial communities from Kellogg Biological Station, Michigan, USA - S3-5 metaG | ecosystem: Host-associated > Plants > Roots > Rhizosphere > Soil | place: USA...
AAAGGTGCTACAGGAAATCTTTCGATGTCTACGAATGGAATTGAAAGATTGAAAATCACAGGCGGTGGAAATCTTGGACTCGGAGTGACAACACCTGTCAATAAACTTGATATCAATAATGGTGTTCCTCGTACAGGCACGCATGGCAGCGGAATAGCTTTATACGTTACTGGCACTAGTGAATTCAGAAGCGCAGATGCCACACAAGGAGTTGGAATATTCTACAACAACATCTACGCCAATGGATCGAATACCAGTATTGATCTTACGTTGTTAAGCAAAGGCCCAACAGGAAATATCAACTTCCATACTAATGGTGCTGAGAAAGTACGGATCACCAGTTCAGGCAACGTGGGCATTGGTATTTCCAATGCAAACGCACCATTGCAATTTGCCACTACAGCTGCAAACCGGAAGATTGTACTCTATGAAGCCGCCAATAATGATCATCAGTATATTGGCTTTGGTGTAGATGGATCCGGAGCTTTGCGTTATCAAACTGCGACCACCGCGAATGATCATATTTTTTATACCGCCGCTTCTTCCAGTTCGAGTAATGAACTGATGCGAATCACAGGCACTGGCCTGGTGGGTATAGGTCAATCAACTCCCCATGCCGCCCTCCAATTTTCCAATAATGTGACCACCAAAAAAGTGGTGCTTTTTGAGCACGCCAATAATTCTTCAGAATTTTCCGGCTTTGGAATCGGTGGCGACGGATCTATGCGATATGAAGTACCCACTGAAGGTGCAGAACATATTTTTTATTCAGGTGCAGGACCGGGCGGATTTCTCGAGCTCATGCGAATTGGGAGTTTTAATGGATTCACTATTCAGCAATCAACCACGATCAATAGCTCATTGACCGTTGAAGGAACCCTAACTGTCAATGGTACGATGGCAACAGAAGCTTTTACAGAACCTACGCTTTTGAATGGCTTTACCAATTACAATGTGGGTTATGCAACTGCAGCCTTCTACAAAGACAAAATGGATATTGTGCATCTACGCGGGCTGGTCTCCCATAATACCAATCAAAATGGACTCATTATCTTCACCCTCCCGGAGGGATATCGCCCTGCTACCAGCGGATCACTCCTCTTCACCGCAACAGCAGCTTCCGGAGTCGCCAGAATCGATGTCCTGTCCAATGGAAATGTGGTGGTGATGGGACCTTCCACTGGGTACCTTAGTTTGGATGGGATTACGTTTAGGGCAGATTAATATGGATTGGTCGGGGCGGATGCAATACCATCGGATGTAGTCAATGGCGCATATGGAGATATTTGAATAAGTGTACATTGACAGGGTCGCGGCCACCTGGAAGATAAACACTTGTATCGCCACTGCCTACATCCCTAGTCGCTATAGGTTATAATTGGTAGATTAGGAACAAGAGGCAATTAAAGACGGGATTAAAGAAACTAGGAATGATTGAATCTTATTATATAAAGTATTTTGTTATTATTTCTGTATTATTCATTGGTCTGAGCTGTTTAAGACCATCCTACAATTCCTTAAAGGGACATTGGAATATTTGTGGCCTTCAAGTTGACGGTAGATATTCAACATATTATGATGGATTAATTCTTGGAATGAATGGTTACTGCAGTGTGCCTAGGCAATTTCCTGATACGAGAAAAGATGGTAGGTGGCAGAGATATACTGAAGACGGACAAGTTTCTATTATCATAGTTACAGAAAATCCGGTATATAATGACACATTTAAAATTGTCTTCCATTCTAAACACGATTTATATCAGGTCCTGGTCTTGGAAAATGAAAAATTTAGTATCTTATTAAAGAGATATCCACCCCCAATCGGAGATGAGAAGAGTCCTGGTGATGATTGGCCAATTGAGTATGTAAACAAGAAATCTATAGAGGCTAAAAAGGAAGATATTTAGGAATCCAATTTTAATTTGCAAAACTACCTCAATGATAGTGGAAATAGAAGTTAATTCTGCTCAACAGACCAGCCTATAACATAGGATGCTCATATGCAGACCTATCAACATTGAGCCGCCTTCGCTGCTAACCAATTAGCTAGACTCAGCTTCGGCGACCAAAGGAAAAACGTAAATTTGGACAATGGAAACTCGGAGACAGTCTCAAACACAGTCGGCCTGACTACGAGCATCCTTGGACGTTAGTGGCAACCAAAAACAACAGATTAATCTAAATATAAAGCCTCAATAAGCTCGTAAAATTGGAAGATCAACCTTTAGATATTCAAACTTCGAAAGTTAAAATTTACAATGAGAGAGCAATTGGGGCTGGGACATTCATAGGTGGTCCATTGGTAGCAGGATATTTAATAGCGGAAAACTTTAAAGTATTTGGGAAAAGTGAAAAGGCAAAATTGGCTAGGATTTTAGCAATTGGAGCAACCATCTTGCTTTTTAGTGCTTTATTTCTTATACCAGGCATGGAAAATTTCCCAAGACAGATTATACCACTTGGTTATACCATTATTGTTTATTTTCTTGTACATCACTATCAAGGAGCAGATATAGTTGCTCATATCTCTGGCGGCGGAAAATCCTTCAACTTTTGGAGAACCATAGGTATTGGTATTATTGGAGCCGCAATTACTTTACTTTTGATCTTTGTTATAGTTTTCATTACTGAAAGACCTTCAGAAAATATTTTATCAACCAGGGAATATGGAAATCTGAAACATGAAATCGATTATGATAAAAATAACATTTCGCAGTTTGAAGTTGACAGAATAGCTAGCCGATTAACCCAAACTACATTTTTTGATGAGGAAAAACAGAAATATATCATCCTAAAAAAAGTGGATAGCACGTATGAAATATCGATTCCGATTATCAACTCGGCTTGGGAGGATCCAGAAGCTGTGAGTTATTTTCAGCAATTGCAAAAGGATTTGCAATCTAAGTTTCGTGACTATAGTATTGTAATCAATATGTGTGATGAACAAGAGATGACCAGTATAAAAAAGAGAATTGAGTAAGGTAAAGCTCACATCGACAAAATTAATAGTTGATCAGCAACTAACATCGGCTGTAGGCAATGGCGGATAATACTTTGTCGACAGTTTAGTATCTTGAAACAGATTAAGGATACTCGGTAGATTCTCCCATTGAGTCGCCACTGCCCATAGCCTTGATCGTTGTGTGCAATTTGATTGATTATCGTATCTCTTTGAACTATTAAGAATATGAACCGATACATGAGCATCATACAATTACTAAAGTCTTTCTAGGAATAATGTGGAAGAAAGTAAATATTTACACGTATAAGGACAAAGCCAAAGATGCTGTTTTGAGCACTACAATTTCACAGGAGCAAAGGAACATTTTAGATTTTGACTTAGAGTTTAATTCCTCTAAATATGGACAATACGACCTGGCAGAGGAGAAAATAAATGCTGTGAAATTTGAATTGGCCGCTTTGCTAAGTGAGAAGTTTACTTTTTATGAATTCAAAAGCGACTATTTAAACAGTAAAAAATCTAAACTTCCGACTAAGACAAGGACAGATGATCTCTCTTTTATTTCAAAGACATATACCATTCCGGAGGCTACAATTTCATTTAGAGCTGAGGAAGTAAAGTACTCTTTAGAGAAATACAAGGACGTGAACCCAAACCTTGTATACTGTCACAAAAGGACAGATCTACTCACCGAAGATATCCTCAATTCCTATGTCGTGTCTAAGTTGGAAGTAGTTTTCAATGGCACGGATTTTAACTTTTACAAAAAGTTAGGCTGTGATCTTATGCTAATTTCATTCATAGGCTGGGAAAAAGTCAGGATAATTGAATTAGAAAAAGTTGACATTGAAATTTTGAAAAAATGTCTGGATATTATGCTTTTCCATGAAAGAGTTAACGTATAAAAATGCACACAACATCGGCTCCAGTCAATGGCGGATATTTTTTAACCAAAGTTCATTACCTTGAAACTGATTCCCGAAACTCGAAAGTTAAGTGCATTGAATCGCCACTGCCTAGAGCCTGGGTCGTTAGACGCAATGTATGAAAAACGAATACTTAATAATTCAATTATCAACAGATCTCTGGGATAAAACATCATTTGACCCAAACGCAAAAAATATTCTACCCTTTTGGGACAGACTAAAAGAGTTAAATGTTTCAGACTTCATAGTCTATAATTTTCTAAATTATCAAGGGACATATTTAGAAAGCCTCATCTTATCCACGTTCAACCTATGGAAGAATCTAGAAATTTTGGACTGGAAAAATATTTTCAAACGCTTAGAAGGAAATCTATTGGCAGAATATTATATGAAAACAATAGCGGATAGAATTTTAGGAATCGATCCTGGTTATAAATCGACAACAAACTTACAAATCAGTGCCATTACTTTTCCAGACAATGTTCTACACAATGCTTCCAATTTTATTCCGAATACAGTTGGTAAATTGAAGGAAATACACAAACGAAAACTAATAGAAAAATATGATTTATCCTTTGAAGATTTGATCCAAGTTCATTTAAGATTAATTAAATGATACTCATAAACCAACCGCGTCTAACATCGGATGCTCGTAAGCAGGGCTATCCACATTGAAAATGAAAACGTAAATTTGGAGAAAGAAGCCATATAGACAGCCTCAAACATAGTTGGCCTGCCTACGAGCATCCCTAGTCGTTATAGGTCATCAATAATATTCACCTTATGAACGTTAAATTGTTTTTGTACTTCATTATTTTGTGCTCTTGCCAACGCAATAGTATAATAACCTATGAAGAGGGAATAGACCTATGTACTAGAAGGGTTGCTGAACGTCAAAATGAAAATCCTGGCATACTTGTAGGAAGCTCCCCAGAATGTATTGTTGGTGCTCAACTTCCTAAATTCGAATCAAAAACGTTATCTGGGAAACTTATTGATCAGGATTACTTTATCGGTAAAAACAGTATTATAAATTTTTGGTTTGAAGGATGTCCTCCATGTGTTGCTGAAATCCCAATATTTAATAAAATTGTTAACCAATTTGGAACTAGTGATTTTAATTACATTTCTATTGGAAGAGATGATGAAGCAGATATTGTTGCCTTTCTTGAAACACATCCTTGGGAATTTGAACATATCCCAAATGGTAGAGAAATAATTGAAAATAATTTTAAAACTATGTGGGGATATCCTATCACCTTTGTAACCGATAGAAAGGCCAAAATTATTGCAGTATTTCGGGGACTCAATGAAGATAAAATGAATGAGCTTACTTCGATTATGGAAACACTCATAAATTGACGACCTACAACAAAAGCTACCCACCAGCAGGGATAACTACGCAAACAATGATATCCTTATATTTGAAACTAGCTACCCAGAGTCAGATTTCTTTCACTCATCCTGCCTGCGGTTATCCTGGTCGTTATGAGCAACTGCAATTCTTGAAGCAAATCAGATGCTGCAGTAAAATGCAAAATTAATGACAGAAACACTAATAATATGACCTTCTGTTCTTTTGAAGCCGTCAATTAGAGTATATTCGTTAGCGTTTCGTTTTTCTAATTAATATAACAGATAAGCAAAGTGATGTACCTTAAACATGTCCAACTTATCGTCCTTCTATGGCTGCCAATCACCAATGCGTGGGCTTGTCTGTGCTGGCCTTTATACTTTTGTGAGTACTTGCATAGTCCAGAAAAAAAAATAGTCATTGAAGCTACAGTAAGTCATCATAGGATATACGAGCAAAACGACGCCGTATATTTAAAGGTTGACCAAATATTTCGTGATGACATTGGAATAACCAGTTTTATTAAAATATACGGAGAATCCGGCACTGCAGATTGTCATGTAGATGTATTAAAACGTTTTCCGGATGATAGCAAAGTTTACCTAATCCTTGGAATGGAATTCAATGGCGAGGGAGCCTGGACACATAGTTTTGTAAATCCAGATGACTTCTATGAGGATCTATGGGAAATTGCACCGTTTTCCTGTTTCATGGTTTTACTTGAAGTTAAGAATAATATCGTTTCTGGTCCTATTCTACCTGACCTGAGTGAATATCCTTTAGCTGACTTTGAGAGTCGATTGCAAAACTGTGACTATCCGGAAGAAGTACTTGACAATTACAGGTGTGATCAGTTGCCATTTATAGTTTATCCCAATCCTTCTACAGATGGGGTTATAAATATTGGAAATCTATATCGCTACACTTCAATCTCACGGATACGAATTTGTGATCTTTCTGGAAGATATATTTATGATGAGATTGTCGAATCAATTCCGTATCAGAAAGCCACTTTCACTTTTGATTTCAGCGGAATGTACATTCTTGAATTTCACTGTAGTGATAAAGTATTTTATGAAAAATTGATTGTTCAACTTGAATAGGCGCTTGAATTATTTCATTATTATATAACTCCAAATAACGCTCATAACATAGTCTACCCACCAGCGGAGATAACTATATAAACAATGATATCCTTATATTTGAAGAAACCTACTCAGGCACAGATACTGCTCACGAGTCCTGCCGATGGGTAGCCTTGAACGCTATCAACAATTGGAAAAGGAAATCAAAAATGTTAAAAATGTAAACCATGAGACCTGAATCCTTTGTCATTATTTTCCTCTTATCATTTGCACCAAAAATGATACAAGGACAATACATCCCTATGGTAGAAGAAGGAAAATATTGGATCTACCTGAACTATTATATATCAGGAGATCATTTACTTCCGGTTTCAGGTCATGCCATAACATTTGAGGGAGATACTATCATCAACTCCCTTAGCTATAAAAAAGTATATAAGCATCTGCTGAAAGGCGGGCATCCTTGTATGTACCCACCCTGCTGGCAATTTACTTATCCCTATCAAACTGAAAGCAAATCAGTTATTTCTTTTATCAGGGAAGACACCCTGGAGAAGCAGATTTACAATCTCCCTTTATTAAACTGGGAATTTTGCGATACGGCAGAACATTTGATTTTCGATTACTCCCTGGGAATTGGAGACACTGTCAATTCTTGTATTTATGATTTTATCCTGGCAGGTTTAATCACTGAGACGCCTGCGGGAATTGTGGACAGTATAGGTGCAATAGACCTATTTGGAAAAAACAGGAATACTATATTCACAACTGGTTTTCTGCCATATGGACAAGACTTTTTTGTTCAACGAATTTCAATTGTAGAAGGTGTGGGACTAGAATTGGCTGGAATATTCTTTAATCCTTTATCCGTATTAATTGATTTCTGTGAGGGAGGAATTAATCCTTGTCAATTATTATCATCAAATTTTGGCATAGAAAACCCAAAGCCAATTAATATCTTTCCCAATCCGACAAAAGGCGTATTACAGATTTCATCTGAAGAAGTTGAGTTAAAAAGAATAAGAATCTATACTGTGACGGGTGTATTTAAAACTGAATTTTTGAACGCACATACTATTGATTTAAGCAATCTGCAAGAAGGAATTTACATTTTGGAAATTTTCTTAGCCAACGGTGAGCGAATTGTCAAAAAAATAATAAAAGAAAACTGATGATAACAACGGCTACCCAACAGCAGGGACAAGTACCCAATCAATGATATTCTTATATTTGAAGAAAGCTATCACCTTCGCTTACCTAAACTCAAACCTTGGCTCAGCTTCGGCGATCGAAGCAGGCACAGATCTCCCTCACTCATCATGCCGGCGGGTAGCCCTGGATGTTATCATCGAGCTCTTTGGATGATTTCCGGAATTACTTCTTGCCTATTTAAATATTATAAACTAGTGAATTATCGTTTCTATGTTTATCGAGACTAACAGTTTTGCTTCTACCTGTTGCTTTGATTTTGAAGTATCGCATTAATATTTACCTTGAAGGAAGCTTAACGACCAAAATACAATACACAGAATAATTTCATATAACCTCACGTTCTTCATCAAGACCATCACCCGACTTTCATGCTGCGACTACTAATCCTGCCATTCCTTCTTCAATTAGTAGTATTTTCTGCTTTCTCCCAGGAATGGGGAACTGCAGGGTTTGTCCCTAGTGCCAAAAGATATGATGATATATATTTCGTCGATTCGTTGACAGGGTGGACTGTAAATTCAGAGGGCGAGATATACAAAACCCGCAATGGAGGGGTCACATGGGACACTTCATACACAGGAAATGGTTATTTGAGATCTGTTGAATTTCTGGATAAAAATGTGGGTTTCTCCGGATCTTTAGATGGTAGTTTTTTGCAAACCCTGGACGGAGGAAGCTCATGGAGCGACATCAGGGAACGGATTCCAGGTCCAAACACAAACATTTGTGGCCTTTCACATGCAAGAGATATGGTGTTTGGTGTAGGTGTTTGGGCATATCCTGCCTATTTCATCAAGTCAACTGATAGAGGAACCACCTGGTCCTATTTATCTATGAGCAATTATGCGCGTGGACTCGTGGATTGTCATTTTTTTAACGCTGATACTGGTGTTGTTTCAGGCATACTTAATGGTGCAGTCATATTAAGAACCGAAGATGGAGGCGTTTCCTGGACTGAGGTTTACCATGGCAATCGGCAAATGGAATACGCATGGAAACTATTTTTTGACAATGATTCTATCGGATTTGCTTCAATCGAATCGTTTGGCGCGCCTACTCATATTGTCAAAACCACCGACGCTGGTAATACATGGATTGAATATGAAGTATCACCAACCTATCTTGATATTCAGGGCATTGGTTTTATCGATGCTAATAGAGGCTGGGTAAGTCCGCGCTATGATTACATTTTTGGGACAACTGACGGAGGAATAACATGGATCCAGGATACCATGAGTATGTTTAATGTCAACAGGTACATTAAAGTGTCCAGCCACCTTATGTACGCATCGGGAAGCAAGATTCATAAATATGACGACAATATTTCTTTTGGAGACCCAGAGGATAAATTTAGTATGCATGAAATTTTAGAAATTAAACCTAATCCTTTTTCCAATGAGTTTACAGCCAGGATACGGATTGACAAAACCACACGAGCCAAACTTGATCTCGTCGCTGCTGACGGCAAGCAATTCACCTCACTATTTGACGGCATGCTTAATTCCGGAATTCATTTATTTTCGTTTGACAATCGCAACCTCTATCAGGTTAGCAACGGACTTCTTTTTCTTTTTTTACGCACCAATGAAGGATTTCAAGCAAAGCAAATAATACGGGCCAATCCTTGAAAGTTAATTCGAAGTAAATTGTTCCAGACTTATGATATGATATTACTTTAAAGCATTATTTCAAACGACACGGCAAAATTTGACGGATATAGTAGCTGAGAAGACGAACCAACGCCCATTCTAAATTTCAAAATAATCAACAGGAGTGTATCATTCAGGAATGCAAAATGCAAACTAGAATTAGAACATGGTTTTTGCATGAACTTTATAATCCCACTTCAATCACCCGAAGATAACATGGGCCTTCCATCAGAAGGGTTATCAGGATTAAAAATGAAAACGTAAATTTGACAGAAAGGTGCCGGGGCACAGGTGGGCAGATATGAAACCTGCCGACGGAAGGCCCCGGGCGTTATAGTTCATTCCAAGTGTATACAGATTTGAATATGGTTCTCACAACGCTTCATATTAGATTGGCCATAGTACTCGCATCATTTTTTACTTGGAATATAAGTTGTAAAAAGGGGGATGTTCTTCCTTCAATAAATAACTCAATAGCAGTTGCGACAAATCCAGATAATAATTGCATCCTCATTGTTCATCCTGAGTGGATTGATGAGATAACCTATTTTGACACTACATCTGAAAATTATAACGCTTTTGTTTTGAAGGCACATATAAAAAACACTTGTACCGATACCATTGCCATTGGAATGAACCACACTTCACTTTCAACTAGTTACGTTGAATGGTTTTTCCCAGATGCGGGAGGTGTTATGACGATTTTTACCAAAAGTGATAGTTTTCATGTCCTGGTCCCAGGAGACTCATTGTACCTATACTTAACAACAATGAGAGCTGAAGAAGTCCATAAGATTGATAGTCTTAAAATTGACGTACCCTATAAGATAAAGAATCAACTCCTGAATAATATGGTAAAGATTAATGGACATGATTTCACCTACAGAAAATGATATTCATTAAATAGTTGGATAAAGGAAATTCAAATGCAAACCTTATCGAAAAGAACGAACTATAACATTAGCTTCACACCATGGCGGATATGACTAAGTCTATAGTCTTCTATCTTGACTAAGCTTTTACTTTCTTAAAGTTGAATACCGGGAGCACCACGTCGTGAAGCCCCGGTCGTTGGTAGCAATAGGGCCCGGACAAATTTATGTTTCAAAAACACGGAGTACAATTTTCTAACAAAGACTTCCCACGAGGACACTGAAAGGTTAGCAGATTATCGGTATCCTCATAAAATTCATTTACTTTATTTACATTGAATTGTGGTACAAGGCTCAAAGCCGATCTTGCCATTTAATAGCAGACCCCAATGAGAAATTTACTTCTAATCATATTCATTTCTTTAGCAGGGTTTTGCCTAAAGGCGCAAAATCTTGACTCCCTGCACATCATATGGCAAGACCCCACCCAATCCGACTCTATTCGAACAATGGCCTACGAAGAGTACATCAGGAATGGCTTTCTGTACTCAAAAACCGATAGCGCCCTACTATTAGCCCAACACCTGCTCCGTTTTGGTGAAACACAGCCTTATCCAAGCGCCATTGCACAAGCCTATAATCTGATGGGTGTTGCCAGTTCGTTGAAATCCGATTACCCCAAAGCACTCGACTACTATCAGCGCAGTATGAAGATTTTTGAACAAGAGGGAGATAAAAGAGGCTTGGCCTTCAACCTAAACCACATTGGGAATATCTACGCAGATCAAGGTCAGTATCCCAAAGCGCTCGACTTTTATCAGCGCTGTTTAAAGAACTTTGAGGAAATTGGATATAAAATAGGCGTGGCAGGCTCATTAGGCAACATAGGGCTTATTTACAGTGAGCAGGGCGAATCCGCCAAAGCACTCGACTATCATCAGCGCAGTCTGAAGATTTTTGAAGAAATGGGAGATAATAGGGGCATGGGACTCTCCCTACAAAACATTGGGCTTATCCACGAAAAGCAAGGTGCCTTCCCCCTGGCACTTGACTTCTATCAACGTGGTTTGAAGATCAATGAAGAAATGGGCTATAAAGGCACTATGGCAACGTCCTTAAACAATATTGGGGGTATCTACGATTACCAAGGTGACTTCCCCTTAGCACTTGACTACTATCAACGTAGTTTGAAGATGTTTGAAGAATTGGAAGAAAAAAAGGGAATGACCTTAGTTTTGGGTAACATTGGTTTACTCTACCAAGCGCAAGGCGACAACTCCCAAGCCCTAAAATTCTGCAACAAAGGACTAAGCATGAGCCAGGAAATTGGAACGCTCGTAGATGAAAAAAAAGCCTGTGAATGCTTGTACGATGCGTACAAAGCCATGGGCGAGGGCAATAAAGCACTGGAATATTTGGAGAAAATAAACGTGATTAACAACAGCCTGAATGCCAGAGAAACAAGCAAAAAACTGCAACAAATGGAGTTTGCCAAGCAAGTCTTGCAAGACAGCCTTGCTACTGCTGAAAAAGAGCGACTGGCTAAAGAAGCCCATAATGAAGAAATGCGCAAGGGGACACAAACCCGAAACTACTTAATTGGAGGAGGGCTTCTTGCGCTTTTGCTTGCTGGAGGGATTTTCAATCGATTGCGCTATACGCGTAAATCGAAAGCTGTTCTACAAGTAGAAAAAGACCGCTCCGAAAACCTGCTGCTCAACATCCTTCCGGCAGATATTGCTGCAGAACTCAAAGAAAAGGGTCGTGCCGATGCCCGCGATTTTGATTTGGTTTCCATTCTTTTCACAGACTTTATAGGCTTTACCGAGCAAAGCGCCAAACTCAGTGCAGCCGATTTAGTTGATGAAATCAATGTGTGCTTCGAAGCCTTTGACACCATCATGGAAAAATATGGCATCGAAAAAATAAAAACCATTGGCGATGCGTACATGGCAGCAGGTGGCTTGCCTGTACCTAAGGACGATTCAGTAAAAAACACTGTGCTTGCAGGACTGGAAATGCAACAATTCATTGGCCAGCGTAAAAAAGCTATGGATGTTGCTGGACGACCGGCATTTGAAATGCGAGTTGGCATACACACCGGGCCGGTGGTTGCTGGTATAGTTGGTGTTAAAAAGTTTCAGTACGACATTTGGGGAGATACAGTAAACACCGCTGCCCGCATGGAAAGCGCTGGTGAAATTGGCAAGGTAAACATCAGCCAAGCGACGTATGAGTTGTTAAAGCGTGACGACTCAACTTCGCTCAGTGTAAGTGCGGATTTTGTCTTTGAAAGTCGTGGAATGATTGAAGTCAAAGGAAAGGGGCAGATTGAGATGTACTTTGTAAGTCGCAACTTGAGCGAAGGATAACTTCGCATCGGTGATATTGTCTTGACATGTTTTTACTATGAAATATTGCGGAATTGAATTAAAAGGAGATGAGGCCAGGGTTATTGGTGTGGTGTCGAAAGGAAATAGCTACTCAGTTACTTCCTTAGCAGTCGACAAATTTACCATCAAGGATCCATCCAATCAGAAAGAGATTCAATCCTTCGCTGCTAAATTTCAACTCTTTCTGACTGCCGGCCATTTTGATGTGATAGGAATCAAAGGGAGAATGACAAAGGGGAGGTTTGCCGGTGGATCAACCTCTTTCAAAATGGAAGGTATAATACAATGCATGCCATTTCCTATTTACATTATCAACCCGGCTACAATTAGATCAAAGTTAAAGAATACGGAATTGAATTTGACCGGATGTAAGGAGTATCAGATAGAAGCTTTAAAGGTTGTCTTGACCATGTTGGTGATGCCTCCATTAGGCTTTGTCAA
>Ga0157380_10002281_pt1 | contig 12894 bp, 11 predicted proteins | sample S35metaG_FD_119757 | JGI IMG/M metagenome (GOLD analysis project Ga0157380, IMG submission 119757) | Switchgrass rhizosphere microbial communities from Kellogg Biological Station, Michigan, USA - S3-5 metaG | ecosystem: Host-associated > Plants > Roots > Rhizosphere > Soil | place: USA...
CGGGACCGGCAATCGCACTCAGCAACAGCGCGACGTCGGCCACGTTGCGCGCCATCGGGCCGTGCACGCCCAGCGTGTCGCCGGCGCGCGCATTGAATCTTGGCACGCGCCCCGGCGACGGCCTGAAGCCAACGACGTTGCAGAAGCTCGCGGGATTGCGCAGCGACCCGCCGAGATCGGTGCCGTCGGCAAGCGGCAGCATGCCGCAGGCGAGCGCGACCGCCGCGCCGCCGCTGCTGCCGCCGCAAGTCTTGCTGAGGTCATACGGGTTGCGGGTAGCGCCGAACACCGCGTTGAACGTCTGCGAGCCCGCGCCGAACTCCGGCGTGTTGGTCTTACCGATGACGATGGCACCGGCGCGGCGCAGCCGCGCGACGTAGAGCTCGTCCATGCTTGGGACGAAGTCGCGGTACAGCATGGAGCCGAACGTCGTGCGTAGCCCGCGCGTCAGGCTCAAATCCTTGATCGCGATCGGTAGGCCGTGCAGTGGGCCGGCGATCTCGCCGGCCGCGAGCTTACGATCGGCCGCAGCCGCGTCGGCCAGGAGCTCCTCCGGCGCGCGGAGCGTCACGATCGCGTTGACAGCCGGGTTGACGCGCTCGATCTGCGCCAGGAAGGCGTGCATGACCTCGACGACCGAGAGCTCGCGGCGCGCGACCTGCGCCGCTAGCTGCCGGGCCGGTGCGAAAGTGATCTCGGCCGCGGTCACGGCGGACTCACCGACGGCGCGTGCGCGGCTTCAGATCGCTTGCCGCAGCGCGTGCGCCGCGAGCGCGCGGCCGATCGCCGACAGCGTCGCTTGCAGCGAGGCGAGCGACGTGTCCTCGTCGATGCAGCAAGCGCTCGCTTGCTGACCGCTCGTTTCCACGGTCACGGATGCCAGCGCCTTCGCCTCCGTACCCGACGACATCGCATGCTCGTCGAACTCGACCACCTCGACGGTGGTGCCGAAGCGCCGGTTCACGGCATCGATGAGCGCCTCGATGAGGCCCTGCCCCTCGCCCGTCAGCACGAGCTCGGCGCCGTTGGTCGCCAAGCGAAACTTGCCGTGCGTGCGCTGCGCCTCGGAATGCAGGTCGTAGCCCTGCAGATGCCAGCCATCCGGGACGCCGAGGAAATGCTTGTCAAACAGCCCGCGGATCTGCCGCGAGGAAATCTCCTCGCCGGTCGCGTCGGCCTCGGTCTGCACGACGCGACTCACGGCGGGGTGCAGCCACTTCGGCAGCGTAATGCCGTGATCGCGCTCGAGGACCAGCGCGACGCCGCCCTTGCCCGACTGACTATTGATGCGCACGACCTCCTCGTAGCGGCGGCCGAGGTCGTGCGGATCGATGGGCAGGTACGCAACGGCCCAGTGCGGCAGCTGCTGCTCGCGATGAAACGCCATCGACTTGCGAATCGCGTCCTGGTGGCTGCCGGAGAACGCCGCGTACACGAGATCGCCGGCCCACGGATGGCGCGGATGCACCGGCATGTCGGTGCAACGTTTGTACACCTCGATGATGCGGCCCATATCGGCGAGATCGAGCTTGGGATCGATGCCCTGCGAATAGAGGTTCATGGCCATCGTGACGATGTCCATGTTGCCGGTGCGCTCACCGTTGCCGAACAGCGTGCCTTCGATGCGGTCCGCGCCCGCGAGCAAGCCGAGCTCGCCGGCCGCGACGGCGCAGCCGCGATCGTTGTGCGTGTGGAGGCTCACACGGATGTGCTCGCGCTGCGCCACGTGCCGGCAAAAGTACTCGATCTGATCGGCGAAGACGTTCGCCGTCGTCATCTCGACGGTGGCAGGTAGATTGATGACGACCTTGCGGCCGTGCTGCGGCTGCCACACGCCGATCACTGCATTACAGACCTCGATCGCGTAATCGGGCTCGGTGCCCGAGAAGCTCTCGGGCGAGTACTCGAACGTCCAATCGACGTCCGGGTAGCGCGCGGCGCCTTCTTGCAGCAAGCGCGCGCCGTTGACCGCGATGGCGATGACCTCGTCCCTGCCGGCTTTGAATACCTGCTCGCGCTGCACTGGCGACGTCGAGTTGTAGACGTGCACGACCGCGCGTTTGATGCCGCGCAGCGATTCGAACGTGCGCTCGATGAGCTCGCCCCGTGCTTGCGTCAACACCTGCACCGTAACGTCGTCGGGAATCAGGTGTTTGTCGATGAGCCGGCGCGCGAAGTCGTATTCCGTCTGCGACGCCGACGGGAAGCCGATCTCGATCTCCTTGAAGCCGAGCTCCACGAGCAGCGCGAACATCTCGAGCTTCTTCGCGACCGACATCGGCTGCACGAGCGCCTGGTTGCCGTCGCGCAGGTCGACGCTGCACCAGTCGGGCGCGCGCTCGATCGCGCGGTTCGGCCACTGCCGATCGCCGAGGGAGATCGGGCGGTAGGGCCGGTATTTGCGATAGTCGAAGTTGCTCATGGGACGTCCTTGCCGCGTATGCACGAAAGCAGCGGCCATTCTAGGCGCCCGCGCGGAGCAGAAAGCCGCTATTTCTACCTTTCTGGCTCACAATCGCGCAATTTTTTGCTGCCGTCCAGCAATTTGTCGCACTATTATGGCTGTATGGCCGCAAAACTCGATTCTTTCGATCTCAAAATCCTCGCCGAGCTGCAGGCCAACGGCGGGCTCAGCAATTTGGAGATTGCCGACCGCGTCGGCCTCTCGGCGTCACCTTGCTCGCGCCGTATCCACCAGCTCGAGCAGGCCGGCGTGATCCGCGAGCGCGTCGTCCGGCTCGAACCGCGCGCAATCGGTCTCGACCTCACGGTGCTGATCCACATCCGGATGGATCGGCACACACCGGAGCGGTTCGCACAGTTCGAGAGCGCAGTGCGCGGTTACCCCGAGGTGCAGGAGTGCTATCTGATCACGGGCCAGGAGGCCGACTACCAGCTCAAGATTAGCGTGCCGAACATGGACGAGTATCAACGGTTCCTGCTGACGAAGATCACGCGCATCGACGGCGTGATTGGCGTGCACTCGTCGTTCGTGCTGCGCAAGGCGGTCGACACCACCGCGCTGCCGCTCGGCTATGCGCGCGCGCCCGCGTGATCAACGGCGACGCCACTCCTCCCGAAGCAACGCCCAGCGCTCGTGGTCGCGCCAGCGGTTGCCGATCTTCAAGTAGCCGCGCGCGGTGCCTTCGCGCTTGAAACCGAGCCCTTCGACGAGCGCGATCGAGCGCGTATTCGTGCGCTGAATATTGGCCTCGAGTCGGTGCAAGCCGAGCTCGCGAAACGCCACGCCGACGACGAGCTTCAAGCCCGCGCACATCAAGCCGGTACCGGCCAACGGCGCGAACGCGTAATAGCCGAGCCGGCCCGATTGCTCGGCGTGGCGGGCGATGTCGTTGATGTTGACGACGCCCGCCAAGGCGTTGGAGGCGGGCTCGATCACGAAGAATGACTCCTGGGCGTCCCGGCGCGAGCGCCGCAGATACTCGCGGTATTCGACCGGGGTCGCGGGTGCCGAGACGAAGCCGCGATGCAAGGCGCGGCTGCGCAGCACCGCTTGAAGGAATTCGCGTTCACGTCGCGCGCTGGGATGCTCGAGAGAGACGCGCGCTTTCACGGTCGTTCGCGCTGTTTCGAGCTCGAGCCTAAGGCAGCTCGTCGACCTTTTCTTGCTTCGTGACGACGAAATCGGCGGCAGAAACCTCGAGCGCCAGCGCCATCGAGCTCGCGACGTAGATCGAAGCGTCGGTGCCACCGGCGATTCCGATGATGAGCGCCACCGAGAAGCCCCAGATCGTGTCGTCGCGGAGCCGCATCAAGGCGAACAGCACGAGCAAGCTCGTAACACCCGTCACCAGCGTCCGCGCGAGCGTCTGATTCACGGAGGCATTGACGATGGCTTCGGGCGTGCCCCGGCGCATCAGACGGAAGTTGTCGCGGATTCGGTCATAGACGACGATCGTGTCGTTGATCGAGTAGCCGAGCACGGCCAGGATCGAGCCGAGCACGGTGAGGTCGAACTGCCAACCCGCGAGCGCGAAAATACCCGTCGTAACGAGCACGTCGTGCATCGTGGCGACGATGGCGCCGACGGCCAGCTTCCAGCGGAACCGCACCATCACGTAGACGAACACGAGGATCAACGCGAATAGCAGCGCGAGGCCCGCGTTCTCGAAGAGATCCGCACCGACCTGCGAGCCGACGGACTCGAGGCGCCGGATCGTAACGTCCTGGTCTTGCGCACGCAGCACGTCGAGCACGCGATTCTGCATGGCCGTCACGGCGGCCGGGTCGCCCGCTGCAACGTCGTCGGCCGGCGGCAAGCGGATCAACACCTCGGAGACCGAGCCGAGGTTTTGGACTTGAGCCGACTCGAAGCCGGCATCCGTCAGACCGGAACGAATCGAATCGAGCTCGGCGGGGCGCGTGTAGCCCGCCTCCACCATGATGCCGCCCGTGAAATCGAGGCCGTAGTTCAGGCCCGGGTAGAAGACCGAGGCGATCGCGAGCAACGACAGCAGCGTCGACGACACCATCGCCACGCGGCGGTACTTCACGAAATTGAAGTTAGGGGTGCCTGTCAGCCACTGCATAGTCGAGCCGCGACGAGCGCTGTTACGCGCCCGCGTAGGTGGAGAAACGGACGGAGTTTACTTGGTGTTCTCTTGCTCGTCGCGCGCGAGCTGCTTGGGCGGCTCGGCGGTGTCGTCGGCATCGCCCGTCGTATTCATGGCCTTGCGAAAGCTCTTGACGGCACTGCCGAGGTCGCCGCCGACGTCTCTGAGCCGCTTGGTGCCAAAGATCACCGCCACGATCACGAGGATGATCAGCAGCTGCAAAGGACTCATCGCAAGACCCATACGCTCTCTCCATTCGACGGCTGCCGCTTGGGCTCCGCCGAGCTCTCATTTTGCAGGGCGCGGTCCGGAAAAGCCAACCGGAGGCGGGCGCCCGGGCCCTCACGGCCCCATGGCTACCATGCGGCATATTGACCACCACGGCTGCGCGACAGTTCACGGCCCCGCGGCCCAAAAAGTGGCCCGGCGTCGCGTTGCGCCCCCCGGTTCGCGGCTAACATACGCGCGGTATTGCGTTTCGCCGGTCGGGTCTCATGGATTCTTTGCATATCGTGGTCCTTGCCATCGTTCAAGGAATCACCGAGTTCTTGCCGATTTCGAGCTCGGGCCACCTCATTCTCGTGCCGTATTTCACGAACTGGCCCGACCAAGGGCTCGAGTTCGATATGGCGGTCCACCTCGGCACCCTGATGGCCATCGTCGTCTACTTCCGCAGCACGCTCGCGGCGATGGCTCGCGATTGGGTGCTGTCGGTCGCACAGCGGCGCGAGGTCGGCGAGAGCCGGCTCGCCTGGGCGGTGCTGTTCGGCACGATCCCCGCAGGCGTGGTGGGCCTGGTGCTCCGCGACGACATTGAGACGACGCTGCGCTCGCCGCTCGTCATTGCTTGCACGACGATCGGTTATGCGGTGCTGTTGTTCGCGGCAGATCGATTCGGCAGCCACCAGCGTAACGAGCGTTCGGTCGGCTGGCTTGACGTCGTTGTGATCGGCTGCGCGCAGGCGCTCGCCCTGATTCCAGGCACCTCGCGCTCGGGCGTGACGATGACGGCGGGGCTATTCCGAGGCATGTCGCGCCAAGCGGCGGCACGCTTCTCGTTTCTGCTGGCCGTGCCGGTGACGGCGGCGGCTGGACTCTCGGAGATCAGCGGCTACGCCGAGCATGCTGCGCCCCTCGATACTCGCGCTCTAGTGCTCGGTGTCGTCGTGTCCGCGGTGACCGGGTTCGCCAGCATTCATTACCTGCTCAAGTGGCTGACGCGATTCGGTATGCTGCCCTATGTGCTCTACCGCCTGGCGCTCGGTGCCGTGCTTCTAACGTTGCTGCTCTAGCGTTCGGCTACTCGTGGATCCGCGACCCCCGTCAACGATCGCCGCCGCGCTTGCCGCGAATTTTCTCGGCCACTCACCACTTTGGTACAAACGCACGATCCTGGCGTTCTTGCTCGTCAACCCGTTGCTGTTCGCCGCCAGTCCCTACTTCGCGGGTTGGGCCCTGGTTCTGGAGTTCATCTTCACGCTGGCGATGGCGCTCCGCTGTTACCCGCTGCAGCCCGGCGGCTTGCTGGCCATCGAGGCCGTCGCGATCGGCATGACATCGGCGGCAGCCGTCTACCAAGAGACCGCAACCGGCATCGAGGTGCTGCTGTTGTTGATTTTCATGGTGGCTGGAATCTTTTTTCTGAAGCAGTTGCTGTTGTTCGTGTTCACGACGGTATTGCTGCGCGTGCGCGCAAAGTGGCTGCTGTCGCTGTTCTTCTGCGGTCTCGCAGCCTTACTTTCGGCCTTCCTCGACGCACTGACGGTTACGGCCGTCGTCATCACGGCGGCGGCCGGCTTCTACGGCGTCTACCACAAGGCCGCTTCCGGCAAACAGCAGCAGCGCACCGATCACGACCCGTCGAACGATGACGAGGTCCACGAGCTGCATCGCGAGGATCTCGAGCAGTTTCGTGCGTTCCTGCGCAGCCTCGTCATGCACGCGGCCGTCGGCACTGCGCTCGGCGGCGTGACGACGCTCGTCGGCGAGCCGCAGAACTTGCTCGTCGCGACGACGGCAGGTTGGGACTTTCAAGAGTTTTTCGTGCGGATGCTGCCGGTCTCCGCACCGGTGCTTCTCATCGGCTTCACCACGTGCGCCCTGCTGGAGAAGCTGCGTTGGTTCGGCTATGGGGCAGAGCTCCCGCAAGCCGCCCGCGCGGTTCTAGAGGACTTCGCCCGCGCGGAAGCGGCCAATCGCACGGCGCATGATCGGGCGGTGCTCGTCGTGCAGGCCGTCGCCGCATTGTTGCTGGTCGCCGCGCTGGCATTCCACGTCGCCTCCGTCGGGTTCGTCGGCCTCGCCCTGATCGTCATTGCAACGGCGTTCACGGGGGTCACCGACGAGCACCGGCTCGGGCATGCGTTCCAGGAAGCACTACCGTTCACCGCGTTGGTCGTCGTCTTCTTTGCCATCGTGGCCGTCATCCACGAGCAACACTTGTTCGCGCCGGTCGTTGACTGGGTGCTGTCGCTGCCGCTCGCGGTGCAGCCGGCGGCGTTCTACGTAGCGAATGGTGCCTTATCGGCTATCAGCGACAATGTGTTCGTAGCGACGGTCTACATCAGCGAGGTGGCGGCCGCGTTCGAGAGCGGCGCCATCGACCGAGCGTTGTTCGACACACTCGCGATCGCCGTCAACACCGGCACCAACCTGCCGAGCGTCGCGACTCCGAACGGTCAAGCGGCATTCCTGTTTCTATTGACGTCGGCCCTCGCACCTCTGCTCCGCCTGTCGTACCTGCGCATGGTGTGGATGGCGTTGCCCTATACGATCACGGTTACCGGCACCGGATTGCTCGCCGTCATATTCTTGCTCTGAGATTCCCGAGGATCCCAGCGTTGCGCACTCGCGATAAGGTGCGATCGAAATCCTCGTGCGAATTCTGCTCGCCGGCAGCGCCGGACTTTCGGGTTGATCGAGGGTGCCCGCCGGGCTCTAATGGTCCGGGTGCGCTCGACTAGATGATTCCAGACGTAGCGGAACCCGTAGTGCGGCAGATTCTGCAAGCGCTCGCCCCACAGACCCTCGGCAGCGGCCACCACCGGCCGACGCTCGAGCCGTGAGCGCGCCTACGGAACCCGCTGCTGTCGGCGAGCCTGCGCCGCGCATTCAATTCTCGCGCGTCGGTCGTTCGTTCGGCACCAACGTTGCGTTGCAATCAGTCGACCTGGCCATCCATCCGGGGCAGTTCATCGCACTGGTCGGCGAATCGGGCTGCGGCAAGACGACCACCCTCAAGATGATCAACCGCTTGCTAGAGCCCGACCGCGGTGAAGTGTTGATCGACGGCCAGTCGACGCGCGCGCAGCCCCCTCACCTGTTGCGACGCCGTATCGGTTACGTGTTCCAGCGCATAGGGCTGTTTCCGCACCTAACAGTCGCCGAGAACATCGGCATCACGCCGCGGCTGCTCGGCTGGCACACGGCGCGCATCGCGTCGCGCGTCGCCGAGCTATTGGCGCTGGTACATCTGGGTGCGGAATTCGCGAGCCGGTATCCGGCCGCGTTGTCGGGCGGACAGCTGCAAAGAGTGGGCGTCGCACGCGCACTCGCCGCGAGCCCGAGCATCATGCTCATGGACGAGCCGTTTGGGGCTTTGGACCCCGTAACTCGCAACGGCCTCGGCGCCGAGTACCGCAAGCTGCACGATGACCTGCAGCTCACCACGGTCATGGTCACCCACGATGTGACCGAAGCCGTGCTGCTCGCCGACCGCATCGTCGTGATGAGGCACGGGACGATCGCGGCCGCGGGCACCGCGCGCGAGCTCATGAGCGACACGGACGACGGCGTGCGGCGGCTGCTGGACATGCCGCGACGGCAAGCACTGCGCGTCGCAGCACTCCTCGATGGGGCACCTCGTAATGAATGAACGCGTCGCCGCCGCGTGGCAGTTGTTGCCGGAGTATCTAGCCGAGCACGTGCTCCTCAGCGCAGCGGCCATGGCACTTGGCTTGGTCTTGAGTCTCGGGCTCACGATCGCGGCGATACGCAGCACCGCGGTGCGCTGGCCCGTGCTCGCGTTTGCCAGTCTCGTACAAACGATACCCGGCTTGGCTTTGTTGGCCCTGTTCTACCCGCTGCTGTTGGCAGCTTCCGCGCTCGCCACCCAGCTCGTCGGCGTCGGATTCTCGGCGCTCGGTTTCTTGCCCTCACTGCTTGCGTTGACGCTCTATTCGATGCTGCCGGTGATCCGCAACGGCGTGACCGGCGTAGTCAATCTCGATCCGGCCGTGATCGAGGCTTCACGGGCCGTCGGTATGACGGAGCGCCAGCGGCTGTGGCGCGTGGAGTTGCCGCTCGCGGCGCCGATGCTGATGGCAGGCGTTCGGACCGCTGCGGTCTGGGTGATCGGAGCCGCGACGTTGTCGACGCCTGTGGGACAGACGAGCCTGGGCAACTTTATTTTCGCGGGACTGCAGATTCAGAATTGGGTGTCGGTGCTGTTCGGGTGCGTGTCCGCGGCAGCGCTCGCAATGCTCGTCGATTCGCTGCTCGGACTGATGGAGAACGGCATCGCACGTCGCAGCCGCTGGCGGGTCGCTGCAGGGACGCTGGTGCTGTTGTCCGGCGTCGTGCTCGCGGCGGTGACGCGCGGCGGCGCCGCCCCCGCGACTTACGTGATCGGCAGCAAGAACTTTTCCGAGCAGTTCATCCTGGCGGAGCTTCTGGCGCGGAAAGTCCGGGCGGAAGGCGGAACCGTCGGCCAACGCTCGGGCCTCGGCTCCGCGATCGTGTTCGAGGCGCTGGCCAGCGGCGACATCGACGTCTATGTCGACTACAGCGGCACGATCTGGGCGAACGTCATGCGTCGCACGGACGTCCCGACGCGCGACGTCATTCTCGACGAGATGCGCGGCTGGCTCGCTCGCGAGCACGGGATTGTCTTGCTTGGATCGCTCGGATTCGAAAACGCCTATGCGCTCGCCATGCGTCGCGATCGCGCCACCGGCTTAGGCATTGAGTCGATTGCGGATCTCGCTGCGCACGCGTCTCGACTCCGCATCGGCGGCGACTTGGAGTTCTTCGCGCGACCCGAGTGGTCTGCGATACGCGACGGCTATGGCCTTTCGTTCGAGTCGCGCCGCGAGTTCGAGCCGACATTCATGTACGAAGCTGTCACCAGCGGCGAGGTCGACGTGATCTCGGCCTTCACCAGCGATGGACGGATTGCGGCGAACGACCTCGTAGTGCTCGAGGATCCGCGCGGCGTAATCCTGCCTTACGACGCGATCGTGCTTGTCGCCGCCAAGCGTGCGGCGGATCCCGTGCTGCGCCGAGCATTGACGCCGCTCGTCGACGCGATTTCCGTTGCTCTGATGCGCGAGGCGAACTACCGGGTCGACCGCGACGTGGACAAGGCAACGCCGGCGGCCGCAGCCGAATGGCTCGACGCTCGAATTCTCGGCGTGCAGCGGTGAGGCACGCGCTGCGGGACACGTCCTCGTTATTGCTCGGCATGGGCATCTTGATGCTTGGCGCCGGATTGCAGGGGACGCTACTTGGGGTACGGGCCACGCTCGAGGGCTTTTCCCCTCTCGTGATAGGCGCCGTGATGGCCGCCTACTATGTCGGCTACGTTGCGGGCTCGCTCGCCGCTCCGTCGCTGATCCACCGCGTCGGCCACATTCGTGTCTTCGCCGCACTGTCATCCGTGACCTGCGCGGCGATTCTCTTGCAATCGGTTTTTCTGCAGCCGGCAGCTTGGGCCCTGCTACGCGCGGTGTCCGGCGCATGCTTCGCCGGTATTTTCGTCGTCGCCGAGAGTTGGCTCAACGACCGGGCGAAAAGCAACCGTGGCGCTCTGCTAGGCGTTTACATGGTGGTGTTGTATCTCGGCTTGGGCGCCGGTCAATTGCTGCTGGATTTCGCGGACCCGCAAAGCACAACACTATTCATTCTCGTGGCCGTTCTGATATCGATCGCCACGGTGCCGCTCGCTCTCACGGCTCAGCGTGCACCGGATTTCACGGTGCCGCGACACGAGCGTGTGCGGGAGTTGTTGGCGAAATCGCCGCTTGGCGTGATCGGCGTATTCGTAGCAGGCGCAGTGGGGGCGACGTTCATGGCTCTCGGGCCGGTCTACGCAGCCATCGTCGGGCTCGAGGCGCCGGCCATCGCGGCGTTCATGTCGACGGGGATTTTCGCCGCGACGGCAGCGCAGCTTCCCCTCGGGCGTTGGTCGGACCGGACCGACCGCCGCACGGTGATCCTGAGCGTTTCGCTGGTAGCGGCGTTGGCGGCGATCGCCACGACGGCCGTCGAAGGCGGCTCGCTGCTATTCATGACGGTCGCCGGTCTTTGCACGGGCTTGTCCCTGACCCTCTATCCGCTCGCGGCGGCGCACGTCAACGATCATCTCGACTCATCGCAACTCATAGCTGCCAGCAGCACACTGATCTTGATCAACGGCGCTGGCGCGATCGTCGGGCCCCTCGTCGTCGCGACGGCCATGCAGGCTGCCGGGGCGCGGGCATACTTTGGCTCGTTCGCCCTCTTGCATGTTGCGCTTGGCTTGTACGTCGTCTGGCGAAAGACCCGCGCCAGCGCCGTGCGGCCCGAGCACAAAGAGCCGTTCACCGTCGCGGCACCGCAATCGTCGCCCACGGGGCGGCTCGCCGGCCGAGAGTGAGCGGATCGCCCCGCCAAAAAACAAAGAGGGCCGCTTCGCAGCGGCCCTCCGTGAGACGGGGTATCTCAACCCTGAAGGTTTGCGGTGCTAAGCGCCTCGCTCTTGACGGCAGGAACACTCACAACGCACAGAAACCCCAAGAATCTCACTAGACATGGGATCACCTCCTTCGGGTTGTTGGACCTGGCCATAAGATTCGCTTATTCGCCGGCCAAAACGCAAGAGCGCCGCTCGCACACTCGGCGCGTCGTGGTACGGTTCAGTCCATGGGCGTGAAGGACACGTTGCGCGGGCTCGGCAAGCACCGCGGCGTTCGCTACGCTGCGTCGTTGCCGGAACGCGTCGTGCGCTCGGCTTCCGCCCTCGCGGCGGGCACCGTCCGCGAGGTCGCTGCGGTGGCGCTGCCGATCGGCTTTCGTCGCGGTCGACTCTATCGAAGCCTCGTCGACGTCACACTCCAGTTTCTCATCGAGGACGTAGGCGGCGTGCAGGCCGCGCAGGCGAATCTCGAGTCACTCGGCGAGAATTTCTTGCTGCGCCGCGCAGCGGGCAACGGCATCGAGCTCATGGGAGTCATCGCGTTCCGCGCCTCGCCGGTATGGGTGCTCGCGGCGCTCGCCGACGTCGCGGGCTTCGGCCGGCAGCTGATCCCGGAGATTGCCGAAAGCCTCAAGAAAGAAGGTCTGCTCGCGCCGGACGGCTCGTTCGCGACGATGGAGCAACTCCTCGGCGGGCTCGAGCGCAGCTCGGGCCAGCTCGCCGAGAGCGTCAATGCGCCGCCGCTCGATGTCACAGGGTTACGCGAGGAGTGGCGCAAGTTCGCGGCCGAGGCGCGGCAACTGCCCGCGCCGCAACTGCCGTCCGCGAGCGCCGTCACGCGCATCTGGCAGGACTTGCGTGCGACGGCCGATCGCGAGCGACGCTCGGTGTTCGAAGTGTCGTCGCTGCTCGCCGTGTCCGCGGTCAGCGAGCTGCCGGAGCGGGCACGCGTACTGTCGAAGACGGCGGCCATCGTGTTGCGTCACGGCGGCGCGGCCGTATCGAACGCGCTGCTCGAGCACTATCGGCAGTCGCTCCAGCAAATGCGCGAGGTCGGGTTCATGCGCTACGGCGTGCAGCAGCTCGCGCCGTACACGCAGGCCGCAATCGGCGCGTTCCATCCCGCCCGTGAGACGCTGACCGGCAAGCTGCTCGACCGCTTCTGACGGCGAGACCGCGTCGAATCGCTCGAATGACGCTAGGCGGTCGGCTGCCGCACGCGTGCCGCGCCCTCGAGCGCGCGCCCGGTCTCGAGCAACTTCTGCAGCGTGTTCCAATTACGCGCAGTGCCCGACGTGTTCAGCTTGTTCTCGATGACCGCGCCCGAGAGCTTCGATCGTCCGACACCCTCGGGATAGTAGAGATAGATCTCCGGCCCGCGCATCTCGAGCATCTCCGGCCCTTTGTGCCATTTGCCGAGCGCCGCCTGCGCGGCGGCGTCGGGAACGCCGGAGAGGAACATGACGAGCAATTTGCTCGGGTCGGCGTGCGGCGAAAGCACGGGACCGCGCTCGACGATGTCTGCGAGCTCGGCGAGCGTCCGTACGATGACGTCGACCTGAAGCTCGAGTTGCCGCTCGAGCTCCTGCGTGATGCGCTTCACGAGCCGCTCGCGATCGTTGAGACTGCTGCGAAAAACGACGTTGC
>Ga0157380_10002282_pt1 | contig 12893 bp, 15 predicted proteins | sample S35metaG_FD_119757 | JGI IMG/M metagenome (GOLD analysis project Ga0157380, IMG submission 119757) | Switchgrass rhizosphere microbial communities from Kellogg Biological Station, Michigan, USA - S3-5 metaG | ecosystem: Host-associated > Plants > Roots > Rhizosphere > Soil | place: USA...
CGTCTCCCTGCAAGCCGCGTGGCCCACACATTACGGGCACGCCGCGAAATTGACAGAAGTTCTGGCCCACGCCTCCCGGCTTTTTTGCGTCCGTAGGATTTGCGGGCAGGTTGTTCAAGTCGATTTGAACATACCCAGGAACAAACAGGTCGAGCCGGCCATCGTTATCGTAATCGCCCCAGGTCGCGCCGGTACTCCAACCCTTGCGAGCCACACCCAGCTTCTCGGCAACGTCGGTAAAAGTCCCGTCGCCATTGTTATGATAAAGGCGGGATGTGCCGAAGTTTCCAACGTAAAAGTCGGCTCGCCCGTCGTTATCGTAATCGCCTACCGCAACGCCGAAGCCCCAGCGCTCGTTCGCAACGCCAGCTTTGTCGGTCACGTCTTCGAACTTCCAGTTCCCAAGATTGTGATAAAGAGCAGCCCGCGGAGCTTTCTCTTTGCCCAGGAGCGCCGGCACAGTGGACCCATTCACGAGGTAAATGTCAGGTTGGCCGTCTCCATCATAGTCGAAGATGGCAACACCACCGGATGGCGCTTCAAAAATGTAATCCTTGGCCGCAGTACCTGATCGATGTTTGAAATTCGCGAGCGCGGTCTTATCCGTCACGTCATCAAAAACGACCGGCGCTTTGGGATCACTGATGCCCACGGTGCGACGAGAAGAATAGGAAAGTGCTGGTCCGGTCGTGACTCCGCCTCCGGCTTGTTTCGGAGGGTTCTGGCCGAAGGATACCAGGATCGCGCCAAAAACTACGCCGCCAAGCAAAATACAGCCGCCAAATCGAACGAGGGATGACCTTCGCTTCAGCATGATTTCAAAATGTGCCTTGAAGATTGCCGCAATACTTCTGCTGTGGGAGTGATCTGCTGGAGACTAAGTGAAAATACGCATCCAACGGCGGGCTGTCAATTTGGCGTTGATTCAAAATGGAGCTCAAAATCTAGAGCGCTGCTATCGTGACGTAGCTGCGTGCGCTGTAAAGTCGAATGCCGCTGGCTCCCTTGCTCATCATAAGTGGACGCGGTCTCCTCAAGCCCTTATCGGATTCAACCAATGTCGAGACCAGTTCCTTGCCGCTGATATCCATGACGATAAACTTCCCGTCGGTGAAGCCAAATCCATAAGCCCCGACGCCAAGTTCGAAGCCGCCAATCCTGACAGGCGAATCGGTGATTAAGAAGCCTTGATACTTTTCCCGAACGTCGGCCGCGTATCCTGAAGTATCAACCAATCCCGCGATCAGATACCGGTCATTCTTAAGGCGGGCTGCCGCCGAGTTGCGCATCTGGGTCTGTGCATTTCGCCCTTGAAAGTAGAAGCCGGGTGGCACAACTTTCGTAAGTTCAGCGCCGGAAAGCACGGTGCTGGATTCCTGAGCCTGGGCCGCCGGCATTGACCCGGAAATCAATAAAGCGACCAGAGCGATGACAGCAAGCCGTGGAAAACTCTTCATTGCCAACTCTCCTCCCCGAGAGATGCTCGAGATATCATCGAGAGATTCTTTGGTGTCAATTACAACCTAGAAAATACCCGCGCCACAGAAAAGGTGCAATCCCTTTAATCGATGGGTAGTCGTACACTTTTGAAAGTAGGTGCAGTTCTCATTCACACCCGGTTTCAACGGCACTAACATAATTGGCGCACCTTTTAAGAGACCATCGGCTTTAGCCGCATGGAGTCTCAATTTCGACCTAACCAGGTCACGTGACAAATGAGAGCAAGAGACCACCGACTTCAGTCGCGTGGAGTCTCAATTTCAGCCTATCGGTGGAGTCACTTCAGTTAGGCTGAAATTGAAACTCCACGCGGCTGAAGCCGATGGTCTCTATTAGGAATTTCGGATTTCCAGTTAGGTTGAAATTGAGACTCCACGCGACTGAAGTCGGTGGTCTCCTCCGGTGAGTCAAGTATGTTCATGCCGTTTGAAACGGGTGCGAATGAAAGACGTCGTTCAAACTGCATCACAACCCTGCAGAGCGCTCGCTGCTATCGAACTCCCAATTCGTAAATCGTCGTCTTAGGATTGTAGGTTTGCCAATCGAACCAATAATCATTCAACACCGCTAACTTCTGTAGTGCTCGACCAGTCAGTTGACCGCTTACCGCCTTCCCGGTGAAATCAAACTCAGTACCGGTTGCCGGATCAATCAGTCTTAGTTCAGTCGAAGGTTGTTTTGCGTAGAGTTCCAACTTGCGCCCGTCCATAGTTCGTTCAAAGGCGCGCACCGACTTTTTATCCGGGCCAAGCACCAGGACTATAGGAGTCCCGCCAACGTCATCGATGATAGGACTTTGTTTAGCTAACGCCTCAAAAGGATATGCTTTGGAAGCGCCATTAACGGCTACGCCAATCACCAATGTTCGAGGTTTGAGCGAGGCGTCGAGAAGCTGCGCGGTGGTTACTCGCACTTTTTGCATTCCGGCTTCCCAATCTGCGGGCGCATACTCACCGGACTTAACAATAGCTTCCTCAGGACGCAAGACTCGCCCATTCGGCTGCTCGCTCTTCCACACTGCAAAGGTAAGTTCGTCGTGCAGTACCGGCCTGAGCTTTTGACCTTTCAATGGCCCATGGATGGCTTCTCCAGTCACTTGCTGCCACCAGGAACCCGTCTCTTCATCTCGCATAATAAAGTTCTGGTTATTGATTCCAGCGAGATGGAAGTGCAACTGTTTCCCGTCGATTGTGCTCTCCCACACCAGACCGGTGTGACAGAGCGTTCAATAAGTTGCAACTATCGGCTTGCCTCCAACCACGTCCTGGACCACGTGGTGATAGGCCATCAGTCGAATCGGATAAGCTGCGGCCTCTCCATTGTTTTCAATTGCCAATAACATGTCGTCGTTCGCAACGAAATTCGCCTCGCTCACTTTCGCGTAAGCTGCGTTCGGCAACGGATGGAACATCCATTCGAAATGATTCTGTCGAGCCACCCACGTAGCTGCGAGCAACGGCAAAACAAGCAGGACAAGTAGGGTTCTTGACCGCCAACGTTTCGCACCGCGCCATAACGCAAACACAATCACGAGCGAAAGAATCGAGAGCACAATCGTCAAAATGGGTGACCACGAACGCATGACGTATGAGACGGCGACGCCGCGTCCGGTCTGTGGCCGAAAAGGTTGGATTAGCCAAACAGGTGTCAACACGATGACAAGCCCGAACGCCACGACTAGCAGGAGTCCGAGCCACAAAAACTTACGAGTGCCAGAACTGATTGACATCATTAAACTCCGGGACCGCGATACTTTGAGGTGTCCGATAATACTGTGACAGACGACGAGCGACTAGTCCGTATTTCGCACGACACACAAGCGCGTGTAAGATCCTGCTATGACTCAATCAATGCGAGTTGGTGTTTTGACTGGAGGCGGCGACGCTCCTGGTTTGAATCCAGCTATCAAAGGACTTGTTTATCGGGGCTCCGAATTAGGTTTGACGGTAGTCGGCATGCTGGATGGATGGCGCTGTCTGCTCGACCCATTGCCTGAGGTACTGCCGCTCGATCGAAAAGCCGTACGTCGCTGGGATCGTGACGGGGGTACCAACCTTGGCTCTTCCCGGACGAATCCTTTCAAGCAAATCTCGAAGGACGGTGAGCCTCAGGATCGTTCGGAAGAGTTACTTACTAACATCGCTAAGCTGGAACTCGATGCGATTGTGGCTTGTGGCGGAGAGGATACGTTGGGTGTGGCAGCGCGGCTCAGCACACTGGGAGTGCCGATCATTGGAATTCCCAAAACCATCGACAAGGATTTGGCCGCCACCGACTACACGCTCGGGTTCGACACTGCGCTCAAGAATGTTTCTGAGGTAATCGAACGATCTCGCACGCCGGCTGGCTCGCATGGGTGGGTCCAGATTATTGAAGTCATGGGCCGTCACGCTGGACATCTCGCACTATGGTCAGGTGTGGCGGGACAAGCTCACATCATTCTCATTCCGGAGCATCCTTTTCGCTATCAGAGAGTCTTTCAACTGCTGAAGGAAAGATTAGGCGAGCCAGGTCTCAGTCGCGGTTCATCACTGCTTCCACGTTACTCGGTAATCGTCGTGGCCGAAGGTGCTAGAGCGGAAGACGGCGAGATGGTAACTATCGACGACCGGCACGATGCGTTTGGTCACATCCGGCTTGGAGGCATTGGTGAAGTGTTGGCCCGACGCATCGACGCTGAAACTCCTTACGAGTCTCGAGCAGTAATGCTTGGGCATCCCCAGCGTGGCGGTCCACCTAGTCCGGTCGATCGAATCATGGGTTTGATTTTTGGTGGACGTGCTGCTGAAGCGATTGCTGACAAACAATTCGGGATGTTGGTTTCAGCGCGCGGCATCGCGCCCGCCTGCGATCTATCACTTGTAAGTATTCAGGAAGTGGTTGGGAAAATCACCATGGTCGATGTACCGCGACACTACGATACCGACCGCTATCACCTCAAGGGCATCGGCATGTGACCGGCTAGGGTGTAGGGGTTAGGGTGTCGGGTGTAAGAACAAACTTCAGTTGTTCATTTCTAAAGGGTGTTGTCTGAACCTACGCTTCCGTACATCGCACCGACCCTTGAGGTAAGCTCGAACGGGAGGCGTAGCGCCCGCAAATTCAAATCACCTTAACGGAGAGGCGAAGCTTTCCGCGCTGTGTAGCGACAGAGCCGCAAGAGTGGGGTGTAGGAATCTCCGTTCTCATTACACCCCATCCCCTAACCCCTACCCCCTAATTTTCAGAGCATGCCGCCGCGGGCTTGCTTGGCTCGAGCGGCGCCAATGGCGGTTTCGACGTTCTTGACCTCTTCAGGAGGCGGCAAGACTGCCGGCATACCGAGCGACTCAATCCACAACTCTCGTGTCCACCCGGTCGTGTGATAAAGATGCTCGTCCTCTTCATCTTCAACCTGATCGTGAGCTTCCTTTAACGCCTTCGCCATTTCACCTTTGGCCTGCTTGGCTGCTTCACCGATCAATTCCCAGTTCAGGTGATCTTTTGTCTCGGCTAGTACAACGCACTCCGCCGCCACCAACTGGGCCGCGGCACGCTCAGCGTTACTCATCGCCATTTCCATTGCCTTAACGAGCGACTCGCCGGTGTGGCGGACAACCGCTCGCCCCGGTGTTTCCTTATCAAGGTCAAGTCCCAACGTCTCCATCGTCTGCTGGACGATCTTCACGTGATTCTGCGTCTGCTCCAGATACTCTTCCCACTCCTCTTTTAAGTCTTCATTCTCGGCGCATTGAATTGCGGTTGTATAAATCTGGACTCCGCCGAGTTCGGTTTCCAACGCCTGATATAAAAGCTCATGAACTTGCTCTTCCTTCATCGTTACCCTCCCTGGTTCTCTTATTAGGTGTTAATTGAGTTATGCCTCGATATCGACGCCGCGTTCTTTCGCGAGTCCGCGAGCCTTCATTAACATGTCGTCGTCAATGGCTGCGGCTCCATGCGTGAGCGTCTCGACTTCATGAACTGGACGGCCCAATGCTACTGCCAGCTTCTCGTTACTCGAGTCAAAAGCACGGTCACGGAGATTTCTTAGTATCCTCAACGCATCAAACTGATCAGAACCTCGATCGTCGAAATCCTCGTTGTGATCCATTTACACAGCCTCCTGGTGATGATGTCGCGTTAGAATCTCCTGACTTAAGCAATCATCGAACGCGTCCGATGTTTACATACAAGTCTCGTGCAACAGTGATCCTCTTCGAACATCATGCAAATTGACTGTGACTGCGGTGAAACGGTGTACCCTTTTTTTACCAAGCGCACTTGAGCGCGAAACAATTCAGTACAACTCTTTCCAGGACTATTGCTGTCCGACACAAATTCTTGAACGTTTACTTTCATGGAGTTGCGGTCCTGGTTGAAAGCGTGGCACGAAGCTTGAAGCTAACGCCCTCGTTCTGAAATTTGACTTTATCTTTCTTAAATTGAAGAGGAGAGTTATGTCTGGCAGATCAAAAATCACAATCGATCATAATGAGATTCGACGGTGGATAGAAGAGAGAGGTGGTAATCCTTCGACCGTAAAGACGACGGAGCAGAATGGTCACCCGGGCATCCTTCGCGTGGACTATCCGGGGCATAATGGCGAGGAACGACTCGAACAGATTGGCTGGGAAGAGTTCTTTGAGGCTTTTGATAAGAACCATCTTGCCTTTCTTTACCAGGATGATGTCGAGAGCAGGTTCTCGAAGTTCATTGATCGGCAATCGGCGAAACTGACGAAGGCCTAGGTGCGCTTACAAATCTCACTTTCCCCCACTCGCAATCTTCACTAAGATTCAGAAATCAGCAATCAGTAGTCAGTAATCAGTAGTCAGTAATCAGTAGTCAGTAATCAGTAGTCAGTAATCAGTAGTCAGTAATCAGTAGTCAGTAATCAGTAATCAGCTATCAGCAGTGGTGGCCTAGTTTGGTTTCGTAACGCAAACTGTTAGTTTGCGGATGCGTTGAATGCCATTCAATGCACGCAAACTAACAGTTTGCGTTACAACTTAGGCCACTACCCTATCAGCCATCAGCAAACGCAAACTACACTTTTGCGCTACAATGCTCTGCTGATTGCTGATTGCTGATTGCTGATTGCTGATTGCTGATTGCTGATTGCTGATTGCTGATTGCTGATTGCTGATTGCTGATTGCTGATTGCTGATTGCTGATTGCTGATTGCTGACTGCTGATTGCTGATTGCTGATTGCTGATTGCTGACTGCTGACTGCTGATTACTGACTACTGATTACTGACTACTGATTACTGACTACTGATTACTGACTACTGACTACTGATTACTGATTCACGGAGCTCTGTCCATGGAAAAGAGAAGACTCGGGAATTCCGAATTGGAAGTCGTACCACTCGCTTTCGGTGGCAATGTGTTCGGTTGGACCATTGATGAAGCGACCTCGTTTCGACTTCTGGATGAGTTTGTCGATGCCGGATTTGACCTGATAGACACCGCCGATATTTATTCGACCTGGGTGCCGGGTCACAAAGGCGGCGAATCCGAAACGATCATTGGTAACTGGATGAAAGAACGAAAGAATCGCTCGCAAGTGGTAATCGCCAGCAAGGTCGGTCTGGATATGGGCGAAAATCGAAAAGGCCTCTCAAGAGACTATATCAAGAGCGCTGTTGAGGATTCGTTGCGCCGGCTGCAAACAGATTACATCGACTTGTACCAGTCACATTGGGACGATGAGAATACGCCACTCGAAGAAACGCTTTCCACATTCGCAGAATTGATCGAAGAAGGTAAGGTGCGAGCGATCGGCGCCTCAAACTATTCGGGAGAGCGATTCGCTGAATCCATTGAAGCCAGCGAGCGGCTTGGCCTTCCTCGTTATGAGACTATGCAGCCCTTGTACAATCTTTACGATCGAGAAGACTTTGAGAAGAACCTCGAGCCGATTTGTCTGGATAAGAACATCGGCGTGCTTCCCTATTACTCGCTCGCCAGTGGTTTTCTAACTGGCAAATACAGATCCGAATCTGACTTTTCTAAGAGTGTCCGTGGCAAAGATACACAAAAATATCTTAACGAGCGCGGCTTAAGAATTCTCAGTGCGCTTGATGAAGTCGCCGCTCAACATGATGCAACGCCTGCTCAAGTTGCAGTTGCCTGGTTAAGTGCGCGTCCAAGTGTGAGTGCACCAATTGCGAGTGCGACAAATCTCGACCAGCTAAATGATCTGGTGGCTGCAAACAGCCTCAAGTTGGAGGCTGCTGCAATAGAGTCTTTGAATCAAGCGAGCGCAGCCTAACCACCTGAAACTGGAAACCTGAAACTAATTTCTCCGCTACCGTAACCTTTTTCCTTTCCTGCAGTTTATTCCTTTAGAGAGCAAAGATGGCAGGCGATAAACCCGCAGCAAAGGGAAGGGCTGAGGAGGCAAACGAGCGCCTCCTGGTAGAAGCTGCGCAAGCCGATCCATCCAAGTTCGCCGAGCTCTACGAGCTGCACTTTGACAAGATCTACGCGTTCGTTGCCAGGCGACTTCGTAATCGCGACCTGGCAGAGGACCTTACCGCCGAAATTTTCCAGAAGGCCCTGGCGAACCTGCCTCGGTTTCAATGGCGAGGAGCACCCTTTGCCAGCTGGCTTTTCAAGATTGCTTCGAACGTCATTGCCGATCGCTTCAAGAGCTTGGCGAATGAGGTTGTTGTTTCCGAAGACACGATGAGCGAAAGCAGTCCTAACAGTTCGAGAAATCAATTCTCAGACCAGTTATTGGAAGAGGTTGAGCGGCGAGCCCAACTCTTCCGGCTGGTAAGACAACTGCCCGATGATCAACGACTCGTAATCGCGATGCGGTTTGCTGAAGAGAAAAGCATTCGTGAGATAGCCGAACATCTCGGACGCAGCGAAGGTGCGATCAAGCAGCTTCAATTTCGTGGCTTGCAGAATTTACGCGCGCAGTTGGGTGAAAAGAATGGATAACCTGAGCTTGATAGAACAATTAGATCAAGCCGTCACTGCATTGTTGACGAATTCAGAGGCGCCGTCGATGGCCCAGGATACCGAGCTTAATTCCCTGCTTGGTGTAGCCGCGGAACTGCGCGACCTTCCGCGCGATGAATTTAAGGCGTCGCTTCGAAAAGATCTGGAAAGGAGAACTGCTATGCCAGTTGAAGCCTCAGTTGCTTCCAAACCCAAAGTGAATCCGGTGCGAGAGGGCTTCAAAACAGTCACCCCATACATCGCCGTTCGAAAAGTTCATGAAGTGATCGACTTCGTTAAGACCGTCTTTGATGCTCAAGGTCAAATCTATGGAGTCGGCTCAGAAGGTGGTATTCACTCAGAGTTCAAGATTGGTGATTCGATGCTGATGATTGGCGGTGGTGAGCGGAGGAAGGCTGAAGATTCGCCGGCAGCTTTGCATGTCTACGTACCAAATCTGGATGAAGTCTATGAGCGGGCCGTAAAGGCGGGCGCTACTTCCGTCGTGCCGCCTACGGATCAAGAGTACGGTGAGCGCTCGGCAGCTTTTGTGGACCCCGGCGGGAATCAATGGTATCCGGCGACAGCTTACGGTGAAAGCTATGTTGCGGAGGGCGCACAAAATCTCATGCCTTATCTACATCCTCGCGGTGCAGCTCAGCAGATTGACTTCCTTCGACAAGCATTCGGCGCCGAAGAGTTATTCCGGTATGCCTCGCCCGAGGGTGTTATCTATCACGCCAAGGTCAGGGTCGGAACATCGATCGTAGAAATGGGAGAAGCCCACGGTCAATGGCAACCGATGGCGAGCAATTTCATGTTGTACGTCGAGGATGTCGATGCGTGGTATGCGAGGGCCATTCAGGCTGAAGGCGCCGTGGCGATAAATGAACCAGCCAATCAGCCGTACGGGGATCGACTAGGCACCGTCAAAGATCCTTTCGGAAACACCTGGTACCTGGCCTCTCATGTCGAGGACTACGGGAAGAATGAATAGCCTGCGGCCTCCCCTCCCCACAGTGGGGTGGGGGTGGAGTTTACACGAAGCTACCTCTGCCTACCCCTCTCCACCTTTGGAGAGGGGAACCAGTCCTCAGATTTAGGACACTCGGGCACAACCCGCTCCTCGTTGGTAATGTGATAAATTGGTCCCACACAGAAAACCAAATATGCTCGTTTAGAAAGGATCAAACACATGATCGAAGCAGGCGGACAATTCCCGAATTTTTCTCTTCCTAATCAGGATGGTAAGACCGTCAACCTAAGTGACTTTTCCGGCAAGTGGCTGGTCGTCTATTTCTATCCGAAAGACGACACTCCCGGTTGCACGGTTCAGGGAAAGTCCTTCACAGCAACCAAAGACGATTTCGATGCTGCTGGAATTTCAGTCGTGGGAGTAAGCCAGGACGACGTAGCCTCTCACAAGAGCTTTTGTGACAAGTTCAGTTTCAAAATAGACCTGCTGGCCGATACCGATGCAACGCTCATGAAAGAACTGGGCATTGGTCAATCAGAATGGAACGGGATGAAATTCTGGGAACGATCGTCATTCGTTGTGGATCCACAAGGCACGTTGCGCAAAGTTTACGAAAAAGTTAGTCCGCAGGGTCACGAACAAGTCTTGCTCGACGACATCAAGAAACTTCAACAAGAAAGCTAGGAGGCATTATGTCGAAAGCATTGAAACCAATTCCCGATGGATATCACTCCGTAACTCCATATCTGAGCCTGAAAGGAGCTGCCGCCGCGATCGATTTCTACAAAAAGGCGTTCGGCGCAGTCGAGCTCTTCCGCATGGATCACCCCGACGGGCGGATCGGTCATGCTGAAATCAAGATTGGTGACTCACCGATTATGCTGGCTGACGAGTTCCCCGAAATGAAATGCTTAAGCCCAAAGACGCTCGGTGGAACACCGGTGAGCATTATGCTCTATGTTGACGACGTCGATACGGTATTCAAGCAAGCCCTTGACGCCGGAGCGCAAGAGGAACGCGCGGTTGAGGACAAGTTCTACGGTGACCGCATGGGAAGTTTGGTAGATCCATTCGGACATATCTGGCACGTCGGAACTCACATCGAGGACGTTGCCCCTGAAGAGATGGAGCAGCGCGCGGCTGCTGCTCACGCAGGAAAAGCGTGAAACTAAACAAGATGCCGCGAGCTGTTGCTCGCGGCATCTCAAGGTTTAACCGATTCAGTTGGTTAGTCAATTACCACGGAAAGCGATTCGGAAACCACCTGCCGTTGTTGTTGCCCCGGCGATTACCGTACTGCCTAAAGCCCTGGTTGTAGCCCTGAACGAAGGCGTCACGATAAATCTGCTTGTAGTTATCCTTATTTCCGTAGGAACGATCGTATCCGTACGTTGCATTCCTGAAGAAGTGGGATCGTTGCGGGTTGTAGTTCTGTCCCCTTTGTCCGTCGCTCGCGCCCGTTTGTAATCCATCCTGGTATCCGCGGTCGCGCGCGATTTGATAGCCGTAGTTGCCTCGGCCGTAGCGATCATTACGATAGTCACGGTCTCGACGGTAACCACGGTCCTGGCCCCACGACCATTGTCCCTGGGCGTTGGCAGTAGAAACCATGCCGATGCCCATCACGAGTGTAGCGCCGAGGAGTACGCCGCCAATCTTGCTTTTTAAGTACTTAAAATTCATTTCGAACCTCCTGGCGGACCACTTAGCAATTGACAGGCCAAGCGAGTTGGCCCAGTAATCTTTCACGAGATGTCGAGAATTTTTGAGCTAGACTGAACCGGAGAACACGATTTCGTATGCGCCATAGTCGAGATCGTTATTGGTTCGATGGTTACGAAACGGCAATAACATACTTGATTCCGCAAACGTTGACTGAGCGGTGAACGATTTAGGTTTTAAGCCACAGATGAACACGGATATAAAGGATCTGAATAAATTGGAGTTTAGATCCGTGTTACTCCGTGTTCATCTGTGGCCGATTATGAACTAAGTACGGGCGGTGGTCTTTTCGGAGTCAAGCATGTCAATACCGTTGAAACGGTTTCGGCTTCGCTTTGCTGTTTCGACACCCGGTTGAAACCGGGTGTGAATGAGAGATCCGTTCTAACGAGATCGAGCCAAGCGTACGAGTCCAATATCTAATGTCGCAGGCACTTCATATTCGCCGACGAAGACTTCACCGCATCGTTTTTATCATCGCGGGACTCTACAACATTCTCTGGGGACTTTACTCAGTATGGGATCCCCAGTGGCTATTTCGCTTTTCGGGATTGCCGTTGCAGAACCATCCACAGATTTTCGCCTGCCTCGGTATGGTCGTCGGCCTTTATGGAATCATTTATTTCGAGGTGGCTCGAGTTCCGGAACGAGGTTGGTTGTTGGCAGCTGTTGGATTGCTGGGAAAGGTTCTGGGACCCATTGGACTCGTGCAGCTGATTTGGACTGGAGCCTGGCCAATCTCAACGGTGGTGCTATGCGCGACAAACGATCTGATTTGGTGGCTACCTTTTTCCCTTTATCTTTACGATTCCTGGCCGGCGTTTAAGCAGACTTATTCGAGTCGATAAGAGCTAAAAGACGGCGCGTTGTTCGGTTGTGCCCTTCGTTGCCAGACTGAAACGGGGTTCAATGCCTTCACTACTTCCGTCCAGACGCGCAAGCACATATTCTCCCACCGAAGGTCCGTGTTTGAAGCCGTGACCTGAACCTCCGCCTACCAACCATACATTCGAGTAGTCCGGATGACGATCAATCAGAAAATCGCCATTGGAAGTGTTCTCGTATTGGCAGACCCGAGTCTCTGTCACTGGGGAATTACTCAGCATCGGGATTCGGCGGCTGATATATCGGCGCACCTCACTTAACCCGTCGCTGGTTACTACTCTGTCCCCGGTATCGGGATCGAACGTCGGACCATGGCGATCGATTGCTACCTTGACGCCACGACCTTCGAGATCAGGGAATCCATAAGCCTCGTCCTTGAAATCAATCCAGATTGGCAGCGAAGCCGGCGCGTAAAGTTTCGCGTCTCTTCCGGCTCCGAAGAAGAAAACTTCCTGGCGGCTCGGGTTGATTCGACCAGTCAATAAGTCAGGAAACAGTTTGGGCAGCCACGGACCGCAAGCAAATACGAAGTGCGACGACTCGATGGCTGAACCATTCTCGGTATTCAAGCTCGCGATACGATCCGCACCCTTTGGAACAGTTAATCTCTCCTGCAAATACATAACGCCCTCTGAAACTGCGGCGCGCACCACGGCCTGCACTGCTCGCCTCGCCATCATGGCGCCACTCTCAGTCTCGAGCATCGCCCATTCGATCTGGCGCGTGTCTAACTGCGGGAAACGAGTCTCAAGCTCAGTCGTGGATAATCGTTCGATGGGTATGCCTACTCGAGAAAGAGTCTCGAAAGATTTGTCGGGATAAGGATCATCATCATGAGCGAGCCACAACACGCCGGTGCGGTGAAAGAGTTGCTCA
>Ga0157380_10002284_pt1 | contig 12890 bp, 6 predicted proteins | sample S35metaG_FD_119757 | JGI IMG/M metagenome (GOLD analysis project Ga0157380, IMG submission 119757) | Switchgrass rhizosphere microbial communities from Kellogg Biological Station, Michigan, USA - S3-5 metaG | ecosystem: Host-associated > Plants > Roots > Rhizosphere > Soil | place: USA: Michigan...
ATCATCAAGCACGCCAACCCGTGCGGCATCGCGGTCGCGGCGCCCGGGGCAGCCGACCCCATCGCCGACGCCCATCGCCGTGCGCATGAGTGCGACCCGGTGTCGGCGTTCGGCGGCGTGATCGCCGCGAACCGCACCGTGACGCTCGGCATGGCCGAGACGGTGTCGGGCATCTTCACCGAGGTGCTCGTGGCGCCGGCGTTCGAGGCCGAGGCCGTCGAGCTGCTCACGCAGAAGAAGAACATCCGCCTGCTCACGCTGCCCGAGGACTTCTCGCCCACCGCGGTCGAGCTCCGTCAGGTCTCGGGCGGGATGCTGCTGCAGCAGGCCGACCGCCGGTTCGCGTCCTCGGCGGAGTGGACGCTCGCCGCCGGCGACCCCGCCGACGAGGAGACCCTCGCCGACCTCGACTTCGCCTGGCGCGCATGCCGGGCCGTCAAGTCGAACGCGATCCTGCTCGCCTCGGGAGGCGCGTCGGTCGGCGTCGGCATGGGACAGGTCAACCGCGTCGACTCGTGCAAGCTCGCGGTCGAGCGCGCCGGCGACCGGGCCTCGGGGTCCGTCGCGGCATCCGACGCCTTCTTCCCGTTCGCCGACGGGCTCCAGATCCTCATCGACGGCGGCGTGCGCGCGGTCGTGCAGCCCGGCGGATCGGTGCGCGACGAGGAGGTCGTCGCGGCAGCGAACGCGGCCGGCATCACCATGTACTTCACGGGCGAGCGGCACTTCTTCCACTGAGCGCGCGGTCGGACGCGGCATCCGCTCACCGGCGGTACCCTTGAGGTGTGGCGCTCAGAAGGCGCCCGCACGGTTCCGCCCACGAAGCGGATGGACAAGGAGACCGATCGATGACGATCACCCACGCCCCGGCCACCCCTGCAGCCGAGGTCAGCGCAGCACTTCCCACTGAGGCCCCCGAGCACGAGCGCGTGCTCATCACGCGCGGCCCCCGCTCCGGCCTCACCATCATCGTCGCCGTGCACTCCACGCGCCTCGGCCAGGCCCTCGGCGGTGCGCGCCTCTGGCGCTACGGCCACTGGACCGACGCGCTCGCCGACGCCCTGCGCCTCTCGCAGGCCATGACCATGAAGAACGCCGCGGCCGGCCTCTCGCGTGGCGGCGGCAAGTCCGTCGTGTGCATCCCCTCGGGCGTCACGCTCGACGAGCCGACCACCATCGCCGCGATGCTCGACCTCGGCGACGCCGTCGAGTCGCTCGGCGGCGCGTACATGACCGCAGAAGACGTCGGCACGAGCGCCGAGCTCATGGCCGTCGTCGCCGAGCGCACCGCGCACGTCTGCGGCCTCCCGCCCGAGCAGGGCGGCGTCGGCGAGCCCGCCGACGCGACCGCCGCGGGCGTCTACGCCTCGATCGTCGCGACGCTCGGCCACGTGTTCGGCTCGGACGACGTCGCGGGTCGCCACTTCGTCGTCGCCGGCCTCGGCCAGGTCGGCGGGCGCCTCGCGCGCAGCCTCGCCGCCGCGGGCGCCCGACTGACGGTGACGGATGTCGCGGAGTCCAAGCGCGCGCTCGCCGAGGAGCTCGGCGCCACCTGGGTCGCTCCAGAGGAGGCGCACCTCGTCGAGGCCGACGTGTTCGTACCATGCGGCCTCGGCGGCGTGCTCACGCACGAGGTCGTCGACGCGCTCCGCGTGCGCGCGGTCGTCGGCGCCGCCAACAACCAGCTCGCCTCGCGTGACGTCGCCGCCCGCCTCACCGAGCGTCGCATCGTGTGGGCGCCCGACTTCGTCGCCAACGCCGGCGGCGTGATCTACCTCGACGTGGCCAGCGAGCCCGACGCCGACCAGGCCGCCCTGGACGCCCGGATCGCGGGCATCGGCGACACCGTGGCATCCGTGCTGAGGTCGGCCGAGGAGCACGGCACCACGACGCTCGCGGCCGCCGAGCGGCTCGCCCGCGGGCGCCTCGACGCCGCGCGCTGAGGGGCGGGCACCGGCCGATAGGCTCGGTGCCATGACGTCCCCCGCCGCCACGCCCCCGCCCGCCCCTGCCCGGTTCCGACCGGCGCCGAGCACGGGGCGGCGGGTGCTGGCGGTGCTCACGTCGTCCGCCGTGGTGGCGGTCTCGGCGCTGATCGTCGCCCTGTTCTCGTTCTTCGTCGGCAACGGCCAGGACCCGCGGATCTTCTCCCAGCTGTTCCCGCACTTCGCGCTCGTCGCACTCATCACGTGGCTGCTGCTCGCGATCGCGAACTCGCTCGGCGCGACGCGGGCGTGGTTCCTCGCGCTCATCACCGGCCTGACCTCGTCGTGCCTCGCGGCGCTGCTCGCCACCACCGTGACGGCGGCCGGCGCCGGCAACCCGCTCTCTGCCCAGCTCTACCTGTTCGTGGTCGGCTCGCTCGTGAGCCTCAACCTCGTGTTCGTGCTCGCGGCGACCGCGGCGGAGGTGTTCCTCGCGCCGAAGGTGCTGCGCGGCATCCTGCGGTACGCCCCGAACCGCGCCCCGCGTCGCATGGCGCTCGTGCGCATCCCCGCCTCGAACCTCGACGAGGGACAGCTCACGCACCGCGAGCGCGTTCCGGTCGACACGGAGCTCGCCGACGAGCAGTGGGACAACTACTGCGCGGCGCTGCTCGCCGAGGGCTGGGAGACGCTCGAGATCGACGCGGCGCCCGAGCTCGCCGACTCCGTGTTCGTCGAGGACACGGTCGTGCTCTTCGGCGACCTCGCCGTGATCACGAGCCCCGGCGCGGAGTCGCGCCGCCCCGAGATCGAGGCGGTCGAGCGCACCGTGCGCGCCATCCCGGGGCTCACCGTGCAGCGCATCGAGCTGCCCGGAACGCTCGACGGCGGCGACGTGCTGAAGGTCGACTCCACGGTGTACGTCGGCGCGTCGAGCCGCACGAACGCCGAGGGCATCCGGCAGCTGCGCAACCTCCTCACGCCGCACGGCTACTCCGTCGTCGCGGTGCCCGTCACGAGGGCGCTGCACCTGAAGAGCACGATGACCGCCCTGCCCGACGGCACGATCATCGGCGACCCCGACCTCGTCGACGTGCCGAGCCTGTTCCCGCGGTTCCTGCCGGTGGGCGAGCCCGAGGGCGTCGCCGTCGTCGAGCTGTCGCCCGAGTCGCTGCTCATGTCGTCGGCCGCGCCGAAGACCGCGGCGATGCTCGCCGAGCTCGGCTACCGCGTCGTGACGGTCGACATCAGCGAGTTCGAGAAGCTCGAGGGCTGCGTCACCTGCCTGTCGGTCCGGGTCCGGTAGGAGACCCGATCAGGCGATCGACGGCGTCTTCACGCGTCCGTCGTGGAGCTCCAGCACGCGGTCGGCGCGGCGCACGAGCGCCGCATCGTGCGTCGTGACCACTGCGGCCACGCCGCGTGCGTGCACGAGCTCGCCGATGAGGTCCATCACGGTCGCCGCCGTGCCGCTGTCGAGCTGGCCGGTCGGCTCATCGGCGAGCAGCAGCTGCGGACGGGCGGCCAGCGCTCGCGCGATGCCGACGCGCTGCTGCTGTCCGCCCGAGAGCTCGTAGGGGCGCTGGGCCGCGTGCCCGCCGAGGCCGACGAGCCCGAGCGCCTCGGCGACGCGCGCGTCGCGCTCGGGCGGGGGCATCCGCTGGAGCCGCAGGGGCACCTCGACGTTCTCGGCCGCCGACAGCACCGGGATGAGCCCGAACGACTGGAAGACGTAGCCGAGCCGGTCGCGGCGCACGGCGGCGAGCTCGTCCTCGCCGAGCGCGGACAGCTCGTCGTCGCCGAGGAGGACGCGACCCGCGGTCGGCCGGTCCAGGCCGCCGAGCAGGTTCAGGAGCGTGGTCTTGCCCGCGCCCGACGGGCCGGTCACGACGAGGAGCTCGCCGGGCCGCACTTCGAGCGAGACGTCCTGGACGGCGTGCACCGCCTCGCCGGCCGTCTCGAAGACGCGGCTCACCGCCTCGGCGCGCAGGGTGCTCATCGGTCCTCCTCGGGTGCGGCGCCGGCCACGGCGTCGGTGGGGGCGTCGGATGCCGGGGCGGCGTGGCGCCCGCGGTGCGATGGGGAGTCAGCAGGCCCGGATGCCGCGGACGGCTTGCCGGCCGCGGGCGTGCGTCGCGGCGGGGCATCCGCCCCCTCGTGGCCCGGCCACACGCCCACGTGATCGGGTTCGAGGGCGAGCCGCACGCGATCGCGGAGCGCGAGGTTCTGCACGAACTCGTGGGGGAGCTGCAGGCGGCCGACCCGGTCGAGCACCGCGAACTCCTCGGCGACGTGCTCTTCGGCGCCGTGCTCGTCGACGCGAGTGGAGCGGAGCACCTCGGTCGACGTGCGCCCGTCGCGGATCTGCACCGTGCGGCGGACGTGCCCCGACACGGTCGGGTCGTGGGTCACGATGAGCGTCGTCACGCCGAGCTCCTCGTTGACGCCGCGCATCGCCTCGAGCACCGACGCCGACGTGGCCTCGTCGAGCTCGCCGGTCGGCTCGTCGGCGAGCAGCACGAGGGGGGCGTTCGCGAGGGCGACCGCGATCGCCACGCGCTGCTGCTGCCCGCCCGAGAGCTCGGCCGGGCGTCGATCGCGCGCCTCGCCCACGCCGGTCAGCTCGAGCAGTTCATCGACCCGCCGCGCGCGCTCGGCGCCACGAAGCGTGCGGGCGACGTTCATCGCGAGGGCGACGTTCTCGCCCGACGTGAGGTAGGGCAGGAGGTTGCGCGAGGTCTGCTGCCACACGAATCCGACCGTGCGCCGCTGGTAGGCCACGCGTTCGCGCGATCCCATGGTGAGCAGGTCGTGGCCCGAGACCCGGGCGACACCGGCCGTGGCGGTGTCGAGCCCCGAGAGGATCGTGAGCAGCGTCGACTTGCCGGAGCCCGAGGCGCCGACGACGGCGACCATCTCGCCCGGGTCGACGCGGAGGTTCAGCCCCTGCAGGGCCTGCACCTCGACGCCGTCGGCGGTGAAGATCCGCACGAGGTCGGTGCACCGGATGTGCGGTTCCTTCGTCGTCTCGGCCACGCCGATCATCCTTCCTCCTCCTTGCGCATCGCGCGAGCCGCGTTGACGCGGCTCCCGATGCGCGCCGCGGCCCATGCCGCCGCGACCGACACGAGCACCGATCCGGCGAGCACCGCCGTGATGAGCCACGGGTCGTACGCGATGGCGGGCTGCGCATCGCCGCCCGTGAACGCACGCAGGTCGACGCCCTGCAGCACGACGACGGGCAGTACGACGCCGAGCGCGGCGCCCACGACGACGGCCACGACGGCCACGGGGCCGACCTCCCAGGCCACGAGGGCCTGCTCGCCGCGGCGACCGAGGCCGAGCGTCGCGAGCAGCGGCAGGAGCCGTTCGCGCGCCGGGCGTCCGACCACGAGCGTGAGCACGATCGCGAGCGCCGTGAGCAGGCTCGCGAGCACGATCGCGGCGACGAGCCCGACCACGAGGCCCTGCGCGGTGGCGCGGCCCGACAGCTCGTCGGCGAGGTCGTCGGGCGTGACCACGGTCGTGCCCTCGCCGGCGATGGACGCGAGGGCGGTCGTGACCGCGTGGGCGTCGGCGCCGGGCTCGAAGCGCACGAGCACCGTGCGCGGCACGAGCGTGTCGGTGAACGGCTCGGCGTTCGCCTTGTCCATGAGCACCCAGTTGGCGCGGGGGGAGTACGCCGTCCGGCCGTCGGCCACCCCGAGCACGCGGAACGCCTCGCCGTCGAGCTGCGCGGTGTCGGCCTGCTCGACGAGCCCGTCGACGATCCCCGAGAGGAGCACCGGCACGCCATCGTCGTCGGGCGCATCGCCGAGCGCCGCGGGCAGCGAGGTGGCATCGGCGCGGCCGGCCTGCACCGCGCGCATCTCGGCTGCGTCCACGACGATGAGCGTCGTCGAGCGCTGGCGGCCGTCGAGGGACAGGTCGGCACCGCGCGTCGAGTACACGGGCGCGATCGCGTCGACCCCGGGCACGGCGCGGAACTCGTCGAGCTGCTCGAGGGTCAGGGGCATGCCCGACACCGCGGCATCCGCCCCGACCTGCTGGGCCGCGGCGCGATCGACGCCGGACTGCACCGTGCCGAGCAGGACGGCCGAGAACACGGCGACCGAGACGCCGACGACCACCGCGAGCACGGGCACGAGGCCCGCGCTCGGGTCGCGCAGCGCCCGCGCCGAGCCGAGGAACGGCACCAGGCCCGATCGGGCCGCCGTGGCGCGCAGGAGCCGGGCGAGCGGGATCGGGTAGAGGCGGAGCACGACGATGCACGCCACCAGCGCGAGCAGGAGCGGCACCGCCGCGAGGAGCGGATCCACGCCGGTCTCGGCGGCGGACGTCGCCAGCCCGCGCCGCAGGAGCAGCACCACGGCCGCCGCGGCGAGCAGCACGACGACGAGTTCGACGATCCACCGGAGCCGGCTGCCGCGGGCCCCGCCGAGGTCGGCGCGGGCGCGACGCAGCGGGCTGAGCGCGGGGGCCGACGCGACGAGCAGGATCGCCGGGGTCAGCGCGAACGCGGCGACGAGCAGCCAACCGCCCGGCCCGGCATCGGCGGCGACGACCAGGGTGCCGACGATGCCGCCGAGCACGGCAGCGGGCACGCCGATCACGAGTCCTTCGAGGCCGAGGATGCCGCGGAGCTGGCCGGTCGAGGCGCCGCGCGCCGCGGCGAGCTCGAGTCCGGTGCGTCGCCGCTCGAAGACGACCCGGCCGCCGAGCACGAGCACGGCGATCATGACGCCGATCGGGCCCGACGCGATCGTCGCCAGCACGGCATCGCTCGCGGCCGCCGCGGCAGCCGCCTCGCCGAGCGCGTCGCCGAGCCCGCTGAGGAACCCCACATCGCCGACGATCGGGACGAAGCCGTCGAACTCGCCCGATCCGAGGCGGTGCACGGCGCTCGAGAACTCGCCGAGCTGCCCGCGCAGCTCCGCGGTCTCACCGGCGACGACCCGGTCGGGCTCGATGGGGATCCACGCCTGCATGATCGTCGGGAGGCTGACCTCCGCGAGGGCGGGCCACGATCCGGGGTCGACGAAGACGACGCCCGTGATGACCGGCGGCGCGAGCCCGTTGTCGACGACCGACGGCGTCAGCGCGCTCGTGAGGTGGGTCCAGATGCCGGCGTCGGGGTCGACCGCTGCGGCGGTGCCGATGAGCCGGATGGGCTGGTCGAGTGCGCCCTGGCCGAAGTACCGCACCTCCCCGAGCTTCCACTCCATGCGGTCGGCGACGGCGTCGATGAGCACCACGTCGAGCGGCGTCACGCCGTCGAGGCTGCCCTCGACGGGCGCGGGCCACTCACCCGACGTCAGCTCCACGTGCTCGCGAAGCCGCGGGTCGAAGCCGGGCATCACGCGGTAGACCGGGGAGCTCGGGCTCGCGCCCGGCACCCGCGCCTGCACCGGCCCCATGGTCAGCGCGGCGAGCGGCTCGCCCGTGACGCCCCGGAGCGGTTGGGGCAGGTCGTCGCGGATGCCGAGGAGGAGCTCCTCCTGGCGACCCCACTCCGCGTCGACGTCGTCGGCGAGCGACGTGCCGCCCGTCGAGGGGCCGGCGTCGGGGTGCGCGCGCGTCTCCATGGTGAGGTCGAGCTCGTTCGCCGGGAACTGGGCGAGGTGCTCGGCCAGCGCGGCGTCGTGCAGCGCGGCCACGGCTCGGGGGACCACGGTCGCGAGGAACGCCCCCACGAGCACGAGCACGGCCAGCGCGATGGATGCGCCGGGGCCGGCGAGGAACTGCCGGCGCAGCAGTCCGAGGACCGACAGGTGCGAACGGTGCCCGCTCATCGCTCCTCCTCCCGCAGGCCGGGCCGTGCAGCCACGCGACGCACGGATGCCGCGGCGCCCGCGCCGATCGCCGCGGCGAGGCCGAGGAAGGCGACGAGCACGACGGCCCAGGGCAGCCAGTCGACGTGGGCCGCGACGGGGAGTGCGGCCGGCGCTCCGGCGACGGACGCGCGTGCAAGCTCGCGGGCGGTCACGAACGCCGTGACGGCGCCGACGAGGACGCCCACCGCGCTCGCGGCGAGGACGGCGGCGGCGAGCTCGGCGAAGCGCGAGCGAGCCTGGAGCCCGGCGGGAACGCCCACCACGCGCAGTACGACGACCTCGCCGAAGCGGGCGCGGGCGAGCGCGGCGACCAGGGCGACGACGGCGACCAGGGCGAACAGCAGCGCGCCGACGGCGCCGACCCAGAGCGCGGCGAGGGCGGTCGCGATGAACGCCGAGGAGGAGGCATCCGCCGCCGTGCGCGTGGTGAGCGCCGCCGTGCGGTCGCGCTCGATCGTCGCGGCGACCCGGTCGGGCTCCGCCGTCGCGAGCCAGCGCTCGGAGAAGGCGGGCACGCCCGCGTCGGCGTCGAACGCGGCTCGGCTCAGCGCGCCGAGGTCGGCGAGGATGCCGGCGTCGCCCACGCCGGGGACGGTGTCGACGACCCCGGCGACCACGGCGTCGACGTCGGCGCCGCCGGTGAGCAGGCGGAACGCGAGCGGGTCGCCGGGCCCGGCGTGGATCTCGTCGGCGAGGGCCGCGCCGAGCAGCACGGGAACGGGGTCGGTCGGGTCGGTCGTGGTCGGGATCCGCCCGCTCGGGCGGGTCGACGAGAGCTCGAGCGTGCCGTCCACCGCGAGGCCGCCCACGTCGGCGCAGCCGCCGTCGGTTGCGACGTCGTCGACCGCCACGGTCACGTCGTCGGCATCCTGCGCGCCCGAGAGCGACGCGGCGAAGCCGAGCAGGCGCAGGCCCGACGCATCGGGCAGCTGCGCCTCGGCCGTGCCGCCGCCGCCGGCGACCGCGAACTCCCCGGCCGGCAGGCGGCTCGCCGCGCCGTCGGCGCCGAGGACCCACGCCGACACGGCCACCGAGCCGGGCGTGCCGGCGGGCGCGTCGATGCGGACGCGGGCGGTCACGGCCTCGGCCTCATCGGGAAGCGCGGGTGCGGCGGCCTCGCCCGAGGCGACGAGCTCTCCCACGGCGTCACCGCCACCGCGGCCGGCGACGTCGCCGCCGTCATGCTGCCTGGCCTGCGCCGACCACGCCCCGACCGGCAGCGCCACGATCGTCGTGGGCTCCGAGCCGATCCGCGCCTCGCCACGTGCGACCGGCAGGCTCGCCGTGACGCCCTCGACCTCGGCGAACGGGTCGACGAGCGCGAGCGGATCGTCGTCGCGCACCACGTCGCGCCCCGCGAGGACCACGCGCACGTCGCCCCCGGTCTCCACGGCCGATGCCGCCCGGTCGAACGCCTGCCAGCTCCCGGCGAACACCGCGGCGAGCGTGATCCCCGCGACGCCGAGCATCGCGACGAGCGACGCCGAGGAGTACGACGCCGCACGGCGGGCCAGCTGCCGCATGGGCAGCGCCGGTACGAGGCCCGTCGGACGCGCGCCGACGCGCTCGAGCAGCACCCCGATCGGACGCGTGAGCAGCTGCGCGGCGAGGCAGAGGGCGACGAGCACGAGCACGGGCGCGAGTACGGCCAGCGGGTCGACCTCGACCGTGCCCGCCGCGCTCCGCACGAGCGGCGAGCCGTACAGGCGGAACTGCCACAACGACACCGCGGCGGCGACCGCGAGGAGCACGGCGCCGCCGAGGGCGGCGAGGCGCGGCGTCCGCCCGACCTCGTCGCCCGAGCCGCGCACCACGGGGCGGGTCGCGTCGCGCCAGGCCCGCCCGGCGGCGAGCAGCACGGCACCTGCGAGCGCCACGGATGCCGCGACGAGCGCGAGCGGCCACGCGCGGGCCTCACCGTGGCGGAGGAACCCGAGCACGACCTCGGCCGCGACCGCGCCGACGGCCGCCGCGGGGATGCCGACCGCGAGCACCTCGAGCGCCGTGTCGCGTGCGAGCCGACCCGCGGAGGCGCCGCGGGCGCGCAGCAGCACCGTCTCGCCCCGGCGCGACGACGCGAGCAGCGCAGCGAGCCGGTCGAGCGCGGCGAACCCGGCGAACGCGAGCAGGAGCAGGGGGAGCGGGGCGATCGCGCGCACGGCGCCCAGCCCGGCGAGCACGCGGTCGAGGGTGGCGCCGAGTCCGCCGAGCGCGACGAGACCGTCGGTGCCGATCGCCTCCTCCGCGCGGAGCGCCGGCTCCACGTCGGGCAGCGACGAGCGAAGCGCGGCCGCGGCTTCGGGGGTCAGGTCGCCCGCGTCGACGGTGGCCGTCCAGCGGACGATCGTGGCGGCGGGGAGGTCGTCCATCGCGTGGTCGCCCACGAGGAAGGGGCCGTCGCCGCCCTCGACCGCGCCGGTCGCGACGACCGGCTCACCGAACCAGGCGGGGTCGGTGGGGTCGACCGGCGACCAGGTGCCGACGACGAGCAGTCGCCGCGGACCGTCGCCGTCCTCCAGCACGACGACGTCGCCGACGCCGAGGCCGAGCGCGTCGGCGGCGGCCGCATGCAGCGTCGTCGGCTCGGCGTCCGCGGCGGCGGCGGCGGACACCGCCTCGTCGGCGTCGGGCCACGATCCGCTCGCGAGTTCCGCCCGGTCGGGCACGCCCGCATCGGCGAGCAGCACGGCGCCGAACGCGGTGCCGTCCTCGGTGACGGCGTCGACGGGCGCGGTCTCGACCGTGCGGGTCCACGCGGCGCCGTGCGGCACGATCATGCGGTCGAGCACGGATGCCGCGGCATCCGCCTGCGCGCCGGCGTCGCGTGCGAGGCGGATCTGCCAGCGTGCGGCGGCGTCGGTGCCGGTGGTCGAGGCGAGCTCGGCGCGCAGGCCCGAGGTCGAGGCGCCCGCGAGCGCGTCGGCGACGCCCGCGCCCAGGCCGGCGAGGAGGAGCACCACGGCCGCGATCGACCCGAGCACGCCCGCGCGCGCGGCGGCGCGCGCGAACGCGATGCGCAATGCTCCCACGGGGTCTCCTCGTGACGTCGGTCCGGTCGCGCGAGGGCGTGGTGTAGGGCACCGCCTCGCACGTCGACGAGTTCGCACAGCGTACCCTGCAGATCGGTCTTGCATGCGACGGCCCGATCCCCATAGGCTGTAGGGCTGGCCTGCGCGAGAGATCGCCGGCCGCGAGGTTCGGGACGACGACGCAGGAGGACACCATGACGACAGACAGCTACGCCCGCACGGTCGCGGTCGGCGGCGCTGCCCGTCCGGCGTTCCTCGTGCACGAGGGCATCTCCGGGTAGCACCCACCCCAGCCCCGCAGGCCACGCCTGCACGATGCGCGGCATCCCGCCCGCGCCCTGACGCGCCCACCTCGCGTGTCGCTCGATCCAGCACGCCGCTCGGCGTCCCACGAGGACCCCCAGCTGCGCCTTCCGGAAGGAACCGGCTTGTCAGCCACCCCGCTCCACCAGGACCCCTCCGCCGCACGCGTCGGCACCGTTCGTGCGCTCTCCCGGCTGCGCACGTACATCGGTCCGGCCATGGTCGCGATCGTCGCCAGCATGGCGGCCTACCTCGTCGCGCAGCTCATCGCGCTCGCCATCCCGCAGGTGCTCGAGACGATCGTCGACGGCCCGCTGGCCGACGGCGACCGTGCGGCGGTCGTGCCGCTGTCGCTGCTCGTGCTCGCGCTCGGGGTGGGCGAGGCGGCGATGTTCGCGCTGCGCCGGTGGCTCGTGCTCACGCCGACCACGCGGGTCGAGGCGCGCATGCGCAACGCGCTCTACGCCAAGCTGCAGGACCTGCCCGTGAGCTTCCACGACCGCTGGCCGAGCGGGCAGCTGCTCTCGCGCGCCGTGAGCGACCTGGGGCTCATCCGCCGCTGGCTCGCCTTCGGCCTCGTGCTGCTCGTCGGCAACCTGCTCGTGCTCATCGTCGGCGCGGTCGTGCTCATCTCGATGAACTGGGTGCTCGGGCTCGTCATCCTGGCCTGCTCGGTGCCGCTGTGGATCGTGGGCTACCGCTTTGAGGGCCGCTACTCCGAGGTGTCCCGGCGCAGCCAGGACCAGTCGGGCGACCTCGCGACGGCGGTCGAGGAGTCGGTGCACGGCATCCGCGTCCTGAAGGCGTTCGGACGCGGCAAGCACGCGCTGTCGTCGTTCCGCGCACAGGCCGAGCAGCTCCGCTCGACCGAGATCGAGAAGGCGCGCCTCGACGCGAACATCTGGGTCTGGATCCTCATCGTGCCGACGGTCGCGCTCGCGATCTGCCTCGTGCTCGGGGTCTGGCTCGCGTCGCAGGGCGAGCTCACGATGGGCCAGCTCGTCGCGTTCTTCGCGACGGCGGCGGTGCTCGCCTGGCCGATCGAGTCGATCGGGTTCCTGCTCGCGTTCTCGCTCGACGCGCGCACGGCGACCGACCGGTTCTTCGACATCATGGACAGCCGCAACGACGTGACCGACCCCGAGCGGCCGGTCTCGGTCGAGCGCGCGCGCGGCGAGCTCGCGTTCGACGACGTGCACTTCCGCTACCAGGACTCGCCCGACCGCTTCGGCGACCTGCTCGACGGCGTCGACCTCGTGCTGCAGCCCGGCGAGACCATGGCGCTCGTGGGGCTCACGGGCAGCGGCAAGACGACGATGACGGCGCTCACCACGCGCCTCTACGACGTCACGTCGGGCTCGGTGATGCTCGACGGCGTCGACGTGCGCGCGCTCACCCGCGAGGAGCTCCGCCGGCACGTCGCGATGGCGTTCGAGGACGCGACGCTGTTCTCGGCCTCGGTGCGCGAGAACGTGCTGCTCGGCCGCCCCGAGCTCGCCGGCGACGATCCCGCCACCCGTGCCGAGGCCCAGCGCGTGCTCGAGGAGGCCCTGCGCATCGCGCAGGCCGGCTTCGCGTACGACCTGCCCGACGGCGTGGAGACGAAGGTCGGCGAGGAGGGCATGAGCCTCTCGGGCGGCCAGCGCCAGCGCCTGGCGCTCGCACGCGCGGTCGCGGCCAAGCCGTCGGTGCTGGTGCTCGACGACCCGCTCTCGGCGCTCGACGTCACGACCGAGGCGAAGGTCGAGGCGGAGCTGCGCACCGTGCTGGCCGACACGACCGCGCTCATCGTCGCGCAC
>Ga0157380_10002286_pt1 | contig 12887 bp, 9 predicted proteins | sample S35metaG_FD_119757 | JGI IMG/M metagenome (GOLD analysis project Ga0157380, IMG submission 119757) | Switchgrass rhizosphere microbial communities from Kellogg Biological Station, Michigan, USA - S3-5 metaG | ecosystem: Host-associated > Plants > Roots > Rhizosphere > Soil | place: USA: Michigan...
ATTCCGCGAGGCGATCGCGAAGGTAAAGGCGCTTTCGGTCCAGCCTGATTTCATCATTCACACTGGGGACGTCTCACAGTTATCGCGCGACGAGGAGTTCGACGATGCCGAACAGATGTTGAAGGCGGCGGGTCTTCCGGTGTTTTTCGTCCCCGGCGAGCATGACATGCTCGACCCCGATGGCGGCAAGGCCTTCCTCAATCGCTTCGGTAAGGGATCGAAGGGCGCGGGCTGGTATAGTTTCGACCATAATGGCGTCCACTTCGTCGCGATGGTCAATGTTGCCGACCTGAAGCCCGGTGGCATGGGAAATCTCGGCGCCGAGCAACTCAAATGGCTGAAGGCCGATCTGGCAGGTCATTCGTCGTCGACACCAATCGTTGTCTTCGCGCACATTCCGCTGTGGACGGTCTACGCCGAATGGGGCTGGGGCACGGATGACGCAGAACAGGCTCTGAAGCTGCTCGCTCGCTTCGGATCGGTCACCGTCCTTAACGGACACATTCATCAGATCACCCAAAAGGTCGAAGGTCGCATTGCCTTCCACACGGCCCGCTCGACTGCATTTCCGCAACCGGCTCCCGGCACGGCGCCGTCGCCAGGGCCGCTGAGGGTCCCGGCCGATCAGCTTCACGAAATGCTCGGGATCACCGACGCGATCTTCGTGCGCGGCCACGACCGGATTGCGCTGATCGACTCCACCCTCGCTGCTTAACGCAAAGGATATTCGATGACCCGCCCATTCCGGATACTCTCGTTTCAAGCCGCGGTGCTCGCCGCCGCAGGCCTGATGATGTCCACGGTTTCAGTGATGACCAGGGCGGTTCCCGCGCCCGCTTCTGCCGCCGTGCAAATCGGCAATTTCACGTTCAAGAACCCGGTCGTTACGGTGAAGCTGGGCACGACGGTCACGTGGACCAACGGAGACGACATCCCTCACACGATCGTGTCAAAGGATGGAGTGTTCAGGTCGAAGGTCCTCGATACCGGCGACCGTTTCACTTTCACTTTCGCCAAGGTCGGTCAATTCGGCTATTTCTGTTCACTGCACCCGCACATGACGGGCACCATCGTCGTCAAAGCGTGAGGCAAGGGAACTGGTCGTGAGACCGTGAAGATGCACAGCCCCCTGTTCTTCAGAGCACGCTCCCGGACAAGCGACGGTTCGGCGCCGGATGTCCTCCGACCCGACGCCGACCACGCAGACAGATTTAGGCGGCTCATTCTGCCGCACCTGGACGGGGCCTATAATCTCGCATGTTATCTGACGCGAGACCCGGTGCTCAGCCAGGATGTCGTGCAGGATTCGTTCCTGCGCGCCTTCCGTGCCTTCGCCCAGTTCCGCGGCGGATCGGCGCGGGCATGGCTGTTCACGATCGTCCGCAATTGCTGCCGGACGGCGCAATCTGGTCAAAGCGGTATGCTCAGCCTCGTCATCCACGAGAGCAGCTTGGGCGACGACGTAGCGGCAGCGCTCAACGAGCAGGCTGACCCGTCACCCACGCCTGAGGAGGAAGTCATTCGCAAGACCGAGATCAACCGGTTGCGCGTAGCAATCGAGGCAATGCCGGAGCCGTTTCGCGAAGCTATTGTCCTGCGTGACCTCGAGGATTTGTCTTATGCGGAGATTGCCGAAGTTACAGGGGTTCCGATCGGAACGGTCATGTCGCGCCTGTCGCGGGGACGGTCCATCCTTGCCAAAGAGCTTTTGCCGCCCGCACGGGACGGAGGCGAAGCATTAAGGAGCATGAAGTAATGCCCGCCTGTACTGATCAGCAACTGCTGCTGGGCGGCCTAATCGATGGTGAACTCGATGCCGCCAATACGGCGCTGGTCGAGGCTCATGTCGCACGGTGCGAGAGTTGCCGCGAAGAGCTCGAACGGATGCAGGCGGTTCGCATTCTGCTCCGTACCGACGGAGTTCGCCAGTCGGCGCCGGACGCGTTGAAGCAGCGCATTGCGGATGCGGCCGAGCTCTCGCCGATGAGCAGCGATCGACACATCCTTCCGGGATGGCTTGCTTCGGGCCTTGCAGTAGCGCTGGCGGCTTCGCTGGCGATGGTGCTATTCGTACCGGTGTCCGATCAGTCGGGGATCGACCAGCAGCTCGTTTCCAGCCATGTCCGTTCGCTACAGCCGGGTCACTTGACGGACGTGCAGACGACGAACCAGCACATTGTAAAGCCCTGGTTCAACGGCAAAATCGATTTCGCTCCGCCTGTCCCGGAACTCGCGAACCAAGGATTTCCGCTTGCGGGCGGCCGGCTCGATTCCATTGATGGACGGACGGTTGCCGCGATCGTCTATCATCGCAGACTCCACACGGTGAACCTGTTCGTCTGGCCGTCGAAGCCCGCGAGCGAGCGAGCCTCGGTCGAAGACGGCTTTGAACTGGTCGAATGGAGCGATGGCGGCCTGAGGTTTGCGGCCGTGTCTGACATTCCCCCACAGGAATTGCAGCAATTCGAGCGAGCCTTCCGAGCGCAAGTCGCCGCAAGCCAGCGTTAAGCACTGAACGAAAGGCCAATGTCCGCAATGGGTGGACAGCGGACATTAGGAGTCGCTCAATTTTGAACAGTAGTCGTATGGGCGTTTGCGCGATCGCCTAGTGCACCATTGCTGTTGTACGAGCCAATATCGCCGATTTGCATGAGGTCATTCGGGAGCCCGCGCAAAAGTCCGGCCAGAGCCCCGTCGCCATCCAGAATTGGGCAAGGCCATAGCGTTTGGCCAAGTCGAAGAACCTCGGATCGCGACGCATGGACTCGGTTTGTGGCATGAATAAATAGTCGATTATGCCCGTCGTGGGATAACCAGGCTGCACGACGTTTGCGAAGCGGAAGGCGGTATCGGTATCACCGGCAGCCGCGCTCCACAGAATGACGAAGGGAGCCAGAGAGGCATCAGTTGGCAGCCTTGCGCCGATCCGGTGCACCCTTTCGCGATCTGCAGCATTGCCAGTTGCGATGAACGACTCGGCACTGTTGCGAAGCTCCTCCAGTTCGCGATTGTCGGCTGGCGAGTCCAATTTCTTCGCTTCTCGAACTTGGCGGGCATCCATCAAACACCAGCGCAGCGCCCATTTGCTGGCATCGTCGGCGGGTGAATTGGCCAGGCGCCGCTTGAGCTCGGCAATTGGGTTGGCGGTCTGGCCTGCGGCGCAGGCCATGCGGGCACCAAACGGCTTCCAATCAATTTGCAAGTCAGCGGCGGCTGCCCGCTGACCGTAAATCGCGGCCTCTCGCATACGTCCGGTCTCCGTAAGCAGCATTGCCAGGAATCCGTTACTATGGGGCCATCTCGGATCCACCGACACGGCCTTGCGGAGCAAGGATTCGCGACGAGCCCAATCCGTGGGCCGCAGCAGCATTTCCTGAGCGACATAAGCGTCAGCCGCATTTGGATCGAGCTTCAATGTCTGGCGGGCAATGCGGGCGGATTCGGCCCGGATAGGTGCTGCTTGTTCGGCCGGAAGCAGCGGAGCAAGATACGCAGCGAACTTGGCAAAGTCCGACTGGGCCGGCACGAATGTCGGCGCCTTGGCGATAATCAGGCGCAGGTCGTCGAATAGCTCGAAAGTCGATTTCAAGTCCGTCGCGTCGTCATGGTTGACGAACAGGTCGCAGGCACGAAGGTATCGTGACAAGAGCCCGGTGTCTGTCAGCCCACCCGGACCCAGGCCCCGATATGCACAACTAGTGACGCCCGCGATGCTTCGCGACACGGATGAAGTGAACATGGCAATATCGCCGGGCGTCCCGCTTGCCTCGAAGCTCCAAAGGCTTTCGTGGCGAACAAGATCATCGAAATGCAGTCGGGCATGCAGCGTGTCGCCCGAGCGTTCGACAGTTCCGCTGATCGTATAACCGATGCCAAGGGACGATAGTCTTGAATCGGATCCGCCTGTCAATTGCTGGCTGTCGAGCCTACTGACAGTCGGAATGTGGCCGTCATTAAGTGCCGTTGCGATTTGATCGGTGAGACTATCGGCCACTGAGGCGTCAGCATCCAATCCCTTGATCGGCAAGACAGCCACGCGAGACCGGGGTTCCGACGTGGCGAGGCGCGTCCAGGCCCATCCCGCGAGCAGAATGGCCAGAGCCGCCAACAGTCCTCCGCCGGTGATCAGGCCGCGCCGGTCCCAACCACCCCTTCCGGCATGATTGACCGACGGACGTTGCGCGCCGACCATGATCGCTCGCACTGTCCTCAATACCGCACGAAGACGCAGGTCGGACCGGTCGCCGCTCCAACCTCTGAGCGAAATAGCCTGTATTTCTCCGAAGCCTAGCGGCGGCTCGACCTGGTCGATTCGGACCGGGAGATAAATGTGCCGGCGTTGCGCGCGCGACGCTTCATCCCGAACGAAATCACCGTGCTCGCCCACCGATCGTTTGCTCCACACGACGATAACGCATTTGGCCTTTTCAAGCTGACGTTGGATCGTGTCTCGCCATTCCTCGCCGCCGCTGATGTGCACGTCCCACCAAACCGACAGGCCGTCAGCCTCGATTGCCTCAACCAGCGGCGCAACCCGCTTGCGATCCTCCGCCTTGTAAGAGACGAATACGTCGGCCATGCGGGCGACCCTCCATCAGCCAACTTACCTTAATTTCTTATTCGGTGAAGCCTCGCTGACCTTAACTCGCTAGCTCGGCAGACCGCCCGTTAGTGTCCGCAATGGGTGGAAAGCGGCCATTACGCTTCGGTGAATGGCGGAATCGGATTCCGAGGAATCCGACCCCGCCTTTAGGAACGGGGAATTGCCAGCGCCCGGAAATTGGTATTCAGAACTCGCAGCTGACACAGAGGCGTAGCGCCGTGTCCTTGTGACCGGCGTGCGATAGACCAACATCGAGCGCGGCGGCCGAATTAATGCGATATTTGAACGAACCGCCAATCGCATATTCCCCGCGATAGGCGGCCCCGTGCAGCGAATAGCTTATCCCACGATCGCGCGAAGGCATCGGTGCTTCGGACATTGCCACCGCGGCAGCTGTTCCGCGCTGAGCTTCCTTGCGATCACGGCGCTGCGAATCGAACAGGTTGTCGACGTCGACCTGCAAGGCTCCGATAGCTGCCGCCTGACCAGTCACCAGCGATGAGATAGCATTGAGCTGGCTGACATTGACCGCATCAGTCGCCGCGGTCCCGGCTGCGACGTTCACAATGCGGCGCTCTGCGCCCGTCGCACCGACCGACACAGTATTTGCCTGGTTGGCCACGGAGTTTGCGCCAATCGCAACACTGTTCGTCGCCGTGGCATCCGCATTGTAGCCAACCGCAGTGCTGTCGGTTGCGGTCGCGTCCGTTTGTGGGCCGAGAGCGGTTGCGTGCGAAGCCATCGCATTCGCGTCGAGGCCCAATGCAGTCGCGAAGCCGCTGTTCGCTGTGGCATCGACGCCGATTGCGATCGAACCCACGCCTATCGCCTGTGCGTTTTGACCGACCGCCGTCGCCGACAGGGCCGTTGACTGGGCCGACGCTCCGACGGCGGTACCGTTCTCGCCGGAGACCAGCGTGTGGGTTCCAACGGCGGTGCCGTTATCAACTGTATCATAGAGCACGGCGCCAGGAACAGTAACCAGGTCAGGCACGCCCACAACGGCCTGATCGCCGATGGCAACGCTACCGAGCCCGATTGCAGCAGAATAGGTGCCCAAAGCCGTTTGTGAGAAAATGGACGGAAGCGGGAGGGAGAATCCCCCACCGAAGCCGCTCGCATCCGCGTGGAAGCCAACAGCGGTCGATCCATAGTTATCTCCCGCTGCCGACGCGCCCACCACAGTTGCGCCCTCTCCAAAAATGCTCACACCTTCACCGACAGCGGTTTGGTTCGGCTGTTGAAAGAAACTGCCGATATCGCCGCAATACAGCTCACCCGGAAAGAGGGTCAGATCCGGGGCTATGGCCCCGTTCAAATCGCACGCGTGCTGGGCATGCGCGGGCTCGACCGGCAGGACTGCGCCGAGCGCGAGAACCGAAGTTGTCAGAATCGCAAGCCTTGTGAGAGTCATTGTGAGTCTCCCTGTTCGCGCCGATCACCATCGATCGACGTTAACGGAGCTCGACTCCCCCCCGCACGAACGGCGCGCACTCGCAGCCGCCTTCCGGCTCTGACGGAGAGCCGGGCACCGCTTGTCGACGTTATCGTAGGTTGATTAATCGAGCAATTAATGACCGCAATGGGTCGAAAGCGGACGTTCGGCCGTGCCGGTCGAATTGAGAGCGGAAAGCGTTTCAACTCGCTGGGATCCGTCCGACTTGAATGGCTTCTAAAAGTCAGCCCTGACACCCGCAAAGAAGAAGCGGCCGAGCGGATCATAGAGCTGCGGCCACGTATTGCCGTTGCAGCCCCCGGCGCATGCACCACTCGTAAAGCTCACGATGGGAGGCTGCTTATCGAAGATGTTGTTGACGCCCAGGCGAAGCTCATAATTCGAGCCGACGTTGAAAAGTCCCGATACATCGAAATAATTGTAGGCGGGCAGCTTCGCATCTCGGTCGCTGAAGGGGTCGTGCGGGGGATATTTGATCGCGGCAATGTCCGATCCTCCGATGTATCGCCAATGCAGCGACAGTGACGTGCCGCCGCTATTCCATGTTAGGCGCGCGATGTGCCTCCAGTGCGGCAGAGGTGTGCCGCATGGGTTCCCAAAGTAGCCGGCGCAGTTCAGGGGCGTCGAAATGCCGCCGACATCAACCACGTTCTTTTGGAGCCGGCTGCCGAGAAATTCCAGGTTCGCCGAGCCGACTCGCCCCAGCTTTCTCGAGTAGCTCACGCCGATATCGATTCCGCGGACGTGGAGCGATGCGATGTTCGCATTGCGGTTGTCGACGAAACCCTGGGGCGTGAGCCACAGCGAGCCGCTTGCGTCGCGATGGATTCGACTGCAAAAAACCGGATCGCCGGTTGCAAGGCAGTTTGCCATGAGTGTGCGCGGGCCGATTGCTGCGACAGCCCCTTTTACCTTGATATCGAACCAGTCGAAGGTCGCGTTGAAGCCAGGGAGGAACCGGGGCTCCAGCACAATGCCCAGCGTGCGGGTAGTGGCCGTCTCGGGCTCTAGAAGCGGATTACCGCCCACGTGCGCCTGATATCCGAACGAGTCCGACGGGATCGCGAGGACGTGCCCGTACTGCGCGGCCGTTACCCCGGTCCGCTCGCATTGCTCCAGTGTTGCCGAAGGGGTCGCACTGGCACATTGGTCCCTGTCGAACGTGGAAAGCACCGTCGGAGCGAACAGCTCGACGATATTGGGCGCGCGGACTGCGCGCTGGTGACTGGCGCGGAAGCGGATTCCGCGCAGCGGTACCAGATCCAGCGCAACCTTATAGCTGTTGGTCGAGAAGTGGTTCTCTGGGTTGCTGTACCACGATTGGCGATAGCCACCCTCGAGGGCGAAACTCTCGATGAATCGATGCTCGATCAGCGGGATGCGCACCTCGCCGAACAGCTCCTTCACCTGGAGCGAGCCGCTGTACGGAGTAGCAGGGTCCGATCCGGCGAGATCGCCGCTCTGATAGGCTTCGTCCGGCCGATAATCGATGAAGTCCTTGCGATACTCGGCGCCGAGGTTGATCGCAGGACCTTCCTCGGCCCACGGACTGCGCACTCCCCATTGATCGAGCTCTGCAGTGACGTTGACGTTCGCAATCCGCTCCCGCACCACACCGGAGCGCTGCGCACTCTGCGCGAGATAGCGCGTTGCCTCCGGGGTTACGGCACCGAACGCGAAGATATCCCAAGGCACGCAAGCCGGATCCTCACCGGTGAGGACGGACCGGCAAATCGGTTTTCCCGTCGCCAGATCGGAGATCACGTCGAGCGAGCGTCGAATGCGGGTGACGGAAAGCTCGTTGGTGAAAGCCTCGCTGAATTTGACCCGGCTGTAGATATAGCTTGCATCGTAAGACAGCCCGGGACGCAGGTCGCCCTTGATGCCGCCTACGACGCGCAAATTCTTGTGCCTTAGGTCGAAGCGTCTTGGGCCGCCCTCAACATTGCGCCGGCCGATGAACAGCCATCCGCGATTGTAAGTCGCACCGGTTACGGGGTCGGTGAAGAGCGTAGGAGCTCCACCGCTTTCCTGGCCAACGAAATTGCCTTCGAAACAGACCAGCGACAGCTGCTGCTCGGAGAGCAGCGGACTATCGCAATTGATATCTGTGGTGTTGGCGAAGTTCGCCGACGGGGCGATCTGCGCGATCGAGCGATCGTCCATGTACATGACTTCGACGTAGGGGTTCACAGAGTCACTGAATTCTAGGTCGGCGAAGCCGCCTCCAATGTAGCGTCGGTCCGGCCGCTGATAATAATTCCACGGAGCGAAGTTGAACGGGTCGAATCCGGGCGTGAACGTGCGATCGGGACCGATTTGGAGCACGTGAAAATTGGTGAAGAAATTGCCCGGGAACGAGGCAAATGACCCGCCGCACTCGAGATCATTAGGAGCGTCTTCCGGAGCGCCGATCGTGCAGGCGCTAGAGTCGCGCCTTTCCTGGGTGACGCTTTGAACCTTTCGATAGCCGGCATACAGCGTCACGTGCCCGCGGCCGTCGAGGAAGCCTGCCCCATATGCGGCGTTGATGTCCTGTCGCCCGCCGTCCGCGACATTCCCCCTCGGAAACGCCAGGCCCTCCTCCAGCAGGACGTCCCTGATCGGCGGTCCTATCCGGTTGTCGTGCTGAAAGATGCTGGCCTGGCCTTCGACCCTTAGCCCCTTAAGCCGAGTATCGAGGATGAAGTTGACCACTCCCGCGACTGCATCCGAGCCATAAACCGACGAGGCGCCGCCGGTGAGGACCTCCACCCGCTTGATCAGCGAAGAGGGTATGGCATTGAGGTCTGGCACTGGATCGCGTGGATCGCCGGGTATGACACGCCGGCCGTTCACCAGCACCAGCGTTCGCGCAGCCCCAACGCCGCGGAGATCCACGGTCGACGTGCCCGTCGCTTCGCCGGAAAGAAAAATGCCTTGGCCCGGACTGACCATCGGAAGCTGGTTGAGCAGCTCTTCCGTCAAGGTGACGCCCTCGCGCTTGACCTCGTCCTGGTGGACCACGGTGACCGGGCTGACGGCCGTCAGGTTCAGGCGCGGGATGCGCGAACCGGTGACGACGATCGTCTCTGTTTCTTCGTCGCTGGTCGCGATCTCTTCAGGTGGCTCAGGCGTTTCTTGCTGTGCCCAGGCGGGAGTGGTCAGCGCGGCGATCGATGCCGACCACATTAAAAATCCGGGTCGGATCCACCTCTTAGACTTACGATCGAAGATCGATACAAGATGAGTCTGCATTGCCCCGCCCCCTTGGGCAGGTCCTTGTTAATATCCTATTCAATCAACGGAGTCAGTCTGTAACGAAAATTCTACCCCACTCGTGATGTGCAACTGGGCGAATATTTGGCGGACTCTTCTTCGTATCTATATGGCAGGGCGGAATCGGATCAGAAATCCGGCCATACGTGGGCTCGCACCCTGAAACGGCCCAGCTTGCGTCCGACACGCAGTTCGCGCACATTCGCTTCAACGGGGAGCGGCAATGGCCAGCATTTTCCTCAGCTACTCGCATGAGGACCGCAAGCGGGCCGAACGCATCGCCAAGTCCCTCGAATCCGCCGGACATCAAGTTTGGTGGGACCAGCACATCCGTGCCGGCAGCCGCTTTTCCAAGGATATCCTCGCGGAGTTGAAGAAATCCGACCTCGTCGTCGTCCTTTGGTCGGAAGCGTCGGTCGAATCCATTTGGGTGCAGGATGAGGCGGCGCATGGCCGGGACAATCGCCGGCTGGTGCCGGTGCTGATCGACAAGGTCGATCCGCCGCTCGGCTTCCGACAATATCATGCCATCAGCTACGGGCGCTCCGGCCCATCTAAGGTTGTGGAAGCCGTGCAGGCGACACTTTCCGGAGCGGACCCGGCGCTGCTGCCCGCAGTCAAGCAATCGAAGCGCAACTGGCGCTTGTGGGCTCCCTTGGCGGCGTTGGCCCTGATTATCATCGGCGCGGGCGGCTGGTGGCTGTATTGGCAGCAGCCCGGTACGCGCGCAGCGCTTCTTATCGAACGTGCAACGGGGGAGAACTCCCCGACTGCTGCCGTGGCTATGGATGAACTAGTCGACGCCATGAACCGATTCAAAGTGGGACCGATCTCCGCCCTTGAGATCCTTCCGCCTGGCAGCAAGAGTCCCGCCACTTATCGTGCGCAAGTGCGGTTCGCGGAAGCCGAGCAGCAGGTGACTCTCGACGTCGCCTTGAGTTCGCACAATGGCGATGTTTTATGGTCGACGAGTCTTAAGGGACCGCCCAATTCGCGAGCGGAGCTGAATCGGGAAGCCGCAGCCGGTCTGGGCGCGGCCCTGGCGTGCGATCTCGATGTTCGGAAACGAAAGTATGACATTACGCACGACGTGAGGAGGCTATACCTCCAGGGCTGCTCGCGGATGGGCGACTTATCGTCGTGGAGCCGCGACGATCAGGCCATCAACGCATTTATGCAGGTTACGCAAAGGGCGCCTGATTTTGCACCTGGTTGGGGGAAACTGGCTTTGGTGGAATTCGCGGCCATCGGCAGTGCGCCGTCCGGACAGACGATGAGCAACATGCGCTGGACCGCTGGGGGCCACCAGGGGATGGCGCGCCGGCTCGACCCGTCACTTCCGGAGCCTTACTATGTGGATGCGTTTAACGGTAACCGTCACGGCGCGGGGGAAACACTCGGTATTATCGACGAAGGATTGCGCCGCAATCCGGATAGTGCGTTGTTATTTAACGCGCGCACTCAGGTCCTCATGCATCTTGGGCGGCTCAACGAGGCGCTTGAAAGCGCCAAGCGTGCGGTCGCGCTCGAGCCGCTTTCTCCAATACATATTGGAAGTTACATCTGGGCACTCGCCGACGCGGGCCAAATGGAGGCGGCTCGCCGCGAGCTTGAGAAGGCGGAACAGGATTGGCCTCACTCAAAGGCGATCGCGGAGATTCGCCAATTTTTCGACGTGCGATTCGGAGATCCGGTGAACGCACTGAGGGTTTTGCGGGGAGGAGACGTGCCAGGACCAACTGGTATCAGTGAAGGCATGGAGTTGTTTCTGCAGGCTCGGATCAGCCCGACGCCCGCAAACGTCGATGCCGTGCTGCGATACTACCGCCTGAATTTCAAAAAGTATCCGTTCGACACGTCCCTCTATATCCAGGCGCTGGGCACTTTCGGACGGTTCGATGAGGTTTATCGCGTCCTGCTTAGCGGGCATGACGCGACCGACGAGTACCGCGGGTCTGACCAAGAAATCCTATTTCGCCCGCACATGCGGCCAATGCTCGCCGACCGGCGTTTCATGGACGTGGCGCATCGGACCGGGATACTGTCGGTCTGGCGAAAAAGCGGCGATTGGCCGGATTTCTGCAATGATCCAAAGCTTCCGTACGATTGCCAAAGGGAGGCGGCCAAATATCCCGACAAGGCACGGTAAATCCTGGCTTTGTTTCGCCTCTCCAGTTTAGCGTTGCGACGTGCCCAGCAAGAATTGAATTCGTCGGCGCTAATGTCCGCAATGGGTCGAAAGCGGTCATAAGGCATGTGAAATCAATTTCACTTTTTATTGCGAGCCTATTGCCTCACGCAGCCGAAGTGAGACGATTTCACACACAAACCACCGGTTTCTAAGAGGGGAGCACGTGTCCTCTCCTGGGCACCATCCAAAAATCCAATAGTGCGGGGCACTATTGGAAATTCTTGGATCAGCGCAGCCGATCCGGGGGATGGTCTTGAAGCTCAAGCGCCGCCGATCCGGGGGATTGCCGCGCACAAGGCTCCGAGCAAAGCGAGATCCTTCCGCTTTCCACCCAAAGTAGAGGCTCAGCCGGCCAATATCGTCGCGGCGATGTCTTCGATGCTGCCGGCCACGAGGATCGGGGCACCCCCGATAACCCCTACCTGGGTCTGGTCATTTTCGTGCGCGCGTAGCCAGGCGACGTTTTCCGCAACGACCAGATAGTTGCCGCCGCGCGACTTCAACGAAATGAATTTCATGATTTTTGTCTCCTGACGCAGTTCTTCTAGGCAAGAGAACTCTGCTTCAGGTTAACAGGCTTCAATCCTCTGGATCGGGCGGGCGTACCATCGCGCTAATGACGGCTTCCCACCCATGGCGGACATTGGGGTGCGCCTTCAGGTGTGTTCCCGATGTCACTAGGCAATTGGCGGGCGTAACCACTGGATCACCATTGGGCGATCCCGAGGAACAGATGAAGGGCCGTCAATGACCGAAGTCCGCCGCGAACCGATCCTTCGCCTTATGCCCGGGCCCAGCGACATCAACGCTAATGGCCACATTTTCGGTGGCTGGGTCTTGAGCCAGATGGACAAGGCGGCCGGCATCGTTGCTCGGCTGCACTCGGGCGGGCCGGTGGCGACGATCGCAATCGACCGGATGGAGTTCATTACTCCCATCCACCTGCGCGATTTGATTTCCGTCTATGCGGAGGTCGAGACTGTCGGCCGCACGTCAATGAAGATCCGGATCGAGGTCATGGCCTGGCGCGACAGCGGCGCGATCCGGGTCAAGGTGACTGAAGGCGTGTTCACCTTTGTTGCCATCGACGAGCAGACGCGTCCGCGGCCCATTGCTGTAAAAAGTTGAACGGCTGGGAAAGCGGGACGCTGAATGAGTGCCCGCTTTCCACCCATGTCCGCCATCAGAGGAAGAAGTCCACCAGCGACGAGCTTTCAAATCTTCCCCAACGCTTCCTTCCACCCGGCCAGCCTGCGGTCGCGCTCGGCATCGTCCATCGCCGGTTCGAAATGCGTAACCGCGCCGCGCATCGCCGCGGCCGCTGCCGCCAGGTCCGGATAAATCCCCGATCCCACCGCGGCGAGCATGGCCGCGCCGAG
>Ga0157380_10002289_pt1 | contig 12884 bp, 10 predicted proteins | sample S35metaG_FD_119757 | JGI IMG/M metagenome (GOLD analysis project Ga0157380, IMG submission 119757) | Switchgrass rhizosphere microbial communities from Kellogg Biological Station, Michigan, USA - S3-5 metaG | ecosystem: Host-associated > Plants > Roots > Rhizosphere > Soil | place: USA...
AAATTCAAAGGAGACACGGTATTGACAATTTCTTTAAAACCCAAAGCGAGTCAGTTGCAGGAAGTTGTCATTTCTGGGACACGCGATCCACTACAAGAAATTTTTGACAGCAATCAGACCAGTAAGCAAGTGCTCACCCAAAATGACATCAATGCAATACCGGTTCTGGGTGGCGAGGCGGACGTCATTAAAACCTTGCAGCTTTTACCAGGCACTGTTCGCGGCATTGAAGGAAGCAGCGATCTTTTTGTCCGTGGGGGTGCAGCTGATCAAAATCTCGTATTGTTGGACGACGCACAGATTTACAATACCAGTCATCTCTTCGGTTTTTTGTCAGTTTTTAATGTTGATGTATTGGACCGCGTAGAAGCCATCAATGGCGGATTTCCGGCCGAGTATGGTGGGAGGCTATCATCAATCTTAAATGTCGCAACGAAGTCGGAAATTCCAGATAAGACGTCGGTGTCCGCCGATATTGGACTCATTGCCTCGAGAGTATTTATTGAGCAACCCATTGTAAAGGATAAAGCGAGCTTTTGGTTGGCCGGTCGCAGAACGTACATAGATCAGGTAATCCGTGCAACAGGTGAAGAGCTCCCCTATCACTTTTACGATTTTAATGGCAAGTTTTTGTTCAAGCCAACCTTGCGCGATGAAATTCAATTTAGTCATTACAGTGGCGAAGATCTTCTTGACCTATTTCGCGATCGCAACAATGACGGTGATGGATTCCTTACTACTTATGCGTCTGGGAACAGCAGCCAGTCACTCCGTTGGAACCACGCCTATGGACGTGATTGGTACAGCACAGTATCGCTCACGAGAACCAAATACCGATACAACGTCCGCAATGCGTTTGAAGAAAATGAATTAATTGCTGTTTCGAACATCGAGGATTATGCGACGCGTGTCCTTTTTCAAAAAGACTCTGTTGGAAAAGGTGCAATACGAACCGGCGTCGATTGGACTCATCATGAGGTCAGTCCGAAAGTAATCAACACCACTGGGTCAATTACTGAACTGTTCAAAAGCAATTCCACACAAGGTCGTACGACTGATGAATTTGCCGTGCATTTTCAATATGAATGGGTGCCCATTGAACAATTCCGCCTGAGTACGGGGTTGCGCATATCTTCAGCAGTGGTCGATCACAAGACCTACATATTTCCCGAGCCACGAATTTCGATGCGATATGCATTGGGGAAAGCTCAGGCACTAAAGTTCAGCTACTCGCGCATGGTTCAATACATGCATCGAATATCAAATTCCGCAGTGTCTTCCCCTACGGATATTTGGTATCCGGTAACAGACAGCATTCAGCCTCAACATTCTCATCAATTTGCGTTAGCGTGGCAACGAAGCATCAGCGATGAAAATGTCTTTTTTAGCGTGGAAGGATATTACAAAATCATGGGACAGCTGATTGGCTATGAAGAAGGTACCAATCTTTTTCTAAACTCGGATTTCGAATCAAAGCTTATTCAGGGAAAGGGTAAGGCTTATGGATTAGAAGTATTGTTAAGAAAAAATTCCGGTAAGCTGACCGGCTGGATTAGCTACACGTTGGCTTGGTCGCATCGGCAATTTGATGAAATCAATGGAGGTAGATGGTTTCCATCCCGATATGACCGGAGGCACAACGGCGCGATTGTAGCCCAATACGCATTCAATAGGAGGTGGGCGGTTTCTATGGTTTGGGAATATATATCAGGCTCAAGGTTTACACCAGTGATTGGTCAATACGTCCTCCTGGCGCCTACCCTAACCGGGGCAGATCTGATCCCTGTTTATTCCGACATTAATCAAGTCAAATTAGCGTCTTCACATCGACTGGATGTTGGCCTGAAGTTCAAGAGTAAGCCAGGACGCAAATTTCAATGGCAATGGTTTGCAGGCGTTTACAATGTCTACAACAGGGCGAATCCCATCGGGATTAATATCGAGCAGGATGAGACCACTGGCTCTTTGCGTTACACACAACCTGGCCTATTCGGATTAATACCCTTTTTAAGTTATGGCTTCAAATTTTAAAGGCGACAATATGAGAACGACTTTGAATCCGGGAATCATACGAACAATAATTTATATGTTCATTGGAAGTACAATAATTTCAAGTTGCCTTCCCGAACCACTTGATGTGAAAGGCGTTCCTGTTGTAAAACCACAGATTGTGGTTTCAACGCAAATTATTCCAGACCAATCAGTAATTGTATTGTTGACGAAAACTTTCGGGGCGCTCGACGCCAGCGATGATAGTGATCCGGAGGAGCTGTTAAAGCAGATCGCGATAGAAGATGCTGTAGTCACCATTGCCGGCCCCAAGGGGACATATCAACTCGAGGCTTTGGAGAATGGATTGTATGGTGGATTGATTATTCCTTTTGAGGAGGGTGAAGAATACGAGCTGAACGTGAATAGCGAATCGCTGGGTCAAGTAACGGCAGTTACAACGGTCAAGCCACTCGTGTCCTTCGACGACATTAAAGCTGAGTTGGTGTTCAATGGGTATGATGATACGTTAGCACAAATCACCTATCAATTATCAGATCCGATTGAACAAAACTGGTATATGTTAAATGTTCAACAAATAGAGCGTGATGAAATTCTGGATGATTTGTTAAATCCCCGCGCTTTTACGCGCCTGATGGACGATCGGAATTTTAATGAGCATGTTCATAAAGAGACTTTCCGCGTATTTCCCAGAGATTTTATCCCAGGTGATACCATTGCAGTTTCACTTTCAAATATCAGCAGGGATTACTATGACTTTATAGATCTCCGGTTAGACAATAGATTCAGTTTTGTGGAATTTCTCGGGGAGCCAGTAAACTATCCTTCAAATGTAAAGGGAGGTAAAGGTTTTTTTAACCTCTATATCCCGGATATAAAGGTTTTCGTTTTGGAATATTGAAAAAAGATGAATTTTTTCAGCAAATTAAAGTATGATGAATTTTTACAGGGTTGCGGGTTTTCTGTTGATGCTTGCTCAACTGGGAACTCTTCCCAGTGGCGCCCAGGTTTTTCCTGCGGATTTCGCCCGGGTGTTGGTAACCAATGGCCTCACAAATCCTACAGTTATGGCGTTTGCTCCAGATGGTCGCATTTTCGTAGCTGAACAGGGGGGTAAACTTCGTGTGATAAAAAACAATGTTTTGCTCCCTGACGCATTTATTCAGTTATCGGTGAACGCTACCGGGGAGCGAGGCCTTATTGGTATTGTTTTGGATCCGGATTTTGCGACCAACAACTTTCTTTACTTGTACTACACCGTTCCCACCGCTCCTATCCATAATCGCCTCAGCCGATTTACCGCCAACGGAGATGTCGTGCTGGCAGGAAGTGAGTCGATCGTTTTGGAATTGGAGCCTTTGAGCACCGCCACCAACCACAACGGCGGGGCTATGCACTTTGGCAAGGATGGAAAACTATATGTTGGGGTTGGTGAAAACGCAAACTCGGCAAATGCCCAAAATCTCGACACCCATCTCGGTAAAATACTGCGGATCAACAAAGATGGGAGCATCCCCGAGGGCAATCCCTATGTTACCGGAAGCGAACAACGCAGGCGAGTGTGGGCCTATGGACTTCGGAATCCCTATACTTTTTCAATCCATCCTGAATCGGGAAGGATCCTCGTAAACGATGTGGGTCAGGTTGCATGGGAAGAAATTAACGATGCGACTACTGGCGGGAAAAACTTTGGATGGCCAACCACGGAAGGCACGTTTAATCCTGTCACGTATCCAAACTTTACGAATCCAATTTATGCTTATCAACATGGTAGCGGTGATGGGAAAGGTTGTGCCATCACTGGTGGAACATTCTTTTTCCCTACCGTGACTAATTATCCGTCGATTTATTGGGGACAATATTTTTTTCAGGATTTGTGCAATCAATGGATTAATACCTTGGACCTTTCCGGGAGCCCGGCTGTCCGCTCGTCGTTTGCTACCGCCGCAGGTGGGCAGAATTTGGCCCTGACCGTGGGGAACGATGGCAACCTATACTACAACAGCAGAACGGCAGGCGCGCTTTACAAAGTCATTTACAATAAAACAACGTCACCCTTCATTACCAGCCAACCTGCTTCATTAACGATAGCCGAAGGCCATAGTGCAGTTTTTAGTGTTAGCTCGCTGGGCACAACGCCATTTACATACCAATGGCTGAAAGATGGAGTGAATATTCCAGGTGAAACGAATGCTGTTTTTACCATTGATAGTGTACTTCCTGCAGATGGAGGCAACTATAGTGTGATCGTTTATAACGCGGCGGGCAACGCCACCAGTAATGTAGCAGCGCTAACGGTAATTCAGAATTCGCTACCCATTGCTGAAATCCTGAATCCCGTTTCTGGCACTACGTATGCCGGAGGAACATCCGTCGAATTTTCTGGCACCGCTAACGACACAGAAGACGGCACTTTAACAGCCGCAGCGTTCAAATGGCAAATTAATTTTCATCATGATGCGCATAACCATGATGAACCACCCATTGAAGGTGTTACAAATGGCACTTTTATAATTCCCAATGAAGGCGAAACATCAGATAACGTTTGGTATCGGATTATTTTGACAGTTACAGATTCTAACGGTGGGAGTGCAAAAGATTCAGTTGACATTCTTCCCAGAAAATCGACCATCACTTTAACAACCCTTCCACCCGGCCTGGAGGTCACAGTGGATGGACAGCCATTTTCAACGCCAGTGGAAATAACAAGTGTAGAGGGCATTTTGAGAACTTTTGGTGTGGCCTCACCTCAAGTGAAAGACGATGCAGAATACGCGTTTGAATCCTGGTCTAACGGGGGCGATGTGATTCAGAAGTTTCCCACGCCAACTGACGACCTTCAGCTGATGGCAAATTTTTCCACTGTCGTAGGCACCGAGCGCGAACCGTGGACTGGCAAGGCTACGGTACTTTTTCCTAACCCAACAAAGGATGACGCCATTACCATTAAGATTTTATTGAAGCAGCCGGAAAGCCTTTCAATTCAACTTATCAATTTTCTTTCTCAGGAGATTGTATCCTCAAAACAAAGCCTTTTAGCTGGAGAACACAATATCCCTTTTCATTTTGGAAAGCGAAGCAAGGGCATTTACTCCGTTATTATTAAAACGTCATCGTGCTCAGTGACACGAAAATTGGTTGTCACCGAATAATCTAGGCCGTAAGTTCGTTGATTATTGCTGCATGGTTCGGAAAATCCAGCAACAGTTTGTTCCGGTCCGCGATTTCAAAATCTTTGAAATCAAAACCCGGCGCGACCGTACAACTTGATAACGTGTATGTTTCCGGTGACATTACTTTTGCGCCAAACCAACAATTTGCCGGAACCACTACTTGTAGAAAATCTCCCTGTTCTAAATCATTGCCAAGTTGGAATGTCGAAAGGCTCTCGTGCTGCAGCACGTAAATGTTTAAAGCGGAGCCAGCGTGGAAGTGCCAAAGCTCATCGGACTTAATGCGATGAAATAAAGATTTGTCCTGGCCACGTAAAAGAAAATAAATAGCGGTCGAAAAACTTCGCGGTGCGGGAAATCGAAGGGGAAGACCACAAAGTTGAATGTTTTCTTTTGAACGATATGTTTCTTTGTAAAATCCGCCTTCGGGATGGGGATCAAGTTTGAGGTGGCGAATCCAATAATCTGCGGTTTGCATGTCGAGCTTCCTTTATTTAAAATTAATATGATTGGAGTTGGATGTGAAGGCACACGAAAGAACATTTTAATTTTGGCAAATAGATTTGGTCGCTAACCAATGTTCTGCTTACTTTGCAGCCCAAAATAAAATTGACTCCGTAGCTCAGCTGGTAGAGCAATTGACTCTTAATCAATGGGTCGAGAGTTCGAATCTCTCCGGGGTCACAATCTTTAAATTAAGGTTGTAGGGTAATTAGCTCAGTTGGTTTAGAGCACTACCTTGACAGGGTAGGGGTCACAGGTTCGAATCCTGTATTACCCACATTCCGCATTAACGAATCGCGACGGTTCGCGCAGTGTTTGCAACGCTGGTCCTCTACAATGAAATTCGGCGTATATCCATAGGGTATTGAACGAGCCACGCCATCAATCTATTGAGTTTAAAAAAAGAAGTAAAACTTTCGCTGAGAAAGCGTTAGTAAATTTGAACCTTTTCGAAGCTTGTGGTATACATTGGCTCTTCTATCTTTGTGCATGGTGTATCGCGTATTGTTCTTAGCTGCTTTAACGGCGATTGCATTAAGTGCTTCTGGCCAATACATCCCAAAGTTTGATGTTCAAGGCCATCGCGGAGCCAGGGGACTAAGACCTGAAAATACAATCCCTGGTTTTTTGCTCGCCATCGATTCGGGCGTAACCACAATAGAACTGGATGTCGTAATTACAAAGGATAAGCAGGTTGTCGTTTCGCATGAGCCCTGGATGTCTGCGGCCATTTGTTTAGACGCCTCAGGGAGCCCGTTACAAGCCAAGGAAGAAAAAAAAATCAACATCTATCAGATGACTTACGATGAAGTAAAGCAATTTGATTGTGGCTCTTTGGAAAACAAAGACTTCCCCGCTCAGAAAAAAATGCTATTGCCTAAACCCCTGTTAAGCGAAGTTATTGGTGCCGTTGAAAATCACATTAAAAGCTATGCCAGCTACGAGGTTGACTACAACATAGAGATAAAGAGCTCTCCTGACGGAGACAAAAAATTTCATCCGCCCGTTGAGGAGTTTTCCGATTTAGTTTACGATCTGGTAGATCAATACCTCCCATTGGAGCGAATCGTAGTGCAGTCCTTCGACTTCAGAGTATTGAAGTACTGGCACAAAAAATACCCAAGCATCAGACTTGCTTTATTAGTGGAGAACACGAAGTCAATCGACAGCAATTTGACTAAGCTTGGCTTTAAGCCTTCGGTCTATAGTCCATACTTTAAGCTCATGTCAAAGGAAAAAGTGAATTACCTGCACAAACAAAAAATACGTGTGATTCCCTGGACCGTCAACGAAGTTTCCGAAATGCTTTCTTTGAAGGGAATGGGCGTGGATGGATTTATTACGGATTATCCCGACAGGGCTAAAAAGTATAAAATGACCCTGAATATCCAACGACCCTAAGCGGTCGTCCTGCATTTAGCCAAAAAAAACAGTGAAGTTGTAATCCAAGACAGTTTATCTTGTTGTATCATTGCGAAATTTTTTTCAATGAAAAAGTATGACGTTTATGGCATAGGGAATGCCATTGTGGATATTGTTACCGAGGTAGACAATGAATTTTTTGCTAAGAATAATGTCGAAAAAGGTGTCATGACCTTGGTGGACGAAAAGCGACAACTTGAATTGATGCAGGCCATCGACATGAAAAAAAGTAAAATGACCGGGGGCGGTTCTGCAGCCAACACGGTTGTAGCGGTCAATCAGTTTGGCGGGAAAAGCTTCTATTCACTCTTAGTTGCAAACGATGATTTCGGGAAATTTTTCTTAGATGATCTGAAATTTAACGGTGTTGATACAAACCTCAAGTTCAAAGATTGCCCGAAAGGACATACAGGCAGATGTCTGGTGATGACAACACCCGATGCGAATCGAACACTTAATACATTCTTGGGCATCAGCTCGTTTTTATCAACCCAGCAACTGGATGAAGAGGCTATAAAAAATTCTTCCTACCTCTATTTGGAAGGATACCTTGTGACTAGTCCGAAGGGCCTTGAAGCTATGAAGAAGGCGAAAAGGATTGCGGAACAAAATAAAGTGGAGGTGGCGTTGACTTTTTCCGATCCGAGCATGGTGAAATATTTTTCCAAGCAGATGGAAGAAATTGTTGGAGCAAGCGTGGATCTGCTTTTCTGCAACGACGAGGAAGCTTTGATTTTCACGGGAACATCGTCGATCGCTGAGGCACGCCAGGAACTGAAAAAAGTGGCAAAAAGGTTTGTCATTACGCTTGGGGCCAATGGGGCATTGATCTACGATGGAGATACTTTCGTCAACATTGAGCCATATCGTGTTGAAGCTGTCGACACAAATGGTGCTGGAGACATGTTTTCAGGGGCTTTTTTGTATGGCATCACCCATCAACATAGCTTCGCAGAAGCGGGAAAACTCGCTTCCTTGGCTTCGTCAAAGGTTGTAACTCAATTTGGTCCTCGGCTTGAGACAGCGCAGGTTGAAAGGGTGTTAGCAGAGCTAAAAAAGCATTAAACTGGTTTTCCGCCCCAAAAATCTTGGCTTCGGTTGTAAATCCAAAAAATCCTAATCATCTTTGCAGCCCTTTTTAAATTTTACAGTTAACTCAGAACGCGATGAAACGTACATTTCAGCCCTCACGCACAAAAAGAAAGAATAAACACGGATTCCGTGAAAGAATGGCAACTGCCAATGGCCGCCGAGTGCTCGCAAACCGTAGAAAAAATGGTCGTAAAAAACTTACGGTTTCTAGCGAAAAGACAGTAAAGCATAAATAATCCATTCAGGGCGTTTTTGAACCCCCGGATGAGATTTGTTAATTTCAATCATGGGGAAATTTACGTTCAAGAAAGAGGAGAGACTTTCAAAAGAAAAAATTATACAGGAACTCTTTGACAAGGGTTCCTCTTTTTATTTATACCCATTTAAGGTTTTTTTCCTGCCGAATAGGGATAATCAATATCCCTATCATCAGGTCTTGATCTCTGTATCAAAAAAGAATTTTAAAAAAGCGGTCGACCGGAACCTTATCAAAAGAAGAATTCGGGAGGGCTATCGTTTAAATAAGAATCAAATAGGTGATCAAAACAAATTGGTCATTGCTTATATTTATAGTGCTAAAGAGATCTTGCCGTCGGCGCAAATTCATGAAAGGCTTGTAAAAACGTTCAAACGTTTTGATTATGTGGAGAAGAATTAAATGGCTTGTCGTTCTGACCGTTTTTTTAGTTGTTATTCTGGCAGCTCGGAAACCCGCTGAGAAATATTTTGACATTGCTAAAAGCCTCGACATTTTTGCCACGCTCTTCAAAGAAGTTAATGCCTATTACGTAGATGAAGTGGATCCTCAAAGACTTATTCGACATGGGATTGAGGGGATGTTGGAATCACTTGATCCCTATACGGATTACATACCCGAAGATGAGTTAGAGTCGTTTCAGATCACTACCACAGGCCAGTATGGAGGAATCGGTGCATTGATCGGAATTGTCAATAAGAAGATTGTGATAACGCACCCATACAAAAACTTTCCTGCCTACAAATCTGGAATAAGAGTGGGAGACGAAATTATTTCAATAAATGGGAAAAACGTTGCAAGTAAAAATCCGACTGAAATAAGTACCCTGTTAAAGGGAAATCCAAAATCAACACTTGAGCTCAAAGTGAGGCGGGCGGGAAAGTCCGAAACGGTCACTCATCAATTGACTCGAGAAAAAATCAGCATTACTAATTTATCCTTTTCCGGTCTTGTCGAGCCTGAAATAGGGTACATAAGGCTGGATGATTTCACACCCGGTGCAGCACGCGAAGTTTCCGAGGCTGTTTTGGATTTGAAACAAAAGGGAATGACGAAAGTCATCCTAGATTTGCGCAACAATCCGGGTGGGCTGTTGCATGAAGCAGTAAATATTGTCAGCTTGTTTATAGACAAAGACCTGGAGGTTGTCGCTACGAAGGGTAAAGTAGAAGAATGGAATAAAATGTATAAGACGTTGAATAAACCCATCGATAAAAAAATTGCAATGGTGATTCTTGTCGGCGAAGGTAGCGCTTCCGCGTCGGAGATCGTAGCCGGTGCGTTGCAAGATTATGATCGGGCGGTTTTAATGGGGCAGAGAACTTTTGGAAAAGGGTTGGTTCAAACGACAAGACCGCTGGCATACAATTCACAGTTAAAGGTTACGACGGCGAAATATTATACACCCAGCGGCAGGTGTATCCAGGCGCTGGACTATTCCCACAGGAAAGAAGATGGAACTGTTGAACGATTTGCGGATTCGGTGAAGAACGAGTATAAAACAAAAGGTGGGCGAAAGGTATTTGATGGAGGCGGACTGGATCCAGATATTAGCGTAGGTGACGAGTACGTGGGTACGATAACGGCAGCGTTAATTAATACGGGATTAGTGTTTGAGTTCGCATCCAGGTATTGTGCTGAACATCCTGTAAAACCAGACTTGAAATCTTTTCGGCTTTCTGATAAGGACTTTGAAAATTTTTTAAGCTATGCGAAGAGTCAAAAATTTTCCTATACTTCCGCCTTGGAGGATGATGTTTCGAAATTGGTTGACATCGCAAAAAAAGAACGCTATTATGATCAACTCAGCCGCGAACTGAAGGAACTGGAAAGTAGTGTACAAGCCAGCAAGTCAAATGATCTCTCTAATTACAAGGCCGAAATCATAAACATTCTCCAGGAGCAAATTGGTTTTCACTACGATTTATACGAAGGGCAAGCAGAGGTTACTTTGAAACATGATAAATCCATAATAGAGGCCACGAAAGTCTTGAACGATTCTTTGAGATATAATAAATTACTTTCTGCGAACTAACACCGATGGCCCTGATCTTAAGTATTGAAACGTCCACAGCCGTATGTTCTGTCGCTTTGCACGAGAACGGAAAGTTACTCGGTGTTATGGAACTTTATCAGGAATATTCTCATGCATCGAAGCTAGCACCATTGGTAAATGAATTGATCAGGGTCTCTGATGTTAAGCTGGAAAAGGTTAATGCGATTGCGGTTTCTGCTGGCCCAGGATCTTATACCGGTCTACGTATTGGTACCTCGTTGGCAAAGGGACTTTGCTATGCTCTGGATATCCCGTTAGTGGCTGTTCCTACATTAAAGGTTCTGGCAGCTGGGGTCACCAAGTTCCAGTTTGGTGACAGTTTCCTTTGTCCTATGATTGACGCACGTCGGATGGAGGTTTATTGTCAGCTATTTACCGGGAATCTGGACGAATATGAGCCAGTAAAATCCGTGATCGTTGATGGAAGTAGTTTTGAAAAATATTTGGAGGTCAAGTCGGTTATTTTTCTTGGAAATGGAGCATTGAAATGTCGCGAAGTGATCGTTCATGAGAATGCAAAATTTCTGTCCGATATAAATCCTTCCGCGACGGTGCTTGGAGAACTTGCCTATGAAAAATTTAATCGGGGAGACGTCGAAAACCTTTTTGATTTTGTGCCTCATTATCTAAAGGAGTTCTTCTTTAAAAAGAAAGCTGAGGCTCTGAACGAAATCAAGTGATATTTTTGTTTTGCATTTCATGAGTGGAGAAGAACAAATAATAAATAAAGTTGCCAATAGCGCGTTGATTACTTTCAACCTTGAGGATTACTATGAATCTGGTGAAAGGATTTTGTTGGATATTAAGGATCAGCTTTATGAAGGCTTGCTATTGCGTGAAAAAGACTTTCGCGATTTTATAAAAAATCATAATTGGGCGTATTACGAAAATAAATTAGTCGCTGTTACCTGCTCCACCGACGCTATTGTTCCAACGTGGGCCTACATGCTGTTGGCTGTAGCGCTGCAGCCGTTCGCTAAACGGGTCATTTTTGGTTCGTTGCAGGAGCTGGAGATCGAAAATTATAGAAATGCGCTTGCAAAAATTCAATGGTCTTCATTTAAGGATGCCAAGGTTGTAATAAAAGGTTGTAGCAAGGTGGATGTGCCTGTTGCCGTATATGTTGAAGTCGTAAATCTGTTAAAACCCTATGCAGGTAGTTTGATGTTTGGGGAGCCATGCAGCACCGTGCCACTTTTTAAAAAATCCAAGGTTTAAGGGATTTTTTTTAAAAAAGATCTTTTCAGATCCTAAATTATTTTTTTTGAACTGATGGAACCTTTTCCATTGAATTTTGCTTGAAATAATCCCGGAGACGAAAATCCTGTAAAAAAGTTTTGAAAAGATAGTTGGGAAGTGATACCAATTCGATTACCTTTGCACTCCCAAAATGGAAAAAAGCAGGGAATTGAATCAGCAGGATTCAATGATCTAAACGAAATAAAGGATTCAAAATTTGGTCTTATTTGGAAGACAGAATCACAAGTAACTAGTTAGTAAATTCTAGTTAACACGTTCTTTGAATGGATGTTAATTGATAGCGGACCTTGCGACAGATTTCAGCGATGGAATTTGGCGCAAAAATTTCTTTTAAGAGGAAAACTCAAGGAAGAGAAAAAAAGTAACGAGTCCAGGTAATCAGACAAAACAAGTAAGCTGCGAGTAGAGGAGTGATCGAGAGGTTGCCATCGAAAAGCGGCGTTGGAGAAGGAAGCTGAAAGCTAAAAGCTGGAGGCTGAGAGCTTCAATAAGATTTATTACAATGGAGAGTTTGATCCTGGCTCAGGATGAACGCTAGCGGCAGGCCTAATACATGCAAGTCGAACGGTAAGTGTTATAGCAATATGACACCAAGAGTGACGCACGGGTGCGTAACACGTATGCAACCTACCCTTTACAGGCGGATAGCTCGGGGAAACTCGAATTAACCCGCCATAATATAATTGAATGGCATCATTTGATTATTAAATCTGCGGAGGTAAAGGATGGGCATGCGTCTGATTAGTTAGTTGGTAGTGTAACGGACTACCAAGACGATGATCAGTAGGGGAACTGAGAGGTTGATCCCCCACACTGGCACTGAGATACGGGCCAGACTCCTACGGGAGGCAGCAGTAGGGAATATTGGTCAATGGGTGAGAGCCTGAACCAGCCATGCCGCGTGCAGGAAGAAGGCCTTCTGGGTTGTAAACTGCTTTTGCCAGGGGATAAAAATACCTTGCGAGGTAAATTGAAGGTACCTGGTGAATAAGCCACGGCTAACTACGTGCCAGCAGCCGCGGTAATACGTAGGTGGCAAGCGTTGTCCGGATTTATTGGGTTTAAAGGGTGCGTAGGCGGCCCTGTAAGTCAGTGCTGAAATATCCCGGCT
>Ga0157380_10002290_pt1 | contig 12875 bp, 10 predicted proteins | sample S35metaG_FD_119757 | JGI IMG/M metagenome (GOLD analysis project Ga0157380, IMG submission 119757) | Switchgrass rhizosphere microbial communities from Kellogg Biological Station, Michigan, USA - S3-5 metaG | ecosystem: Host-associated > Plants > Roots > Rhizosphere > Soil | place: USA...
CGAAGTGTCCACCGCTCGTGCGCTCGAGATCGGCTGTGCCGCAGGGGGTAACCTCATCCCATTCGCCGCGCACCCGCAGGCGCATGTCGTGGGCATCGACTTATCGCAGGTTCAGGTCGATCAAGGAAGTACCCGCGCGCAGGCGTTGGGCCTCAACAACTTACAGCTGCTCGCGGGCGATATCGCCCGGACGGATCTCGAGGCGCTGGGGCAATTCGATTTCATCATCGCCCATGGCGTGTTCAGCTGGGTGCCAGCGGAGGTGCAGGAAGCGCTCCTGTCGACGTTCCGCAGGTTGTTGGCTCCGGAGGGCGTGGCCTACATGAGCTACAACGTGTATCCGGGCTGGAAGGCCAAGGAAATCGTTCGCGATGCGATGCTACTGGCCAGCGGCGACAGCGTAACGCCGGAAGAGAAGGTCCGCGAGGCCCGCCGCATGGCCGATTTCCTCGAGGAGGTCGCGCCCGTCGACGGTGTGCTGGCCAGAGTGCTGGCCATGTCCAGGGCGCACGCCCTGGGTTTCGGGGATTCCTACCTCTTGCACGACGAACTCGAGGCGTTCAACGCACCGTGCTATTTCTACGAGATGCTGGGACGTGCGAGCGCGCACGGTCTCGCCTTCCTGGCAGAGGCCCATCTCGAGACGATGATCCCCGGCAACTTCGGTCCCAAGGTTGCAGAGTATTTGGGCGACAAGTGTGGCGGCGTGCAGGTGCTGGTCGAGCAGTACCTGGATTTTGTGCTCAACCGCGCGTTCCGCGAATCGCTGTTGATTCATGCCGAGCGCGCACCGCATATCAAATACAGCCCGGATAGCAGCCGTTACCGCCGTATGCATTTCGCGGCGTGGTTGCCACCCGTCGACGGGGAGACTCGCCTCGACAATTCGCGCCAGGAGTACCAGGAACCCGATGACGCGACGCTGTTCACGAATGATCCGGGAATCAAGGCGGCACTGGACGCACTGAGCGCCCGTTGGCCTTGGACACTGTCGCGGCAAGAGCTGGTGGATGCGGTGCACGCACGGCTCGTCTCGGCTGGCCTCAATCCCAGCACCGACCTCGAGAACCACATCGACGATCTGATCGGTGTCCTGATCATGCAGGGGGCGGCGCATATCCGGCTTGATCCGGTGTCGCCGGAGCCGACGCCTGCACCACTGCTGCGGCTGGACGAGATCGCCAGGCGCATGGCGGAGCTGACGCGCACCGACAGTGATGCGTCGACCTTCAACCTCTGGCACGAGACGCTGATTCTGTCGCCCGCGGACCGCCATCTGCTACCACTCCTGGACGGCACCCGCGATCGCGATGCACTGCTGGATGCGCTCCTTGCCGTTCACCACGAGAACCCGATTCCGATCGAGCGCGATGGCACGCAGGTCGCCGGCGAGGCCGAGACGCGCGATGCGCTCGCCGAGCAGATCGACGCATTGCCGGAGCGCCTGGCGGAGATGAAACTACTGCGAGTCAGTTGACGCGATCATCCGACGGCAACGGGTGTCCGACACCGGGTTCGGGCAGGAGAGGTAGGACAACCATGCTGACCGCGGTGCCGATGAGCAGAACCGCCGCCGTCGTGAGCGATGCGGTGAGCCCGAAGCGGGAGGCGACTAGCCCCCACACCAGCGCTCCGAGCGCCTGGGCGCCGATCAACACCACCAGATACATCGCAAGGCCCCGGGCGTGCACCCACTGCGGCAGGGACAGCTGCGCGGCGACAGTGAGGGTGGTGAGCGTGGCGATCCACGCCACCCCGGACAGCAGCAGTACCACCACACCCGCGGCGAGCGGCAGGTACGCCGCCGCAAGCAGCCCCCCAGCGTCGACCAACGCCGCAATCGCGAGCAGTGTGTTGGCCGAACACGCCGCGCGGAGTCTGGACATCACAAGAACGCCGAGCACGGCCCCCACTCCCACCGTTCCCAACACGGCACCGTAGCCGATCGCACGGAGATGCCAATGTTGCGACGCGGCGAGCGGTAGCAGCGCCCAGAGCGCCGACACGGGGAAGCCGAATAGGGCTGCCCGCAACAGGATTCGGCGAACGGGCTTGCTGTCGCGGACGTACCGAATGCCCGCGGCAACTGACTGGCTGAAGGGCTCGCGGGTGGCGACCACCGTCGACGGGGGTCGCTTCCACGCCACGAGCGCGGCCACGACTGCCACGAAAGATACTGCGTTGATGGCGAACACGGCTTCTGGACCCGTGGCCGCCACCAGCACGCCCGCAATAGGAGGTCCGATCGCCCGGGCCGCATCGACCGTGAGGCCGCTGAGCGATGCCGCCGCCGGGAACTGCTCGCGCGGCACCAACTCAGGCTGGATCGCCTGCCACGCGGGCGTCGTCATGGCGGCGGCGCAGCCCATTGCGAACAAGAACGACAGCAGTGACAGCGGATTGAGAACACCAGCGACCGTTATCGCGGTCAACACCGCCGCCGCGGCTGCCGCATACACCTGCAGCGCAATCAGCAAACGCCGCCGGTCAACGCGATCGGCCAGGGCGCCGGCGAAGAGCGCGAGAATCAATGTCGGCGACAGGCTGGCAGTCTGGACGAGCGCGATCGTTGTCGCGCTCGCGTGCTGCTCCACCAGAAACCACTGCGCCCCAACCGTTTGCATCCATGTGCCGATGTTGGAGGTGAGGGCGGCGAGGAAAAGCCCGCGAAACACACCGACCTTCAGGGGCGCCCACGTCGACGATGGCGATGCTGCCGGGCCCACGTCACCAGATGCCATCGTCGCCCCCGCGGATCGGTCTATGTCAGGGATGGTATTGGCTGACCTACCCGCAGATGGCTTTGTCAGCGGATGGCGAGACGGTCACGGGTCGGGTGCGGTTTTCGATTGAGGCGTTGCCGGGCACGTTCGCTCGGGGTCATCGCCCCCCAGACCCCGTGTTGCTCCGGCGTGCTCAATGCGTGTTCGCGGCACCGGGCGAGGACAGGGCAACTCCGGCAGATCCGTTTGGCGGCCTCCTCGTGACGGCGACGGTCGGACTTGAGAGTGTCCTCAGGGAAGAACACGTCGAGCGGATAGCCCAAGCAATTGCCCTGCAGCTGCCAGTTCCACGCGTCCTCAACCGGCGGAGGCAACCGAAGACAGTGTGTGCGGGCGAACGATGTGAGATAGCTACTCTGTCGACCCATGTCAGCCTCCGTCCCGCTAACACCACCAGACACAGGTGTCACAGATGAATCGACGGTAACTCGCTTGTCGTTACCGGGGTGCCGAATCACCTACATTTCTGCGGGCCGGATGCAGGCCAGGCCGCCGAAATCTGACGGTCGACACGGGCGAGATCCCGACCCAGCCCGGTGCGCGGCTGGTGATCGGTCACGTCGAACTCGAGGTGGTGCGCGTGGCAGCCCCGTGCCGATTGCTCGACGACGGCATCGGCCCTGGTGCCGCGGTGGCGTTGCGCAGGCGCGCGGGGTCGGTGTGTCGGGTACTCACCCCTGGCGCGATCCGGGTCGGAGACACCGTCGAGGTGATGTCGCCTCGCGCTGCTGACCGGACAAGCGGGTAGTCCAGTACGCGTTCGAAAGACCGGCCGGCCCACTACCGTGCGGATTAACCACTGGGAGGATGCGCATGGATTCAGCTGGGGCAGCGGTGATCATCACCGTCATCGCAGGCATCGCCGTGATCCTGGCGGTGGTGTTTCTTGCCGCCCGTCGCGAGCAGCGGCGAAACGACGACCAGATCGCTGCGGTCCGCGGCGTGATTGGGCGAGTCTTGCCGGTCGACAGGTCCGTCAACGGCGATCAAGCGACACCCACACGGCGCGGCGGTCCGACGGGCCAAGGGTGGGGCGCCGACGAAACGGCGGACCAACGGCTCATGCAGGGTGTGGCGGACCGGACCGCGGCGAGATTCGAGATACAGCAGACCCACTACGCCAACGCGCTGCGCCAGAGCACCACATACTTCTACTTCTCGTTGGGCGTCGGAGTCGTCGGCTTCGCACTGCTCGCGACTGGGGTGGGCATCGCGATGGCGGACCGCCTCGAGGTCGGCACCGTCACGGCGCTGGGCGGTGTTCTCGCCGAGGCAGCTGCGGCGCTGGTCTTCAGCCAGGCGAATCGCGCCAAGTCCGACGCCCAGGCGAACCTGGCGGCGATCGCTCTTGCCGCCGAACGCGATGAGAACAACCTCATGGCCTACATCTATGCTTCACGGATTCAGGATGTCGCGACGCGCGACGCCACGCACGCAGCTCTCGCGCGTGAGATGGCGGGCGCCGCCGAGCCCTGACATCCTCAGCCTCGGGTAACCCCGTCAGGCCAGATGACATTTACCTCGCGGTCGAGGGCGCGCGCGTACGCGACGGTATCGGCGGTTCCGCCCCGGCCCCGCGCGGGCTGGCCATCCCAAACCGCAATGAGCAGTTCGCTTTCCGTGGCGATCCACCGCCCCGCCGCTTCATACGCATCCTCTCCCGGCGCACCAAAATGTAGCTGGGTCGTTTCGAAGGCGGACGCGAGTAGCTGGTTGTACAGAACGAGGTCCTCACCATCCAAGGTGGTGTCGTAGGCGGCGGACGGGATCACGACGTGGAGTCGTCCGCCGGCGGTGAGCACCTCCGTAGCGAAGATCTGGTCGGCACCGGCGGCCAGGCTGCTATATCCATCGATTCGATCGTGACGCTCAAAGATGCCACGGATGGCCTGCGTGACGAAGTCGATCGCTTCGCCCGGAAGGTTTTGGTGGCCTGTTACCCCGATTCGGGTCATATCCTTCCGGCCTTGACGAGGCTCCAATAGTGCTTGCCCAGCGGAGTCAACCGGCAGCCGGTGGAATTGATTGCGGCGTAGTACATGTGCTCCACGCCGATCGGGTCCACGAGCCGGCACGCGCGAAACTTCTGCAACCCGGCGAAAATCGTCTCATTGGGATGACGCTCCTTGTTCGCGGTTGGTTCGTAAGTCGGATCGAGGGGATAGTCGTACCCGGGTGTGGGAAACCACTCGGTGAGCCTGCGCAAGGTCTCCAATGGAACGAGCGGCTTACATGTTCGGATGTCGTGTAGCCGGTCGATGTTGGCCTTGAAGGTAGGTCGCTGCTCCCAGGCTCCGAAGGATTCCGACAGATAGGAGTAGAGACCGGAGACGTTGACACGACCGAGTACGTCAGCTGCACCGGCGTTCAGCGCGCCCTCCAGGTATGTGGAGAACTGGCCCCTGCCCTCCGCGGTCTCCATCGAGACTTGGTCGTCGCGGCTTGCCGTGAGCACGGACAATCCGTTGCGGAGGTTCGCGAGGCCGTTGTTGAGAGCCTCAATCGTGGTCGCGCCTCCGGAAAAGCAGCAGTCCAGGATGACGGTCACCTCGGCGACTGAGCTCTTGTTGATCGCGGCCAGTATTTCGGAGAACGTGACCCCCGGTGTGCCGTCCGTGCCGTCCGAGGTGACAAGTGCCACACCGCCATCCGTCGGCGCGCCGTGTCCGGCGAAATACAACAGCGCGAATTCGGCGCCGCCGGAAAGCAGTTCCCTGATCATCTCCTTGAGCCGGTCGCGACTCACGTGTGTGGCGGCGTCGTCGGCGCTGGCGAGGCGGCAGTCGAGGTTCGGACCGCCGTCCTCATTCCGCTGCAGCAAGGGATGAATGGCGGCGGCGTCGTTCGCGCAGCCGTAAAGCTGTTGGAAATTCTCGTAGTAGTCGATGCCGACCAGCAGCGCCCTCTTCATCGGAATTCTCCTCCCCAGGATCTCGGATCACGATTTGGCCGCGGCGGCGTGCGGGTCTCCGTAGAAGCAGTACGCGGCGTAGCTGTCTTCGCCGCCCTCGGCATAGGCTTTCGCCCTCAGTTCTCGCACGATGTTCGCGAACGGCGTTCCCGGCTTCTTCTTCACCGTGTCGTAGAACGTGACGGCCACCTGGTGCGCGACACCGTCGTCGACCGCCCACAGCGGTGCAATGATCGCCCCCGCGTCACAGGCGATGAACGAAGCCGCGAATCCGCCAACCGCGGCCAGCCCCGCTCCAGGCCTACCGACCTCGCATGCATTGAGAAAAATCAGCGGGCGCGATTTACGGCATGCCGTCCCGAGCCCCCCGGGCCGGACCTGGTTCGCCCACAGCACCTGGTTCTGCAACAGCTTGATCGCCTGCAGCGTCGCGTCACGACCATGGCAGACGAAGTGGAAGAGGCTCGCGGTGTGTGCGGCATAGAACGCATTGAGTTCGTCGAACGTCGCGGGGACGCTCTGCCCCGGGAACAGCTCGAGAATCAGATCGCGCTCGGCGCTTGCCTGCGGCAACGGCGGGTTGTACGTGGGCGCGAGGACCAGGCTGTCCTGCAGCGGAACTACCTGCCCAGGGCAGACGTAGTCGTCGCCGTGCCACCGGCCGATCGCACACTGCACTCCCAGCGGCCGAAGCTGCTGATACTGGCCGTCTGCCGTGCGACGGCTCGGAATCATCAACTCCCAAGGCACGGAACGCTCCTCGGAGAACAGGAGCACCGTCGTCGGCGGAGTGCCTGCGTCGATCAGCCGCCAGAACAGTTCCTGGAACTTTTTCGGCGAGCTGTTGAAGAACTCCATGCCCGCACCTTCGAGTGCGAGCCGGCGGGCCAGTGAGGTCGCACTGTTCGCGGTGAACCCCGCCATCGTCTCCGCTACATAGGTGGCCGAGTCCCCACTGAGGTTCCACTCGTCTTCGACGGTGACACCGCCGAGAAGCCCGGTCTTGACGACAACCTTGTAGCTGTCGTCTGACCCGCCTAACCGCGCGATGCTGATTGTGAGATCGGGCGAACCCGCTGTGGAATCCAGGGCCAACCGGTCGGGCGCCGCCGGTTCCGGTTGGGGGTCGGCAAAGACGTTATCGCCAACGACGATTGGCACCTCGCGACGCACCGCCCCGCTCGCCCGCAGCCGGTAGTCGAATCGGGCGCGCAGCGCGGGCGGCCCCGCGTCCGCGGGGACGGGATTGCGAACAGTCACCGTGAATGATGCCCGCGTAGACGCATTCTCGTCGCGACGCAAGACGATCACGGCCGTCGCGGATCCCTCGATCGAGAAGTGCGGCGTCGACGTCAACCAGACGTCAACGGCGATCTCCTCGTCGTCAGGAGGATCCCGCAGTTCGAACGGTTCAGCGTTCTCATCGGGGCGTGACGGCGTCTTGTCCAGATACACGGCGACGGTGAACGATTGGCCCGGCTTCACCGGCACCTCGGTGTCGACGTCGATGTGCGGGATCCGCACGATCTGGGCGGTCGTCGCGTCCACTGCCGCGGCGGCCACGTCGATCGCGGCGACCAGGTCGTCAGGCGCCTGCGTCCCCGTTGGGGTTGCGAGATCGCCGCCCCTGGAGCGGTCAACCGTCGGGATGCCGCCCCGGGATCCGCCTGTGGTCGGGCCGCCCCTCGGGCGTCCGCGGGTGCTTGGTTCGTCGCTGTGGCTTGGAGTTGTCGCGAGCGAGAGATCGGACACGGCGTCGTTCAGCGCCGCCTCGTCTCCGACGTGGATGGCTCGCTGTATCCGCCGCACGATTTCCGCGATGGTGCGCCATTCGTGTGGCTTGAGATCCATCTCCCGCACCGCCGCGAGCGCGAACTGCGCTCGGTCCAGACTCTTCTTGCGGATCATGCCTGAACTCCCAACGGCTTCAATGTCGTTGCCCCCGCACGCGGCTACTATCCGGCATCGAATGCCTCCTGGAAGGCGAGTTCGTTGTTCTCGTCGATGTAGCGGACCTCCACGTGCGGCCCGTCGAAGTCGGCGACAGCGAAGCCGAAGAGCGCCCACCTCTCGATCAGTCCGTCGATGGCCCGCTGCTCGACCCATTCGATGCGTGGCTCGTCAACGCCGGAGTCGCCGACCTCGTACACCGGTACCCCTCCGTGACCGATGCAGCGGGCGTACTCGACACCGGCGTAGGGCTCGTGGATCACACACTTGTGTTCGTGGCCCCAGAGCCATGCGCGGATCCGGCCGTTGTCCAGCAGGGGCGCCAGCTTGTTGCGCAGTGAGGGTCCGGGGTGTTCGTATGCGCTGAACAATTGATGATGGCTGAGAAGCATGAACGGGCGATCGTCCTCGTTGGCCCAGCTCTGCAAGGTCGCTGCCTGGGGGTCCTGTAGGCCGCGTTCGGTACGCGGGTCGTGGATGCCCTCTTCATCCCATGCCGTGTCGAGACCCACGATCCGCCAATGTTGGTTCTCTATCGAGAACCAACTCGACCGCTGCTGGCAAGCGAACCGTGGATCGGCGAGCAGCGTCTTGAAGTAGCCGTGCCCACCTGAGTACATGTCGTGGTTGCCGTTGAGTGACCAGGAGTAGACGGTGTTGGCCTCGTCCTCGCGAACGGGCCAGTAGCGCAGGAAGCGATCCCTGTACTCGCGCGCGAAGCCGGAGTAGTAGACGTCCCCGAGATGAATGGCGTGCACTTGGCGACCGTCCGCGATTCCGTCGTCGATCGCGCCCCGCATGTGTTGGGCGACCTGTTGTGCGCGCGGCAGCCCGGATCCCCAGTCGCCGACGATCACCAGGCGCGCCCGGTCGGCGAGTTGGACCGGTGCAGCCGGACGGGGGTTGAACGGGTGGCGATCGCGGAACATCTGCAATGCTTTGGCCAGTCCGACCGAGGCCACCCAACCGACGTCGGTGATCTCGAAGGGGCCGAAAAGGCGCCGCTCAGAATCGAACTGGAGGTCATCGCCGATATCCAGCCGTCGACCGGTGACCGGGCTTACCGAGCCGCCTGCGTCGCGACGGTCCGCTGAGTCGTCCTCGACGATCAGCCCGGAATACTTGTCCTCGATCAGTTCTTCGACGGCTGACTGCAGAAGGCTCATCACCGGGTCGCGGCTGAAGAACGACTGCTCGTCAACGGCCGCCTCGTCGTCCCACCCCGAACGTCTGCCGCCCTCGGTGTCGTCAGGATGCGCCTGCACGCCGGACTTCTTGACCTGCTTGATGTCGTCGAGCGCCGCCGCATATTGACCTTGCGGGTCTCCTGAATCGGCGAGATCGGACAGTGACTCCTCGACCGCATCGAGCCATGTCAGAAGGAAGCTGCGGGAAAGGACTTGGGCGATCATGGAAGCCCTTCTGTGGTGGGATCCGCTTCGACCAAATGAGCGTAGGCATCTTTGCTCCGGTAAGGAGTGAGTAATGGACTACTTGTTTTTGCTGTGCGGACGGCGCCCGGCGACCGGTACGTTCCGGTACATGGATCTCGGCGGCAGGACGGCACTTCTCACCGGCGCGACCGGAGGCCTCGGGAGGGCGATTGCGGCGGCGCTCGCTGCGCGTGGCGCGAAGCTCATCCTGAGCTCCCGCAAGACGGAGGAGTTGGTGAAGCTCGCCAGATCGCTCCCGGGTGGCGGGCACACTGCACTCGTCGGCGACCTCGCCGAGGAAGGCGCGGCGCTCGCGTTATTGGAGCAGGCCGGCGACATCGATGTGCTCGTCGCCAATGCGGCGCTACCCGCCTCGGGCAGTCTGGAGGGCTTCAGCCAAGACGAGATCGGCCGTGCGCTTCGCGTCAACCTCGAGTCGCCTGTGCGAATGACCCGCGAGCTGCTGCCGCACTGGCTCCAGCGCGGGAGCGGTCACTTCGTCTTCATCTCGTCGATCTCGGGCTTCGCTTCAACGCCGCGGGCATCCCTTTACGCGGCCACGAAGTTCGGGCTGCGGGGCTTCGCGCTCAATCTTCGAGAGGACCTGCGCAGCAGCGGGGTTGGCGTTTCGGTGATCGCGCCGGGTCTGATTCGCGACGCGGGAATGTTCGCCGAGAGCGGCGCCGCGCCGCCGCCCGGGATTGGTACCGGAACACCGAAACAGGTGGGTACTGCTGTGGTGCGAGCCATCGAACGCGACAAATTGGAGATCTCCGTGGCACCCCTTCGTCAACGCGCGCTGGCCCGCTTCGCGATGATGACGCCGGAGTTCTCCGGTCGACTTGCAGGTTCTGCCGCGACGAAGGCCGCGGATGCGATCGCGTCGGGCCAGACCGACAAGCGCTAGAGCGACTCGTCGTCAGGCGATGATTCGCGCCAGGTACGGCGTCATGCCGTCGGTACGTACCGGTGACACCGCGACGCCAGAATCGGTGGTCTCGATCATCTGTCCGTTGCCGATGAATAGCGCGACACTCTGGCTGCCATCGGGGCCGTAGAAGATCAAGTCGCCGGGCAGCGCCTGCGACGGCAGTATCTTCTGCCCGACCTTGTACTGCTCACCCGAGGACCGCGGCATCTTGATCCCGACACCCGCGAACGCGTAGACGATCAGCCCGGAGGCATCGAATCCGACCCGGGTTACGCGGGGCTCGGCGACGGCAGCACCAACAGGGCTGAGGTTGAGGCCAGTGGCGCCGACGTTGGGTGCCAGCGGGTCCGCGCCCAGGACGGGCGCGGGCGGGGCGGCAGGTGCGGGGGTGTCAACTGCGACGGTGCCCAGGCTGGGGCCCGAAATGTTGCCGCCGCCGTACGCGAATGGCACGCCACGCTGTGAAAGCGCCCGCGCGATCACGACATTGATCGCTTGTTGGTGGGTCGAGTCAGCGGTCGCCAAACCGGGCGTGGCGACCAACATCGCCAGGCTGATCGCAACGGCGAAGATGCGTTTCATGGAACTCCCTATCTTTGGGCGTGCGGGTACGCGCACCCCTTAACCGCACGATCTCTTCAGTTAACAATTGTCACTGTAGTCACTTTTACAACAGACCGTCGGCTTCGCCCAACTCTCCCCTGGTCAGCGAAGGAATTTTTGTCATACCGTGACCGCGCTGCTGACGATCCGTAATCGACGCGCGAAATCCATACGGCTGGTTGTGGTTTGCGACACTACCGTGGTGTCTATGACCCGGTTCCACGATCAGGACCTCACCGGCGCGCGGTTCGAGCGCGTCAGTCTTCGGGATGCCCGGATGAACGGAGTCGACCTCAGCGGGGCGCAAATCCGCGGCGCATTGTTCAACGGCAGCCGGATGCGCGGTGTGGAGTTGGTCGACGTCGAAATCAGCGGCGAACTGCAAAACGTCATCGTGAACGGTGTCGACATCGCGCCGCTCGTCGACGCTGAACTGAACCGCCGGATGCCGAACCGGGCCAAGATGCGCCCTGCCGACAGCGACGGCTTCCGCGGAGCATGGGCAATCCTGGAGCAACTGTGGAAGGGCACCATTGCGCGGGCGATGACGTTTCCCGCCGCGGCGCTTCATGTCAACGTCGACGACGAATGGTCGTTCATCCAGACCCTGCGGCATCTGAACTTCGCCAACGCCGCCTGGGTCGGCCGGATGGTGCTCGGCAACGCATCCCCGTGGCACCCGTTGGATCTGCCATGGGACGAAGCGCCCGGCTGGGACGACATCCCCTGGGACCGCGAGGTGCAACCCGAACTCGAAGAGGTGCTCACCGTCCGCCGGGAAAGGCACGCGATGGTGCGGCATTTCCTGGAATCACTGACCGACGACCAGCTCGCCACCGGAGTGTCTCGCTCTGAGCCGGGCTGGCCCCGAATGGAGCACTTCCCTCTCAAGGAATGTCTGCTCATCGTCCTCAACGAGGAATGGCAGCACCGGCTGTATGCCGAACGCGATCTGGATGCGCTTGAGGCGGATACCTGACGCGCTTACCTCGGTCCCGGCAGCCGCAGCACCAGTCGCGCCCCGCCCAACGGACTGGCCTCCAACTTGGCTGTGCCGCCGTGAAGTTCGGCTTGTTGAGCCACCAGCGCGAGCCCGAGGCCAGAGCCCGATCGCGCCGCCGTTGAGCCGCGTGAGAATCGTTCGAACACCGCAGCGCGTTCCTCTTCGGGCACACCGTCGCCGTTGTCGTCGACGGTGATCTCGACGCCATCACTGGAACTCTCTGCGCTGAGCCTGATTTCGGTGGCGTCGCCGTGTTTGTCCGCGTTCTTGATGGCGTTGTCGATCACCAGCCGCAGGCCCGCGGGCAGCCCGACCATCAGCACCGTGGTTGAAGAAGCCAGGGACACATGGAGATTGGGGTAATTGCGCATCGCATCATGTGCGGCGCGGTCGAGCAGCTCGGTGATGTCGACCGGGACGAAGTCATCGACTGTGGTCAACTCGCCCTGGGCCAGGCGTTCGAGTGCGGTGAGCGTCGCTTCGATACGGCTCTGTGTGCGAATGACATCGCCGAGGACTTCCTTGCGTTGCTCGTCGCGGAGGTCGAGCGTGGCGAGCACCTCGAGGTTTGTCCGCATCGCCGTCAGGGGCGTCCGGAGTTCATGCGAGGCGACCGCGGCGAAGTCGCGGGCCGATTCGAGGGCGGCCCTGGTGCGCTGCTGTTCGTCGCCGATGCGGGCGAGCATTCCCTCGACGGCCTCGGCGATTTCCACGGCCTCTTGCACGCCGCGCACCTGCACCTCGTCGGGCTTGGACTGGGCGTTGATAGCGCGGGCCCGCTGGGCCAACAGCCGGAACGGGTTGATCATGATCAGCCACATCACCCAGCCCACCAGGATCGTGCCAACGATCACCCCGCCGCAGATCAACAAGACCCGTCGGTGAAGTTCGTCGATGCGATGCTGAGTTTCGGCCAGCGGCGCGCCGACGGCGATAGAGGCGACCCCCGCGGAGAAGGTCCGGACGCGGTACTCGACGCCGTTGATCGTGGTGGTGGCGTAGCCATTGTCGAACTGCGGCAACACGATGTCGCTGGGTACGGAGACGGTGGCGGGCCCGATTCGGGCGGTGCGCACCAGGCCGCCGTTGGGGACGGGCTGCTCGGCGGTCTCGTTCTCGGCGGTGCGCAACAGGGTGCTGATGTCCCCCAAACTGCTCACGGAGTCAAGCCGTCGGTCCAGCTGGCTGTACTGGTCGTTGGTCACGCCGATCCAGACCCACGCGCCGAGAGTGATGACCAGAGCAACCACCGAAAGCGCCG
>Ga0157380_10002291_pt1 | contig 12864 bp, 15 predicted proteins | sample S35metaG_FD_119757 | JGI IMG/M metagenome (GOLD analysis project Ga0157380, IMG submission 119757) | Switchgrass rhizosphere microbial communities from Kellogg Biological Station, Michigan, USA - S3-5 metaG | ecosystem: Host-associated > Plants > Roots > Rhizosphere > Soil | place: USA...
CCTCGTCGACCGGGGCGGCAAAATCTCCGCCGCCGACCTTCAGGTTGTGGGCGACGTGATTGCCGTGGAGCAGAAGACCACGAGCCCGCAGCGCGAGCTTACCGGAGAGAAGGCGACCGGAACGGTCAAGTTCTTCAATGCGATGAAGGGCTTCGGCTTCATTCAGCGTGATGACGGGCAGCCCGATGCATTCGTGCATATCTCGGCGGTCGAGCGTGCGGGCATGACCAACCTCAACGAAGGCGACAGGCTCGAGTTCGAGCTTGAGGTTGATCGGCGCGGCAAATATGCCGCGGTGAACCTGCAACCCATGTCCTGATCTTCAGCTTGCGGAAATCCCGGCCCGACCGGGATTTCTGCGGGTTGGCCTTTCTCGCAGCGAGCCGCCCAAGCGTGCTCGCGGCGGGGGTCAGTTACTCCAGACGGCAAAGCCGGGGCGTGCTTCGCTCCATTCGCTGCCAAGGCGATCGATGTCGCTTGCCTTCAGCGGCTCTACGAGATGCAGTCCAAAGCGATCGCCGCGCACCCATTTCACGACTGCGCTGAACTCTCCAAGCTTGTCACTGATCACAACGACCGTCTCACCGACAGCCGGAGGCTGCTGCTGTGCGCGGGCCCCGATGCCCTGCGCTGAAACGTTGCGGACAATAATGCCCTGACCTGGCGTGCGATCGCCCGTCATCTGCGCAAGCGAGATGCTGGTCGTCCGGTGTTCGCGGGGCTGCCACCTGTTTGCAGGCCTATGCTCGGCGGGATTGGCCATGGGTACACCTTGTTGGATACGCTGCCCGCCTTTTAGGCCCGGATCGTAAATCAGAGGTTAGCCGGCCATCGATTCGTGGTCAGCCGGTGGCTTTGGCGGGCACATTGAACCTTGTCCCGGATCATCCGTTTCTCAAACAGATCAAAATGATAAGGGTCACGAGTTTGAGGGCGCATCTCTTTTTGCCAGTCTTTTTGCCAGCCATGGTGTTGCTTGCAACTGGCGAGATCGCTGTCAGCGATAGCGACGGAAATTCCGCCAAGGCGGCCGCTGCAGATCAAGCGGTGCCTGCCGCGCAAGCCGCTCCTTCGTTGCGGTTCGAGGATGTTCCTGCCCCCGCGAATAATGCCTTCAAGGCAGGCGCCGTGCTGCAGGCACAGGTGGAGCTTGACCGGCTGGGTTTTTCTCCGGGGGTGATCGACGGGCGCGAGGGCAAAAATTATGCCAGGGCGATCCGCGGCTTCCAGATGGCGCGGGGATTACCGCAGACCGGGCAGCTCGATGATGCGACCCGCCAGGCGCTGGATCGCCAGCCGATCCCGGCGACGCGTCTGGTTCGCATTCCGGCCGGCTTTGCGGCAGGCCCGTTCACACCCAACATTCCCAAGGACGCCTCGGCGCAGGCGCGGCTGCCGTCCTTGCAGTACCGCAATCTCGCAGAGGCGCTGGCGGAGCGCTTTCACACCACGCCGCAAACCCTGAAGACGCTCAATCCGGCAGATGCCAAGATCGGCGCCGGCGCTGTGCTGCGCGTGCCCAATGTGCCCGATGTGGATGAAGCCCAGTTTGGGCCCGATGAACGCAGCTGGAACGAAACGCTCGATCGACTTGGAGTTGCTGCGGTCCAGCCTGCCGCAGCAAAAGTCGTGGTTGATAAGTCAGACGGCATATTGCGCGCTTTTGATGCCAATGACGGGTTGATTGCGCAATTTCCTGCAACGATGGGAAGCGAGCATGATCCGCTGCCGATCGGCGAATGGAAGATCCAGGGTGTCAGCCGCAATCCCGAGTTCCATTATAATCCCAAGCTATTCTGGGATGCGAGCGCCCAGGATAAGGCCGCGGTGCTGAAGCCCGGGCCCAATGGCCCGGTCGGCGTGGTGTGGATTGATATTTCCAAGCCGCATTACGGCATCCACGGGACGAGCGAGCCGAGCACAATTGGCCGCGCCGAAAGCCATGGTTGCGTGCGGCTCACCAACTGGGATGCGGCCAAGCTGGCGCAAATGGTGAAGCCTGGCGTGCCGGCAATCTTCCTGGAATAAATATAGCGATGCGCCGCTGGTGGTGGCTGGTTGTCCTCTTCGCTGCGATCATTCTCTTCGTGCATTATTGCGTGCGCTTCGTTCCGGCCGACGAGGCCAAGTTGTCCCCATCGCCCGCCCCGCGCAAAGTTGCAGGCGCGGGCCTGGTGGTGCCGGTCGCGGGTGTACGCCGCGAGGATCTGGTGGATACCTTCACGCAAGCGCGCGGCGCAGGACGGCCTCATGACGCGATCGACATCATGGCCGCGCGGGGAACGCCGGTGATCGCGGCTGCTCCGGGAACGGTTGAAAAGCTGTTTTTCAGCCAGCGCGGCGGCATGACCATTTATGTACGATCGCCCGATCGCCGCTGGCTCTATTATTACGCGCATCTCGATCATTACCGGCCGGGCCTTGCCGAGCAGCAGGAGGTTCATGCCGGCCAGGTGATCGGCGCGGTCGGATCCACCGGCAACGCCGACCCTGCCGCACCACACCTTCATTTCGCGATCAACCGGATGAACCCATCCGAAGCCTGGTACCAAGGACGCCCGATCAACCCTTACCCGCTGCTGGTTGCGCAATCGCGGTAAATGCGCGGGTGCGCGCCCCGATTGGCATGGCGCTTTGCGGCACCCACGGACGAACCTGGTTCAATCGCAAGGATTCGAGCGTCGGGCTTGAGCCCGCTACCTGCGTTACAAGACGCGTCAAGTCATGAACGCAGTTCTATCGGCTGGCAGATGAGGATTAGGGTCTATCGCCCCACAGCAATTCGCTGGCATATTTGCTGTCAAGATATTCCCAATATTCCGCTACTTTGCCATCCTCGCAACGATAGAAGAATTGTAGTAATTTCGATAATACTCATTGGCACGAACGGTCGTCTCGTCAAGGATGAACCGGCAGGCTACATAGTCCCCTTCGGCGATAATGCTCTGTATCTCGATCGTTACCGTGTCCCGGCGATATAATATTTCATGGAAGCAGGATCCTATTTCTTCGACAATCGACGCGCGACTGGCGATTGCGGGGGTGCCGCGGCCGCCGTCGTCGTTATGGTGGGAAGGCGCCACATAATGCTGGACCACGTTCTCGGCCAGGCATTCGCCGATGCTATCGAGATCGAACGTTGCCACACTTTCAAGATATTTGCGAACGACTGCCTTATTGCGCTCCAGCTTGCCCCATAGCTGGCGTCTTGAACTCGCCGTCGGCGTGCCAGCTATAGCCGGTAACATACCCAGCCTCCGGGCTGACCAAGAAGAGGGGGGCGCAGCGATAGACGTCCCATCAGGATTCTCTTCAAAATCCGTTCAACGCTGTTTCAAGCAGCATGTGCTGCACACGTGCCATCGGCTGCCCTATCCGAAGACTGGTGGCAGCGGCGGCCACCATGTCACGCTTCGTAACGTAGCGACGGGCGAGCGAGATGAGATGGCGCATGCCTGCTTCATCCGGACCAGGCCGGACCCAGGCCTATCGAAACTCTATTGGAGGATGGCCCTTGAGATCCATTTCAAGCAAAGCAGTAATCTTCAGAGATTTCGGAGGCCCGGAGGTCCTGGAACTGGTGGAGGTGGATGTCCCGCCTCCCGGTCCAGGCGAAATCCGGGTTCGCATCAATGCCTTCGCGCTCAACCGGTCAGAGGCCATGTTCCGGCAAGGCTGGCATCCGATCAAGCCCCAGTTCCCCTCGCGAATTGGCTATGAGGCGGCGGGCATCGTCGAAAGTGCTGGCGAAGGCGCCGAGTTCGCGCCCGGCGATCGCGTTTCAACGTTGCCGATCATGTCGCTCAATGCCTGCGGGGCCTATGGCGAATATTTCACCATCCCGGCCGAGCTCGCCGTTCGCAGCCCGGAGACGTTGAGCGACGTGGAAACCGCCGCGCTGTGGTCAAGCTACATGACCGCTTACGGCATGCTGATCGAGCTGGTGAAAATTGAGCGGGGGGATTGGGTTCTCGTCACTGCCGCCTCTAGCAGCCTCGGTGCGCCGATATTTCAGATTCTTGCCATGCTGGGCGCCAATGTCATTGCCACCACGAGAACAAGGGGCAAGGCCGAAGCCATCGCAAGGATGGGCGCGAGCCACGTCGTTGTAACGGAGGAAGAAAATCTCGCCGAGCGGGTCGCATCGATAACGATGGGCAAGGGCGTCCGCTTCGCCTTTGATCCCATTGGGGGGCCGATCATAGGCGAGATTGCAGAGCTGGTGTGCCCATATGGTGCCATCGTGCTATATGGCATCTTGGATTTTACGCCGGTCAATCTACCGGTCATGCCGCTCATCGGCAAGAATCTGTCGATCCTCGGCTATGCCATGCTGCTGGATGACCAGCCGGAACGGAACGAACGTGCGATTGCCTTCATCCGCGAAGGGGTCGGCAAAGGCGCGCTCAAACCGATGGTCGGCAAGAATTTCAAGCTTGAGAACATCAAAGAAGCTGCACAATATTTCGATAATTTGCAGCAAACAGGCAAAGTAGTTCTAGTCAACTCATAATGAATGAGCACGAGATGGGCAATGCACTTCCACGGATTCAGCATTGTTAGTCGCGGTATGGACGACCGAATTCGTGCCTCGGAAGAGCTACAGGCTCCAAGCATCTGGATCGTCAGGTTGTGACCACAAGCCGGAGTTAAGCCAACGGATGGCCAGGTGATCAAGACCGTGCCCACAAAACAGGAGAGCGGTGAAATGGAAAGGGCCAAAATATGAAGCTAGGCATTTCGGGACGTACCGCCTTGGTCCTGGGTGGCAGCAAAGGCATCGGCCGGCAGATCGTGCGGGATTTTGCCAGCGAAGGCACCAATGTCATCGTTGTCGCGCGCAGCCAAGGTCCCATCGAAGACGCGGTGAGCGAGGCTCGCGACCTGGGCGTTCGGGCGATCGGCATCTCGGCGGATCTTGATGACCTTTCCTGCTATGCCGAGATTCAGGCGAAGGCCAGGGCTGACCTCGCCGAGCCTGACATCGCCATCTATAATCGCGATACCCCGCCGCCGGGCCGCTTTGCCGACGTCGATGAGCAGATGCTGACGGCCGCCTACCACCTGGTCGCGGTTTGCTTTTCCCGCATGGTCAGGGTGGTTCTTCCGCATATGGAAGCCCAGCGTTGGGGCCGCATCGTGACGATCGGCTCAGGAACGGCGAAGCAGCTTGTCCGCGACAATCTGAATTTCGGCTACGCCCTCGCCAACGCGACCCGCGTCGGCGCTTCCGCTCTTGCCAAGACCATTGCTGACGAAGTGGCTTCCAAGGGCATCACCATCAACACGATCGGCACGGGCTATATCGATACCGAGAGCAACCGCGCTTGGACGCGGGAAAATGCGGCCGCTGCAGGGATGGACTATGATGCGTTCCGCAACAATCTGATCCATCACATCCCGGTGCGGCGGGCGGGCAGGGTCGAGGATATGTCGGCGCTTTGCCTTTTCCTGTCCTCCGAGCTTTCGGGATTTGTGACGGGCGAGACGATCCTGTGCGACGGCGGTCAGTCGATGCCCATCATCTGACTGGGTATATGACGCCATTGCCGCCGAACGGGTCAAGTTGGCTGTCAGGCGACGAGTCGCTAAGCCGACGAATCTGCTAGACAATGCGAGACCCAGATCGGCTTACGCATAAGCCGTTCTGGGCAGTCCGTTGGCTGTGCCCGCGTGCGACGACTCCTGCGCTGGTCTTCCGCCCGCCAAATCCAGCGCAGCGAGCGCCCTACACTCGGATAGGTCCGAATCGCCCCCCCGTCGGCAATTGACGCTCTGCACGGCAGCCCGTTGCGACGCAGCAGTGAATCGCCACACTTGGGGGGCCTAAGATGGAAATGTTCGACTACATCGTCGTTGGTGGCGGTTCAGCCGGCACGGTTCTGGCCACGCGGCTCAGTGAAAACCCGGAAAGGACTATCCTGCTCCTCGAAGCCGGTGCTGATTTTCCCACGCGCGAAAGCCTTCCCGCACCGCTGCGCCGCATCAACGCGATGTCCCAGATGGCCCCAGGCAGCCCGTATAGCTGGGGCTTCTTCGGGCGGACCGATGCCGCCACCGTCCCCATCATCCGTGGCCGTGTGATCGGCGGCGGCAGCACGGTCAACGGCGCCGGCCACTGGTGGCCCGCCCGCGACGATCTCGATGCCTGGGCGGCGTGCGGCAATCCGGAATGGTCTTGGGACAAGTTGCTGCCCTTCCTCATCGCCATGGAGGATGACCGCGATTTCCAGGGCAGCCTGCACGGCAGCGGCGGCCCACTGCCCATCACCCGCCCCGCGAAGGCGGAAATGATGCCGATCTCGCGCGCGTTCTGCGATGCGTGCGCAGAGCTCGGCTTTCCGTGGGACGATGACAAGAACGCCCCCACCTCGATCAACGGCGTCGGCCCTAATCCTTGCAACGCCATCGGCGGAGATCGGATCAGCACCCCCATCGCCTATCTCAACCCCGCCCGCGGCCGCGCCAACCTCACCATCCGTGGCGACAGCTTCGTGCGCCGCGTGCTGTTCGACGGCCGCCGCGCCATTGGCGTGGAGGTCGAGCAGGATGGCCAGATCCGCACGATCCACGGCCGCGAGGTGATCCTGTCCGCCGGCGCAATCAAGACGCCGCACATCCTGATGCTCTCCGGCATCGGCCCCGCAGACCAGCTCCAGCGGCATGACATCACCGTCGTCTGCGATCTTGCCGGCGTCGGCCAGAACTTCCAGGATCATCCCGGCGTCGACATCACCTTCCTGCCCCGCCGCCCCTTCGAGGTCGGCCCGGACACGGGCTTTGCCGAAGCCACGCTGCATTACACCGCCGCCGGTTCCGACATCCCGGGCGATATGGAAATATTGTGCCTCACGATGCCGATGTCGCAGATGCTGAGCGATGGCAAGGGGCTGGGCCCCCGCTCGCTGGGTGATCGCTGGCGCGGCTTGGTCGCGCTGGTCCGGGCAGGTCTGCGCCTCGGCCTGCGCGGAGCGCTGCGCATGCGCCGGGCGATGGCCGCCCAGATGCTGTCCTGTCGGTTGATGGCGGAATACAGCCGCGGCACCTCCACGCTCACCTCGCCAGACCCGCACATCCTGCCCGAATACAACTTCCACAGCTTCTCGGACCCGCGCGACGTCTCCCGCCTGATCGAATGCGTCCGCATCGGCATCCGGTTGCTGGAAGGCCCAGCCATCAGCCCGCTGGTCAAACGCCGCCTCACCCCCACCGATGCCCAGTTGTCCAGTGACGAGGCGCTGGCGACATGGATCAAGTCCGCCGTCCCGCCTTACGCCCATACCACCGGCAGCTGCCGCATGGGCCCAGCCACTGATCCCGAGGCCGTGGTCGACCAACATTGCCGCGTCCACGGGGTGGATGGCTTGCGCGTGGTCGATCTGTCGATCTGCCCCACGAACCCCCGCCGCGGCCCCGCCGCCACCGCCATTCTGATCGCCGAGCGGGCGGCCAGCCTCATCAAGACCGCCTGATCGCGGGCCCGGCCAACCTCGGGGCGCGCGGCCTCGGATCGTCAATCTCGGGCTGGACCATCAGAAACTCGCCGACCTGCCAATGATGCAGAATGATCCCCGCAATTTGGATGCCAGCGCCGTGCCGAAACTTAGATGCGGCGGGCGCCGTGCCTGCTGCCGCGTGCGCACTGAATGGAGCAAGTGCCGGGACAGTCCTGCGGGGTGCGAATGATTAGCGCCCTCCGTCCATGGCCCTTCGCGTGTGTTCGATCGCCAGTTCGATCGCTCTCACCTCAACCTTGAACTTGTCCGCATTGGGCCCATGCGTCCGCAGCGCCATCGCTACGGCCTTATAGCCGAACTCCTCATAAGCTTGCGCGAGATATTCCACGGCCTCGCTTGGAGTCTTGGGATCACGTCCCATGCTGGCAACGCGGCATGGTGCTGGTGATGGCTGGCCGCGAGGCGGAACTCGTGCCGGCATAGTTGGCTGGTGCGATCTGAATCTTGGCTTTCTCAATCCGGATATCCCAGGATGTATATTCGCTTGCTTCCACCCATGTCAGTGGAGCGACGCGAGCATGTTGCTTTGTTGCACAGCCACTTAGAGGGATAGGCAAGGCTGCTACATTCATAACACGCTTCATCTTGTTCCCCCGGATCATTTCTATTTCGGGCATAGAACCTACTCTCCATTTCGATTCGAGCAATACTTGACGCTCTTTCCAATATGCCGGAATGAGACTGTCACGGTTTGGGACAGGTACAGCGTCGGCCGCGCAGATCGAGGCGGGAAGCCCCGGAAGAGACCTCCCGGCCCGAGGGCTGACGGTACACGACAGGCCAGCCCGCGGGTCGATTAGCAGCGGTTGGATTTACGAATGGTGAGGAAGGCGTTCAGCGCGGAGCCATTTTGAGCCCAATTGTGCAAAGGCCATTCCAAATGGCTGCAGATGAAACTTGCAGAATCGGTGCGGCGATGATCCGTTTGAGAGATGGATGAGAGACCGGAAGCGGAGCCTATTGCGCGCGATTCCGTCTATTACTTTCAGCTCGCGCGGGCTGCTCGGTTGAAGGCGGCGGCTACCACTGACCACGACCTATCGCTGCGCTTGCGGGAAGCGGCGGTGCTCCACGAGCGCAAGGCGCGGCAACTCAAGCGCCTCGAAACGGATGTCGCAGTGGCGGACGAAAGCCACTCTAAGACTCGCTGAGCGCCTTTCGTGATTTTTGGCTTTTCGAAGTACCTGGCGCGGCGTTTTCGTGCTCAGCAAGTCTGAGCGGGTGGATTTGAGACTATCCACCCCATCAAATCCGGTCGACCACGGGAGTGTCGCCACTAACTGTCTTAAGGATCGCAACGGTTCGGAGACAATGCTCTCGGGTCCGAAAACCTTCGCCTCTTGCCACCACCAAATTATCGTCGCCGATTAATTCCCATCGCCAATCTCCGCCCGCATTTCGCAGGCCCGTGAGACGGGTGATGCCCTCCTGATGGATCTCGAAGCGCATGGCATCCCCCATCTGCTATTGGGCGATCATAGCGTTTTCGTGCTGGTCTGCATATGCTAGACACTCACCCGACATCAGCACCGGGACTAATTTGTAAGTCAATTGCCAGCGCGGATGTGCTCACTGTTCTTGGTGGCCATTAGTGACGTCACGTATCCAAGTAAGGGCCCGTATCGCCCGCGGCCAACCAAGCGTAGTGATTGCCAGATAGGCGACATGCTCCAGTTCCTCGGACGTGAAACTCTCTTCAAGCGCCCTTCGGCAATGCGAATGCGTGGCGCCTTCGGAATCGCCCCCAATAGCCAGTGCCAGATGCACTAACCGCCGGCTCCGATCGTCCAATGGCCCTGCATCGGTGACGGCGGCGCCAAGTTGCTCAAACGCGTTCCATACCTCTGGCTTGTCGCGCGCCACGCCGCTTGCCGCCCCGGGTAGTGATAGCTCGTTATAGTCGCTCATAGCGGATAAACGTTAGAGGCGATCTAATGTTCATCGCGACAAAGTCGAGGCGGGAGGCCCCGAAGCGACCTCCCGGCAGCATGGGACGGATTATCTTCCGATAGGAGGCGGAGTGTTAAGGCGTTAGGGGGTAAACATCAGTTGGGTAGGCCGCTTCGAAATGAGCGGGAATTTCGCCCTTTTCTAAAAAGGGTCCCTTCTCACACCAAAAGCCCACACCTGGAGTAGGTGGCTTACCCACAGCGGCAGCCGAGGACTTGACATTGGCATTGAGCAACCGCGCTGCCATCTGACAGTTATTGATATTATAGCCCGTATCGCTTTCAGCGGCATCGAATGTTGACCAATGAACTCGCTCCGATATGTCAAACATCGAGTTCCTATATAACGTGTACACTGGAGCCTTCATCGAGATCCTGATCACATCCGATTAGGAGAACGGTGGGCAACATTAAGACGAGGCTAAATTTCATCACCGGCGCTCCAGCGCTCTAACGCGAAGCTCTAGATTGTTTTTGTCAGTTTCGAGCTGATCGACGCGCTCCTCCAAAGATCGCATTTTGCTGCCAAGCTGATCGTCGGCCGCATCTTCCGCTAAGTCCGTGACTTCATCGCGCTACGCGTCGCTCAGTTTTTGGCTCAAGCCTATATCGCCGCACGCGGTCAGCGATAACAGCCATGCTATAGCCGCTGCGCGAACCATGCCACCCTCCCATGATCGTCACTTCTGAAGCCTACCAACTTATAGAGGCCGGTCTTCCATCCCGTGTTTGATTCTGATTAGCTTGTCTTGGAGCCACCCAGAACGGGCAAACAAGGCCCCCGTGGCGAATGCCAATAAGGCGAAGACCCCCAGCTTCAATAATCCACTGCCCGGGGAACATGGAAATCGCGCTGCCTTCGATCGTCAAAGCGAAGCCCGTTAGAGTATTAGAAAGTTTGACCCGATCTTACCCTGTTCTACTCAAGCCGATGTTCAGATTCAGATCAATGTCCTTTCGACGAAATTCGGATTTTCCGGGGCAGATTTTGATGAAGTTAGACTCAAGGTAAATGGATCTTCTGATTTCCTCCCTGGGGATTATGAATTTCTTGTAGTCGATAGCATATCGTTGCACTCGGCGAGCACTCCCCAGGTTCCGGAACCGTCTGGTGTTCCTGAACCAGCGTCATGGGCAATGCTAATTTCCGGTTTTGGATTGGCTGGCGGAGTCCTTCGCAGGCAGCGGAAGTAGGCTCAATACAGCATGTGAGCTTCACATAACCCACATTACGCTAAGACGGCTCATACAGAAGGATTCTACCCTCAGGCCACGGGGGGGTTGGTAGTCAAGGGCTGCTATTGCCTCTGTACGGGCTTCCTGGACGACGTATGAGGCCAATAGGACGGCCTGCCTGCCGCCTCTCCCCTGATTAAACTAAGGGCGTAATACTTACATCAATGTCACTGATAATTATGTCACCCAAGTTACGGCTCTATGTCTGTCGTATCACAATGATGGCGTGTATGCGGTTCTTGACTCGTCGTTAACAGACTCTTTATCATCGAGCTCAGTGTCGTTGTGTATGTGGGCTTTATAACCGGGGGGAAAGGTATGTCTGCATCCAGGATGGCAGGGGTGTTTGCTCTAGCGGTTTCGCTCTATTCATCGAGCGCATTGGCGACACAAATTCGATACACTGTGAGCGGAACCGGATCGGGCTATCTCGATCAGACAAATGGGCAACAAATCCCGCTTAGCAATCTGAACACGGTGGTCACGGCAGTTGGCGAGACCGACACATCCTTTAACGACACCACCAACAGCGCCCGGCTTATTCCCATATTTGATGCTGGCGTGACGTTCTCAGGCAGCTTTGGCACAAACAGCCCTCCTTTGGCGCCTCCTCCAGCAGGATCACAGCGGATTTTTGCCGTGGGCTATGGTCCACATGATGGCGTTGTGGCGTTTGGAGAGGTTACTGGAAGCTCAGTTGACCTGGGCGATGGCCTCAGTGGTCCCGGCCTTATTGGCTATACTGGCCTAACGAGCTTAGCCCCAACCGCAGTGACGCTCAACGGGATCGCCGAGCTGAGCTTAGCCAATGGCAACACGGTGTCCCTTAACAGCTTTTCTAGTCTGAATTTCAAAGCCACCATATTGGGTCAGTCCGCCGCCGACCCGATGATTCCTCAATCCGTCACCGGCGGTTTCACATTTAACTTCAATGCGACCGGCGGTGTACCGGTCTATGTCGATCCTGCGATCGCCACTGGCTATGATTATCTGCTGGGCACTGGCAGCCCACTGATCACCCAGGCCATATTTCCGGTAATAGGAAGCAGCAGCTATTCCATTTATGCGCTCAACGACCTTTCCAAGCCGCTATTCTCCAATGTGGCGGGAGGGGCTACCGTCGATTTCACGACCCTTGCCGGATATTCCGGCGGCATCAACGGCTTTGCTCTTCGTGGAATAGATGCATCTGCCGGACTTGATCCGGCCAATCCCCTTGCATTTGCCACGGGGTTGACCTTCGGCGGCAGCGGTCAAGTGAACCTCAAGCAAGTGGCTGTCACCTCATCACCGTCAGCGGTTCCCGAACCTGCTTCTTGGGCAATGATGCTCGCGGGCTTTGGATTAGCAGGCGGAGCGCTTAGAAAGCAGCGGAGGCATGGACTGCCCGCGATGATTGGTCCGGTTGCATAATTAGCTGATCCGCATTTCCGATGCCAGCCTGGGCGGGAGGCGCAGCGGAGCGGAGCCGAGCGGCCAGGCTGGCATCTTGATCGTTTCCGGGGCTGGTGGGCGGTAGCCGAGGCTGCTGTGCGGCCGTAGCCGGCTGTAATGATCGCGCCACCAGCCAGTGACGCAGCTCAAGGCTGTAAAGATTTCGCCGTTGAGCAGCTCAGCGCGCAGGCGGCATTGGGCCGAAGGCGAGCGAAGCTCAACCTCTCGATATACCATTCTCCCAGGGGCTGCCGGGCTCGAGGTACAGCGTGGTGACGCCGAGCCGGCCCAACCATTCGCGCACCGCATGGGCGACGAACTCGGGGCCGTTGTCGGACCGGATATGCTCGGGCGGACCATGCTCGATGAACAGATCGGCCAGCACGTCGATGACATCCTTCGACCGGAACCGCCGCAGCGGCACCATCGTTAGGCACTCTCGGCTGAACTCGTCGATGATGTTGAGCATCCTGAACTTGCGCCCATTGCGCGTCTGATCTTCGACAAAATCGTATGACCATACATGCCCGCGATGCTGCGGACGCATGCGGATGCACGAACCATCACCCAGCCAAAGCCGGCGACGCTTCGGTTGCCTCTTCGGCACCTTGAGACCCTCCCGCCGCCAAATCCGCTCGACCACCGACAAGCTGACCTGCCAGCCGGCATGTCCCGAGCAACGCATGGATACGGCGATAGCCGTACCGGCCATAATCCTTGGCCAGCGC
>Ga0157380_10002293_pt1 | contig 12862 bp, 7 predicted proteins | sample S35metaG_FD_119757 | JGI IMG/M metagenome (GOLD analysis project Ga0157380, IMG submission 119757) | Switchgrass rhizosphere microbial communities from Kellogg Biological Station, Michigan, USA - S3-5 metaG | ecosystem: Host-associated > Plants > Roots > Rhizosphere > Soil | place: USA: Michigan...
TAAGCAAAGTCAGGATTCCCTCGGCTGGATAAAGGTGTGCTTGAAGGAGGATATCGGCGGTATCGCCGCCACGATATTCTTTTCGATCGGGAATCAGCGTAACTTCTGACAGAGAGTACGACTCTTCTGATGCAGCTTTCTCTCCGGCAACCCATAACATCAATTCAGTCTGATTCGCTCGACCGCGTTGATCGTGAATCGTAGCGAGCACCCGATATTGACCGCTTTCGATTGTTTGAAAGCTACAGCGGGCAGTTTCTGAAGTTGAGATCAGCGAGCAGTCTTGCGGGTTCTTCTCAACCTGAATCAAGCTGTCACTCTTTTTTGGATCCGGTTTCCACTCAAGCAAAGCCGCGTGCATTTTCACTTCAGTTTGGGGAAGCGCGTGGCCTTCAAGGTCGGTGACAATGGACTCCACCACGAGAGGCTGACCTTGCTGCACAAAAGTCTTGCTGCTCCGCAGTCCGACGTAAAGATCCGCGGGGTGAACCAGCAGCGTGGTGATTGAACTCCACGTCTGACGATTTACGTCTGTAACTGTCGCTTCGGCATTAAGGAGTGTTGGTCGCGGAGGATTTACAGAATCGAAATCGACGTGCAGCCTGTGTTTGCCATCTTGATCGGTCTTGCTTTCGAAGGTCTCGCGGCGCGTTTGCCCCGCGATGGCGCGATCGTAGGAATAATTCCACCATGACGCCCATTTGCCAAAAGTAAAGTCACTTCGATTCGGTGGAGTGAATTGAGATGGAGTTGCGACTACCTGCCAGCTGACTGGTGCATCTGAAAGTCCGCCGCCAGAGTAATACTTCGCGTCGACTGAGAGTTCCGCGCTTGAACCAACGAGATATGGCCCAGCTGTGTCGGTCTGTGATTCGACTTCAAATTCTGGCCGGCGAAATTCCTCAACCCGAAATCTGTGGGTGTACGTTGAATCGGCGAGGTTGCTATTAGTGAGGAGCTCTACCTGGGTGTTACCAAGATTCATATTCCCAGGCAGCTTGATTGAAAAATTGAACCCGCCCAGAGGACTGAGCTGAGTTCCTCCCCGTGCTATTTCGACGTCGCTCGAGTCTTTAACGGTGTAAACAACCGCGGTTGTATTGTTTGAATTATCAGGAAGGCCGACATCTCCCAGTGGATGGGCGCCAAGGCGACGAATCCATCCTTTGATGCTGACCTCTTCAGTGGGCCGGTAGATCTTGCGATCGTCAAAGACGAACCAGCGCAGACTAGTGAGCTCCGGGTTCCGAAACCACGATGGCGTTTTCTCCCAGCGATCGGTTTGTTCCGGAAGAATTGCTGTATCACTTCCGGATCGGCCCACCAGCAAATTAGCTTTCATTTCATGCTTCGCAGGGAGCGAGAGCCGCGCGGTCCCATCAACTCCGGTAGTTCCTTTAACGCCAAACGGCATCAATGCCAACTCGACATTCGAAAGCTGCGAACCATCTCGCAACGATGTGACCCAGCCCAACACATCAGTCTTATCAACAAAAGCATCGAGACCGATGCCGGTACGCTGCAACCAAACTTCAATTCGATAGTAAGGTCCGAAACGACGCTTCGCTTCGGGAGAGTCAACCACCAGAATCATTTGACCGTGTCCATCAGTGAGCGCCGGTCCAAGATCGATTGGCGTCTCAACAATCTCGTCCTGTTTAATCTCTATCGGAATAGTTTCCGAATGAACCAGCCGGCCCGGGATCGCAGCCACTTTTTTTCCTTCCTTCGGATGTTGATATTCGAACCATTGCTGGTAGTCTTCTGGTTGGACTGAATAGAGCCGGTACTTGGCGCTACTGTAGTTGATCGTGTAGATGGAATACTTCGCAGGGGCAAAAGGATTCAGTACTGCAAAAAGCTTTTCGGGGGCCGACAAAACAGGGTTGAGAGGTCCGACAAAAAAAGTCATCGGACTGCTGATACCGAGTGCCTGCCCGAAAGAGTCTTTGATCTTTGGATCGAGCCTTACGCGATAAGTGGTGCGAGTCTTTTTCACTCCTCTAATGCTTAGCGTGTTATCAAAGATCGACAGACTCATTTTTTCGATCGACGGTTCGACTTTGACGAGCGAATCCGCTACCGACTCTTTGTCAATACTGTTGTTGAACTTGATGTCGAGATCATCATCAGACAAGCACTGGTTCGGCTGATCGCTATCGCACCGGTGGCCAGTTACTCGCAGGGGACCAAAAACCGTAAATGTGAACGGTTGCGCCTGAATGGTTCGCTTAGGTCCCTCGGCTGAAGGTGTTCCAGGTCCGATTGAAACAATGACCTTCGCGCCTGCTGGTAAAGTTTCCGAGTCAGAGTCATCCGCCGCCTTAAACGCCAACCAATGACCGGCTGCAGCATGTTCTGCGAGAGTTCTTATTTCATCATTCGCGCGAACTTCCTCGCTCGTCGCCGGGCGTGCGCTGAACACCGACTTTCCAGCTCGCAATTTGATCGTCTTCACCACCGCATCCGGATCTATTCGCTGATCGAATTCTACAAAAAGCAGTGGGTTCCGATTTTGAGTGTTCTCCTTCCCGGGAAATGATTTTGTAATCGTCGGTGGCGGAGTGCTGAACGTCCACTGCTTATCAAGCCCCAGTCGTGAGCCATCCGTCGATCGAGTATCTGAGGGCACGATCACCGAGTAGTCAGTGGCCATAGGGAATCTGACCTCGGGCTCGAACGCGATAGTCTTTGTGCCCAGCCAACGCCACTTGCCCGACGGTTGCGGTGAAAGCCTGACGGGCACACTGGTAGCCTCTTCCTGTGAACCGATCGCGACCATCGGTTGAGAGAAAGTTACACTTAAGTTAGGAGCGTACTGGGCATTTCCTTGCGGCGAGGCTCTCAGGACTTGCAGCCTGGCCGGTACGAATTCCGACATCTCCATGCTACTCGGGCCCGGGAAACTTGCGCTGATGGTTTTGCCTGTTCGCGGTGGAAGTAAGGATGGGCCTCGAGGATTGAAGCTTTCTTCATCACCTGCTGAAGACTTAAGTTCCGGAAGACGCTTGAGAAGATTCTCAGTTTCAGCAGCTGAAAGTAAGGTCGCATTCGCTATGGGAATCGAAGCTACTGGCTCGATCTGACCGGAGCCCTGGCTGAGTCTAAACTGCAAGCCTTTCTTTTCGGTCTCATTGTCACCCTGGCTTTTCTCCGCGTTAGCAGCCTTCGCTCTGCGAGTTATGGTCGGAAGAGTCCCGGTGAAAAGAGACAGGGTGAGGATAGTCGCGACAATCCGGCGGTCGGTCACACGCATTGAGCACTCCTTGAGTTTAGCTCGTTTGTATTCGAGGTTTAGACGCAGCCGGCCCGGTTCGGTTGCTTGAACAAAAGGGGGTTGAATGCCATTCATCCACGCAAATCCCGAATGGTCGGGATTTGCGTTACGACTCGGTTGTGCTTAGAACTGAGCGCGTGTAAGGTATTTCTACGCCGAACAACAAAGCAAGGAGGCCCGGTTGCTCTAATGTCGAATGAACAACCAAGTGTTGCGGACATCTTTCGTCGCGCCCAGGCGATTAGACTTGAGAATCCACAAATCAATTACAAAGATCTCGCGAAGCAGATCGCAAGAGAATATCAGGGCAAGCAGTTTCCTCCGCTGTACAACTTGACTATTCCAGAACAGGATTCGTTGGCCCCTGAAGAAGACTGGAGCGCCGGTCTGCCGCTGGTGCGACGCGGCATTCAGTTCCAGGATTGGAATGAAATCGCGCAGGGCATCGTGCTCTCGTTTGAGCAGACTGCGGAGTATGCGCGTCAGCGCGGGCCCGAAGGAACTCGGGATGATTGGCATGACCGCTCTGTTGGTATCAACGATGCTGTCTCGAAGGGCGTCAGCAAGTGGATGCCCGAAGAGCTGATGAAGCTGGCTGAAGAACGATCTCAAAAATCGTAACCGGGCTTTGCTCGCTCATTTCTAAATCACGTGCGTATTCTTTTTTTCTGCTTGAGTCTTATTCTCGGTTCGGCCTTCGTAGCGGCGCAGCCTAAATGGCGGGTCTATACGCCGGCCAACAAGATCTTCACTGTCGAGTTACCATGGAATCCACATTACAAAAGACTCGAAGCACACGCCCTAATGATGGGAACTGCCGGCCCCTTCAAAGGAATAAACTCCATTGAGACCTACGATTTCAGCATGTACATCGATGAGGAGCACACTTCTTTTGTATTGCGAGTTTATGATCTAGCTAAAACTCGCAGCGAGGCTGACTTTGATAAGGAAGTCGAGGAGATCATCGCAAATAGTTCTAAGCCAAGTGCTTCAGTGAGCAACAAATCGGTGGTTGTAAACGGATTGCATGGAAAAGAGTACTTGTTCGTTAATGGTAAAGAGTCGGCCCGAATCTTGTTTGTTTTATCCGGGCATCGGGCATATGTAATGCAATTCAGCACGGAAGACAAAAAGGGCGTTGATCGTGGTCCGGTGAACAGGGTGTTCGACAGTTTTCAACCGAAATAAGACTAGTAATGAGCTTTCTAAACAATCTCTTTCAAGACCCGAACTATCAGACGAGTGATCCTCGGCCGGCCGATCAGATCACCGATCCGGAAATCATCATCAGCCCTGACACTCGCCGAAGTAATCGCATACCGCAGGGCCAGTCGCGCACCAAGAAGTGGCCGGTACTCGATGCTCACGGAACTCCCGAAGTAGATCTGGCTACTTGGCAATTCGACGTCGATGGCCTCGTGGAGAACACTCTTTCCTGGTCGCTCGATGAATTTATGCAACTGCCGGCTGTGAAGGTCTATGCCGACTTTCACTGTGTGACGCGCTGGTCCCGCTTAGACAATGTCTGGGGCGGCGTTTCAGCTCGTGAAGTCGCGAAGCTGGCCGGAGTCAAACCCGAAGCAAAATTTGTGGTCGCATTTGGTTACGATTACGGCTGGACCACAAATGTTCCTATCGAGTACTTCCTCCTCGAAGACTCGTTGTTTGCCTGGTCCCATGATGGCAATCTCATACCGCCTGAACACGGCGGCCCGGTTCGACTAATCATTCCGCAGCTCTATGCATGGAAATCCGCCAAGTGGGTGAAAGGTGTGCGCTTTCTCGAAAGCGACCAGGCTGGATTCTGGGAAGAAGGCGGTTATCACATGCGCGGCAATCCCTGGGTAGGCAATGACGGTGAAAGATTCCGCTGGTCTTAACTCCTCATGCCAAGTGTTCCTAAAGACGCAGCTGCCGTCATCCTTCTTCGTCCAAACACCGACCCAAACAATCCCGAAGTCTTTTGGGTGAAGAGGAGTCAAAAGCTCTCTTTCCTCGGGGGCTTTCATGCGTTTCCCGGTGGCCAACTCGACTCGACCGACTCTGAAGCGAAGGTAGAAAACGCAGCTAACCCAGAAACTGCAGCCATGATCAGTTGCGCAGCTCGTGAATTGTTTGAGGAGCTCGGAGTACTAGCAGCGCGCGGCGCCCAAACACTCACTGCCGGTCAACGAGTTTCGCTGCTTGACGATTTAACATCCGGTCGAATGTCGTGGGCTGGTCTTCTGGAACATTACGATCTTCGCCTTGACGCTCGCGATTTCACTTTTGTGGGCCGCTGGGTAACGCCGCCTTTCAGCGCGCGACGTTTTGACACCTGGTTCTTTCTGGTCGACTGTCCTCTGAAGCAAGAACCAAACGTCGTGCAAGGCGAGTTGGAGCGCGGCGAGTGGATTGCGGCACGTGAGGCTTACGGTCGTTGGGAAAGATCGGAAGTGTTGGCTGTCCCACCGATACTTCACGGCCTCAAGACTCTCGGCGAAGGCATCACAGCAGATCTGATCTCAAGGTTCCTGTCCAAACCTCAGGCTCATTCGGAGCCGGTGCGCAAGATTGAATTTCGTCCCAATTACATTTGCTTTCCGGTGCGCACGCCAACACGGCCGCCGGCGACACACACGAACTGTTATCTGATCTACACTTCAAAGTCCTTGCTGGTAATCGATCCCGGTTCTCCTTACGAAGATGAGCAGCTTGCTTTGCAGACTGCTGTTGAAGATTTACTTTCAGCTGGCCGCAAGTTGCACAGCATTCTTTTGACTCACCTGCATCCCGATCATGTCGGCGGCGTGAACGCGTTACGAGAGCATTTTGGAAGTATTAAAGTCACAACTCACGCTGAGACTGCGACCGCTTTGCGGGAAAGTATTTCAATCGACGATCTGCTTTCCGACGGCGATGTGATTGTGCTCGAGGGCGAGCCGGCAATGGCTTTGCGCGTCCTTCATACGCCGGGACATGCACGAGGTCATTTATGTCTGCACGACGATCGAACCGGCACTTTGATTTCCGGTGACAATATTGTGGGACTCGGCTCTGTGTTAATCGATCCACCAGAAGGAAATATGCGCGACTACCTTACTTCGCTGGAACGGATGCGATCGATTCCGAATCTCTCGGTAATCTTTGGCGGACACGGCCCCGCCATGGCAAACCCTAACGAGAAGATTGACGAGTACATCAATCACCGGCTTGAACGCGAACGAAATATTCTGACTGCAGTAAGGAATGGTGCCGGCTCGCCAGCTCAGATTGTCGCCTCCGTCTACACAGATGTTTCCCCCAAAGCTCACGCCATGGCTGAACGCGCCGTGCTCGCCCATCTCGAGAAGCTGGAAGCTGACGGGAAAGTAGCGCACGACGGCGATCGTTGGACTGCGGCGTAAAATATCATTCACCCCCGGTTCAACCGGGGGAAAGGTTACTTAGATATTTGGACAACCGTTTCAACGGTTTGTGGTTCTGACCGAGAACAGAGACCACCGACTTCAGTCGCGTGGAGTCTCAATTTTGACCTAACCGCCTTCTGATAATGGCTCGCTATAGAGACCACCGGCTTCAGCCGCGTGGAGTCTCAATTTCAGCCTAAAGATACCACGCACAGAAGGCTGAAATTGAGACTCCATGCGACTAAAGTCGATGGTCTCTGGAGATTCGAAACTGCTGGCTGGATTTAGGTCAAAATTGAGACTCCACGCGACTGAAGTCGGTGGTCTCTGTTCTCGACTCTAGTCTGTTATTGCCGTTGAAACCGGATGAGAGTATGAAGATTGAGTGGTTCGTAATACAGTAGATGAGATTCTCGAGAACACTACAAGGTCAACATTCAATGCAAGAACCAAAAACTCTGGGCGAGCTTAAGGAAAGTGGTTACAAGCGCGTCTCGGTCAAAGAAGAGCTGCGGACAAACCTGGTACGAAAACTCCGAGCAGGCGAAAAACTTTTTCCCGGCATAGTAGGTTACGACGAAACCGTGATTCCACAACTGGTGAACGCGGTCCTCTCGAAACACAACATCATCCTGCTCGGGCTGCGCGGCCAGGCCAAGAGTAGAATCATTCGACAGCTTACCGACTTTCTCGATGAGAGCATTCCAATTATCGCTGGTTCAGAAGTTAACGACGATCCTTTCAAGCCCATTTCTGCCTTTGGAAGGCAAACGCTCGAGCTTCACGGCGACATGACCCAGCTCGAGTGGATCACAAGGGAAGCGCGCTTCGTTGAAAAATTGGCGACTCCCGATGTCACGATTGCCGACATCATCGGTGACGTTGACCCGATTAAGGCGGCCAAGAGCGGCCACCTGCTGAGCGATGAGTTAACCATCCACTATGGTCTGTTGCCGCGGGCTAATCGCGGAATTTTTGCGATCAATGAGTTGCCCGATCTTGCCGGTAAGATTCAGGTTGGGCTCTTCAACATCATGCAGGAAGGCGATGTGCAGATTAAGGGCTATCCAGTGCGTCTACCGCTTGATGTGCTACTCGTGTTCTCGGCAAATCCTGAGGATTACACCGCGCGAGGAAAAATTATCACACCGCTGAAAGATCGCATCGGATCAGAGATTCTCACCCACTATCCAGCCGAACTGCAGACTGCAGTTGAAATTACAAAGCAGGAAGCGTGGGTGACTCGTGACGGCTTGAGCCAGCGGTTGGTAATTCCGGATTTCATCCGCGAAGTCATCGAACAGATTGCGTTTGAAGCTCGTGATGATAGCCGGGTCGATCGACGCTCGGGTGTTTCACAGCGCTTGCCGATCACCGTTACCGAGTCGGTAGTTTCAAACGCTGAGCGGCGCGCACTATTAACCGGCGAAGATGACATCGTGCCTCGCATCGCCGATATTTACGCCGCCATTCCTTCAATGACCGGAAAGATGGAGTTGGAATACGAGGGCGAGCAGGTGGGCGCAAACCGCATCGCAAAAGACTTGATCAAACGGGCCGCCGGCGAGGTGTTTGAAGGGTACTTTGTCGGGATCGATTTTGCGGGAACGGTCCGTTGGTTTGAAGCCGGGAACAGCCTTCGATTGGCAGATACTGCATCCGCGGAGGAGTGTTTACAGTTGCTGGAGGCGGTGCCCGAACTGATCGATACGGCGCTGATTCCTTTCACAATTAAGCGCTCAGAAGATGGACTAGTCATAGCCGGCTGCGAGTTCGTACTGGAGGGCCTCTACGCTGAAAACAAGATTAGCCGCAACGAGGAAGGTGGCTACACCGCAGTCACGAAAGCTAAAAAGGATCGCCGCGGTATGATCTATGATGATCTCACCGAGACGGGCAAATATAGTTAGGAGGAATTAGCCGCGGATGAACGCGGAGAAACGCGGATAAGAACAACACAACTGTTTGGAGAGGCCTCGCTCGGGCTTCACTACCACCATAGTCATTAGAACTTTCAACAGGAGGTTCGAACCATGGATGGACGAGAAGACCGATCAAAAGATTTAGTTGGGCCACAGATGAACACGGGTAAACACGGATTTAAGCATGGCGAAATAACTCGGAAGATCATCCGCGTTTTTTATGATGTGTACAATGAGCTCGGCTATGGGTTTTTAGAATCTGTGTATGAAAAATCCCTTCAGATCGCTCTAATAGAAATGGGGCTACAAGCTGTGCGGCAAGTAGATATACCAGTATCATTTCGTGGACAATCTGTTGGTGAATTCTCCGCAGACTTGTTGGTCGAAGGTTGTGTTTTGATTGAGCTAAAGGCGGCTCGGGCCATCGATTCTTCACACGAGGCGCAGCTACTGAATTACCTTCGGGCCACTAACATCGAAGTCGGCCTAGTCTTGAACTTTGGACTTAGACCTCAGTTAAAAAGATTGATTTACGATAATCCTCGGAAATTAATCCGTGCAAATCGGTGTTTATCTGTGGCCGAACTTCTTACTCCTGACGAATAACTATGAAGTTCATCCGATATGGAAGATTCAATGGCCTCGATATCTCGTCGCTTAATCTCGGCGAGCTGATGGAAGCTTTGTCGGATGAGTTGCTCTACTCAGGCTACGATGATGATTACTACTGGACTCGCCAACAGAATCCTCTGGATACCTCTCTCGATGCGCTGCGGCGCGCACTCTTAAAAGCTCTAATGGATCAGGGCGCCATCAATGAACATCAGATCCAGCAAATGCTCGCCGAGAACGACGGCCACTTTAAAGGCTCACTGCTGGACGAGATGCTCAATCAGCTAATAGAACGGCTGGTTGAGGAAGGATATTTGACCTTGAAGGAAGAGCCGGCGCAGTCGCCTGAAGGTCGTAACCGTGGACCCGGCGGTAATGGAACGGTCGGTGAACCCTTGCCGCGCAACATCAAATTTGAGCTAACGGAAAAAGGGCTGGATTTCCTTGGTTATAAGACGTTGAGAAACTTGCTCGGTAGTACCGGCAAGAGTTCTCTCGGCCGTCACGATACCAGGCACCTGGCTACAGGTGTGGAAGCAGAGAGCGCCAGCAAACCTTACGAGTTCGGAGATACCATCAACCTGGATGTAAACACGACACTCTTGTCTGCGATCAAGCGTGAAGGGCTCAAGGTTCCGCTCAACCTGGAATACCGCGATCTTCATGTGCATCAATGTGACTATCAATCGTCATGTGCGACCGTAGTGATGCTCGATTGTTCGCACTCGATGATTCTGTACGGTGAGGATCGGTTTACTCCGGCCAAGAAGGTCGCTCTCGCGCTGGCTCACCTGATTAGAACTCAATATCCAGGTGATTCTTTGAAGATCGTCCTCTTTCATGACAGTGCCGAAGAGCTGGCGCTCGCCAGATTAGCTACGACCCAGGTAGGTCCTTATCACACCAACACCGCCGAAGGATTGCGCCTGGCGCGCCGGATCCTGCAGGCACAACGCAAAGAGATGAAGCAGATTGTGATGGTTACCGACGGGAAACCCACCGCCTGCTTTGTCGAAGGCCAAATGCAGAGCGGTGGCGGAAAGTCCTCTTTCCCAAGAGGCACCAGAACGAATCTCGGTGCGGTAGCCGGCGAAAGAAGACTCTATAAGAACTCTATGGGCGGTGATCCTTTTGTTATGGACGCCACCTTCAAAGAGGTTCAGGCTTGTCGTAAAGCTGGTATCATGATCAATACGTTTATGCTGGCGAGCGATTACTACCTGGTCGAGTTCGTCAAGCAGATGAGCGCGATGACAAACGGGAAAGCCTATTTTGCGAACCCCAATAACTTGTCCCAGTTCGTATTGATTGATTTCCTCAAGCGAAGAACCAGCCGGGTCAGGTAGGACGACCGGAATCGATTTGTAGGCGGGCCCTGCCAGCTCGCGCACAATCCATCCAAGTGAGTAGGAGTAACCAGCGGGCCGCCAGCCTGTTGTACGTACCGGGGCCGTAATGCAGTCATCAAGTAAGAAGCCAAGCCAGGCGTTCCGGCGCACTTTACTTCCGTATTTCGTTCTCACAACGTGTCTACTGATTACGGCTCTTTTCAGTTACACCGTCGCGCGCAACGCCAGAGCCAAAGACCAGGCTCGTTTCAGTAACGCCGTACTCGAGATCGATACCGCAATCACGAATCGCTTTGATACCTACATCGCTCTTCAACATGCTACCACCGGATTATTCGCCGCCAGCCACGAAGTTGAGTTCGACGAGTTCCATCGTTTCGTGGATCAGCTGCAGTTGCGCCAACGATATCCCGGTGTGCTGGGAATCGGGTTCTTACCGCGGATCCAACCGGAAGAGCGGCCGGCACTTCAACATGCTCTCGACCTTCAAGGTGTCAAGGGCTTCCGGATTTATCCTGACTACCCGCGTGCCGAATACTACCCGATTGTTTATTTAGAGCCTCTCGATCGCAGGAACCAGGTTGCGATCGGATTTGACATGTTCACCGAACCTGTACGGCGAGAGGCTTTGGAACGTGCTCGCGATACAGGATTACCCGCTGCCTCAGGCAAGGTGACGCTGGTTCAGGAAATAGACGCCCAAAAGCAATTTGGCTTTCTAATTTACACGCCTCTTTATCAAAACGATCGAACACCTACGACAGTTGAAGAGCGTCGCGCAGCTTTGCGCGGTTACGTTTATAGTCCGTTTAGAGCCGGCGACTTTCTCAATGAGGTCCTCGCCAACAAGACCTATCCGGAAATAGTTTTCAAGGTGTTTGATGGATCAAACGAGTCGGCTGACAACCTGCTGTTCGATTCGAGCAAGTCAGGCGTTCCACCATCACCGCGATTCAGCACCTTAACTTCTTTTAGCGTCGCCGGACGAACCTGGATGACCACGTTTGCGACTACGCCCGAGTTTGAGCTGGCGTCGGGCAGACACCTGGCGCCGTATATCCTGATGGGCGGACTGCTCGCGAGCCTTCTTCTCTTCTTTCTAATCAGGGCTCAGGTACGAGCTCGCTCGGCAGCCGAGGAATCCGCTACAGAGCTGCGCGGTTCTGAAAGACGAGTACGCCGCACACTTTCTGATCGAGAGCGAGCTGAGCAGGCATTGCGCGAGAGTGAAGAGCGGTATCGCGAGCTTATTGAGAACGCCAACGACATCATCTACACCCTTGACCTGCAGGGCAACGTAACCTCGGTCAACAAAGCCGGCGAGATGATTACGGGTTTCTCCAAAGATGAACTACTGACTATGAATCTGGGGAGGCTGCTTACCAGCGACTCAGTGGCAGTCGGCCGCCAGATGTTGGATCGGAAACTCGAAGGCGAAGCCCGCACTAATTACGAAGTCGATGCGATTGCCAAAGACGGTACCGTCATAACTCTCGAAGTCAGCAGCCGGCTGATGACTCAGGATGGCAAGGCTTATTGTGTTCAAGGTGTGGCTCGCGACATCAGCAAACGCCGCCGGGCCGAGGAAGCTTTGCGTGAAGCTGATCAACGCGCGTTGATTGAATACGAACGGTTGCTCGAACGCATCACCAGCCTGGCGCAGACTTTGGGTATGGCGCGCGACCTGGAAACAATTTATCGCGGTCTGCGTGAATTCTCGCTCGTGTCGGTTCCGTGTGATGGTTTCTTCGTTTCACTCTACGACCCGGTCCGTGACGTCCGCACGGCGAGCTTTGCCTGGGGAGATGGCCGTGAAGTCGATGTCTCCGAACTTCCACCCATGCCGATTACCGCGGAAGGACCCAACAGCCGAGCGGTTCGCACCGGGGAAGTTGTGATTACGGACAATTACATGCAGGTCCATCGAAGCCACCCAGTGGTCGTCGTCGGTCCCGAGAATGGGCTTCGTCCGCAAAGTTCCTTAGCTGCGCCGATGGCTGTAATGGGACGCATCATCGGTACGATTGAGGTGCAAAGCTACGCACCTGCTGTTTACAAGGAAGGGCACATCACGGCGATGCGGCTGGCTGCGAACCTCGCGGCGGTCGCTATCGAAAATACACGTTTGCTGGAAGAGGAAAGCAAAGCACGCGCAGCCGCTGAAGAATCAAACCGGTTGAAGGACGAATTCCTGGCCTCGGTTTCTCATGAACTGCGCACCCCATTGACTGCTATCCTCGGCTGGTCTCGAATGCTGGAAACGGGGCTCGATGAGGCGACTGCCTCGCGGGCGATTGAAACGATTCGCCGCAA
>Ga0157380_10002296_pt1 | contig 12849 bp, 12 predicted proteins | sample S35metaG_FD_119757 | JGI IMG/M metagenome (GOLD analysis project Ga0157380, IMG submission 119757) | Switchgrass rhizosphere microbial communities from Kellogg Biological Station, Michigan, USA - S3-5 metaG | ecosystem: Host-associated > Plants > Roots > Rhizosphere > Soil | place: USA...
ATGACGCGCGAATAATCCGGGAAGGTGCCGTCGATCAGCTTGGAGGTGAGGATCGCGGTGCCGAGATCGAACCGGATCTTGCTGGCCGAAAGCGAGACGCCGACCGTGCCGTCGACTTCATCCAGCAGCTTGCGCAGTTCGGCCACGCATTTGCGCGGCACGATCACGTCCGGCATGCCCGAAGCGCCATCGGGCCGCGGGACGGTCACGCGCGCGAGACGGTGGCCATCGGTCGCGGCAGCCTTCAGCACCGGCTGTGCTTCATCCGATACATGCAAGAAGATGCCGTTGAGGTAATAGCGGGTTTCCTCGGTCGAGATCGCGAAGCGGGTCTTGTCGATAATCTGCTTGAGCGTCTCGGCGGGCAGCTCGAACCTGGTCGGCAGCTCGCCCTCGGCGATCACCGGGAAGTCGTCGCGCGGCAGCGTCGCGAGGTTGAAGCGGGCGCGCCCTGCCACCACCAGCATCTTGCCCTCGGCCGCGCTCAGGCTGACCTGCGATCCCTCCGGCAGCTTGCGAACGATATCGAACAGGGTATGCGCCGGCACGGTGGTCGCGCCCGCCGTTTCGACCTGCGCCTCGACGCTGTCGACGATCTGGAGATCGAGGTCGGTCGCCATCAGCTTCAAGCTGCCGTCGGCGCTCGCTTCGATCAACACGTTTGAAAGAATCGGGATGGTATTGCGCCGCTCGACCACCGACTGAACGTGGCTCAGGCTCTTGAGCAGCGTCGCGCGTTCGATGGTCGCCTTCATGCGTCTTCTCTTCCCCCGGGCAGGATTTGGAGAAGCGTTATAGCGCAGCTTCGGCCGCCCGCCAGTGCCTTGTGCGCTTTTCACGGGGGGATTTTGCATCCGGCGCGCAGCCGCTATGCTGGCGAGGTGAAAGGCCCGGGGGCAATGCCGTTCAAAGCGCGATTCTGGATGCTCCTCGCGCTTTGCCTGTCCGGCCTCTCTCCGGCAAGCGCCCGCGATCCGCTGGGCGTTTTCGGGAAATGGGGCGCCTTCCGCGACGCAAACCCCCGCCGCTGCTTCGCGATCGCCGAGCCCGATCCGGAGCGAACCAAGGGCGATTGGCGCCCCTTCATCAGCGTCGCCAACTGGCCGGCCCAGCGCGTGCGCAGTCAGCTCCATGTCCGCCTGCGCAAGAACCGCAAGCCCGATACGCCCGTTACCCTCTGGATCGGCCCCCGGAAGTTCGATCTGGTCGCCGGCACTGCCGATGCCTGGGCGCCCGATCCGCGTGCCGACGCCGCGATCGTCCGGGCAATGCGCAGCGGCGAATGGCTGATCGTCAACGCAAAGGCGGCCAAGGGCGGGAGTTTTACCGACAGCTATCCCCTGCGCGGCGCCGCCACCGCGATCGATGCCGCCACCGTCGCCTGCGCACGGCGTTGAAGCCGTCGCCATGGTAGGCTGGCGTTCATCTTCACCATGCCATGCAGGGTGGGATATTTTGAAAAGGGCCGAGGCAATGAAAAGAACCATGTCACTGGCGGTGGTGACCGCGATGCTCGCCACCCCGATCGCCGGCCCCGCCGGAGCAGCGACGAGCTATCACGGCAAGAGATATGCCCATCATTCCTACCGCTGCAAACGCACCAGGGGCACGACCGGCGCTGTCGTCGGCGGCGTCGGCGGCGCCGTGGCGGGCGGCGCCATCATCGGCGGCCCGGTGGCCGTGATCGGCGGCGCGGTTGGTGGTGCGCTGCTCGGCAAGCATATCGACAAGAAGGAAAACCGGGCCGGCAACCGCCGACGCGGCTGCTGATCCCAATCGTCACCCCAGCCCTTCGGCTGCCGCCTGCGGCGGCCGCTCAGGATAAACTTCGTTCCAAAGGAACGAAGGCTGGGGTCCATGTCTGTCATTACCAGCGGTGTCATGGATGCAGGAGCCATGGATGCCAGCCTACGCTGGCATGACGGCTATCGGGTGGGTTTCAGCCATTATCATTATCGTCATCCCCGCGAAGGCGGGGATCCACTTTGCCCCATATCCCGCAGGTTCGGCTCTTGCCGCCCGGTGGATTCCCGCCTTCGCGGGAATGACGAAAAAGTCGTCGAAAGCTGCCGCTCTCACCAAAGCATTTTCCTACATGCATGCATTTCCCTACAGTCTGGTTGCTCTTTGAAATGTTGGATTCCGCAGCTCATGCGCTCCTCGCTTTCCCCATGAAACCCGTTTCGAGTAAATGCGCGACCCCCTAACCTTTGACTAACCTTTCATCCGCAAACAGCTCGAATTTCCGGCAAAGCTGGCGAATTCCGGCGCGATCCACTACATCGCGCGCACCATGACCCTCACGCAAGCCGTCGCCATGCCGATTCCCGGCCATATCGATCCCGTGCCGGTGCCGCGCGCGGCGGTCGCGCGGGCGGATGGCCGCGTTGATCTGATCGGGCTGCCGAAGGGGGAGATCCGCGCCGCGCTCGAAGTCGCCGGCATGGAGCCGAAGCAGGCCAAACTGCGCGCCAAGCAGCTCTGGCACTGGATCTATAATCGCGGGCAGACCGATTTCTCGGCGATGACCGATATCGCCAAGGCGATGCATCCCTGGCTCGCCGAGCATTTCGTCATTGGCCGGCCGGAAGTGGTCGAGGCGCAGGTTTCGATCGACGGCACCCGCAAATGGCTGCTCCGGTCGGACGACGGCCAGGATTATGAGATGGTGTTCATCCCCGACGCCGATCGGGGGACGCTGTGCGTCTCAAGCCAGGTCGGCTGCACGCTCAACTGCCGCTTCTGCCATACCGGCACGATGCGGCTGGTGCGCAATCTCACTGCCGGCGAGATCGTCTCTCAGGTGATGCTGGCGCGCGATGCACTTGGCGAATGGCCCTCCCAGCCCGAAGGACGCCTGCTCACCAACATCGTCATGATGGGCATGGGCGAGCCGCTCTACAATTTCGAGAACGTCCGTGATGCGCTCAAGCTGGTGATGGATGGCGACGGCCTCGCGCTCAGCAAGCGCCGCATCACGCTCAGCACCTCGGGCGTCGTGCCGATGATGGCGCGCACTGGCGAGGAGATCGGAGTCAATCTGGCGGTCTCGCTGCACGCGGTGACCAAGGAAGTCCGGGACGAGATCGTTCCGCTCAACCGCAAGTTCGGGATCGAGGAACTGCTTGCCGCCTGCGCGGCCTATCCCGGCGCCAATAATGCCCGGCGGATCACCTTCGAATATGTCATGCTCAAGGACAAGAACGACAGCGATGACGATGCGCGCGAGCTCGTCCGCCTGCTGCGCAAGTACAAGCTTCCCGCCAAGGTCAATCTCATCCCGTTCAATCCCTGGCCGGGCGCGATCTACGAATGCTCGGACCCCGATCGTATCGCCAGCTTCTCCGACATCATCTTCAAGGCGGGTATCTCGGCGCCGGTGCGGACACCGCGCGGCCGCGACATCATGGCGGCGTGCGGGCAGCTCAAATCGGCATCGGAGAAGAAGAGCCGCGCCGAGCTCGATCGGCTTGCCGAGGAGAAGCAGGCTGCTCTAGGCTAGTTTGACCGAGGGTCGAGGGTCGCCGTCAATGTGGCTGTTCAACAAGTTTATCAGTCGCCTGTTCAAGCGTGGCCCGCTGACAATCACTTTCGCCAATGGCGAAACGCGCACCTACGGGACGCCCGACCCCACGCTGAAGCCTGTGGCGATCCGTTTTACCGACAAGGGCGCGCCTAACTTCCTCGCGAGCCATCCGCATCTTCACGCGGCCGAGGCGTTCCTCGACGAACGGCTGGTGATCGAGCAGGGCGACATCCGCGATCTGCTCGATCTCGTCCGCGCCAATGGCCGATTCGAGGACGGCAAGGGGTCGCATCTGCGCGGGACGCTGGTCAACCACCTCAAGAACCTCACCAAATCGCGCATGACCAAGCGCAATTTCGAAAGGCAGTCGAAAAGAAACGTCGCGCATCATTATGATCTGAATGATCGGCTCTACGATCTCTTCCTCGATGCCGACCGCCAATATAGCTGCGCCTATTTCACCGATCCGGCCAACAGCCTCGAGCAGGCGCAGCTCGACAAGAAGGCCCATATCGCCGCCAAGCTCCATCTGAGGCCGGGCCTGCGCGTACTCGATATCGGCTGCGGCTGGGGCGGGATGGCGCTGTACCTGAACCGCGTGGCGGACGTCGACGTGCTCGGCATCACCCTGTCGGAAGAACAGCTCAAGGTCGCCCGCCGCCGCGCAGAGGAAGCCGGCGTCGCGGATCGGGTGAAGTTCGAGCTTATCGATTATCGCAACGCCACGGGCACGTTCGATCGAATCGTCTCGGTCGGCATGTTCGAGCATGTCGGCACGCCGCATTACGACGCCTTCTTCGGCAAGTGCCGCGAGCTGCTGACGATGGACGGGGTGATGCTGCTGCACACGATCGGCCGCATGGGGGAGCCTGGCAAGACCGACGCCTTCACCCTCAAATATATCTTCCCCGGCGGCTATAATCCCGCGCTCTCGGAGGTCATCGCCGCCGGCGAGAAATCGCGGCTGATCGCGTCCGATGTGGAAACGCTGCGGCTGCATTACGCGCACACGCTCGATCTCTGGTACGATCGCACGGTGGCGGCGCGCGACGCATTGGTCGCGCTCTATGACGAGCGTTTCTACCGGCTGTGGACCTTCTATCTGGCCGGCGCGCGCGCCGCCTTCGTCCACGGCAATCTGTGCAACTATCAGATCCAGTATATCCGCGATCGCCGGACCCTGCCGATCACGCGCGATTATATGCAGGATGCTGAGCGCCGGCTGCACGGTCCTGCATGACCTCCTCTCGCCGGTTCGGCGCGCTGACAGCCGTGGCGGGATTGGCGCATGGCCTCTTGCTGGTGCCGGGCTGGCTAGGCGTGCCGCGAGGATCCCTCGCTGCCGCCCGTTACGAGCGCCGGTTCATGCAACGGGTCGCCCGGAATCTGGTTCGGGATGTCGCGCTTACCGGCAAAGAACCCGAAGGGCCGGGCACGCTCTACATATCCAATCATATCAGCTGGATGGACATTCCAGTGCTGGGCGGCGCGCTCGACACCGATTTCATCGCCAAGTCCGATGTGAAATCCTGGCCGCTGATCGGGCCGCTGTCGCGGCGGAGCGGGACGTTGTTCGTAGCCCGCGAGGAGCGACATCGGGTTCACCATCAGGCCGATCTGATCGGTCAAAAATTGCGATCCGGGCGCAGCCTCGTCCTGTTCGCGGAAGGCACCACTTCGGACGGGCTGACGATCCTGCCCTTCCGTTCGAGCCTGTTCGAGGCCGCGACGCATGCCCAGCGCATCCAGCCGCTGGCGATCGGCTATCATGCCGGGGACGGCGGCCGCCTCTCCGATGACGAGATGTGCGCGATCGGCTGGACCGGCGATGAGGAGCTGCTGCCCAATCTCGGCAAGGTTTCGCGGATGTCGCTTACGGCGGAGATCCGCCTCGCTGAATCCTTCGCGCCGGAACAGGGCCTCTCGCGCAAGGCGCTCGCCGAGCGCTGCCGGGCTGCGGTGATCGACGCCTATGCGGCGATCCGAAGCGCCGAGAAGCGCTCCGAATAGCGCGCCTTGATCTCGGAGACGGGCATGACGACGAATACGTCGATGGTGCCGAAATCCTCATCGATCCAGGCGCCGTCGCCGACCAGCGCGCCGGTCCGCAGATAGCCCTTGATCAGTGGCGGCAGCGCCCGCATCGCCTGCGCCGGATCATAGCTGCCGATCGGCAGCATGTTCATGTCGAGCCGACCGGCGGGTAACGCATGCGCCCGCATATGGGCGGGCGCCAAAACATGGTGCGCCAGATAGGACAGTGGCTCGGCATGGTGGGCGGGATCGATTCCCTCGAACGAGGCGCAGCCAAACATGTGCGAGATATCATGTTCGGCCAGATAATCGGCGATGCCACGCCACAGGAGCTGGATTGTGGCGCTCGTCCGAAAGGCCGGCGCAACGCAGGAGCGCCCAAGTTCGAGCAGATTACCGCCTGAGGCATTCACATGATCGAGCAGCGGCGACAGATCGAACTCGCCGCTGCTGTAGAACCCTTCGAACGCGGGCGCGGTCTGACGCAGCAACCGATAGGTTCCCACGACCTTGCAGCCCTGATCGTTGACATGCTCGACGAGAAGATGGTCGGCGACCGCATCGTAGCGATCGATATCGAGGCCGCTGGCGCACGACGCGGCATCGAGGCTCGCGCCCATCTCCTCGTGGAAAATCTCGTAGCGAAGGCGCTGAGCTGCCTGGATATCGGCTGGCGAGTCCGCCAGACGGGTCGCAAGCCTTCCGCGTTGATCTGAAGGCGTCGCGCGCCTAGCCAGCGATAAAGTCATGAGCCGCGCCATTACGCGACGGAAACGACAGATTTTTGCCGTTTCCGTTACATAATGGCGACAGCGTTCTGTCTCAGGCGGCGGGCCCCTTGCCGCCGCGCTGCTCCATCCAGCTCTTCCAGGCGGCCCGGCGCTCCTCGGGGGTAACGGTGCCGTCCTTGTTGGCGTCGGCGCGATCGAACATCTCGAGCGCCTTGCTGGTCGCTTCGCTCAGCGTCACCTTGCCGTCGCTGTTGGCGTCGGCCTTGGTGAACAGATCGCCGCCCATCATGCCGCGACCGTGCATGCCGCGCATGCCGTAACCCCGCCCGTGGCCCTCGCCCATGCCTTCGCGATGGGATGCATCGAACTCCTCGCGGGAGATTTGGCCGTTCTTGTCGGCATCGAGCCTCGTGAACATCCTGTCACGCATCTCCTGGCGCTTCGCGGTTTTGTAGGCATCCGCTTCCTCGCGGGTAATGACGCCGTCCTTGTTGGTGTCGATGGCGGCGAAATGTTCCTTCACTTTCGCCTCGATCTCGGCCCGCTTCTCGGGCCCGCGCATGCCGTGATGATTCTTTTCGGCCATCGCCCATGCGGGAATCGCGATCAGCGCCGCCACGCTTGCTCCTATGATGAACCGCTTCATTTCACTCTCCTCGAACTCCGATGGCCCATCTCCGGCCACGACGGGATATTGCCATGGCGCGACCCAGTTGAACGATGGCTGAAGCACGGCTATCGCGTCGCCGCCTCTGGGGCATGAGCGGAGATTCTGATGGCGGACAAGATCAAGCGCGTGGTGCTGGCCTATTCGGGTGGGCTCGACACCAGCGTGATCCTCAAATGGCTCCAGCAGAATTACGGCTGCGAAGTCGTGACCTTCACCGCAGATCTCGGGCAGGGCGAGGAGCTCGAGCCCGCGCGCGCCAAGGCTCAGCTCATGGGTGTGAAACCCGAGCATATCTTCATCGACGATCTGCGCGAGGAATTCGTCCGGGATTATGTCTATCCGATGATGCGCGCCAATGCCCTCTATGAGGGGTTGTACCTGCTGGGCACCAGCATCGCCCGCCCGCTGATCGCCAAGCGCCAGATCGAGATCGCCAAACTGGTCGGCGCCGACGCGGTCAGCCACGGCGCCACCGGCAAGGGCAATGATCAGGTCCGCTTCGAGCTTGGCTATTATGCGCTCGCGCCCGACATCAAGGTGATCGCCCCCTGGCGCGAATGGGATTTGACCAGCCGAACCGCGCTGATCGACTTCGCCGAAAAGCACCAGATCCCGGTGCCCAAGGACAAACGCGGCGAAAGTCCCTTCTCGACCGACGCGAACCTCCTCCACACCTCGTCCGAGGGCAAGGTGCTCGAGGACCCTTGGGAGGAAGTGCCGGACTATGTCTACTCGCGCACCGTCAATCCAGAGGATGCGCCCGATCTGCCGGAAATCATCACCGTCGATTTCGAGCGCGGCGATGCGGTCGCGATCAACGGCGAGGCGCTAAGCCCGGCATCGCTGCTGGCGAAGCTCAACGATCTTGGCCGCAAGCATGGCATAGGCCGCCTCGATCTGGTCGAGAACCGCTATGTGGGCATGAAGTCGCGCGGCATGTATGAGACGCCCGGTGGCGCGATCCTGCATCTCGCCCATCGCGGCATCGAGCAGATCACCCTCGATCGCGGCGCCGCGCATCTCAAGGACGAATTGGCACCGCGCTATGCCGAGCTGATCTACAACGGCTTCTGGTTCTCGCCGGAGCGCGAGATGCTCCAGGCCGCGATCGATCATTCACAAGCGAAGGTGACCGGCACCGTCCGCCTGAAGCTCTACAAGGGCGCGCCGCATGTGATCGGGCGCAAATCGCCCAACTCGCTCTATTCGGAAAAGGTCGTAACCTTCGAGGACGACGCCGGCGCTTATGACCAGCGCGACGCCGAAGGCTTCATCAAGCTGAATGCGCTACGGCTTCGCCTGCTCGGCCGCCGCGACGGGCGGTAGGTCTTTTCGCCTGAGCCCGATCACATCGATCGGGAAGGTGAAGAAATGGCCGACCTGCACGCGATCCCGCTCCAGCGCGTGCAATAGATGATCGCCTTTGTCATAGGCCCAAGGCCCCTGTCGCAAAAGCCACACCGTCGGGATACGGCGGGTCTCGGGCTCGGCGGCGATCGCCTCGAGCCGCACCTTGGGCAATGAGAACACGCCCCGGCTTCCGGTCGGATTCCAGGCACCGGGTCCACCATCCAGGGTCGGCATGTCGGTAGGTATCGGCCGGGTGGGCATCGTCACCGCCTTGTCGCGAAGAGCAAAGCGGAATGGCAGCGCACCTTCATTGGGATAGGCCAGCACGACATCGCCCGCGGCAAAGCGCGGCTCGAGCCAGGCGATCACGCGGTACCAGTCTTCCTGCGGCTTGAGCGTTCGCTGAAACGCATCCAACGCTACCATTTCAACAAGCATAACCGAAAGCGCAAGCAGGCCGATCAGCCAGGTCGCGACCGAACGCGATGTCGCCACTCCCAGCGCGACCAGCAGCATCGCCGGCGCGGCGACGGCGGCCATGGTGCGCAGGATGAAAATCGGCGCAACGAGCCAGGAGATCAGCAGCGAGGCCGCCACCGGCAGTGCCGTCAATATCATAAGCGCGGCGGTAGTTCTGGCGCCTTCGGCGCGTCGCCCCAACCTGATCGCGGCGACAAGTATCAACAGCAGTGCCGCAGCCAGCGCTTCCGGGTGCGGCGGAATATAGATCTTCGCCACGATCCAGACGAGTTTCCAGGATGGCGAGAAGCGCAGCCAGGTAGATTGTACCCAAGTGGGCGCCTGCTCCGCCAGGATCATAAGTGCAGGAGACCATGCGGCGAGCACAAGCGCATGGCCGACGAGGAATGCCGCCCAGTCTTCTCGTGTCCAGCTACGCCGCCAACACAGGATGAGAAAGGCGATGCCGAGCGATCCCCCATAGAGCACGCCCAGATTGTGGAGCCACAGCATGAGCGCGAGCAGCGCAAGATAGGCGCCATAGGCCGCGCTCAGCAGCCGCCGACGCTCCGTGACATGGCCCGTGACATGGCGGCTGACACGGAACAGCGTGCCGATTGCTGTCACATAAACAAGGATCATCACGGGGTAGGGCCGGACTTCACGGGCCATCTCGATCGGCAACGTGCCAAGCGAGATCAGCATTGCGGCGACGGATACGAAGGCAACGGTGTTCCGGCGTTCCAAAGCGACGGCGCGGCCGATTTCATGAGCGGCCCATGCGCCCGCCCCGATCACAATGATGCCGCAGAACGCACCCAACGACCGCAGCCCCGCAAGGCTGTCGCCGAACACAAGGGTCCAGACCCGCAGCATACTGTAATAGAAAGGAGGATGGGTTTCATACTGCGGCACAACCGCCCAAAGGAAATCGAAGCCTTTCGAGGCGGCATAGGCGCTGTAGGCCTCATCGAGCCACAGCGGATCGGCGGTCAGGCGCCAAAGCCGGAAACCGATGCCCGATGCGACCGTCAGAATCGCAACCAGAACGAGCAGGAGATGGGAGCGAGAAAGGAAAGGAAGCGGTCGCGCCATAGTTCTGGCCGCCATAGGCAGGACGCGCCCGCTGCACAATCCAACAGACTCTTGCGGCCAACGCCCGAGCCCCCCTATGGCGCGCTTCGATGATGCCGTCCGAACAGCCCTGGTGGTCCAGCCGATCCTTCGCTTTCGCGATGATGGTGACCGCGATGGTGCCGTTGATCATGCCGGCGATCCCGCCGCTGGTCGATCTGCCTGGCCATATGGGCCGCTATGCCGTTGAGCTTGCGCCGCCCACCTCCCCGCTTCATCACTATTATCATTTCAAATGGGCGGTGATCGGCAATCTCGGCGTCGATTTGCTCGTCATCCCGCTTTCCAAGATCTTCGGGCTGGAACTGGCGGTCAAGCTGATCGTGCTGATGGTGCCGCCGCTCACCGTGGCCGGGCTGCTGTTGGTGACCCGCGAAGCGCATGGCGATCTGCCGCCCACGGCCGCGCTGGCATTGCCGCTGGTCTATTGCTTCCCCTTTCAGTTCGGCTTCGTCAATTTCACTTTATCGATGGCCTTCGCGATCCTCGGCTTTGCCCTCTGGCTACGCCTGGGCCGCACCCACCGTCTGCGCCTTCGGACGGCAATTTTCATACCTTACGGCATCATATTGTGGTTCATCCACAGCTTCGGCTGGGGAACGATGGGGCTGCTCGCCTTCGCATCCGAACTGGTCCGGCGCCATAATCGCGGCAAGCCATGGTTCCAGTCCGCCTGCGAGGCAGGAATCTCCACTGCGCCGCTGATGCCTCCGGTCCTGCTGATGCTGGCCTGGCGCAGCGGCCATGTCAGCGGAATGACCGGCGACTGGTTCAACCTGAAGGTCAAGGCCTATTATCTGTTCAGCATCCTGCGCAACGAAGGCGATGCCTTCGACCGCTGGAGCGCAGTGCTCCTGATCGTTGTGGCGGTCTGTGGCCTTTTGGGACTGGGTGTCCGCCGCAATCCGCAGCTCATTCTCGCCGGCTCCATCCTCGCGGTCGCATTCCTCCTCCTGCCGCGCATCGTGCTGGGATCGGCCTATGCCGACATGCGTCTGGCGCCGTACATGATTGCGGTGCTCGTGCTCGCGGTGCGGCCCAGAACGAATGATCCCCGCGTACAATCCGCCATCGCGCTCGTGGCGGTCGCCTTCTTCCTCGTTCGGATCGGCGTCCAGACCGAAAGTTTCGCGCGGCTTGACCGGGGCTATCGCGCCCAGCTTGAGGCTCTCGATCACATACCCCGATATTCCCGTGTTTTCGCTCTGAGCAATCTGACCTGCCTCAGCGTGCCGCACTGGCCGCGGCTCGATCATATCGAGGCGTTTGCGATCATCCGGCGTGAGGCTTTCGTCAACGGGCAATGGACGATGGCGGGCGCTCAGCTGCTCACCATCGACTATCCGGCGGCCAGGGGATTCGATGGGGATCCTACGCAGGTGCTGCGTCCCGGCCGCTGCCGCCAGCCGGGAAGCTACACCTATCCTTCCGTGATCGGGCTCTTTCCCCGCAAGGCATTCGATTATCTATGGCTGATCAACTTCGCCCCAGCGCACCGGCCTCCCTATGATCCCGGCCTTGAGCTGATCTGGGATGGCCCGCGCGCCGCGCTCTACCGGATCAGGAAAACACCCATAGGCGGTTGAGCCAGAATACCGCCAAGGGGGTCAGGATCGCGATGGCCGGCATTGGCCACCAGACCGCACCGTGCAGCAAGCCAGTGAACAGCCATACCCAGAAGCTGTTGAGCACGAAGCCGAACGCCGTCACGACGATGAAGCGCCCGCCGGTCCGCGCCAGATTGTCGCGGCGGCCATGGCCCCTGAACGTCCAGCGGCTGTGGATATTGTAGCCGAGCGTCGTCGAGACAACCTGCGCGATGACATTCGCGATGAGCGGTGCGATTCGAAGCGGCTGTGCTGCTAACCAATAAATGAGCAAGTGCACCGACGTGACGAAGGCGCCGCTGACGACATAGCGGATCAGATGGACGAGCGTCTGGAGATGATGATCTTCGAGACGGGAGATAAGCGTCCTGTACAAAGCCGATCCTTACTTGCCGTTAAGCGTGCGCCATGCCTAATGCGCGATGTCGGGCAAGGAAATAGCGTCAGTGCATGAAAAAACCACGAAAGCGCCGCTGGTTGACCTGAATTGGCACTGGTGGTGGCTGGCGGTGTGGGTTGGGTTCGCCATCTGGCTGCTGATCATGAAATGGGGCGCGATCCATTGGTTCGCGCTGGGTGATACCGACGACAATATGCGCATGTCGCAGGTCCGCGCGCTGCTGAACGGGCAGGGCTGGTATGATCTGAGGCAGTATAAGCTCGATCCGCCGGCCGGCTTCAACATGCACTGGTCGCGGTTGGTGGACCTGCCGATCGCCGGGCTGATCCTTGCCACAAGGCCGTTTCTGGGTGGCATCCTCGCGGAAAAGGTCGCGGTGGCCGTGGCGCCGATGCTGCCGATGGCGCTGGCGATCTACGCGTTGATGCTGGTTTCGCGCCGGTTGATTGACCGCAATGCCTGGATCGTGGCTATCCCGCTCCTCGCCTGCGCGCAGACGACATTGTTCATGTGGGCGCCGCTCCGCATCGATCATCATGGCTGGCAGCTCGCATTCCTGATCCTGATGGTCGCGGGCAGCGCAGACCGCGACCGGCTGCGCGGCGGCGTGACCAGCGGACTTTCAACGGCCCTGTCGCTGGTGATCGGGCTTGAGATGCTGCCCTATCTGGCGCTTGGGGGGATCATGACCGTGCTCGCCTGGGTCCGCGACGACGCGGCGGCGCCCCGCTTGCGCGGCTATGGCGCATCGCTCGCGGGCGGTTGCGCGATCGGCTATGCGGTCTTCGCCTCCAACGACAACCGCGCCTATCTCTGCGACGTCCTGTCTCCGGTCTATCTGTCGACGATGCTCACCGCTGGGGCGGTTGGCGTGGCACTCAGCATGCTGCGGCTGCGGACCCGAGCGGTGCGCCTGACAGTCGCGGTCGCGGCGGGGG
>Ga0157380_10002297_pt1 | contig 12845 bp, 9 predicted proteins | sample S35metaG_FD_119757 | JGI IMG/M metagenome (GOLD analysis project Ga0157380, IMG submission 119757) | Switchgrass rhizosphere microbial communities from Kellogg Biological Station, Michigan, USA - S3-5 metaG | ecosystem: Host-associated > Plants > Roots > Rhizosphere > Soil | place: USA: Michigan...
ACGAGCGCGCAGAAGGTGCTCGAGGAGATCGAGGAGCTCACCAACCCGAAGGTGCGCGCCGGCAAGAAGACGCTCGGCGCCGAGCAGCTGCAGCTGAAGGCGAGCCTGCTCGCCGTGCTCGACGCGGTGCGCGACGAGTCGAGCAAGGAGGCGGCCGTTCGTCTCGTCTTCGAGCCGAAGTCGCGCACCGTGCCACAGGCCGACCTCGTCAACGCGCTGCTCGCCCACACCAGCCTCGAGAGCTCGACGCCGATCAACCTGACGATGGTCGGAGCAGACGGCCGGCCGACGCAGAAGAGCCTCGTGCAGCTGCTCGGCGAGTGGGTGCGCTTTCGTGTGCAGACGGTCGAGAAGCGATCGCGCCATCGCCTCGGCAAGGTGGCAGACCGCATCCACATCCTCGAGGGGCGCCGGCTCGTCCTGCTGCGCATTGACGAGGTGATCGCGATCATCCGCGCCGCCGACGAGCCGAAGCCGGCGCTCATCGAGCGCTTCGCGCTGAGCGAGCGCCAGGCCGACGACATCCTCGACATCCGTTTGCGTCAGCTGGCGCGGCTCGAGGCGATCAAGATCGAGCAGGAGCTGAAGGAGCTGCGCGGCGAGGAGGCGAAGCTCAACGAGATCCTCGCCAGCCCGGCCGCCTTGAAGCGCACCGTGATCCGCGAGGTCGAGGTCGACGCGAAAGTGCACGGCGACGAGCGGCGCACCCTGATCGAGGTCGGCAAGCGCGCGGTCGCCGAGGTGCGCGTCGTCGACGAGCCGGTCACCGTAGTCGTCAGCATGAAAGGCTGGGTGCGCGCGCTCAAGGGCCACGAGGTCGAGCCGGGCCAGCTCGCGTTCAAGGCCGGCGATGCGCTCTACGGCACCTTCGGCTGCCGCAGCGTCGACACGCTGCTCGTCTTCGGCAGCAACGGGCGCGTCTATTCGGTCGCCGTCGCGAGCCTGCCGAGCGGGCGCGGCGACGGCCAGCCGATCACCTCGCTGATCGACCTCGAGGTCGGCACGCTGCCGGCGCACTACTTCGCCGGCGCCGCGAGCGAGGTGCTGTTGCTCGCCGGCACCGCCGGTTTCGGCCTGCTCGCTCGCGCCTCCGACCTGCTGTCGCGCCAGCGCGGCGGCAAGTCGTTCCTCGCCCTCGAGGGCGAGGAGAAGCCGCTGCCGCCGGCGGTCGTTCACGCCAGCGCGGCGCGCGTCGCCTGCCTGACGCTCACGGGACGTCTCCTCGTCTTCGCGCTCGACGAGCTCAAGCTGCAAGGCAACGGCGGCCGCGGCCTGACGCTGGTCGATCTCGACGAGAAGGACGCGGTCGTCAGCGTCGCCGTGTTCGCATCGGCGCTGCGCGTCGAAGGAAGCGGCCGCGGCGGCAAGCCACGCGACGAGATCCTGCGCGGCGCCGCGCTCGAGCCCTACAGCGGCCGGCGCGCGCGCAAGGGGCGGCGCCAGGACGCGATCCCGAAGGCGACCCGCGTCGTCGCCGCCGACGCCGGCTGAGGCGAAGGCGCGCGCCGCAGCGACGGCGCACGCGAGTCAGCCGATCTCAGGGCGTCGGGTCGAGATCGCGCACCGGCCGGACCTCGATGCTGCCGGTGCGCACCGGCGGGATTCGCGCCGCCAGCGCCACCGCCTCGTCGAGGTCGGCCGCGTCGAACAGGTAGAAGCCGGCGAGCTGCTCCTTGGTTTCCGCAAACGGGCCGTCGGTCATCGTCAGCGCGCCGTCGCGAAGGCGCAGCGTCGTCGCGGTGTGGACCGGATGCAATGCTTCGGCGGCAACGACGCGGCCTTCGGCGCGCAGGCGCTCGCTCGCCGCGAGGCACTCGCTGTCGGGAACGGCGTGCAGCTTGTCGGGTTCGAGATAGACCAGGCAGAGGTACTTCATCGGTCGTCCTTGAAAAGAATCACCGGACTGGTCGAACGGCGCCGGACCGGATCGACATCAGGCGGCAGGTCGCGCAGCCGCGCGGCCAGGAACTCGCGCTCGGGCTCCTGGCGAACGAGGGAGAGTGCTCGCTGATACGAGGCGCGCGCGTCGGCATGGCGGCCGAGGCGGCGGCAGATGTCGGCGCGCGCGGCATGGGCGAGGTGATAGTCCTGCAGCTGGCCGTCGGCGAGCAGCGTCTCGATCAGCGGCAGGCCCGCTGCGGGGCCGTCGCGCATCGCGACCGCGACGGCCCGGTTGAGCGCGACGACGGCAGTCGGCTGCAGTCGGACGAGGACGTCGTAGAGGCCGACGATCTCGGCCCAGTCGGTCGCCTCGGCACTTGCTGCGCTGGCGTGCACGGCGGCGATCGCCGCCTGCAACGCGTAGGGACCGAAGCGCACCGCGGGCGAATCGCGCCGCGCTGGCGCTGCTGCGCCGCGACTCGTCGGCGTCGGCTCCGCCGCGAGCGCGCGCTCGACCCAGGCCACGCCTTCGTCGATCTGCGCCCGGTTCCACAGCGTCCGGTCCTGCGCCTCGAGGGTGACGAGCTCGCCGTTCGGCCCGGTGCGCGCGGCACGACGCGATTCCTGCAGCAGCATCAGCGCCAGCAACCCCATCACCTCGCGCTCGGGAAGCAGCTCGACGACGAGACGGCCGAGGCGGATCGCTTCGGCCGACAGGTCGGCGCGCGTCAACGACGCTCCGGCGGAGGCCGAATAGCCTTCGTTGAAGACCAGGTAGATCACGCGCAGCACGCTGGCCAGTCGCTCGCCGAGCTCGCGCGCTTCCGGAACCTTGTAGGGAATTCGGGCGGCGCGGATCTTCGCCTTCGCCCGCACGATGCGCTGGGCGAGCGTCGCCGGCGGCGCGAGGAAGGCGCGCGCGATTTCCTCCGTGGTCAGGCCCGAGATCTCGCGCAGGGTCAGGGCGACCTGCGCATCGGCCGACAGCGACGGATGACAGCACGTGAAGATCAGGCGCAGCGGGTCGTCGGCGATCTCCTCGCCTTCGTCCCAGCGCGCGGCGCTGTCGGGGATGGCCTCGACCGCGGTGGCGACGTCGCCCGCTTCGTCGATGGCGTCGAAGCGGGCGCGCCGGCGGATGCCGTCGATCGCCTTGAAGCGGCCCGCCGAGACGAGCCACGGCACCGGGTTGGCGGGAATGCCGTCGCGCGGCCATTGCTCGACCGCCGCCCTGAACGCATCCTGCATCGCTTCTTCGGCGAGGTCGAAGTCGCCGAGCAGGCGGATCAGCGTCGCCAGGACCTTGCGCGAGTCGCGCCGGAAGAGCGCCGCCACGGTCGCGGCGATGTCGGCGGGCGCGGCGTCGGCGTCGACGGACACGGCGAGCTCGTTCGCGACCTCAGGCGCTCCTGCGCAGGATGCCGAGCAGGACGATCGCGCAGACGACGAAGGCGAGTGCGGCCCAGATCGCGTAAGGAACGCCGAGCAGGCTGACGGCGGCATCGGCGCAGCTCGCGCGCGCCTCGAACACATCGGGCAACAAGCGATCGAGCTGGGTCGCGCTCATGATGCGGTCGGCGAGGGTGAGATTGCACGATGCCGACTTCGCTGCGACGAACTGCTGCCACAGCGCGGCCGATACGCCAGCGACGGCGAGAAGCAGCGCGAACGTTCCGGCGACGCGGCTTCCGGCCGCTCCACGCCAGACCAGGCCGAGCACAGCGAAGGCGGCGATCGCGACGAAGATCAGCCGCTGCAGCACGCACCAGGGGCAGGGCTCCATCGCGTACCTGTGCTGCGAGAAGAGGGCGGCGATGACGGCGCCGAACGAGGCGACGGCGACGAAGGCGAACAGCGCCGCGTTCGAGGCGCCGCCGCGGCGCGCCGGCCGCGACCGCGGCGCCGTCATTCGGCGGCCTGGGCGATCAGCTCGATCTCGACGCAGGCGCCGAGCGGCAGCTGGGCGACGCCGTAGGCGCTGCGCGCGTGCGCGCCCTTCTCGGCGAAGACTTCGCCGAACAGCTCCGAGCAGCCGTTGGTCACCAGGTGGTGCTCGATGAAATCGGGCGCGCTGTTGACGAGGCTGGTGATGCGGACGATCCGCTCGACCTTGTCGAGGTCGCCGACAGCGGCGTGCAGCGTGCCGAGCAGGTCGATGGCGACCGCGCGCGCGGCCTTCTTGCCGGTGGCCGTCGTCATGTCGCGGCCGAGCTGTCCGACCCAGGCCTTGCCGTCGCGCTTGGCGATGTGGCCCGAGATGAAGACGAGCTTGCCGGTGCGCACGAACGGAACATAGGCACCGGCCGGAATGGCCAGCGGCGGCAGCGAGATGTCGAGGTCGGTGAGGCGGTCGTAGATCGAGGACATGGCGCGTTTCGCAGGGGATCGAGGGCAAATCCTACACTTCCGCGATGGCAGCACCCGGCAGCGGCGGACGGCTGGTGGCGCTGCCGCTGGCGTGGCTCGCCGGCGTCGCCGTGCAGCTGCAGCAGCGCGAACTCTGGCGGTTCGAAAGCTATCTCGCGGTCACGATCATCGCCGTCGCGGTCGCGCTGATCAGCGCACGCTCCCGGCGTGCGTTCGCGCTGCTCGTTGCCGCCGCGCTGGCCACCGGCTTCGCGCTGACCGGGATCCAGGCGTCGGCGCGTCTCGCCGAGACCCTGCCCCCCGCGCTCGAGGGCCGCGACGTCGTCGTCACCGGCTTCGTCGCCAACCTGCCGCAACAGGGGCCGAGCGGGCTGCGCTTTCGCTTCGAGGTCGACCCGGGCGGCGCCCCTGCAGGCGTGCCGCGCGTCATCGCGCTGGGCTGGTACGCGGGCTTCCACGAGGACGCAGCGCTGGTGCAGCCGCGCCTCGCGCTACGCGCCGGCCAGCGCTGGCGCTTCACCGTGCGCCTGCGCCAGCCGCACGGCAACCTCAATCTGCACGGCTTCGACTACGAGCTGGCGTTGCTCGAGCAGGGCGTCGCGCCACCGGCTACGTGCGCGACGCGCCGGCGACGCTCCTCGACGCGAGCGCCGGGCATCCGGTCGAGCGGTTGCGTCAGCGCGTTCGCGACTCGATCTACGCGCACGTCGACGACCGCCGTGCCGCCGGCGTGCTGGCGGCGCTCGCCATCGGCGACCAGGGCGCGATCGAGCGTGACGACTGGGACCTGTTCCGCAACACCGGCGTCGCTCACCTGATGTCGATCAGCGGCCTGCACGTGACGATGTTCGCGTGGCTCGCCGGCGTCCTGATCGGCGTGGCCTGGCGGCGGAGCACGAGGGCGATGCGCTGGCTGCCGGCGCCGAGCGCGGCGCGATGGGGCGGTCTCGTCGCCGCCACCGCGTACGCCTTCTTCGCCGGCTGGGGCGTGCCGTCGCAGCGAACGGTCTGGATGCTCGCCACCGTGACGCTGCTGCAGGCGGGCGGACTGCGCTGGCCGTGGGCCCTCGTCCTCCTCGGCGCTGCCTTCGTGGTCACGCTCTTCGATCCGTGGGCGTTGACGCAACCCGGCTTCTGGCTCTCGTTCATGGCCGTCGGCCTGCTGATGGCGTCGTCTCCGGCGACCGGCACGCTGCGCGCAGCGGGCGATCAGGACGCGACCGGCTGGCGCGGCTGGCCGAATCGATTCGCGACGAGCATCCGCGGCGGCCTGCGCACGCAGGTGATCGCGACGCTCGGCCTGACGCCGCTGACGCTGGTCTTCTTCCAACAGGTCTCGGCGGTCGGCTTTGTCGCCAACCTGGTCGCGATCCCGCTCGTCACGCTCGTGATCACGCCGCTCTCGCTCGCCGGCATCGCGCTGGCGCCGCTCTGGTCGCTCGGCGCCCTGATCGTGCAGGGACTCGACGCGTTGCTGGTTCGCCTCGCCGCGTTGCCCGGGGCGGTCTGGACGGTCGCCGTCGCGCCGTGGTGGGCGCAGCTCGCGGGGCTGGTCGCCGCGGTGCTCGTCGTCCTGCCGCTGCCGTGGCGCGCCAAGCTCGTCGCCGTGCCGCTCGCGCTCGCCCTGCTCGTGCCGCCGGCGGCGCTCCCGGCCGAGGGCAGCTTCGACGTCGTCGCCGCCGACGTCGGCCAGGGCACGGCCGTGCTCGTCCGCACGCGCGAACACGCGCTGCTCTTCGACAGCGGCCCGCAGTACTCGCGCGAAAGCGACGCCGGCCAGCGCGTCCTCATGCCGCTGCTGCGCAGCCGCGGCGAGCGTCGCCTCGACCTGCTCGTCCTCAGCCACCGCGACAGCGACCACGTCGGCGGCGCGCGCACGCTGCTCGGCGCAATCGCCGTCGATTCGCTGGCGAGCTCGCTCGAAGACGGCCATCCGCTGCTCGAGAGCGCGCGCGACGCGCACCGCTGCGTCGCCGGCCAGCGCTGGCGCTGGGACGGCGTCGATTTGGCCGTCCTCGCGCCAGGGGCCGACGACTACGACCGCGCCCTGCGGCCGAACGCGATGTCGTGCGTTATCCGCGTCGCCGGCGGCGGCCGCAGCGTCCTGCTCACCGGCGACATCGAGCGCGACCAGGAGGCGGGGCTGGTCGGCGCGCACGGCGCGGCACTGCAGAGCGATGTCCTGATCGCCCCTCACCACGGCAGCAAGACCTCGTCGACCGCGGCATTCCTCGACGCCGTCCGGCCCCGAATCGCCGTGTTCCAGGCCGGCTACCGCAACCGCTTCGGCCATCCGGCCGACGAGGTGCTCGACCGCTATCGCGAGCGCGGCATCGCGATCGTCGCGAGCCCGGCGTGCGGCGCTTGGCAATGGCGCGCCGACGGCGCCGCGGCAGGCGACTGCCAGCGCGAGAGCGCGCGGCGCTACTGGCATCACTCGATGGCGCCGCCGCCGCACTGAAAGCGGGCGCCTGCCCATCGGTGGCGCGGACTTTGCTACCCTCGGTGCCATGAAGGCCGGATTCGACGAGATGCGGGCCGCCGACGGCGCCGTGCGCGAGCATTACGGCGGCTACGACCGCTGGCTCGCCGAGCAGCCGCCGCAGGTGATGCAGTCGCGGCGCGAGGAGGCCGAGGTCATCTTCCGCCGCGTCGGCATTACCTTCGCCGTCTACGGTGCCAAGGAGGACGCGAACGGGCAGAACGGCGGGACCGAGCGGCTGATCCCGTTCGACCTCATTCCGCGCGTGATCCCGGCGCACGAGTGGCGCGAGATGGAGCGCGGCCTGCGCCAGCGCGTCACGGCGCTCAATCGCTTCATCCACGACGTCTACCACGAGCAGGAGATCCTCAAGGCCGGCGTCGTCCCGGCCGACCAGGTGCTCGGCAACGCCCAGTTCCGCGCCGAGATGAAGGGCGTCGAGGTCGCAGGCAACATCTACTCGCACATCGCCGGCATCGACATCGTCCGCGCCGCCAACGCCGATGGCAGTGGCAACTACTACGTGCTCGAGGACAACCTGCGCGTGCCGAGCGGCGTCTCGTACATGCTCGAGAACCGCAAGATGATGATGCGGCTCTTCCCCGACCTGTTCAACCGGCACCGCGTCGCGCCGGTCGCGCACTACCCCGACCTGCTGCTCGAGACGCTGCGCTCGGTCGCGCCCGCGGCGGTGAACGATCCGACCGTCGTCGTCCTCACGCCGGGCATGTACAACAGCGCCTACTTCGAGCACGCCTTCCTCGCGCAGCAGATGGGCATCGAGCTGGTCGAGGGGCAGGATCTCTTCGTCCGCGACAACTTCGTCTACATGCGGACGACACAGGGCCCGAAGCGGGTCGACGTCATCTACCGCCGCGTCGACGACGACTTCCTCGATCCGCTCGCCTTCCGCGCCGACTCCACGCTCGGCTGCGAGGGCCTGCTCGGCGCCTACCGTGCCGGCAATGTGACGTTGTCGAACGCGATCGGCACCGGCGTCGCCGACGACAAGTCGATCTATCCGTTCGTGCCGAAGATGATCGAGTTCTACCTCGGCGAGCGGCCGATCCTGAACAACGTGCCGACCTACGTGTGCCGCGACCCCGACGACCTCGGCTACGTGCTCGACCACCTCGGCGAGCTCGTCGTCAAGGAAGTCCACGGCGCCGGCGGCTACGGCATGCTCGTCGGCCCGGCGTCGACGGCGGCGGAGATCGAGGCGTTCCGAGGTGCGCTCAAGGCCGATCCGAACCGCTACATCGCCCAGCCGACGCTGGCGCTCTCGACCTGCCCGACCTTCGTCGAAAGCGGCATCGCACCGCGCCACATCGACCTGCGCCCGTTCGTGCTCTCCGGGAAGACGGTGCAGATGGTGCCGGGCGGCCTGACTCGCGTCGCGCTCAAGGAAGGCTCGCTGGTGGTGAATTCGTCGCAGGGCGGCGGCACCAAGGACACCTGGATCCTCGAGGCCTGACCGGGAACAAGCCATGCTGTCGCGCACCGCCGACCACCTGTTCTGGATGGCCCGCTACATGGAGCGCGCCGAGAACACGGCGCGCATGCTCGACGTCAACTACCAGATGTCGCTGCTGCCGCAATCGGAAGGCGCCGCCGAGCGCGGCTGGCGCGGCCTGCTGAGCATCAACGAGATCAGCGGCGACTTCGCGAAACGCAACGAAGCGGTGACGCCGAAGAGCGTCATCAACTACATGGTCAACGACGAGAAGAACGGCTCGTCGATCCGCTGCTGCCTGATGGCGGCACGCGAGAACGCGCGCGCGGTGCGCGGCACGCTGACCACCGAGGTCTGGGAGACGCAGAACCAGACCTGGCTCGAGTTTCAGCGCATGGTCGCGAGCGATGCGTTCCAACGCGGCCCGGGCGAAGCTTTCGAATGGGTCAAGTTCCGCTCGCACCTGTCGCGCGGCGTCACCGTCGGCACGATGCTCCAGGACGAGGCCTTCCACTTCCTGCGCATCGGCAGCTTCCTCGAGCGCGCCGACAACACGGCACGCCTGCTCGACGTCAAGTTCCACTCGGTCGAGAACGACCTCATCGGCTTCGGTCCGGGTGCAGCGGCGGCGCGCTTGCGCTACGGCATGGCGCTGGGTCCGACGCAAAGCCAGAGTCAAAGCCAGAGCCAGAGCGGCGGCGGCAGCCAGTCGCAGAGCCAGAGCCAGAGCCAGGAGAGCGGCAAGGACGTCGAGTTCGACTTCTATCACTGGTCGGCGGTCCTGCGTTCGGTCTCGGGGTTCGAGGTCTATCGCAAGGTCTACCGCAACGTCATCCGCCCCGAGCGCGTCGCCGAGCTGCTGATCCTGCGGCCCGACATGCCGCGCTCGCTCGCCGCCTGCATGCACGAGGTCCTGCTCAACCTGCAGCGCGTCGCCAACGAGCAGTCGAAGGACACGCTGCGAATGGCCGGACGCCTCCAGGCCGACCTCCAGTACGGCCGGATCGACGAGATCCTGGCCACCGGCCTGCACGCCTACCTCACGCAGTTCCTCGAACGCGTCAATGCGCTCGGTGCCGGGATCAGCCGCGACTTCCTCGTCCCCGTCGCGGCCTGATCCGTTGCGGCCGACAATCGGCGTTGCCCTTCGGAAAGCCTGAATGTCGATCCACGTCGCGCTCAACCACATCACGCACTACCGCTACGACCGGCCGATTCACCTCGGCCCGCAGGTCGTCCGCCTGCGTCCGGCGCCGCACTCGCGAACGCGCATCCTGAGCTACTCGATGAAGGTCGAGCCGGCCGAGCACTTCATCAACTGGCAGCAGGACCCGCAGGCGAACTACCTCGCCCGGCTGGTCTTCCCGAAGGCGACGACGTCGTTCCGCGTCGAGGTCGACCTCGTCGCCGAGATGGCGGTCTTCAATCCGTTCGATTTCTTCCTCGAGCCGAGCGCGGAGAAGTTTCCCTTCAGCTACGAGCCCGAGCTGCTGGTCGAGCTCGCGCCCTACCTGCGCAAGGCGCCGGCGACGCCGCTCTTCAAGGCCTACCTCGATCGCGTCGAGCGCAGCGAGAAGCCGACGAGCAGCTTCCTGATGGAGCTCAACCAGGGCCTGCAGAAGGACATCGCCTACCTGATCCGCATGGAGCACGGCGTGCAGACGCCCGAGGTCACGCTGCAGAACGCGAGCGGCTCGTGCCGCGACAGCGCCTGGCTGATGGTGCAGCTGCTGCGCCATCTCGGCCTGGCGGCGCGCTTCGTCTCGGGCTACCTGATCCAGCTGAAGAGTGACGTGAAATCGCTCGACGGCCCGAGCGGCACCGAGGTCGACTTCACCGACCTGCACGCCTGGTGCGAGGTCTATCTGCCGGGCGCCGGCTGGATCGGCCTCGACCCGACGTCGGGCCTGTACGCCGGCGAGGGCCACATCCCGCTCGCGTGCTCGCCCGAGCCGTCGTCGGCGGCGCCGATCAGCGGCACGCTCGACCCGTGCGAGACGACCTTCGAGCACCATATGTCGGTGCGTCGCGTCTGGGAGGCGCCGCGCGTCACCTTGCCCTACAGCGAGCTGCAGTGGGGTGCGATCGACGAGCTCGGCAAGGCGGTCGACGCCGACCTGCGTCGACTCGACGTCCGCCTGACGCAAGGCGGCGAGCCGACCTTCGTCTCGGTCGATGACCGCGAAGGCGGCGAATGGAACACCGAGGCGATGGGCCCGACCAAGCGCGCCCTGAGCGGCGAGCTGATGGAGCGCCTGCGTGCCCACTACGGCAGCGGCGGGCTCGTCCACTACGGCCAGGGCAAGTGGTACCCTGGCGAGCAGCTGCCGCGCTGGTCGCTCAACCTCTTCTGGCGCCGCGACGGCGTGCCGATCTGGCACGACCCGGCGCTGATGGCGAGCGAGCGCGACGATCACGGCGCGACCGCGGCGAAGGCGCGCGAGTTCCTGCACCGCCTCGCGCTTCGCCTCGGGGTCGATCGCCGCAACGTCTTCGCCGGCTACGAGGACATCGGCTACTACCTGTGGCGCGAAGGCAAGCTGCCGATCAACGTCGAGCCGACCGACGCGCGCCTCGCCGACAAGGCCGAGCGCAATCGCCTGCGCAACGTCTTCGAGCGCGGCCTCGGCGAGCCGGTCGGCTACGCGCTGCCGATCGCCGTCGACGAGAGACATCCGAAGCGCTGGCGTTCGACGCCCTGGTACCTGCGCAACGATCACTGCTTCCTGGTCGCGGGCGACTCGCCGCTCGGTTTTCGCCTGCCGCTCGATTCGCTGCCGTGGGCGCGCGCGGGCGATTTCCCCTGGGTCTATCCGCCCGACGCCAACGCCGAGCTGCCGCCCCTTCCCGGCGACGGCGACGGCGATGGATCGGCGCGAGGCGACGAGCCCGCGTGGCATGTGTCGGGCGAGCCGGTGGCGGCGAAGTCGGCCGAGCACGAGACACCGAGCGGCACGCACGACATCGGCAGCGAGGCAGAGGCGACCGAGGTTCGCGATGCGCCGCAGGTGAACGAATCCGCCGGCTTCGTCGTCCGCACCGCGATCAGCGCCGAGGCGCGCCACGGCCGGCTCTACGTCTTCATGCCGCCGACGTCTGCGCTCGAGGACTACCTCGCGCTCGTCGCCGCCGTCGAGTCAACTGCCAAGGCGATGCGCCTGCCGGTCACGCTCGAAGGCTACGAGCCGCCGCGCGATCCCCGCCTCGAGCTGCTTCGCGTCACGCCCGACCCGGGAGTGATCGAGGTCAACGTCAACCCTTCGTCGGCCTGGAGCGAGCTCGTCGAGCAGACGACGCATCTCTACGCCGCCGCGCGCGAGACGCGCCTGACGACCGAGAAGTTCATGCTCGACGGCCGCCACACCGGCACCGGCGGCGGCAACCACTTCGTCCTCGGCGGCGCGACACCGGGCGACTCGCCGTTCCTGCGCCGGCCCGACCTGCTCGCCAGCATGATCGGCTACTGGCACAACCATCCGGCGCTCAGCTACCTCTTCTCGGGCATGTTCGTCGGCCCGACAAGCCAGGCGCCGCGCATCGACGAGGCGCGCAACGACTCCGTCTACGAGATCGAGGTCGCGTTCGCCGAGCTCGCCCGCGTCGCCGAGGTCGAGGCCGGCAAGACGCCGCCGTGGTTGATCGACCGCCTGCTCAGGAACCTCCTCATCGACGTCACGGGCAACACCCACCGGGCCGAGTTCTGCATCGACAAGCTCTATTCGCCCGACGGCCCGACCGGCCGCCTCGGCCTGCTCGAGATGCGCGCCTTCGAGATGCCGCCGCACGCGCGCATGAGCCTGGTGCAACAGCTGCTGATGCGCGCCCTCGTCGCGCGCTTCTGGGCGAAGCCGTACCGGCCGGCGCGGCTGGCGCGCTGGGGCAGCGAGCTGCACGACCGCTTCATGTTGCCGCACTTCATCTGGAAGGACCTCGACGACGTCGTCGCCGAGCTCAACGACGCCGGCTATCCGTTCGAGCTCGGCTGGTTCGCGGCGCACCGCGACTTCCGCTTTCCGCTGCTCGGCGATTTCACCGCGTCGGGCGTCGCCGTCGAGCTGCGCATGGCGCTCGAGCCGTGGCACGTGCTCGGCGAGGAGAGCGGGCCGGGCGGAACGGCGCGCTACGTCGATTCGACCGTCGAGCGGATCGAGGTGCACGTCAAGGGCCTCGTCGGCGATCGCCACGTGCTTGCCTGCAACGGCCGCCGCCTGCCGCTGCAGCCGACCGGCACGCCAGGCGAGTACGTCGCCGCCGTCCGCTATCGCGCCTGGACCGCGCCGTCGTCGCTGCACCCGACGATCGCGGCGCACGTGCCGCTCGTCTTCGACCTCGTCGACACCTGGATGAACCGCTCGCTCGGCGGCTGCCAGTACCACGTCGCCCATCCCGGCGGCATCAACTACACGACCTTTCCGATCAACGCGTACGAGGCCGAGGCGCGCCGCCTGGCGCGGTTCTTCCGCACCGGGCACAGCCCCGGGACGCTGATCCTGCCCACCGAGGCGATCAACCCCGACTTTCCGCACACCCTCGATCTGCGCCGGCCGCCGTCGGCGTTGTAGCGTTCGTCTTTTTTGCGACGATGCTGGATCAACTCCTCGCCGGCTACGCGGCGCCCGAGGGGCGCTTCGACGAGCTCCTCGCCGCGCCGGGCCGACCGCG
>Ga0157380_10002298_pt1 | contig 12844 bp, 14 predicted proteins | sample S35metaG_FD_119757 | JGI IMG/M metagenome (GOLD analysis project Ga0157380, IMG submission 119757) | Switchgrass rhizosphere microbial communities from Kellogg Biological Station, Michigan, USA - S3-5 metaG | ecosystem: Host-associated > Plants > Roots > Rhizosphere > Soil | place: USA...
GCCTACCGGCCTCGACGGGGATCGTATCGCAGTTCCTTGTCGGGCAGGCCTAGCCGCTCCATCGCCGTGCGCAGCGAGCAGGCGCGATGCGGCAGGTCCGACCACAGGTCGCCGACGGCAGCGATGCGTGCGGGCATGCTGCGCAAGCCGAAGCTCCTCGGACTGACCTCCTTCCGCTCGAGCTCCTGCCACGTGCACGGCGCGGACACCGGCGCCCCGGGCTTCGCGCGCACGGAATAGGCCGCGGCGTAGGTCGCGCCGAAGCCGTTGCGGCCGATGTCGACCAGGATGCGGCCGCCGCGGTCGGCTTTGTAGAACTCCAGCGTCAGCCGCTTCGGGTGGCGCTCTACCAGGCGTGTAGCCGCGGCGTGCGCGAAGCGTGCGACGTCGCCCGCGGCGGCCTCGCCGTCGAGGGGGACGACGACGTGGAAGCCCTTCGAGCCCGTCGTCTTCACGAAGCTCGGCAGCTCCAGCTCTTCGAGCAGCTCGCGGACGCCGAGCGCGGCGGCGCGCAGCGCGTCCGGCTCTTCCCCGGCGGGGTCCAGGTCGAAGACGCAGAGATCGGGGTGCTGGAGCGCGGGCACGCGCGAGCTCCAGACGTGCAGCGTGATCGTGTTCAGGTTCGCGGCCCACCGCAGCGCGCGAACGTCGGACACGAGCGGGTACCGTACGCTGCCGCCCTTTTTCGGCACCTCCACCTTCGCCAGCCAGCCGGGAGAGCTCTTCGCGACGTTCTTCTGCCAGAAGCCCTTCTGGCCTATCCCCGACGGATAGCGCTCGAGCGTCGCCGGACGGCCGCTGATGTGGGGCAGCATGACGGGCGCGACGGCGTCGTAGTAGGAAACGAGCTCGCCCTTGGTGATGCCGTCGTCCGGGAACAGCACCTTGTCGGGGTGAGTGATCACGCCTCTCTCACCACCTCGCGCGCGGCCTTGTCGTGGCGGACTCCCAGGAGCCGCGGATGGCGCAGCTTGCCGTTGCCGGTCCACTCGATGAAGGCGATCTGGACGACGACCTCGGGGCGCGCCCAGTGCGCCCCGTCGCGCGGCAGGCCGACGGCCCGCGTGAAGGGCGGCCGCGGGATGGCGAGCGCGTCGAGCTTCTCGCGGAGCTCCCTGAGCAGCTTGGTGTCGAAGCCGGTGCCGACCTTTCCCGCGAACACGAAGTCGTCGCCCTCGAAATAGCCGACGAGCAGCGCGCCCAGGCCGACCCTTTGGCCTCGCGGATCGGTGAAACCTCCGACCACGAGCTCCTGCGTCGCCTCGCACTTCATCTTGAGCCAGTGCGGCGAGCGGCGGTGCTCGTAGGGCGAGTCGCGCCGCTTCGCGATGACGCCTTCCCAGCCTTCGCGGCACGCGCGCTCCCACGGCCGCTCGTCGTCGAGAGCGCCCACGCGATGAAGGGGCGCGCGCAAGGGCAGCTCGCGGAGCACGGCGCGGCGGGCATCGAGGGGCTCCGAAGTCAGGTCGCGGCCGTTGAGCCAGGGCACGTCGAAGACGTGGTAGGCGACGCGGCCCTGCTTGCCCCAGACGCCCGTCGCCTCCCCGTCGAGGATCAGCTCCTTCGCCGGCAGCTGGGCGACGGCCTCCGCCACGGATGGGTAGTGCGCGTCCTGCGGCAGCCGGTTGCGGGACAGCAGCCTCACTTCGCGACCCTTCTTGAAGGCGAGCAGGCGAATGCCGTCGAGCTTGCGCTCGAAGATCCACTCGGGTCCGCTGAACCGCTCCTGCGTGAGCGTCGCGGCCATCGGCTCGACCCACTCGGGGAATCCCGGCACTCGGCTAGAGCCGGCCCATGCGCCCCGACTCGAAGTCGATCATCGCCTGGCGGATCTCGCCCGGGCTGTTCATCACGAACGGGCCCATCCCCACGATGGGCTCGTGGATCGGCTCGCCGCTCAGCAGCAGCGCGCGCGCCTCGCTCGCCTCGTCGATCACGATGCCTTTTCCCGGCCGGTCGAACAGGCCGACCTCGGCCTCCTCGACGGGCTCCGAGCCGTCGACGCGCAGCGAGCCGCGCAGCACGACGACGACCGTCGTCCAGCCCTCGGGTACCGCGATCTCCTCTCGCTTCGTCCCGTGCAGCTTGAGGTCCACGACCTGCATCGGCGTGAACGTGCGCGCGGGCCCTTTCGCGCCGGCGAGCTCGCCCGCGATCACCCGCGCCGTGCCGAGGCCGCCGGCCAGGGCCACGGACGGGATCTGGCCGTCCACGATCGCCTGGTAGCCGGGCGGTGCCGTCTTGTCCTTCCGCGGCAGGTTGACCCAGAGCTGGACCATCTCGAACGGCCCGCCGCGCTTCGCGTACTCGCGGCCGTGGAACTCCTCGTGAACGATCCCCGACGCGGCCGTCATCCACTGGACGTCGCCTTCGCCGATGCGGCCGCCGCCGCCCGAGGAGTCCCTGTGCTCGACCTCGCCCGCGTACACGATCGTGACGGTCTCGAAGCCGCGGTGTGGGTGCGCTCCCACTCCGCGCCGCTCCGTCGTGGGCGAGAACTCCGTCGGGCCTGCGTAGTCGAGCAGCAGGAAGGGGCTCAGCAGCTCGCCCTCGTTCGGGTAGGCGAAGAGCGTCCGCACCGGGAAGCCGTCTCCCACCCAGTGGCGGTCCACGCTGCGTTGAATGCCGCGCAGCTTCTTCACGGATCCAAGCCTCGGTAGAGCTCCAGAGTAGCGCTCCCGAGCGCCACCGCCAACCGGACGAAGCTGCCGGCTCCGCTTCCTATTTGAAGACGCCGACCGCCTTCAGGATGAAGATCAGGACCGCGGCGCCGAGCACCGCGATCACCCAGCCCACGATCGGTCCGCTCGCGGAAAGACCGAGCGTCCCCGCCAGCCAGAACCCGATGGACGAGCCGACGATGCCGACGAGGATGTTGGCGATCGCCCCCATCTGGGCGTTCGTCTTCATCACGATGCTCGCCAGCCAGCCCACGATGGCGCCGACTATGATCGTCACCAGCCAGTTCATGTGCCCCCCTCTCGAGACTCGCCAATCCGTCTAGATTCCGCCCGCTCCGACCAGCCGGCTCTCGACGGCGAAGCGCACCAGCTGGGCGGAGGAGCGAACGGCGAGCGTCTCCATCGCCTGGTACTTGTGGTACGCCACCGTGCGCGCGCTGATGCCGAGCGCCGCGGCGGTCTCCTTCATGGAATGGCCCTGCGCGAGCAGCCGCACCACCTCGCACTTGCGCGGGCTCAGCCGTCCCAGCGCGCCGTGTTCGGGCTCCTGCGCGACGACAGCGTCGGGATCTCCCCCCGCCAGGGCGGAGGAGAGCCAACGGCGGCCCCGGAGCACCGTCGTCAATGCCCGCACCAGCTCGCGCGCGCTCGTGCTTCGCAGCACGTAGCCGACGGCTCCCACCCGAAACGCCTGGGCGGCCACGTGCGGGTCGGCGCAGGCCGTCAGGAACACCACGCGGGCCGCTGGCAGGTCGCGACCGAGGCGTGCCGCGGCCGCGAGCCCATCCAGGCCCGCAAGCGCCACGTCCGTCACGACGAGCGCGGGCGAAAGCCGCGTCGCCTGCCTCACCAGCTCGTTGCCGTCGGTGGCGACGCCTGCCACTTCGAAGTGGGGCTCGAGCAGGCACGCGAGCGCTTCCGCGAGCACGGCCTGCGAGTCGGCCAGCACGACTCGGGGTCTCACAGGACGCATCCTTTACGAGCGGCCACGACTGTGTCTATTGGCCTTTGGTCGTAGCCGTCCTGCCCGATGGTGCGAATGGGCGAAGCCGCGCTACTTGAGCGCGCCGGCGAGCAGGCTCGCGACCTCGGCTCCCCCCTTCGACTGGACGGCCTTGACGAGCGTGGGTGCCAGCTTGGCGATCTGCTCGGGCTTGAGGCCGAGCTTGGACAGCGAGCTCGCGATTCCCGCGACCGAGCCCAGGCCCGAACCAGCCCCTGCCTGGCCCGCGATCACGTCGAGCGCCGATTGCTTGCCCGTGGGCGCCGCCTTCAGCAGGCCGTCCATGCCCGGCACGACGCCCGCGATCTTGGCGAAATCGGCCTCGCTCAGCTTGGTCTTGGACAGGCCGAAGACGCTGCCGGCGGCGGCCTGCGCCTGCTTTGGCGTCACCCCGAGCTCGCTCACGACCTGGCCGACGAGCTCCGGGCTCGCGGTCTCGTCGACCGTGGGCTCGGCGGGAGCCTGAGCCGCGGGCGGCTGGGCGGGAGCCTGGGCCGCTGGCGGATCGGCGGGCGGGCTCTGGGCGGGTGGCGCCTGCGCCGACTGTCCGTAGGCGAGCGCGGCGGGCACGGCGACGATCACGACGAGGCGAAGGATACGCATGGAGGGACGCTCCTTTCGAACGAAAGCAGGATTGTGTCAACCGATGCCGTCGCCGGCTATTGGCCTTTGGTCCCATTGCGCCGGCTAAAGACGCTGGTTAAAAGACGTGACAAACGAGATATGGGACCTAGGTCCAATACAAGCGGCGCCTTTCGGCGGTTAACATCGGAGCGTCGTTTGCCGGACTTAAGAGAGTCCGCAAGGTCGTTCTTTGGGGGAACCGAACAGGGGGAAGTGAATGAGTCGAGCGGTGATTCGTCGGATCGCGTATGCGTGTGCCTTCGCCGGGCTCGTCGCAGCCGCGCCGGTGCAGGCCCAGGACACGCGCGTGGAGATCGGCGGCGGCGCCGGATGGACGCTCAGCGACGGCGTGACGTTCGACGGCGTCATCGCGGGCGACGGGAACGTGTACAACTCGATCGAGCCCAAGGACTCGTTCTCGTACAACCTCCATCTCGGGTACTTCGTGAACCCGGCCCTCGAGGTTGGCTTCCTCTTCAGCCAGCAGAAGAGCACTCTCACCGTCGGCGGCACGAGCGAGCGCGAGATCGGCGACATGAACGTGGACAACTACCACGGCTTCATCGCCTATCACTTCGGCGACGAGGACGCCAAGGCGCGCCCGTACTTCCTCGGCGGCGCCGGCGCGACGCACTACGGCAAGGTGCCCTTCAGCGTCGGCAACTTCGCCGGCGAGACGGGCGGCGAGACCCAGTTCTCGACCACCTGGGGTCTCGGCGTGAAGCTCTACCCCAGCCCCAAGGTGGGCCTCAACCTGCTCGCGCGCTGGACGCCGACCTACATCAAGTCCGACGCCGAGGGCTGGTGGTGCGATCCCTACTGGGGCTGCTACGTCGTCGGCGATTCCCAGTACTCGAACCAGTTCGAGTTCTCGGGCGGGATCATCATCCGCTTCTGACGCGCGCTCGACGGCCTCTGCCGGCCGGGGCCCCTCGGGTCCCGGCCGGTCTTGCGTTTAGGCCGTGACGCCACAGCCGCGCGGCTACGGCCGGGCCGGAAGGTCGTAGAGGACGTTCGCCGCTCCACGCGCCGCGATCAGCCTGTCGTAGTGGGTCACGATGCGGTCGCGACGCTCGAGCACACCGTCGATCTGGCCCTTCGTGAGCAGCCCGCCGGTTCGCGTCTTGAGCGTCGGCTCGTCGAGCTTGCGCAGCGCCGCGAGCAGGCCGCGCGGACAGGCGTCTCCCAGCTCCTTCTCGTTCCGCAGCCCCCGGAAGGCGTCGAAGGCCCGTGCGTGGTCGACCATCCAGAGGCGAAAGTCGCGGTCGACCAGCAGGTCGCTCTCGCCGCGCGCGGGGCTGTGAATGAGCTGGGCGAACAGCTTCGCCGCCTGGAGCTGGCGCGTCCAGGCCTCGGCGTCCGGCGCCTGCTCGCGGCGGCCCTCGCCGGTCGTGACGAAGTCGTCCTGCCACCAGGTGAACGCGGCTCGGCTCGCCTTGTACGGCCGGATCACGGTGACCGGAACCATCCGCAGGCCCAGCAAGCGGTCGATCCGGTAGGCGGCGACGTCGTTGCGCCAGCTGTTCCGCGAGTCCGGCTCGTCTGATCCCGGCGCGCGCTTCGGGCTCGACTCGTCGATCAGCTGGACCGAGGCCTCGTGGGTCACGCCGCCCAGGCGCAGCGTCGCGCGCAAGGGCGAGGCCGCGCCCGGGGCGCCGCGAGAGCGCACGAGCTGGCTCTCGAGCAGGAACTGCTCCTTCTCCTTGTCGCCTGCCGTCTGCGCTTGCGCGGCGACCGCCAACAGGCTCGCGCCGACGAGCGCGAGCAGCAGCCTCGGGCGCGGATGCAAGGCGGCTCGCCGCGTCAGCGCGCCACCGAGAGCAGCGTGGACGCCATGTCTTCGAGCGCGACCTTCTTGGCGCCCGCGGGCACCTTGAACGCGAACTGCTCCGCCGTGACCTTGGGCTCGAGCGTCCAGCGGCGGAAGACCGCCTGGTACTGCGGCACGCCCGGCTGGTCCCAGTACGCGATCGCGAGCTTGCGCGGCAGCGGCTGCTTCCCGGAGTCGATCCAGATCTGCCACTCGACGCCCTCCTGGCCGAAGCTCAGGTGATGGCAGGGGACGCCCGCGGCCTGGTGCACGCCCAGGTACTTGCCGTAGAGCACGTCGGCCATCATCGTCGGGTAGGGATCGCCGTAGAGCAGGTCGCTCAGCGGCAGGAACACCGCGTAGTCCGCGGCCAGCTTGTCGAGCACGGCGTCGATCGTGCCCGGCATGTCGAGCACGGCGTAGGCGTTGTGCTTCTGGCTGAGCACCGTGAGCGTCTTGCCGTCGTACCAGGAGGCGCGGTGAGCCGTGTCCCCGATCGCGGTGGCCGCGAAGCGCGACGGCCGCTCGAGCGTGAGCGTCCGCACATTCGACAGCTGGATCCGGTAGGCCCTCGCGAACTCGGCGTCGAACGTCTCCTCGGCCTCGAGCGTGAAGGTCTTCGTCCGCGCCAGGAACGCCGACATCTGCTTCATCAGCTCGTCGGCTTTGGCCTCGATCTTGTGGCCCTCCGGAGCCCCCTTGGGCGCTTCGGCCTGGGCGAAGGCGGCGATCGGCGCGAGGGCGGCGGCCGCGGCGAGCGCGGCCGGCAGGAACGGCAGTCTCAGGCTCATGTCGCTCCGTCCTCTCACTTGACCGTGTAGCCCTTGCCTTCGAGGCACGCCCCGTAGGCCTTCTTGAAGGTCTCCTGGACCTGCGCCTGCTGCGCGGCCGTCTGCTGCTGGTAGGCCTGCTGCTGCTGCTTGTCCTTCTGCTTCTTCGCGCGGCGCCCGCGGAGCGCTCCCGTCACGGCCCCGATCGCCGCGCCCTCGCCGGTCTCACCCACGATCGCCCCGACCGCCGTGCCGACGGCGGCCCCGGCGGCCGCACCCTTTATGGCGGAGCCGTCCGCGTTCTTCTGCTCCGGCGGCGGCGCCGTGGGCGGCGGCGCAGTCGGATCGATCCCGCTCTGGTTCTTCGCCCAGCCGTAGCACTCGTTCTCCTCCGCACGCTGCTGCTCGGCGGGCTGGTTCTTCGCGGGGTAGACGAAGAGGCCGAGCTGCTGGGAGCTCGGCACCTGCGCCGCTGCCAGAGCCGCAATGAGCGGCAGCGCCAGCGCGGGCCAAGGACGGTGTCGTGGCATGGATGACCTCCTAATGGCGCGGCTCGAGGGCCTTCTCGATCGCCGAGACGAGCTCCTCCTCGTCGATCGGCTTGAACAGCACGTCGACGGCGCCCGCCTCGAGCGCCTGGGCGCGAACCGTATCGTCCCCGTGGCCCGTGATGAAGACCACGGGCAGCGCGCGCGAGGTGCCGGCGATGGCGCTCTGCAGCTCGAAGCCCGTCATCGCGGGCATCCGGATGTCGAGCACGATGCAGGCGGGACTGGACGGCGGGGCCGCGGCGAGGTAGCCGGCCGCGTCGGCGAACGACTCGACGTCGTAGCCTGCCGCGCGAATCAGGCGCTGGAGGGCCTTCCGGACCGAAGGGTCGTCGTCCACCAGAAACACCGTCCCCCGAGTCATGGCTCTCCGCAGCCCGTACGCTCTCACGTGACGAGGGCGGTTGGGTATTGGACCAACGTCCTATGCGTTACCATTCGGCACGGTTGGCAGCCACCAAGGCGTCGGCCGGTATCCGTGATGTCTGAAGCAACGGCGGAAACCCGGTTCGCGTTCGAGACGCTCCCGCGCCGCCCGCCTCGCGTGGGAGTCGCGCTACTGGTCGTCGCCGTCGGCGCCGGCTACTACCTCGGGGCGCAGCTCGGCTCAGTGCTGCGCTTCCCTCCCGCCGTCACGTCCGTGATCTGGCCGCCCAATGCGCTGCTGACCGCGGCGCTGCTGCTGGTGCCGCCCCGCCGCTGGTGGGTGTGCATCGTGGCGGCGTTTCCGGCCCACATGCTCGTCCTGGCGCAGGCGGGATTCGCTCCAGCGTTCGTCGTCTCGCTCTTCGCGTCCAACTGCCTCGAGGCCGTCGTCGCCGCGAGCGCGGTGCGCCACTGGAGCGACGACCCCAACCGCTTCGACAGCCTCCAGCGCTCGCTCGCCTTCGTCGTCGGCGCCGTGCTGCTGGGTCCGCTCGTGTCCACGTTCCCGGACGCGGCCGCCGTCCACTACTTTCGGGGCGAGCCCTACGACCTCGTGTGCATCCGGCGCATGCTGTCGAACAGCCTGAGCCAGCTGGCGCTCGTTCCCTCCACCGTGCTGCTGGTGCGCCGCTTCCCCACGTGGCTCCGCGAGGCCACGCGAAGGCAGCGCGTCGAGGCGACGGCCCTGTCGCTCGCGCTCGTCACGGTAGGCTGGCTCGTCTTCAACGATTCCCAGCGCCCGCACCCCTCGCTTCCGGGAGGTCCCTACACGGCGCTGCCGTTCCTCTTGCCGCTCATCATCGTCTCCGCGGTCCGCTTCGGGCCCTTCGGCGCGAGCCTCTCGCTGCTGACGACCGCGCTCCTCGCCATCGGCAGCGCCCTGTCGGGCCGCTCGCCGCTCACCGACCTGCCGGCCGAGCAGCGGGTGATGGCGCTGCAGGTGTTCCTGATCGTGGTGGGCGTGCCGCTGCTGTTCGTGAGCGCGCTGATGCGCGAGCGCGCCCAGATCGCCGACACGCTGCGGCAGCAGCTGCGCTTCGAGGAGCTGCTCTCGCAGCTGTCGGGGGCGTTCGTCCACCTGCCGAGCGACAAGATGCAGCTCGAGTTCCGGGCGTCGCTCGAGCGGCTCGCGCGCTTCTTCGAGCTCGACGCCTGCGGGCTCTGGCTGCTCACGCACGGGGGAAAGGCGTTCCAGCCGGTCGCGTGGCACGGCCCGAGCGCGAGCCAGGCGCCCTCCAGCCTCGGGAGCGCGTCCTTCGGATGGTGCGCCGAGCGCATCCTGAGCCAGCGGCCGATCGTGAGCTCGGACGTCGAAGAGCTGCCGACGCGCGGCGACGAGCGCGAGCGCCTGCGGCGCATGGGCATGCGCTCGCTGCTGGCGCTGCCGCTGGTGGCCGGCGGCGAGGTGATCGGGGCCCTCGCGCTCGTCTCGACCTCGTCGCACCGGAGCTGGCCGGAGCCCGTGGTCGCGAACAGCCGGCTGGTGGCGGACGTGCTGGCCGGAGCGCTCGCGCGCATGCTCGCCGAGAACGCGCTGCGCGCCAGCGAGAGCATGAAGTCGGCGGTGCTGGCGTCGCTCGCCAGCCTGGTCGCGGTGCTCGACCGCGAGGGGCGCATCATCGCGGTCAACGAGAGCTGGACGCGCTTCGGCCGCCTGCACGCGCCGGAGGCGAGCGTCGTCGTCCCGGGCGAGAGCTACCTCGAGATCTGCCGGCGCGCCGCCGCGTCCGGCGACGAGCTCGCGCGCGACGCGCAGCTCGGGATCCAGGGCGTGCTCGACCGCGAGCTGCCGAGCTTCACCCAGGACTACCGGGCGTCCGGATCGGACGGGGACCGCTGGTTCCACATGACGGCCGTGCCGCTCGACCGCCCGGAGGGCGGCGCCGTCGTGTCCCACACGGACATCACCGAGCGGCGCCACGCGGAGGCCGAGGCGGACAAGAGCCGGCAGGAGCTCGCCCACTACCTGCGCGTGTCGACGATCGGCGAGATGACGACCTCGATCGCCCACGAGCTGAACCAGCCGCTCGCGGCGATCCTCGCGAACGCGCAGACGGCGCGGAAGATCCTGGCGGCGCCGGACACCGCCGAGGGCCGCCGCGAGGTCGAGGAGATCATCAGCGACATCATCGACGAGGACCGCCGCGCCGGGGAGGTGATCCGCGGCCTGCGCGAGCTGCTGCGCAAGGGCCAGGGCACGCAGGAGGAGCTCGACGTGAACGTGCTCGTGCGCGGCGTGCTGCGCCTGCTCGGCAACGACGTGATGCTGCGCGGGGTCAGCATGCGCTCGGAGCTGACGGACGAGTCGCTCACCACGCGCGGCGACCGCGTCCAGCTGCAGCAGGTGCTGCTCAACCTCGTGGTGAACGCGCTCGAAGCCCTCGCCGACAGCGACGGCGACCGCCGGATCGGGATCCGCACCGAGCGCGCCGCCGGGATGGCTCGGGTGTCCGTCGAGGACAGCGGCCCCGGGCTGCCCGGCCCCGTCGAGCGCGAGATCTTCAAGCCCTTCTTCACGACGAAGCCCAAGGGCATGGGGATGGGCCTGTCGATCGCCCGCTCCATCCTCGGGGCGCACGGCGGGACCATCTCGGTCGACCGGGGCCGCGAGCGCGGCGCGCGCTTCAGCTTCACGCTGCCTCTCGTCGAAGCGGGCCGCGCTCCCCGAGCCTGACCCTCCGCTGGCCCAGACATCCGTGCTGATACTAGTCGTTACTATTGTTTCCAGCCGTAATTCGTACGCGTCTGAGTCGAGCGAACACCGGCCTCGGTGTTAGGATGAGGGCGGGGAAGCAACGGTTGGCACAGCCGGGGACCCGTGTCTACCTCGTCGACGACGACGCCGGTGTGCGCCGCGCGCTCACGAGGGTGCTGCGCAACGCCGGCTACCAGACGACCGCGTTCGGCACGGCCGAGGATTTCCTGATCGGGGTCGAGCTCGACGAGCTGCCCTCGTGCCTGGTCGTCGACCTCCGGATGCCCGGCCTGAGCGGGCTCGACCTCCAGGATCTGCTGCTCGAGCGCGGCATCGAGCTGTCGCTCGTCTTCATCAGCGGCCGAGCCGACGTGCAGAGCGGCGTGCAGGCGATGAAGGGCGGCGCCGTCGACTTCCTGGACAAGCCGGTCTCGGACGACGCGCTGCTCGCCGCCGTCGCACGCGGGCTCGAGCAGGATCGCGAGCGCCGCATCCGGAAGGCGGAGCGGGCCGAGCTGCAGCAGCGGCTCGACACGCTGACGCCGCGCGAGCGCGACGTGTTCGGGCTGATCGTGACGGGCCTGCTCAACAAGCAGGTCGGCGCCCGGCTCGGGACCACGGAGAAGACGGTCAAGGTCCACCGCTCGCGCGTGATGCAGAAGATGGGCGCCCACTCGCTCGCCGAGCTCGTGCGCATGGCCGACAAGATCTCCCTTCGTCTATGATGCCGGCCGGGCGCCGCCCTCCCGGCGCGACCCGGCCCACATGGAAACGAGCGCTGAAGCCGACCGAGAGCTGCGCCATGCCTGGTACGTCGCCGTCGTCCTGATGGCGTGCAACACGCTGTCGTTCATCGACCGGCAGATCCTGGGCCTGCTGGTGACGCCGATCAAGCTCGAGCTCGGGCTGAGCGACACGCAGATCGGCCTGCTGCAGGGGCTGGCGTTCGGCGTCTTCTACACGCTGCTCGGGCTGCCGATGGGCCGGATCGCCGACTCGGGCAACCGCCGCAACCTCGTCGCCGCGGGGATCTTGTGCTGGAGCGTGATGACGGCGCTCTGCGCCGGAGCGCGCAGCTTCGCCGCGCTCTTCGTCGCGCGGATGGGCGTCGGGATCGGCGAGGCCACGCTCTCGCCGTCCGCCTTCTCGCTGCTCGCGGACTATTTCCCGAGGGAGCGGCTCGCGACGGCCCTCAGCATCTTCTCCATGGGGATCTTCTTCGGCTCCGGGCTCGCCCTGATCCTGGGCGGGCTCATCATCGGCGCCGTCGGCTCGTGGCGGCTGACCTTCCTGATCGTGGGGCTGCCGGGCCTGCTGTTCGCGCTGCTCGCGCTCACGATCCGCGAGCCCGCGCGCCGGAACCTGCTGCGCACGGCGGGCGGGGACGCCGCGCGGCTCGGCCTCGCCGACGTCGCACGCGAGGTGAGGCTGCGCGCCTGGTCCGTGGCCGGCATCTGCCTCGGCTTCGCGGCCCAGGCGCTCTGCAACTACGCGCAGCAGGCGTGGCTGCCGACCTACTTCGTGAGGCTGCACGGCTGGTCGCTGCGCCAGGCCGGCGTCACGCTCGGCGTGCTGTCGCTCGCCACCGGGCTGCTGGGCTCGTACAGCGGGGGGCGGCTCGCGGACCACTGGCAGCGCGCGGGCGTCGCCGAGGCGCCGCTGCGCGTCGGCGTGCTGGCGACACTCGCCGCCGGCGTCTTCTTCACGCTGGCGCTGTCGCTGCCGCGGCTCGACGCGCAGCTCGCGCTCCTCGCTCCCGCCTTCTTCTTCCTCGCCATGCCGATCGGCAGCGTCTACGCCTCGCTGCAGCTCATCCTGCCGAACCAGGTGCGCGGGCAGATCGGCGCGCTGCAGGTCTTCACGCTGAACCTGGGCGGCCTGATCCTCGGCCCCGCGCTGCCCGGGATCCTGAACGACTACGTGTTCCGGAGCGGGCAGGCGGTCGGCTGGTCGCTCGCGCTCACGGTCGGCGCGGCGTCGCTCGTCTCGGCGATCCTCTTCTTCGCGACGTGGCGCCCCTACCGCAGGGACTACGCGCTCATGCACGGCGGCCATGGCCTCGCCTGAGCTCGTGCCGGTCGAGCGCCGCGGCGACGTCGCCGTCGTCCGGATCGACCACCCGCCCGTCAACGCGCTCGGCGAGGAGGTCCGGAGCGCGCTCGCGGCGGCCCTCGGCGCCGTCGCTGCCGATCCGGAGCTGCGCGCCGTCGTGATCACGGGCACCGGCCGGACCTTCGCCGCCGGCGCCGACATCCGCGAGCTCGAGGCGGCGGTCCTCGACCACGCC
>Ga0157380_10002301_pt1 | contig 12835 bp, 4 predicted proteins | sample S35metaG_FD_119757 | JGI IMG/M metagenome (GOLD analysis project Ga0157380, IMG submission 119757) | Switchgrass rhizosphere microbial communities from Kellogg Biological Station, Michigan, USA - S3-5 metaG | ecosystem: Host-associated > Plants > Roots > Rhizosphere > Soil | place: USA: Michigan...
CGGAATTTATCGCGTAATAAAGTTTATGCGGGTATTAATATTATAGGGCTCAGCATGGGTCTCGCCTGCGTGATGCTGATTATTTTGTTTACCCGTGATGAATTAAGTTTCGACAAGTTTCATGCAAACGGCAATCAGCTTTACCGGGTTAATATTGAAAATCGTAAACCCGATGGTAGTGTGGAAATGAGACTGGGTAGCACAGGTCATATGCAAGGACCAAAGTTCAGTAGTGCTATCCCGGAAATTGCATCCTTTCTTCGATTACGCGACGATTACAAGGATATGAAAAGAGGCACTGAAGTGAAGAGCCAGCAAGTGCATCTTGCCGATTCAAATTTCTTCACTTTTTTTTCATTTCCGTTGTTGAAAGGCAATCCCCGCACTGCGTTACAAGCTCCTAACTCAATTGTTATTTCGGAAGAAATAGCGATTCGTTTTTTTGGAACCACCGACGTGCTGGGCAAAACAATTGATTTCCGCAAAGGCGATAGTTTCGAACCTTACCAGGTAACCGCGGTTGCTAAAAAAACTCCACAGAACTCATCCATCAGGTTTGAGATGATGATGCCAATGGTAGTTGATCCAGCGGAAATGTCGGACAATTTAAATTGGTTCAATAGCTTTCAAACCACTTTTGTTCGGCTTGCAAACGGAACGAATCTGCAAACGGTAGAAACCAAGATGCACGATTTTTTCCTGAAAGATGCAGCCACCGCAATTGTGATGGCCAAAGAAAAATTCAATTTCAATAATACATACGTTCATAAACTCCAGCAGTTTACCGATATCCATCTAAGTAAGGAATACGGTCCCAGCAGTGGAATGTCGGGTGGAAGTCAACCTTTCTACTCTTATATTCTTTCCGGCATTGCCCTTTTTATCCTTTTAATTGCGTGTATCAACTTTGTGAATCTAACCGTTGCGCGTTCTGTTAAGAGAGCCAAAGAAATTGGGGTACGAAAAGTGATTGGAGGAAATCGTAAGCAGCTCATTATGCAATTTCTGGGCGAATCGTTCCTGCTCTGTAGTATTTCTTTTTTACTAGGTATTGCGCTTGCGCAGTTGTTCTTGCCTACTTTCAATACACTTGCCAATAAATCGCTTTCGCTATCGTATCTATTCGATGCGAAATTGATAATTGGATATATAGCGCTGTTTTTGATAACCGGGCTGTTAGCTGGTTTTTATCCGGCATTTGTGCTTTCGCGTTTTAATCCGGTACAAACATTATACAATCGTTTTTCACCAGCAGGAAAAAATTATTTACAGAAAGGGTTGGTAGTGTTTCAGTTTGCATTGGCAACACTTATGATAGTAGCCACCACAGTGGTTTACCTGCAGTTTCAATTCCTCACTAATAAAGAGCTCGGTTACGATGATAAAAATGTCATCGTGGTAAATCGCTGGGGCGTTAAACCATCAGAGGTTAAAGTGTTCCGGCAAGAAATGATGAAAAGTCCGGATATTATTTCCGTGGCTGCAAAGAACGGTGGATGGAGCAGTACCAGGGCGCGGATAAATGGAAAGGAAGAAATGGATTTTGCTTTTGAGCGAATCGATGAAGAATATCTTCCGCTTCTGAAAATACCTGTTGTTGCCGGTCGAAATTTTTCGGTGGATCATCCTTACGATTCAAGTCAGTCGGTACTGGTAAATGAAGCCTTTGTAAAAAAAGCGGGATGGAAAGATCCCCTTGGGCAAGAGGTGGATTTCTGGTACAGAAATATCAAATTTAAGGTTGTAGGTGTAGTAAAAGATTATCATTCTGGAAGTCTTAGCCAGGAGATCATGCCACAATTATTTGCCGTTGGTAAGGATAACGATCTGGGCAGGCTGTTTATACGGGTGAAACCAGGAACAGAAGTGGCCAGCTTGCAGAAAGTTGGCGACTTATATAAAAAAATGTTTCCGCTTACTCCTTACGAGTACAAATTTGTAAGCGATGAAAACCGCGCGCAGTATCAGCAGGAAGCGAAATGGAAACAGATGATGTTTTTTGGAGCTATCATAACTATTTTCATTTCCTGCATTGGATTGTTTGGCTTATCCGTGCTGGCAGCAGAAAAAAGAGTTAAGGAAATTGGTATTCGTAAAGTGCTGGGCGCATCGGTAACAGGACTTGCTTCCGCCCTTTCAAAAGATTTTTTGAAACTAGTTGTATTGGCAATGCTGATCGCGATGCCGGTAGCGTGGATACTGGCTAACAGATGGCTGGCATCCTATCCCTACCGCTTTGATTTGAATGGCTGGACCTTTGTATTTGCTGGTATTGTGGTGGTATTGCTCGCTCTCTTTACAATCAGTTTTCAGGCAATAAAATCAGCGCAGTCCGACCCGGTGAAAAGCTTACGTAGTGAATGAGATCGTGAGTGGTGAGTGGTGAGTCGTGAGTGGGTCTCTAAGTAATAGCTAGTTGCCTTTTGTCGGAGAGCCACTCACGATTCACGTTTGACGATTCACGATTTAAACCTTCGGTTTATGATAATTAACTATCTCAAAATAGCTTTCCGGAATTTGATGAAGTACAAATTCATTTCCTTCATCAATCTTTTTGGATTAACGGTAGGTCTTTCCTGTTGCCTGCTCATTCTTACCTATATCATCCACGAACTCAGTTACGATAAATACAATAAGAATGCCGATCGGACTTATCGTTTTACCCGCCAGTTCAATTCGCCGGATGGAAAAGTGTGGTTACACCTTGGTACTATATCGCCACCTTTTGGTCCAAGACTGGAGAATGATTTTCCGGAGATTGAAAAAATGACCCGGTTGCTACAGTTCGGTCCCACACCGATGCGCTTCGGGGATAAAATATTTAACGAGACGGATGTATTTGTCGCGGATGATAAATTATTTGATGTCTTTAATGTTGATGTTACCAAAGGCAACCCGAAAAATGCTTTGAGCAATCCATTTTCGGTGATGTTAAGCGAGGAGAAAGCAAAAAAATATTTTGGCGATGAAGACCCGATGAATAAATCCGTCCGCATCCGTAATCAATACGACCTTAAAGTAACAGGCGTTTATAAATCTTTTCCTTCCAATTCTCACATGCACCCCGGGATGTTGATTTCATTCCCAACGCTTAGAGACTCTACCATCTATGGAGAAACTCGACTTCAAACCAATTGGGGGAACAATTCCTTCTTTACTTATATATTATTGCCCGCGAATTTTGATCCAAAGAAAATGGAAAGCCGCTTTCCAGCTTTCCTGGATAAAAACATGCCTACCAACCCTAATGCAACTCAAAAACCATCACAAGGTACAGCGTTGTTTCTACAGAAATTAACAGATATTCATCTTCGTTCCCATCTTGATTACGAAGCGGAAGAAAATGGAGATATCAAAAGAGTATATATTTTTTCAGCGATCGCGTTATTCATTTTGCTGATTGCCTGTATTAATTATATGAACCTTTCTACCGCACGCTCTGCCTTACGCGCTAGAGAGATTGGTATTCGTAAAGTGGCGGGGGCGCAACGAAAAGAAATAATCGCGCAATTCCTGAGCGAATCAGTGTTCATTGCTTTTATCGCGATGATTATCGCAATAGCCCTTACCCGGATTTCCCTTCCATGGCTCAATAAATTGTCGGGGCTCGAAATGAGAATGGGTTTATTAAATAAATGGCAACTCATAATGCCCGTTATTGCAGCACCATTTGTAATCGGTATTTTTTCCGGTCTTTATCCTGCTGTATTCATGTCTTCTTTTAAGCCGGTTCGGGTTTTGAAGGGTCTTTTTAAAGTAAGTAGCGGGTTTTCATTTCGCCAGGTATTGGTGGTTGCTCAATTTTCTATTTCAATTATCCTTATTATTTGTACCGCCATTGTATTTCAACAGTTGAGCTATATACAAACGCGTTCATTGGGATTCGATAGGGAGCATATAGTTACAGTTCCTTATAATAATTCACTTACGCCCCAGTATGAAGCGTTCCGTACAGAGCTGTTGCTGAATCCGGCGATAAAAGACGTAGGTCGTTCCTCACGTATACCAACTGGTAGATTGCTCGACGCGGATAACGCGCAAATACCAGTTGGTGATTCACTGCAACCGGTAAAAGCAGAAATAAAAATGGTATCAGCTGATTATGATTTTATCAGCACGTATGGAATTAAGATGAAGGCGGGAAGAAATTTTTCGAGAGAATTTGGTACGGATACTTCCTCCTTTATCATTAATGAGGCCGCCGTGTTTGGTATCGGATGGAAATCGGCGGAAAATGCTGTTGGTAAGCCTTTTTATTATGGAGGAGTGAGAGGTAGGATTATAGGAGTGATGACTGATTTTCATTTTGAGTCCCTGCACGAAAAAATTGTTCCTATCGTGCTATTTATGCCTACACCACAGAATTCTTTTTTTGGAAGACTCTCTGTAAAAGTAGCCGGTAAGGATATTCCTGGCGCACTTTCTCAATTGGAAAAATCATGGAAGAAATTCCTGCCAGACGCACCGTTTGACTATACTTTTCTTGATGAAAATTTTGATAAACTCTATAAAGCCGAACAGGTACAGGGCAGTTTATTTACTGTTTTTTCCTGCATAGCTATTTTTATCGCCTGTCTTGGCTTGTTTGGTTTGTCTGCATTCACCATTACTCAACGAATTAAGGAGATTGGCATAAGAAAAGTATTAGGCGCCAGTGTACCAGGAATTGTACAGATGATCTCAAAAGATTTTATCAAGCTGGTGGCGATTGCCGCATTGATTGCATTTCCCGTAGCATGGTGGGCGATGAGTAGCTGGTTGAAAGATTTTGCTTATCGTACCAATATTCCATGGTGGATATTTCCGGCCGCATTGGTAGTTGCTGGTCTTATTGCGCTGATAACAATCAGCTTTCAGGCAATTAAAGCGGCATTGGCAAACCCGGTTAAATCATTGAGATCTGAATAATCATGTTTTAATAACTGATCAATCATGTGGAAAAATTATTTGTTAGTAGCAATCAGGAATATGCGGAAGAGTAAAGCTTTTTCCATTATTAATATTTCAGGTCTTGCTTTTGGTATCACCTGCAGCCTTCTCATTATGTTATGGGTGAAAGACGAACAGGGAATGGATGGCTTTCATAAAAACAATAAACAACTATACCAGGTATATGAACGTTGGACTTTCGACGGAAAGACGGAAGCCAGTTATCCCACTCAGGGATTATTAGCGCAGGAACTAAAAAAAGTTATTCCGGAAGTACAATTTGCTTCGGGCTTCGAATATGCTTCAGCTCCCGGCACGCTTAATAATTTTGAAGGAGGTGAGAAAGTAAATAAAATGGGAGGCATGTATGTTGACGGCGATTTTCTAAGCATGTTTAGTTATCCGTTGCTGGAAGGAAAAGCAACCACTGCATTGAATTCTCCCAATAGCATTGCTGTTTCACGGAACATGGCTGAGTATTTTTTTGGAACGGCAGGAAATGCGATCGGTAAGATTATCCGTTTTGAGAATAAAGAAGATCTGCAGATTTCTGCTGTATTTGAAAATGTTCCCTCCAATTCATCCCAACAATTTGATTTTTTACGAAGCTGGATAGATTTTGTCAAACAAAATACATGGGTGAATAATTGGGGTAATACCAGCCCGGCAACTTTTGTTCAACTACATAAAGAAGCGGATGTTGCCAAGGTGCAAAAAGAAATAAAGGATTTTGTTTACCGATACCAGCAAAAAAATGCGGGATCGTCTATTGAGTTGGCATTGCAACCTTATTCGGAAAAATATCTTCATTCTTCATTTAAGAACGGAAATATTGAGGGAGGCCGGATAGAATATGTAAGGATTTTTACACTGGTGGCAATTTTTATCATGCTGATTGCTTGTATCAATTTTATGAACATGGCCACCGCTCGTTCCGTAAACCGGGCTAAAGAAGTAGGATTGAGAAAAGTAGTGGGTGCCGCCCGTTCATCGCTGATATTGCAGTTCATTGGGGAAGCATTGGTACTATCTTTTTTCTCAGTTGTAGTGGCCCTTTTATTAGCATACCTGGTATTGCCTGTTTTTAACGATGTTACAGGTAAGCAGTTGTCGCTTCCATTTACACAACCTGTATTTTGGATAACGCTGACGGGGATAATCATTGCTACTGGTTTTGTAGCGGGTAGTTACCCCGCGCTGTTCTTGTCGTCTTTGAATCCGGTGAAAGTGCTGAAAGGCAGTTTGAAATTTGGACGTGAAGCTATTCTTTTCAGAAAGGGGCTCGTTGTTTTTCAGTTTACACTTGCTATAATATTAATTACCGGTGTGATCGTTATTTACCGTCAGGTCAATTATATCCAATCAAAAAATTTGGGATATGATCGGGATCATCTTGTTTATATTCCTATCGAAGGCGAATTGATAAAAAATTACGCGCAATTTAAAGAAAGGGCAGGTGCAATTCCTGCTATTGAAAATATCTCAAAGATGCGAAATACTCCTACCATCATCGAGCATCACACAGGTAGTATTGAATGGTCGGGTAAGGACAAGGATCTGCAGGTATCATTTGCCGACGGAGTAGTAGGATATGATTTTGTGAAAACCATGAAGCTTCAGTTGAAGGAAGGCCGTGATTTCTCTACTGAATTTGGTACCGATTCGGCAAGCTATATGCTAAATGAAACCGCTGTTAAAAAAATTGGATTTAAAGATCCTGTTGGACAAACGGTGATTTGGGGTAATCGTCGCGGAAAGGTAATAGGCGTATTGAAAGATTTTCATTTTGCGTCAATGCATCAGGCCATCGAACCCCTGATAGTTCGATTGGATGAAAACTGGGGTTGGGGGACTATACTTGTACGTATTAAATCCGGAAAAACAAAGGAAGCGATAGCAGGTTTAGAAAAGATATGTCGTGAAGTGAATCCAAAATTTCCATTTACTTATCAGTTTTCGGATCTCGCGTTTTCAAGATTGTATAAGAGCGAAGAGATGGTGAGCCGTTTATCATACTTTTTTGCATTCCTGGCTATTTTCATTTCCTGTTTAGGTTTATTTGGACTTTCTACATTCACCGCATCTCAACGCATAAAAGAAATTGGCGTACGCAAAGTATTGGGCGCCTCTGTTAAAGGAATAATAGGATTGTTATCGGTTAATTTCCTGAAGCCAATCGCTATTGCGGTATTGATTGCTATTCCAGTTTCGTCTTATCTCACCAATCAATGGTTAGAGAAATTTGCTTATAAAGTAGATATAGAATGGTGGATATTCCTGGTGGCAGGTATTATAACAGTTTTCGTGGCAGTTTTAACTGTCAGTTATCAGAGCATTAAGGCGGCAATGTCGAACCCGGTGAAGAGCTTGAGGAGTGAGTAGTGAGTGGTGGGAAGTGAGTAGGAAGTCGTGAAAGGTGAAAGGTGAAAGGTGAAAAGTGAAAAGTGAAAGGGAGCTTGAAATTCGGAGTCTCCTTTCACTTTTGACCTTTCACTTTTCACCAATAAAAAAATGCATTCAATTAAAATTAATCTATGTTTAAAAATTATTTCCTCACTGCCTGGCGAAATTTGTACAAAAGCAAAGGGTATTCGGCGATTAATATCGGCGGACTTGCGGTAGGCATGGCAGTAGCTATATTGATTGGGCTTTGGATATGGGATGAACTTTCCTACGATAAGTATCATAAAAATTACGACAAGATAGCGCAGGTGATGCAGCACCAGGTATTCAATGGAGAAATAGGTACCCAGGTGTCTAATCCTGCAGTGATGGCAGGTGAGATCCGGGATAAATTTGGCAGCGATTTTAAGTATGTAGTGCAGTCTTCCTGGAATTTTCAGCATACGCTCACCTATGGGGAGAAGAAGTTTTTGAAGGAGGGTTCATTTATTGAACCGGAAATAACGGAAATGTTGTCGTTGAAAATGATAAAGGGCACCAAGGGAGGATTGAAAGAGCCCTATTCTATTTTGTTGTCCGAGTCTGTAGCGAAAACTTATTTTGGTTCAGACGATCCAATGAACAAAGTTTTCCGTATCGATAACAAATACGATGTTAAGGTTACCGGTGTGTATGAAGATCTTCCTTATAATACTTCCCTTAGAGATGTCAAATACATAATGCCATGGTCTCTTTACCTGATCAAGAATCAATGGGTCAGGGAAATGAAGAATCCATGGGGAAGCAATTTCACTCAAACCTTCGCTCAAGTTGCTGACAATGCAGACATGCAAAAAGTTTCTGCAAAAATTAAAAACGTAAAACTGGATCAGGTTGGTAAGGAAGAAAAGAAATACAATGCCCAGGTTTTTTTACAACCTATGCGTAAATGGCATTTGTATGGCGATTTTAAGAATGGTATCAATACGGGTGGACGTATTCAATATGTGTGGCTGTTTGGTATTATTGGAATATTCGTATTGCTGTTGGCTTGTATCAATTTCATGAATTTGAGTACCGCTCGCTCTGAAAAAAGGGCGAAAGAAGTGGGAGTTCGTAAAGCTATAGGTTCCGGAAGGCGTCAATTAATTTCACAATTCTTCAGTGAATCCTTTATGGTGGTGATAATTGCTTTCTTCTTGTCGTTGGTATTGGTCGTATTGGCGCTGCCTTTTTTCAATGATGTGGCCGATAAAAAATTGCTGATGTTATGGTCGAACCCCGTATTCTGGTTAATGGGACTGATCGTTTGCCTATTCACGGGATTGATCGCTGGCAGTTATCCTGCCTTATACCTTTCTTCATTCAACCCGGTTAAAGTATTGAAAGGGACTTTTCGTGCGGGTCGCTTTGCCTCGGTTCCCAGAAAGGTGTTAGTTGTTTTGCAATTCACCGTGTCGGTCGTATTGATGATAGCTACTATTGTAGTGTATCAGCAGATTCAACATGCAAAAAACAGGCCGGTAGGATATAACCGTGAAAGCTTGTTGTGGGTTTCACCGGGCGATGAGATCAATAAAAAATTTGAAGCAATCAGAACTGAATTAAAAACCAGTAATGTGGTGGTGGAAATGGCAAAGTCAACAAGCCCTCCAACAAATGATTGGAACACGAATGGAGGCTTCGATTGGGAAGGGAAGGATCCAAACCAGGCAGTGGATTTTCCGAATAATGGTGTTACATATGAATTTGGAAAAGTGATTGGTTGGCGAATAAAAGAAGGGCGGGATTTTTCCAGGGATTTTGCAAGTGATTCTGCCGCATTTATATTAAATGAGTCGGCTGTTAAATTTATTGGGTTTAAAGATCCCATTGGTAAAACTTTAAAGTGGGAAGGCAAACCCTATACCATAGTCGGGGTAGTGCAAGATATGTTGGTACAATCTCCCTATGAACCCATCCGGCCATCGTTGTATCATATGTCGAAGGACCCCGAAAATGTAGTACAGCTTAGAATCAATCCAAAATTACCGCCTGCTGTTGCACTGGAAAAAATTGAAACCACATTCAGAAACTATGATCCTGCTTCCGCATTTGAATTCAGATTTGTAGATGAAACATTCGCACGCAAATTTGGAGAAGAGGAGCGTATTGGAAAATTAGCATCCTGTTTTGCTATACTGGCTATCTTAATTTCTTGCCTGGGTCTTTTTGGATTAGCCTCCTTTGTTGCCGAGCAACGCACCAAAGAAATTGGTATCCGAAAAGTATTGGGTGCTTCCGTTCCAAATCTTTGGCAGTTGCTTTCCAAACAATTTGTTTTCCTGGTGATTATTTCATTCATCTTATCTATTCCGCTGGCCTACTATTTAGCGAATGGATGGTTACGCAATTATGAATATCGTACCGGACTTTCCTGGTGGATTTTTGCAGCGGCAGGAATAGGTGCAATGGTGATTACTTTGTTAACCGTGAGTTTCCAGGCAATAAAAGCGGCATTGGCAAATCCGGTGAAAAGTTTGAGAACAGAATGATGACGTGAGTGGTGAGTCGTGAGTGGCTCTCCGATTATAGGTGGGATAACTATTACTTAGAGAGCGACCCTCGCTACTCACGACTCACTACTCACGATTCACGATTAAGCATCTATCAACAATAAAGCTTAAACTTTTACATATGTTTAGGAACTACCTCAAAATAGCCTGGCGCAGTTTGAAGAACAATAAGTTCTTCTCTTTCGTAAATATATTTGGTCTGGCGGTTGGATTGACCTGCTGCATGCTTATCTCAATGTATCTCTACCATGAGTTTACATACGATCATCAGCATTCAAAGGCCGATCGGATATTTCTTGTAGGAACCATCTTTCGCGGTGGTGAAAAAGAAGATGTAGCGCCTGGTACTCCCTCTCCGTTGGCTCCGGCATTAAAACAGGAATTTCCCGAAATACAATCCTTTGCGCGTACACTGAATCTTTTTGTGGATGATAAGACCTTATTGCAATATACCGATCAGGGAAATCAGGTGAGGTCCTTCTATGAAACCCGCGGATATATGGCGGACTCTTCATTGTTTAAATTATTCGATTATGAATTTATCGAAGGAAACGCGCAGCTTTCATTGAACGAGCCGAACTCAATAGTTATATCGGATGAAGTTTCCCGTAAAATATTTGGCGATGAGGCCGCGCTAAATAAAGTATTGCACATGAATAGCAATACCAATGGCAGTGGTGATTATAAAATTACCGGAGTCTTCCGCCAACCCAGTCGCCCCTCGCATATGAATGCGCGATTTTTCATTTCGCTTTCTTCCGGCGAATTTGGTGATTTTGTACGCAAGACAACCAATTTCTCCTATAACAATATGTTCTTTACATATGTGTTGCTAAAACCGGGCACACGTGAAGAAGATCTTGAAAAAAAACTTCCTCAGTTTGTTGAGAAATACATGGCCGCCGATATGAAGGTCGCGGGATTTTCTAAAAAGCAATTCCTGGTGCCTTTGAAAGATATTCATCTTCGTTCTGGTTTCGGCAACCGATTTATATCAGCCACTTTAGGCAGTTATGGAAATCTTAGCTATCTCTACATCCTCGCTTCAATTGCCTTATTTATTTTGATTATTGCCTGCATAAATTTCATGAACCTCGCAACCGCGCGATCTGCAAAAAGAGCCGCTGAGGTGGGAATCCGAAAAGTATTAGGTGCGGAAAAGAACGGACTCATCCGCCAGTTTCTCGGAGAATCTATGTTACTCGCGTTGATTTCATTTGTTATCGCGATTGTGTTGGTGATAATTTTGTTGCCTACATTCGGTGAAGTATCCGGGACGCAATTGAGCTTTGACCTGGCAAATCATTATGGATTATGGATCGGATTTTTCGCCCTTACAATTATCGCGGGACTATTAGCCGGTAGTTATCCTGCATTTTATCTTTCAGCCTTCAAGCCCATTAAGGTATTAAAAGGAAAATTCTCGAATTCGCTCGCTGCGGTTAATATGCGAAAAGCATTAGTCGTGTTCCAGTTTATTATTTCTGCGGGATTGATCATTTGCGCAATGGGAGTTGGTAAGCAAATGAATCATATGACTTCAACGGATATGGGATTCAGAACGGAACAGCGGATCATAATACCACTGCGGAGCAGTAACGCGAAAAATATATATACTTCTTTCCGGAACGAATTGAGCCAGAATAAACAAATTCTATCAGTTGGAGCTTCCCAATATTATCCTGGTATTCTCAATCCAAGGGATCAGAATTTTTATACCGCCGGAAAATCAAACAATGAAGCAATCAACCTAAAAATTAATTCTGTCGATCCTCATTTCCTGAATACCCTTGATATTAAACCGGTAGCCGGACGAATTTTCTCAGAACAGTTTCCGGCCGATACTAATTACAGGATGGTGCTTAATGAAACTGCTATTCGCGACATGGGATTTAAAAATGCAGAAAGCGCGATCGGGCAGCCACTTTTTTTCGATTGGGAAGATTCCGCCTATCGTTTCACGATCATCGGAGTGGTACATGATTTCAACTTTGAAAGTTTACAAAAGCCGATTACTCCATTTGCCTTTCAGTTGAACAACGATAACTCCTACAATTATATAATAACACAGGCGGGGCCTGGGAATATGCGGGATATAATCGCATCATTAGAATCAACCTGGAAGAAGTTGAATCCTACGGAACCTTTCGAGTATAGTTTTCTCGACCAGGATTTTCAGAAAAATTATGAAGGGGAAAGTCGCTTATCGGCACTCATCCGCTACTTTATGATAATTGCCATCATCATTTGTTGTTTAGGATTATTCGGCCTTGCTGCATTCAGCGCGGAACAACGTACCAAGGAAATAGGAATCCGCAAAGTATTGGGATCATCAGTTCCGGGAATTATGGGATTGCTTTCAAAGGATTTCGTGAAACTGGTGTTGATTGGAAATATCGTTGCTATTCCCGTTGCCTGGTATCTTATGCATGAATGGTTGAAAGGTTTCGCGTATCGCACATCGCTCGACTGGTGGTTATTCGCGATCGCGCTTTGTATGTCGGTCCTTATTGCATTGTTCACGGTGAGTTTCCAGGCAATACGGGCGGCATTGTCGAATCCGGTGAAGAGCTTAAGAAGCGAATGAGAAGGTGAAACGTGAGAGGTGAAAAGTGAAAGTGGACTTTTATCGGAGTGTCCTTTTCACCTTTGACCTTTCACTTTTCACGATAAAATCAACAACTCAAAAAACCTACTACTATGTTCCGCAACTACCTCAAAATCGCATTTCGCTATCTCCTCCGTAATAAAGGATATACTACGATCAATATATTGGGTCTTGCTATCGGTATTGCTTGCTGCGTATTGATTATGCTATTTGTGCGCACAGAATTCAGTTACGATCGATTCCATAGTAAATCGGACCGGATATACCGTTTGTGGCAACAGGAAAAAGTAGAGGGACAAGAGTTTATTAATACAGTTACTCCATTATCAGCCGCCAGCGTTATTCAATCTACCTATCCGGA
>Ga0157380_10002302_pt1 | contig 12834 bp, 22 predicted proteins | sample S35metaG_FD_119757 | JGI IMG/M metagenome (GOLD analysis project Ga0157380, IMG submission 119757) | Switchgrass rhizosphere microbial communities from Kellogg Biological Station, Michigan, USA - S3-5 metaG | ecosystem: Host-associated > Plants > Roots > Rhizosphere > Soil | place: USA...
AACGCAAAAGGGTGTGGTGCAGCTGACCGGGTTCGTCGATTCGACGACCATGAAGGCCCGGGCCGGCGAACTTGCGCGCGCCGTCGACGGCGTCAAAGAGGTGCGCAACGATCTCGAGATCAGGCAGAAGTGATCCCGCAGCGGACGCGGGTGGTATGTATCGCCCGCGGCCCGATTGAATTGGCTTCCCGGGTTAGCGCCGTGGATCTTTGCGTGATCTCCATTTCATGCCGCTTCAGGCCGGTTGTCGTGCTGCTCGGTATCGTCGGCCTGGCCGCCTGCAGGCCTTCGGCCGAGGAATGTACCGCCGCGGATACCGCCCAGCAGAATGCGCAGTCGCCGCCGGGAGCGGCGAAGGCCCCGGATGTCAGGCCGGACCTGTCCGGATGCAAGCGCACCGGCATTGCGTCGGTTTACGCGGATAAATTCACCGGCCGGGAAATGGCGGACGGCACGCGCATGAACCCGGACGCCGACAACGCCGCGAGCAGGACGCTGCCACTTGGCACCACGGCGAAGGTAACGAACCTCGAGACCGGCCAAAGCGCAGAGGTGACGATCCAGGATCGCGGGCCGTACGTGAAGGGCCGGATCATTGACCTGTCGCCTGCGACTGCGCGCGAGATCGGGCTCGATCTACAGGACGGCATCGCCACGGTCGTAGTGGCACCGATCGAGGTGCCGCTGCCCGACGGCGGAGTGAAGCAGGGTGCCGCGGCCGGCGATAGGACCAGATGACATGGGCGGATCAGAACCACCGCCTTCTTAGCGAGCGCTCGGGGCCCGCTTCATGCAGCCGGTCCCTCGCCGTGCGATGCCGAACATTTGTTGGAGAGCCTTTTTTTTTGCACAGCCTTGACCCAAAGCGGATACCTATTTCCGTGAAAGCGGACGCTCAGAATCACGCCAAAAAAGGCCCAGCACATGGCAGGCTTCTGAGGCACACTCGTTTCGTCCCTGAGATTGGGAGCCCCGATAATTGGGGCGCGTACATTCGGATCGCGTGGACGATTTCGTCGCGACAAGAAGTCTTTGCGCAGACTAAGAGAAAAGGCCGGCGAGTTTCCCCGGCGCCCCGTGGTTGGCTCTGTTCTGGATCAGCGCCCCAACTTTGCCTTGAGCTCTTCCAGTTCCGGCCCGACCTGCTCTGCACTGAGCAGCCACGACGAGTACGAGCCAGGACCCTCGATCACGTAGCCGCGCAAATCTGGTTTGCCCAATGTGTCGTCCGTCACCGCATAGATGGCGAACGGACCCTCCGTTCGGACTTGTGTCTTGAGTTTGCCCGCCAGCAATTGATTCTTTCTCTTGATGGACAACAGTTCAAGCGCCATGAGCACCGCCCGCGGTGGCTCCCTCTTGCCCGCGCACCAATCGCGAAACGTTCGCTGAGTGACGCCAATCTCGTTGGCCGCCTCCCGCTGTGACAGGCCCGCCTGCTCGATAAGCTTCCGCATAGTGTCTGCCGCCGACATGCGCGCTCCCGCCACAAGGACCTCTATGTGATGCGGCGATAGATCTCGCCGGATCGATCCAAGAAAACGTCTCCGATCTGCGCTGCCGGTTCCCCGCCCTCAAAGTTGTAAACGAGCGATGGAAAGCGGACGGCAACACAGATCCGCACATCTCAGCGAACCTCTGAGGCTCCCCCCTGGGCCGACCGCAGCGGTCTCGCGACCGCCCGTTCGCGCCGCCAGAGGGGAAGCACTCGGGCGGACGACACCGGCTCCCGACTGCGCGTCACTTCATTGGCGCATCATTGGCGCATCTCGTTCTGCAGAAATGCAAGATAAAGATATGTGCCTTTACACTCTGGGGGTGCCTCGGGGGGTGCCGCGGCGAATTAAATTGACGACCAACAGCAGAATAATGGCACCGCCAAGCGAGACCAAGAGACCCATCAGGCTGAAATCGCCCTGGTTGACCGTGCCAGCGCCCACAAGGGGGGACAGTAACCAGCCCCCCAACAACGCACCCACGATCCCGACGACGATGTTGAGCATCAATCCCTGTTGGGCATCGGTTCTCATGATGAGGCTGGCCAGCCAACCAATGACGCCACCTACGATTAGCCAAATGATCAAATTCATGACGTGTGCTCCAGGCAGTGATTCAGCGCGGGCACATGCTCATGCTGATGGCGAGTCTCCACCATCGGAGCGGCGCGCGCACCGTTGTAGGACACTCCTATTGCCGGTGCGACACATCGCTCCGCCAGCGGCCTTGCTGGCGCTGGTCGAAACGGCCCCGGGGGAGGATCTGGATTGTGCCGCTAAATCGGCCGAAGATCTGACCTGACCACCGCAGGGTGGTACGTCGGTTCCGCGTCGAATTAGCAGCGATGGGCGATCAGGTAAGCGGCTATGACCCCGCTGGGTGGCATCGTGTCGCTCGTACCGTCGCGGCGACAATCGGCACTCGCGTCAATTCAGGACGCCGACGTATTTGGCTATCGACCCCGGCTCGATAAGGTGGTGTGATCGCTGCCGCGGCAATCAATGTTCATCCAAAATCGCCCAACCACGACGGTCGTTCCGCGCGGGCCAAGAATGCGAGTTGCTGAGTGACGCTCGCCATGCGGCCGGGTTTCTTGGTGCTCGTCGTCCCGGCCATTGTCCTGGCCGGATGTGCGAACCCGCCGCCACGCTCGCCGCCGGTCAATCCGGATGCAGTGCGCGCGGAGATCGTGCGGCTCATGCCAGCGAAGGTCGAGAACGCGCACGGTTGGGCAATCGACATCTTTGCGGCCTTCGAAGCGCTGGAGATCCCGCCGACAACCGAGCACATTTGCGGCGTGCTGGCAGTTGCAGAGCAGGAGTCGAACTTCGAGGTAGACCCCTTAGTGCCCGACCTTCCCGCCATCGCACGTCGGGAAATCGAAGCGCGCGGCGCGAGCCATCACATTCCTAAATTCATGGTGGCTGCAGCGCTCGAAATTCATTCGCCGAACGGCCTGAGCTATCGGGAGCGCCTGGAGCGTGCCAGAACCGAGAAAGACCTGAGCGAACTGTTCGAGGATTTCATCCAGAAGGTGCCGCTCGGCGAGCGGTTGTTTGGGGACTGGAATCCCGTGCGGACCGGCGGCCCGATGCAGGTGAGCATCGCGTTTGCGGAGAAGCAGGCGAAGGAGACTCACTACCCTTATCCGGTCGCGGGGAACATTCGATCTGAAGTTTTTACGCGCCGCGGCGGTCTTTACTTCGGCGTCGCGCACCTGCTCGACTACACGGCGCCGTACGACGACATGGTGTACCGCTTTGCGGACTACAACGCCGGACACTACGCGAGTCGCAACGCCGCCTTTCAGAACGCGGTGAACATCGTGTCCGGAAAGCGCCTGGCGTTAGACGGCGACTTGCTGATCGAGGGCAGCGACAAGCCCAGCGAGACGGAGTCAGCCATCCGTACGATCCGAGAGCGGCTGAGCTTGAGCGATGCACAGATCCGCACCGCGCTTGAGCGGGGCGAAGGTCCGGAATTTGAGCGGACTTCGCTGTACTCGCGCCTGCTTGCCCTCGCCGACGAGGTTCCACCCGGCCGACCCGTGCCGCGCGCCATGGTGCCGCGCATCCGGCTGGAAAGCCCGAAGATCACCCGCAACTTGACGACGGACTGGTTCGCCCGCCGCGTGGACGATCGTTACACGCGGTGCTTGGCGAGTGCGCATTAGCGCCGTTCGCCGAGCCGCGGACCGGCCGGCGCGAGACGGTCGCTATGACGCAATATTAGGTCATTGACATAGGGCTGCTTATGCGTGCTCGCCCTGTAGAGGCTGTACAGAGTTGATGTGAATATGTCAAAGCTGGTCGCGCGAATCGAATCGATCACCTGACGAGTTGTTGGAACCGACGCCCAAGCCAAGTCATTCCCCCGACTCCATCGAATCGACCCCAATTTTGCAATTCGTGAACCAGTTCACATTCCGATCAAAATACGAATCCCTTATGTTCGCTTCCGTACAGTCCGTTGCGCAGGAGCGCTGCTTGAATAACTCACGGAGGAAGATGACGGCAGGAGGCCATATGTCGCAGAACATACTTCTGATCCCGGACGATCCGGCGGATGCCAGGGCGGTTTGCGAGGCCCTGACTGACTCCGGCGATGGGTCCTTCCAGGTCGAGTGGGTTAGGTGCTGCTCCGCGGGTCTGAAACGCCTGGCCACGGACGGAAAGCAACTAACGGATGGCAAGCAAGACTGTGGCAAGGTAGAGACAGCCCGTTCGCACAGCGCGCGCCTTGGTTACGGTACGCTCGTGGCGGGCTTGGGGGGTGGTGATCCATGACCGCTCAGACAAACGACGCTTTTGAGCGCATAGATCCGCCGCAGTATGTGGCGTTCCGGAAAGCCACCGGCGGGTCGATGTTAACTGTCATCGCGAAGCTTGAAGCTCGCGACATCGTTGGGCATCACCTGGGACGTTGGTTCAGTGAACTGACACCCAATGGACATTTCCGCGATGTGCCCGTCGATATCGACCGCTATGGGATTGACGAAAGCGTCGCAGAGGATCTGATCGATCTGATCCGCGACGGTCAATTGCTTCCGCCGCGTATCGTCAGATTAATACCAGAGGCCCCGAATACCGCGGAGAATGGAAGATTCGTCCAGCTGCGCTAAACCTGGATCGGGCGGGCTGGCGACCCTCCGTTCGCCAGCTGCGGGAACGCCGTAGCTATTCTTTTGTTTCCGGAATGTGAGCAGTAACGCAGGCCGTCACTCAGCCTAACTTGTATAAAAGCACCGCCCGATGGCGGGCGAATGGTGCTGCTGTGGATCGCGGTGTGGTTCTCGCTCACTTGGAAGTCGCAGAGCGGTATGTCGATACCGGTGGGCGGTACATCGGCCGCCTACGGGAGACCATCGATGCACGTGCCCGCGGCGGATCCGATACCACGGCCACCCGGGACTTACTCCGCCACATTGAGGCGGCCCAGGAGAAGTTCGTCTCCTATCGAGACTGGCTCCTGAAGGAACTTAAGACCTCGACCTGGTGACCGACTTCCTGCCCCCTCTACCTGGATCCACCTTGAGCGCTACGCCCAGGGCGGATTGCGCATCTCAAGGGTATGCTCGATTCCGATCGCCTCGATACGCGCGTACTCGTGCTTCTCCTCCAAGTGCTTGTGCATCTCTCGCTCTGCCTTAAGGCGACTTCGGCCTCTTCGCACATAGCCCATGTAACGGATGGTCTCCCTCTCGGTAAGACCGACCAGAACCTCGCGCCCCTGTTCGTCTCGGGTAATCGAACGCGTAGCTGTCAGAGCCTTGCGTTCCTCATTGGTGAAATCACACATCGCAATGCTTCCAAGGGCTAACTTTGATGGGATCGAGCCATTGGCAGCGCCGCCATGGGTTCGCCGCGAATCTCCCTAACTGCCGCCTCGATCTCACGAGCCAAGGTCGGCCACCGGTTCTTCGCCTCTGCTGCCGGAAGGGTCTGCGCTTTTGAGGAACGCAAGGTTCCGATTCGCAAGGTAACCGTGCCGTCATCGTTGACGACAAGCCATGTTTGCGTGCTGCCAATTTCAAAGTGACTGATGACCTTTGCCATATGGCCGACCCCACCTGTCCTTCGCAATCCTCTTAAACGCCACGTCGTCAATTAATGCCAATCAGTCTACTGCCGGGGTTCTTGGCAGCCGCGAGATGCATCACATCAGAGCACCGTGTCCACAAGTGGGATGTGTATCACTGGTTCTTCATTACATAACCGATATGGTTTGGACGCAGACTCGCCAATATGGAGGTCACAGGGATGGAACTTACACGCACGGATAGCGTTGCCAGGGGCGACACTCTTACGCCTTACGACTTTGCAATGGACGAAGTAACAGGCGCGTCATCCAAGTTGGTCCGCGCACTGTTGGTCCGCACACTAAAGAGAGCCGATGCCACTACGACCGAGCAGGAGTATTCCAACGCTCGTTCGGTCTATGAAAGGATGATCGACCTGTATCCGAGGATGCGGCTCGACGCCACGCAACGCGCCTCACTTCTCAAAGAACTTGGGCTTCTCAGCTCGCGGCTCGAAGAGTGCGAAGCCGACGAACGGAAGGCCCCATCAACCCGTCGCTGAGTTCGGCCAAGAGCGGACGCGCCAGACGTGATAGCTAGCGCACCTGCTGCCGGTTTGAGTTGTGGCTCGCGCGAATGCGCCAAGACTTGCCATCGTTGACGGTTAACCAAGTGAACACACCCTCTCGAGGAGGTCGGGCTGTGCCATCATTGTCGCGATCACCCTCCATCCCCCAGTAGACGTGAACCACAGCTACATCCGACCGTAGCTCCGCCACCTCAACGCGGCGGATTGTAAGTTTGCTGTCCTTGAACTTCGGCGTGGCATAAACTCGGGCATGGCCGGCGACAATCGCTTCACGTCCTCTTCCGCGTCCCCCGTCGACATTCACCCAATCGATGTCGTCGGTGACGATTGCATCAAGGAAGCGCATGTCGTGGGTGTTCCACGCCTTTTCGAACTCGGCGGCGAGCGCGCGGTTCGCTGCGGTCATTTCCGCCGGTGCGGCGTTGTCGGGCGTTAGCGGTGTTGAGGGGAGTGGCGGCGGCGCCTGAGCAGGCTGAGCAGCGACCGCATACGCGGCGAGGAAGGCGGTCCAGACGCCGATGACGTGAAGACCGAAGCGCGGCATTGCGAACGCTCCTTCTAGTCTAACGATGCAATCTAATCTAAGTCATCGCGCCTCATGTCCGCAAAGGGTCGGGAGCGGTCGTCGGATTAGCGTCGGTATCGGCCAGAAGCGGCCATTCCGGATCCGACTGTCCGATCCGGCCAGCCCGTCGAGCTCGTCAGCGAGCAGCAGCACCCGCGCGGCGCCTTGGCGGTGCTGTGCGATCTGGGGACTGTCCACGTCATGGACGGTTCTTGTGACAGACCTCTGATTTCGCGAGGCCAGCCCGCGCTTGATCGACCAACTCCGTCTTCTGTCGGTACTCTCTTGCGCTAGCCATTGTCAGCACGCCCCAACCCCGCTGCATTGGCGAGGCCGCGCCCGGTGCTCCCCCGTACCGCGCGCGGCCGTTTTGCTGCGCGCGTGTAGAAGTGTTCGACGAGGTAACTGGTCATGACCGAAGTGAAGCCAAGGCTGAAGCACCGCGGCGCGGAGGTCATCGCAGCCGCCGATGCGTGCGACGCCGCACGGTCACTCACGAAGTTGCGTTTACAGTCGGCGGATATCCCGCTGCTGCCGCTCAAGACCTGTGATCGACCTGCAACCTGCAGGTGCAAGTATCGGCACTTCGACGATCGGCGTGCCGGCTCGCGTCGCGAGAACGAGGAGGCATTAGTGCCGGCCGCCCACCAAGGCGCCGAGCGGCGCAGGCGGAGCGGGAAGCGCGAGAGCGACTGGAAGTAGAGTCGTTCCGCGCCCACGAGCACCCGCGCTTAAAGGCGCACTGCTGCACAGTATTTCGATCACGTTATGCCCACATTGGCGCCGGGGTGATTCCTGCCTCCCGAGGTTGTCGAGCGCCTGACCGGCGTGAAAGCAGGTCGCCGCCTGGAACGAGGTAGATCCGCACTACTGGAGCGCGGGCTGAGGGGTCCAAAGTGTTTGTTTTCACCGAGGCAGAGCGCGTAATCCGGTCGGCGGATCGCGCGATCTGCCTGAACGAAGCCGGGCGAGAAGTGCTCGTCGGCCTCACGGAAGAAGAGACCGCGGTGTACATGGACTACGTGCGACGCTACGGCCTTAACAAACGTTTATGGACTCGGGCACGCCCGGATAAGGCGGAGCGCGAAACCCTTCTGGAATTGCACAACAAGCACGAGACAGCGCGCCTGGCGGCCATTGGACCCAGAGCACGTTCCCGCCGGAAATCCACGAAGTAAAGTCTCGACCTCGCGGCGGGTTGCGCTCCTCGCAACTGCAAGCGGAGCGCACGCGCAGGTCCCCAGTGACTAGTGGAAACGGTCTCTCCCAGTTTGGGCACTGGCCAGCGTTCTGATAGATCGTGAGGCGCGCTCCCGGACCGCTACCTCCAATCGTCAATCAGATAGACGCCAGGCCGGTTGTAACCAGGCTCGTTGGGCCTCTGCATCACCACACCCTGTAACTCTGTCTGGAAGCCACGCTCAAGCATATGGCGATAGGCTTCGTGACGCGCCGTGTTGACCCCCGCGACCAGGCGCGCCAGACCCTTGTCGGAAGTCATCTCCTCACACGCGCCGAGCAAGCGGTCGAAGTGCTGCGGCGCGGCGGGACCCGGGAGCACCGCTCCGAATTTGACGTAGCACACTTCGCTTCCGGCTTCAGTGCCGGGCCCGTAGTGACAGACTGCTACGCCGGCGAGTCTGTCATCGTGCCACAGAAATAAGGAGTCGCCCAGTCGTTGGTCAGTCACGACGCACATTTCCGGCGTCACATCCAATCCTTCGTACACGGCATCCGTCAGTTGACGGCAGGCGACCAGCATTCCGGCCCGTTCGGCTTCGGGAACCTCAGAGAGTGTTGTCCACCGCAACTTGCGTGGAGTCGGTCCGACGGGTCTGGACATTACCGCGGTGAGAAAACGCGGCCAGAATCCAAACTTCTGATAAAGGCCAAGATGCTTCTGGCTTTGGGGAAAGGTAAATAGGCCAGCGTGCTTCGTGCCCCACGCAGCAAAGCAGGCGATGACGGGCTCCATCAAACGCTTGCCCACACCCTGATCCCACAGGTCCGGGCGGATCGTCAGCGGACCGAAGAATCCGACGCTTCCCCAATTGGTGGCAAAGTTAGAGCCGACTAACTCGCCGTCCGCTTCGGCACCGAAGGCGGCGGACGGATTCGCCTGCCAGCGTCCCCGCACGTAGCCTGCATCCCCCATGAAGCCCAGCGGGTCAGGGAGGCCGAGGAACGTGCCAAAGGCCAGCCGCATGATCTGATCGGCTGCGTCCAGATCCTTCTCTCGAAGTGGGCGAATAGAGATGTCCATCATCGTCGTGGCCAAACTACCGAACTCTTAAACCCGGTCCCCTGCGACGCCATCGACGCTCGCGCCAAGCGAGGCCAAGCACCCCCAAGGCCGTCGCAAACAGAAGCGATGGCTCTGGCACTGACCGGATGTCGAGCACGAGCTGGCGTGTATGGTCCGAAACGAAGTCGGCCATGCTGAAACCGAATACGTGCTGGTCCGCTGTCCCGGTTAGGGTGTCCAAGGCGCCTCCGAACAGGAACAGGCCAGCCGCGGAGTTCAAGTCGGCCAAGGCGGCGGTATTCAACACGATCTCAACGACGAACCCGTTGTCGGCCGCGCTGACGACCTTACTGCCGTAGAGCACACCCGATCCGAGGTCCTCGAAGCCGCCGACCCCAGCGGTATTTCCGATAATCGCCGAAGCAGCCGTTGTCACGTCATATATGTTGAGGGTTTCGGTGGGATCCGGCGACACGTACCCGTGCAAGAACTCGGACACCTCAGGGTTGAACAGGCGGAGCGTGGCGGACCTGATCTCACCGTTCTGCGACGAGAGGTCGAACAGCACGAAGCTGCGGTGCTCCGTGCCGAACAGACCCGTGAGATAGTTTTCGATCGCCGGGTTGTGCCTGCCGTTCGCAAAGTAGAACCCCGAATCCACGGCGTCAAGCGTGATGACGGTTCCGTGGCAGGGCGCTGCACCGACGCAAATCATGAACAACGCGCTGAGGCCAATCCTTCGGAATGTTTGCATGAGTCTCTCCCTTAAAGGCAGTTGCCGGCTGCCGGGCTTCCTCAGCGGCCGGTGACGATATATCACCGCTGCGTGCAGCTATTTGCAATGGCGGAGTGGTGCCCCAATGCACTGACGGTTTCCCGAAACGCGGATACGCGACTGGTGATCCTGGTGGGCGGATCGTTCTCGCGCACGTGGATCGCGGTGAGATCACTTCGGCGGATTTGCGACGGTGACTGGATCAGGCGCCGCACCCAGCGTACGCGGCCGTCAGTGGACTGGCGACGCGACCATTTGATGCCATTGCACCAAAACAAAAAACCCGGCGGGTGGCGCCGCCTCAAAGAGCCACTCTGACCGCCGGTTCAGGGAGTGAGTCTATGTCGGCTCCTACGCAACGCTAGTCGTCATAGCGAAGCTTGAAGCGCGTGACGAGGTAGGGCATCACCTGGGCTATTGGTTCAGCGAACTTACACCAGATGGAGACTTTCGCGACGTGTCCGTCGATGCCGACAGTTATGGCATCGATGAGAGCGTCGCAATGGACCTCATCTGATCCGCAACCGTCAACCGCTCCCGCGCCGAATCGTCAGGTTGCTGCCAGAGATTCCGGAGGCGGAATTCCACAACGGCTGAATCGCCGGATCGACGCTGCCGCGTCGCCGCGCAACGGTGGTCAATACACTATTGGCAGCCCTGCAACGAAATCGACCGGCAGAGGCCGGCCGTCTTTGATCAGGGCAACCATTGCGGCAGCTCGTGCTGGATTCACATAAAGGCGTGCGTACTCAGCAGGGGCTCTTTGGTATTTACCGTGGCGTGCATGCTCGTGATACCAAGTGGCCCACGGAAATCGGGCAGTATCATCCGGATCGAGTGTGGCTACTACGGCCAGAAAGCCACCATTCTCGGCCACGCGGAACGCTATGTATTTTGGGCTGTCGCCTGGCTCGAGGCTAGGCATGTTCTTCTTATTCTCCCAACGCACCCGAGCATACTGGTCTAGTGCAGCTTGGTGCGCTCTTTAACAGCCCATTATTTAATGTTCACTTTGATCAGGCCGCTAACCGTATTCATAGTGCTGATGGTTGTCCTGAAGCTCCCGACCTTATGATGACGCCAAAGGTGGTGCTCTACCCAAGCCAAGGCTGAAGGCACTGTCCTGCACACATAGGCTAGGCAGCCTATGATACCTATCGCCCAGCAGGTGAGCCAAAGCAGGCGCCATGACGGGTGCAGATGGGCGAAGAGAACAAACGCTCCAAACCCGCAAGACATCGCGGAAAGGCCATGCTGCTGCAGCCCGTTGAGGCGTTTCATGTCATGCGACGATAAATCTCGCCCGAGCAATCTAGGAATAGGTCGCCGATCTTCGCGGCTGGATCGCCGCCTTTAAATCTGTAGGTTGTGAGAGCCGTCGAAACGTCATGCGTTTGACTCTCGACGCCATCTGTTCCAGCGCAGTCCTCTGAGCAGACGATTACGCGCTCCCCACCACTGTCCGACCGGACCGAAAATTCGTATATGTACGGAATTCGCTGTGTCATGCGTTAACGACGGGGTTTTTCCCTCTTGCGTCTTCCTATTCTCGCTCGCTTCCTGGCGAGTCTCTTTCGCAGAACAGTAGCGCATGCGACATCCGACGTGTTGCCGTACGTTACATAAATGCCTACGAAATTTGTCGCAGTGCGGGGGCTAAGATCTCGCTATCATGACTGCCAACCGAGACGAGCGATCTCGTGGTGAAGATCCCGTGGTAGACGGCGAAGAACAACAAGAAGAAGAACCGACAATGATCGTCCGGGTGCTGAGCATGCCGCCTCCGCACGGACTCGCGTTCCGGTTCACGGATGGCCACGTCGAGCCGATCACCGAAATGGCGGCGGTCACCGGCGAGACGTGTCTGAAGACGCTAGAGCGCATGGCGAAGGAGCTCGGCGCTGAGGTCATTACTCAGGCCGACGGCTGAGGCTCGACGTTACGATCGCCTGGACGATTCCAGCATCTGGCCCGGTGATTGCCGAGGCGCGGATCAGCGGCGGTCAGAATCCGGTGCAGCGGCCTCGGGGCCGGTAGTGCCGCGGAGGTTCGCTGATACGTTCGGAATGCTCTCCCGCCGTCTCTTCGCCCGCTCAGCCCGCAAAGCCTTGGCGCGCTCAGCCCGAGCCTGCTCACGTCGCCGACGCGCTGCGACCACCGACACCGCCGCAATCATTACCGGGAGAGCCGTCAACAAGATCAGGTTCATTCCCTAGCCTCCGACCGAGTTGCGGTGTCGATGTAATCCAGGGCGTGCCGGCCGGTCAGCTAGTCGGCAATCACATGCAGTCGCTGCAGAAATTCGGCGGGTAGTTCCCGGCCGGCACGTATTAGCCTGAGGAGTTCGTCAGCTTCGTCATCGCATTCGAGCGCAACGACATGCTCGACGGGCACCTCTTTGAAGTGGCCTTCTGGGGTGTGCTTGCTGAACCAGTGCCCCCACCATCGCCCGGACCTGTGGGATTCGATGCGCGCGATGACCGGGACTGCGATCCAGTTCCCGGTCCGAAACGCGACGTATCGCGGCGATCGCCGCTCGACTTTGTTGGCTGCCATTGGGCGCGGATGCGGGCTTCGCTCTTTTTCTGCCCGATCTCATCCTTACAAAAAGAAGACTCTCGTCGGCAACGAGGCTACATAATTACGAAGTAAATTCATCGCCGCGATTGACGACGGCGCCGCGATCCCGGAGCCCAACGGATGCACGCGTCCGTTCTCTCTGCTCTGCGCGCCGGGGCAGTACACGGTGGCACGACGCACTGAGGCGTGGATAGCGCGCGTCGGGTTTAATTTACATAACCCGTCCGCCATTCTCGATGCGCAATACACAAGACCATGTATTCGCTGGTCTCTGGTTGAATCCCCTCGAGCCCAGCGGCCTCGCAGCGACGTGCCGACCACGTCACTCCTGCGTGACATCTGACTGCTTATGCGTCCCGACGGAGCTCGGACCCGTTGCAAGAGGCGCAGCAGAACGTGTGACCACGGTCACATAAACGTGACAAACACCACGCACGTTTCGACATAAGGAGCCATTCTGGTGACATCGACTCAGGGAGCGAGTTTATGTCTACGGAAAAAGGGACTTTCGTGCGAATCAATCCGCCCCGCTACGTTGCCTTCCGGGAAGCCAACGGCAGCTCGA
>Ga0157380_10002303_pt1 | contig 12833 bp, 11 predicted proteins | sample S35metaG_FD_119757 | JGI IMG/M metagenome (GOLD analysis project Ga0157380, IMG submission 119757) | Switchgrass rhizosphere microbial communities from Kellogg Biological Station, Michigan, USA - S3-5 metaG | ecosystem: Host-associated > Plants > Roots > Rhizosphere > Soil | place: USA...
GGCGCCTCAACTCGGTGAAGTTGAGGGCCGTGGTCGAATTGGTCCCGGTGGGCGGCTTTTCCCACATGCGGACAATCCGCTCGGGGTTGGGGAAGGGAAGCGGTTTCAGCAACACTGCGTCGACGAGGCTGAAGATCGCCGTATTGGCGCCGATGCCGAGTGCGAGCACCGCGACGGCGATGATCGCGAACAGCGGTTCCCGCCGCAGCGATGCCAGGCCGTACCGCGCGTCCTTGATCAGGTTTTCGAGCCACCGAGCGCTGCGATCGTCTCGGTGGACTTCCTTCATTTGGTCGATGCCGCCGAATTGGCGAAGTGCCTCGCGGCGGGCCTCGACAGGATCGAGCCCGCGCCGGCGAGCATCGTGCTCAGCAAGCTCGAGATGCGCGCGCACTTCATCGTCGAGTTCGCGCTCGAGACGGTTGGCGCCGAAGAGGGCCTTGACGCGGGCGAGCCGCCTTCGCGTCGTCATGCCTTGGCCCCGAGGATACGCGCGACGAGCGCCGCTGCCTGCTCCCAGTTTGTGACTTCGACGTGCAGTTGTTTCGCGCCCGCTTTTGTCAGCGAATAGACCTTCACCCTGCGGTTCGTTTCGGAGACCCCCCATTTGGTGCTGATCCAGCCCTGTTGCTCGAGGCGCATCAGCGCCGGATAGATCGAGCCCTGGCTGAGGCGCAGCGTCCCGGACATCTGTTCGATCCGGCGGGCAATGCTGTACCCGTGCATCGCGCCCATGGTGTCGAGCGTCTTCAGGACCAGCAGGTCAAGCGTGCCGTAGGGGAGGTCGGTTTTTGATTTCGACATGTCGATATTCGACATATTGAGGGGTTAGACGGCGGAGATCAAGAAAAGGTTCGTGCCGGCTACTTCGCGACGAGACGCCAGAACTGCGGCTCGCTGATGATCACGATGCGGTGCCCCTTCTCACGCAGCCGCTTGATCTCGATGAGCTTGCGCCCGGCGTCCCGGCCTGCCGCCTGGAGCGCGTTCGGCCTGCCGCGCACGACCACTGTGGTTTTGATCGAGGGCATGCCGTGGATCGTCGCGCCTGCCTTGCGCGCCGCTTTGGCGAGCTCGCGGCGCACCTTCGAGAAGATGCCGGTGAACGCCAGGTGCGCGCCCTTCAAGGTGCGGAGCGCGCCGGACTCGAGCGTGGCCGGCGGATGCGAAAGCGCATCGATCAATTCGTCGGCGCTCTCGTAGCGCTTGCGGCGCTCGCCGATGCAGCGATAAATGATCTCTTTCAGGTGATCGGAACAGGGTAGCTTGCGTACCTCCGGCGCGCGGACGCGAGTGCTCGCATCGCCCTTGATTAGCATCCCCAGCAACTGCCCGACCTGATACACGTCGTCACGCGCCTGCCACTTCGGCGCCGCGCCGGCGAAGATGTCGCTCGGCGCCATCAGCGGGTTGAGCGTGCGGGCGGTGATGCCGCGCTTGTCGCGCTGCTGGCGCACGATGCCGAAATCGCCGAGCTTCAACTTGGCGCCGTCGCAGACGAACACGTTCAGCGGCGTCAGATCGCGGTGGAGCAGCTGGCCGCGATGCAGCTGGCCGAGGACCTGCAGGATGCCGGCGATCTCCCGGCGGGCGATCGTCTCCTTCCAGCGGCGGCTGGTGCGCCGCAGGTACGCGCTGAGGTCGCCTTGCCGCGCGTACTCGAGGGCAAGACAGTAGAGGGGCGAGCCCCACTCGCTCGTGACGACGAACGCGTCGTAGATCGCGATCGCGCGCGCGTGACCGTCGAGGAGCTGGCCGAAGTACGCTTCGCGGATCCACGCATCGATCCGCGTGCTGACCTTGATGCAGAGCACGGCGGGAACCGTGCGCGATCGTCCCTGTCGCCGCGCGGTGTAGACCTGCCCGTATCCGCCTTGACCGATCAGCCGATCGATCCGGTAACGGAGCCGCGATTCGGCGCTGGCGATCTCGTCGCCGCGCTGGAGCAAGGGCGCGCGCTCCGCGCGGATCGATGCGGTGCGCGTCCGCGTTGTCCGGCTTGTCGTGTTGCGATTCACAAATGGCCGTGCGTCGCCGCGACGTCGTAATGCACGGCCTTTGTGTCGTAGCGGGACAAGTGCTGCTTGCGCTCGGGCGGAATGACGGCGGTCTCGTAATCGGCGCCGGTCAACGCCTTGATGTCGTCGATCGAGTCGAAGAACAGGATGGTGACGAATTCGATTTCGCTGCCGAGATCGCGCCGCAACAACTGACTGCCGCGATAGCCCTTCTTCTTGCTCACGCCGGGAAGGAGTTCGGGCTTCAACATCGCTTCATAGGCGTCCGCGTGCCCGCGCGTCGAACAGTAGCCGTGCCACATCCTCGCAACCATTCGTCTATTCTCGTGAAAAAGGGTCGGGACCATTTTTCTACCGGGCGAAATACCCGGACCGCGCCTTGACCGTAAGTGCAGGTTGCGCAGGCACTTGCACGGTAACCGCGTGCCAGCCGTTGCCGGTCACGCCGTTTGGCGAATAGCGAAGCACGTAGCTCCGACGGAATTCCTCGAGGATCTGCGCGAACGTGCGGACGGCGGGGTCGCCCAATCGCGAACGATGCGAATCGCCGCCGGTTCGTGTCGCGCTCTCGGCGACGAAATCTACTTCTCCCGCATCGGTCGGCGTGCACCATGCGGGAACACTGAGCTGATCGAAGTCGCCCTGGTTGCTCACGTAGATCCAATGCAGTACGGCTTCCGAACGTCCGCTCGCATCGAGGACACGAGCGCCGTCGAGGAGGCTGCCGCAATCCTGCCCGTCTGTCATCGCCACGATCAGATGCCGTCGCCCCGCCGCGGGCGTGTGCGTCAGAGCGACGAACAATGCGTCGTAGACGAGCGAGATGCCCGGAACCGCTTTCATGTCGAGCGCGATCGGATTGCCGGCGCGTTGCCAGGGTACCGGTGTGTCCACCGAAAGGCCGATTGTGAGCAAACGAAATTGATCGTCGGGCCGCAGCATTTTTGCGATCGAGATCACATTCGACTTCATGTGATCGAGGGAACCGGCGGTGCTGCCGCTAGTGTCCATGAAAAGCGTGACGTCGAGCGGTACTGACTCGATGGTCACCGCGTCGATCGATTGCGTCACGCCGTTGTCGGTCAACCGGAAGTCCGCGGCGCTGAGATTTACGACCGCTGCATTATTCCGCTTAACAGACGCACTTATTGCTACTGACTCGGTCTGTGCGCGGAAAACGGCCTGTTCCCTGGCAGGTGTGGTTGCTGCAAGCGATGCCAGGATCGCAGAAAGTAAAAATAGACCCGACCCCCTTTTCACGGCAGCGCCTTTCGCATCGCGGCCTTTAAATCGGGCCAGCGCATGAAACTGCCGTAACCCATCAGGCGGCCAGGATCGGCGGCGACGGGCTTGCGGCCAAACACCCGCTCGATCGCCGACACCGCTGCATCGCGATCGTCGCGCATGAACTGCAGGCTGGTGAGCGCGACGGTCGCCGATTCGGCATCCGGGACGATCTCGAGCGCGCGTCGATACGCAAGCATCGCGTCGTCGGCTCGCTGCAACCCTTCGAGCGCACGGCCGGCGTTGAAGCCGGCGAGATACTTCATCGACGTCTCGTTCGCGATTGGCTGGGCAGATTCGAAGGCGCGCAGAGCCGAGGCGTAATCACCAACACTGAAGTGCACGAGGCCGATGCGAATCCATGCCTCAGGCGCCACAACCGCGATCGAGGTCAACGGCTCCAGCGTCACCAGCGCTTCGAGCTGCGGCGCGCGCGTCCGCCGCGCCGGCGCATCGCCGCCGTCCCGCTCGACGTTGCGCATCGGCTCGCTGTCACGCCCCCACGACCATGCGACCACGCGCGACAGCTGAAACTGCGGATCGTCTGGGAATCGTTCGAGCGCGTGCATCAAGTGGGTTGCCGGCGGCCGCTCGTTGGCCTTCATCGGACGATCCGTCACCGGCTTCTGATGCGGCAGGCGCGGAGAGAGACCAAGCAGCCACTGCCGGGCACGCGCACGTCCCGCCAAGGCGTGCGAAGCGGCATGCCACGCACGCTCGAACTCAGTTGGCCTGGCGGTTGCGCGCAGCCGCACGCACGTCCATTCGATCAAATCAGAGAAGCGGCCCCAATCGGACTCGAGCCGAGCGGCAGTGACCTCGAGCAGGAACGCGGCGGCTGCGGCACTCCGCGCGTCGATGCGCGCCGGATCCTGGTTGACCCACACCGGCGAGTCCTGCACGAACCGCAGGCGGAACGGTCCCAGGTCTGACAGGCCGGCCGCCCGGGCAACCGCCTCGTCGCGGCCGCCCTTGTAGTACGTGTCGAGCATTCCCGTCACATCGACACCTGGCGCCTGCGCGTGGAGCGCCGGCGCGAGCGCGATCAGCAGGGCGATCGCGGCGCACGTAATCCGGGCCATTCGCTCCTGAGACGAGCGGGGCCATCTAAAAGTTGCCGTAGAATCCTCCAAGCTAGGAGCATCCCATGGTCCGTCCGTTTGCCGGAAGTGTCGCCGTCGCCGTCGTCGCCTGCATTGCCTGGGGATCCGCCCAACAGAAGGCGCCGGTGGACGATGCGGCGCTGCGATCGGTGGAAGGGCGCAACCAGGACTGGCTGTCCTATGGCCGCGACTATTACGAGCAGCGATTCAGCCCGCTCGATCAAATCAACGACAAGAACGTGGGCCAGCTGGGGCTCGCGTGGCAATTCGAGACGGCCACCAACCGCGGCCTCGAGGCCACGCCCCTCGTCGTCGACGGCGTGATGTACGCGACAGGCTCGTGGAGCGTCACCTACGCGATCGACGCTCGTTCCGGCAAGCAGCTCTGGAAGTACGACCCGGAAGTGCATCGCAAGTACGACAACATTGCCTGCTGCGACGTCGTCAATCGTGGCGCCGCGTTCTACAAGGGGCGGGTCTACGTCGGCGTGCTCGATGGCCGGCTCGCGGCGATCGATGCGGCGAGCGGCAAGGTGGCGTGGCAGACGACGACGGTCGATCAAAAGCAGCCGTATACCATCACGGGCGCCCCGAGAATCGCGAAAGGCAAGGTCATCATCGGCAACGGCGGCGCCGAGTACGGCGTGCGCGGATACGTGTCCGCGTATGACGCGGAGACGGGCAAGCTCGCGTGGCGTTTCTACACCGTGCCGGGCGATCCGTCGAAGCCGCAGGAGAACAAGGCGCTCGAGCGCGCGCTGCCGACCTGGAAGGGCAGCGACTGGTGGAAGTACGGCGGCGGCGGCACCGTGTGGGATTCGATCGTCTACGATCCCGAGCTGAATCTGCTCTATGTCGGCACCGGCAATGGATCGACGTGGAACCGCCACGTCAGAAGTCCCGGCGGCGGCGACAATCTCTATCTCGCCTCGATCCTTGCGATCAACCCGGACAACGGCGAGCTGGTGTGGCACTACCAGACGACGCCAGGCGACACGTGGGATTACACCGCCGTGCAGCCGATGATGCTCGCGGATCTGACGATCGGCGGCCGCCAGCGCAAGGTGATCATGCAGGCGCCGAAGAACGGCTTCTTCTACGTGATCGATCGCGCGACCGGTGAACTGCTCTCAGCCGACAAGTACGTCGAGGTGAACTGGGCCTCCCACGTCGACATGAAGACCGGCCGTCCCGTTGAGATTCCCGGCGCCGACTACAAAGACAAGGGCGCCTACATTCGCCCTGGCCCGCTTGGCGGCCACAACTGGCAAGCGATGTCATTCAGCCCTAAAACCGGACTCGTCTACCTGCCTGCACAGGACAATGGCCGCTACTTCGAGCAGGGCAAGATGAACCCGGCCGACTTCAAGGCGATGCAAGGCGATCCGACGCAGGGTCCGTTGCCATACAACCTCGCGCTTGGCTCGATCGATCGCAAGGCGGAAGCCTACGACATTCCGTACAAAGGCCGGTTACTCGCATGGGATCCGGTCGCGCGCAAGCCGAAGTGGACGGTGGAGTACGGCGCGTACTGGAACGGCGGCACGCTGGCAACGGCCGGCAATCTTGTCTTCCAGGGTTCCGCCGCCGGCGACTTCATCGCCTACAACGCAACTACCGGCGAGAAGCTCTGGTCGTCCTGGGCGACGACCGGCGTCGTCGCGCCGCCGATCACCTACGCGATCGACGGGAAACAGTACGTGTCGGTGATGGCGGGATGGGGCGGCGCATTTCCGAAAAAGCACGTGAGCTACGGACGCTTGCTGACGTTTGCCGTCGGCGGCACCGCCGCACTCCCTGCAAAGCCGCGCGAGCGCACGGTCACGGCGATCGCGAGCAACGCCACCCCGCAACAGATCGCCGCCGGAGGGAAGTTGTATGCCACCTATTGCGTGCGCTGCCACGGCGGGGCAACGGTCCTGCCCGATCTCCGGCGGTCGACGCCGGCGGTGCTGGCGGGACTCGAAAAGATTCTCGACGGCGCGCTGGTGGAACGCGGCATGCCGCGCTTCGCGGAGCTCGATAAGCCGGCGATCGCCGAGCTGCGGGCATACTTGCTGGAGGAACGGAAGAAGCTCGCCGCCGAGAAGTAATCGCGATTTCGTCGCAGGTGCTATCGGCGTTTGGCAGCCTCATAGATGCTTGCCGTTCCGCCGCCAACGGCGGCGCCGACCAGCGCTCCTTTCTTGCCCTTGAGCGCGCCTCCGACTCCCGCGCCCGTGGCGGCCGACCCGGCGATCATCAGCGCCGACTTCGTCTTCGAACGCCGCGGCGCGCGGTCCACTCTTGCGGCGCGAGCCGTTACGCAGCGCGCGACGAGTTGCGTCCCGTTGTCGACACGCCGTTGCTCCATCACCGCGCGCTGTCCGGGCGCGCATTCGATGACCACCGCGGGCCGATCGTCATTCGCGTATCGATAGCTCTGTGCCGAACTGACCGCCGGTGCGCACATCGTTCCGAGTGCGACGAAGCTGACGGCGATGATCTTCGCGCGGTTCGCATCCATGGCATTCACTCCTCGCGCGCGGGGGGTCGCACGGCGCTATGGCGCGGCATCTGAACCTGAATGCTTCAAGGAGCGTGCCGCCCAGAAACGGCGCACGAATCGCGCAAACGGCGGAATCGCGTGCTCGTGAGCGGAATACTGATGAGCCGAGAATAGAACAGCGAATTAGTTCCGCGGCGAGTCCTGTTGAGACGGACTAGCGGTTCGGCGCGATCTTATTGCCGATCTGCAGATCCCATCCCATCGCATCCGGCACGTGGAAACTCTCGAGCGTGCCGGTCATGTCGGGCCGCGGCTCGCGCGCGCCGTCCTTGGTGGTGTAGCAAACATCGCGCTTCTTGAGCTCTTCGCGAACCCGCTCGGTATTCCAGTTCGCGATGCCAAAGCTGATGTGACCGATCGCCGCGGTCACGCCGTTGGCCGGCTTTTTAATCGCCGCCGCGGCCGCTGCATCACCGCGAGCGACAGCGCGCGCCTCGGCATTGCCGCGGATGATCGCGCCGCCGATGTCGCCGATCTGCACCGAGACCTGCGACCCGTTGCCGGGACGCACGCTCCAGCCGAGCAGCGCCTGGTAGAACGCCGCGCTGCGGCGGAAGTCCGGGACTTCAAGCGAAATGTGATCGAGATAGAGCGTGTCCCAGCCCGTCGCCGCAAACGGCGCGGGCGCCGGAAGCTTACCGGCGGCGGGCGTCTTTCGGCGATTCGCGCGTGTGCCGTTCGTGATGATCACGTCGAAGCCGTCGGGATCCTTGACGCGGAACGCCTTGTAGTCGCCGTGATGATCCGCGATCGGATGCAGTCCGCGCTTCTCGAGCGCGGCCGTGACGTGATCGGTGTCCCATTGATCGATGCCCCAGGCATAGCCGTCGAACACGGCCTGCACGGGCGGACGATTCACGCCGAGGCCCGCATCGGTGATCGCGGCGGGAGGAGGCGCGGCTAGTCCGCCGCGAATCAGGATGCCGCCTGAGTTCTCACCGATATCAAGCATCGCCTGCTTGCCATCGTCGCTGCGTACCTTCCATCCCATCAGCGTGGAATAAAACGCCGCGGCTTTCTTGTAATCGACGCATTGATAGTTCAAGTGATCGAGCCACACTGTTTTCCAACCGGTCGATTCGAACGGAGGGACCAGCGGAGTAGTGTCGCGCGGCGCCTGGTTGCCGCGTGCGGCTGGTTCCTGTGCGAACGCCGGCGCGGATGCGGCGGCAGCGACGGCCTGCAGGAAGAGTCGGCGGGAGATGTTGGTCACGAGCGGCTCCTTGTGAGCTGCATCCTACTCCAACGCCACAGAATGGACGGTGGCCCGGCCCTGACAGCCACGTCCGCGACGGGGACGCTTCAGCGCCGGGAGGTATTCCAGTGTTGAAGAGCGGTCAGCGGTCCTCGGATGGGCCGTCGCGGCCGTCGCCTTGATCGTGGCCGGCGTGCTGTTCGTGACCCGGCGCAAAGCGCAGGTTCTCCTCGTCGGCCTGTGACTGACGCAAGCGGGTTGGAGCGGACGTCCCCCGGACTGGCATCGTCCAGAAATTGTGGAACCCGCCTGCCGTGCGCTCGACATAGACCAGGAGTCGTCCGTCTGGAGAGATGTCTTGCGGTTCCTGCAGGTACGAGCCCGTCGGCATCATCAATTCGTCGAGGCCGGTGCGCAGGAGCGGGTCGCCGAACTCACGGCAAATGGCGAACGCCGCGACGGCAAACTCGCAATCCTTATCACCCCGGCGGGGACGATCGACGACAAGGAAGAGGAGGCGCTCCTCGCCCGCCTCGATCGCGGCCATGCGGAGTTGCGGGCGATTGTCGGACGCCATCCGTGGCAGGTCATGCGTGCCGAAAAGATCACCTACTACGTCAGCCCCGATCGGTTTGTCGCTCACGCATCGGGCCGCGGTGCGGTCTTCATTCCCCTCGTGCGACTGCAGGACGGCCGCGCGCCGTACTTGCATGAGGCGGCCCACGAGTTATTGGCGTACTTCAGCCAGCCGCTGACGCCCGATCCGGCGCGGGTCGAGCGCGTGCGGACCATGCGGCCGCTGTGGCTCACGGAAGGCCTGGCGGACTACGTCGGCTTGACCGCAGCTGATCGCGCCGGCGTGATGGAGGGCGACGTGTTCGACCTCGGCGGACTCGCCGGTGTCGACAAGACCTGCAATGAGCGTCTGAAGGGACCTCGCGGCGCCGAGATCGTCTCGTTCATCGGCAACATTGGCGCGCCCGGCGCTCTCTTCACGACCGAACGAACTGAAGTGGCGCCGACGTTCTATGCGTGTGGCACCGCGTTCACGAAGTTCGTCGTCGAACGCATTGGTTTACCGGAAACCATCGCGCTCGTGCCGCTGATCCCTGCCGAGGGCGTGCTGCCGCGGATCGAAAAGCTGACGGGGAAGTCCATGGAAACGCTGCGGGCCGAGTGGCGGCTTGCCATAGCAGGGCGATAGGGTGGCGCGACCACGCGCGCCGGTGATATAGTCAAAGTTTGTCCGCAGCCGCATGGCGCTCTCTGTGCATGCGGCCGCGAACAAGCCAGCCACTCGTCGTGGGCCCGTAGCTCAACTGGCAGAGCAGCAGACTCTTAATCTGTTGGTTGTAGGTTCGATTCCTACCGGGCTCACCATTCCTCGACATTCGTCTCGTCATGGCTCGCCCGGAAGTCATCAGCCACACAGCTTCGGCCTACGGCCTCGCCTTGCCGTGGTCTTCGCGCTTCGCGCTCGACTGAACCAGGTCGATTCCTACCGGGCTCAACTCCCAGCCTTTCGATAACGTCGGATTCATTCTGGAGGCGTCCCCATCGTGGTGCGTGACGACTCTGAGTATGAGGAGCATAGCCCGTGGCCGGTCACGTGGGCTTCAACGCTGCTCTGAGCGCCGGCCGTGGTCAGCCTCCTTGAGGGCGACCTGACGCTGGACGGTCCGATGCGTTGGGGACACGATACCTGTACCCGGTTCCGCGGACCGTCTCCACGCACGCGGCATCGGCACCAAGCTTCCGGCGCAGCGACCGAACAACGACATCAACGACGTTGCTCGCCGTCGGGCTTCTGGATCCCCAAACCGCTTCCATGAGGTCGTAGCGACCCACGGCTTTTCCAGGACGTTCCTGCAGGTAACGCATGACGCCAAATTCTAGCGACGTCAGCCCGACGCGGCCAGAGCTCAACACGAGCTCATGCGCCTCGACATCGAGCGGTTTCGACGATTCGATGTCCTCCACCGTGATTTCGGCACCCATCAAGTCCGCCAACCAGGCATCGACTGATCCGGGTCCCATGTCGAGCACGGCCGTGTACAGGATCTGTCCGCCGACATCTGTCGTCAGATCGGGGAGCGGTCGGAATCCCATGATGGCCCCAACGTCATCGAACGGCCCGGGATTGGCGACCACGGTGTAGACCCAGCGCAACGTTCCGCGCATCTCCACGTACGTCCGCTTCAAATCCAAAAAGGAAGCTGCCAGCGAGGCGCACGGAGCTTCACCCCTATCGCGATCGAGCCAGCGGCGGCATAAGAGTGCAGCCGACGGGTCCCGACGCGCCACGTCGCGACGCCAGGCCGCCGCAAGCGGATCGGAAGCATCGACGGCTTCATGCAAGTCCGATGCACGGATCGTCACGCAGAATGCTCGCGTGCTGCCGTCGCGATCGCGCACGATGCGGAAGCCGTCTGCGTGATGGTGCCACCAGGCCAGGAGCGCCTCTCGTTCCGGAGCGGCTGTCGCAATAACTATTTGCTGCACGGCCGATTCGTCGTCCGGTGTGGCAGGCTCGATAACGAGCGGCTGTGGGCCGCTCGGGAAGAACGCTTCCCGAACCAAAGGATTCTGGATCAGGAACAGGAGGTCAGCGGTATACCGCCACGGTTCGACCTTGCCTTGCACGAGCCGCAGCCTGTTCTGAAGGAACGCCCACGCCGCCCGGCGATAGTTGCGATGCGCATCCGGATCGCGCGTCGCAAGCGCGCCGGCAATGGCGGTTCGCACGGCATCATGAATGAACAAGCCGTCACGACCAGGCTCGACGAATGGCAGTGCGGCGAGCCGTTCGACGGCGTCACGCGGGGGCATGTCCGGCAGCAGCGCGTGGAGGAGCGGCTCGGTCACGCAACGAACCACGGAACTGGCTTCCAATGCGCGCCGCGTGATGGGATCGGGAACGGCCTCGATATACGAGCGCGACAGCACCTCGATCACCTGGTGGCCGGCTTCTTCGACCGTTCGACGCGCGTCCGACAGCAAGATCGACGTGGCCATGTTGAGCGCCAGTGGATGCCCCCGCGCGATCAGGTTGATTTGCCGTGCCGCATCGGCTGCGACGCCAGACATCACCAAGTAGCCGAGCGCTTCGACCTCCGACAACGGCTCGAGCTGCAGGCTCCGGAAGAGTCCCTGCCAACCAGGGGTCGTCCGCCACGCGGGCGAGGGCGGGTTGCGGCTGGCGATGGCCACGCGCGCATTCACCGGGAGCGACGGGATGAAGACCTGCCGAATCCACGTCTCCATCAGACGAAAGGCTTCGAACGTGTCCAGCGTGATCGCGATCCGCCCGTCGAACGATGACAGGCGCTCGACCACTTCCTCGACGGTGGATGGCGGCGCGCCGAGCGCCCCCGACAGTTCGGTGAGAAGCCCCTGGACGGTCGGTTCGACGGTGCGGCAGTCGATCCGCACCACGCCGCCGCCCGCCTTGCGCACGCGCGTGGCAAACACGTCGAGGAGGCTGGACTTCCCGATGCCGGCCACGCCGTGGATGTAGAGCGCGAGTGGGCCGCCCTGCTCGAACAGGTGGAGGAGGGCTTCCAACTCCATCGCTCGTCCAGCAAAAGTGGCCACGGCGCGTTCAGCCACCATGTCGCCCAGCTTCTGCATCACCACCTCCGGCGGCAGTGTAGATCAGTCGCGCGGGTCGAAACTGAAGGTTCCGTCCCATGCCCAGTCAGTCCCGCCGAGGAACGCGCCGTTCACGCTCCCGTGGAACTGCGTGAGTTTCCCGGTCCCACCCGAGAAGGTGCAGGCCCCGATCCCTGTCGCAAGATTGACCTGGCAGTGGCCGAACGCCGTGTTGTTGCCGGGTCCCGGAACGTCGATCACGACGTCGCTGTCGAGCGACAGCGTGCTGAAATCCGCGGCCTGGGCATAGACGACCCTGGAGCCGACCTCGATCTCCGTGACGTTCGAGGACGTGACCGTGCAGAAGTCCCCCGCGGCGCCCGTGTATGTCGACGGCGGGCAGGTCTTTGCCACATGAAGATCTCCGCTTCGCGGGAACGACGCGGCCGCCGCCAGACCGGAACGGGCGGGACTGGCGCTGGGGCTGACGGGGTTCACCGATCCGCCGGCGCACCCGGCCGCGCCGAGCGCGGCACAGACACATCCAATTGCAAGGCGCTGCATCGTGAGGCTCATGATTCTTCTCCTTCATCGCCCGCGGTTTCGAACGGGGCAGCGCGGAATGTGTCATGAGCGACGGCCGCCCGAATGACGTGAAGATGAGGATTTGATGAGAAGAGCTGAATTGGGAACCGGATAATCCGATCCGAACGTGGGCTCCGACGGACGATGCGCCGGTCATGCCGCCCGTCGAAGACCCTCAACTTCCCGCACCCACCTGTCGAGCCGGTTCCAACCGGGGAGATTTAGGGTCACCAAAACTCCTCAAGATTTTCCGGCATTTAGATCAGCGTCGGCCCCTGTGATTAGAAGGTCAAGGTGCAGAATCCGATGGGGCTATTGTGGGCAGGGGCCGTTATCGGATCTTCAATTCCTGCAAGCTAGCCCAGAACCGCTCGCTATTCGCTTTTTGAACCCAGTATTGAGTGATCTGATTGGAAGGTGAACACCGCGCGCCAACGACCACGCCTTCGCCGAATTCGCCCAGCACCTTCGCGTGAACCTTCAACGCGAAACAGTCCGGCGGGTTAGAC